>Ga0180432_10000871_pt1 | contig 48882 bp, 32 predicted proteins | sample SS_ome_10_FD_132414 | JGI IMG/M metagenome (GOLD analysis project Ga0180432, IMG submission 132414) | Hypersaline lake sediment archaeal communities from the Salton Sea, California, USA - SS_1_MS_2 metaG | ecosystem: Environmental > Aquatic > Non-marine Saline and Alkaline > Hypersaline >...
ATAGGGGGTATCATCGGCGACCTCGGCTGCAAATAGTGGTGTATTTGAGGCTATGTTCGCCATGTGCCCCCTTGTATCTTGCCAAGGATCGAGAAAATCTGCATAACTACAGTTCCAGCCCGATACGATGTCGTACGACGCGACGGTGGCCGGGTATCCACCAATCAGCACGGAAGGAGGTAGTCCCATGAGCGAGCTAACACTGGTTCTGCCCGACAATTCTGAGATGAAGGTGCCGCAGGGGACTACCCCCCTGGAGGTTGCCGAACAGATCGGCCCTGGGCTGGCTAAGGCCGCCCTCGCCGCCAAGGTTGACGGGCAGATCACCGATTTGCAGAAGCCGCTGCAGCAGGATGCCGAGTTCGCCATTCTCACCTTTGACGATCCCGAGGGCAAGGCGGTCTATTGGCATTCCACCGCTCACGTGATGGCGGATGCGGTGCTGCGCGTCTTCCCGCAGGCCAAACTGACCATCGGCCCGGCCATCGAGGAAGGCTTTTACTACGACTTCCACATGGACCGGCCCTTCAATGAAGAGGACCTGGAGCAGATCGAGGCCGAGATGGCTGGCATCATCGCTCAGGATGTGGTCTTCACCTGCGCCGAGATGACGGCTGCGCAGGCGGTTGAGTACTGGGAGGGCCGCGACAACCGCTATAAGGTGGAGCTGGTGGCGGACATCGTGGCCGCCGAGAGCGACCAGGAGCCGCCGCGCGGTCAGGCCACCGTTGACGAGTTCATGGACGCCAACGCCGAACTCTTTGAGAGTGTGGTAGTGACCCAGTACACTCACGGCGATTTCATTGACATGTGCCGGGGCCCGCACCTGCCCTCCACCGGCCGGATCAAGGCCTTCAAGCTCATCTCCGTGGCCGGTGCCTATTGGCGCGGCACCGAGCTCAACCCGATGCTGCAGCGCATCTACGGGATATCCTTCCCCGATAAGAAGTTGCTGCAGGAGTACCTGGACCGCATGGAGGAGGCCAAGCGTCGGGATCACCGGGTGCTGGGGCGCGAGCTGGAGCTGTTTACCTTCTTTGAGGAGGCCGGTGCCGGCCTGCCGTACTATCACCCCAAGGGGGCGATGCTGCGGCAGCTCGTTACCGATTTCTCGGTGCGGGAGCATCTCAAGCGCGGCTACCAACTGCTCAGAACGCCGCATTTGATCAAGGCCGACATCTGGCATACCTCCGGCCACGCCCAGCAGGGCTACCCGATGTACTATACCGACATCGAGGGCCAATCCTACGGGATCAAGCCGATGAACTGCCCGGGCCACCTGCTGATCTATGGCTCGCACACCCGCTCCTACCGCGACTTGCCGATTCGGTACTTCGAGCTCGGCACCGTCTATCGCCACGAACGCAGCGGCGTGCTGCACGGGCTGATGCGCGTGCGCGGCTTCACCCAGGACGACGCCCACATTTTCTGCACGCCCCAGCAGCTTCAGGACGAGATCATCGGCGTCATTGACTTCGCCACCTATATGCTGGGTGTCTTCGGCTTCGACGAGTACGAGGTGTATCTGTCAACTCGGCCCGAAAAATCCGTGGGCACCGATGAGCAGTGGGAGCGGGGGACCCAGGCTCTCATTGAGGCCTTGCACGCCCACAACATCGAGTATGACGTTGACGAGGGTGGCGGCGCCTTCTACGGCCCCAAGATTGACATCAAGGTCAAAGACGCCATCGGCCGGCTCTGGCAGTGCCCCACCATCCAGTGCGATTTCACCCAGCCGGAGCGCTTTGATCTGACCTATGTCGGTGAGGACGGCCAGGAGCATCGCCCGGTGATGATCCATCGCGTGGTGCTGGCCGGTATTGAGCGCTTTTTAGGCATCATCATCGAGAACTACGGCGGCGCCTTCCCGGTGTGGCTGGCGCCGGTGCAGGTCGTCGTGCTGCCGATTACTGATAGGAATCTCGACTATGCCGCCGAGGTCGTGGAGCGGCTGAGCGCAGAGGGCTTCCGCGTCGAGGCCGATACCGGTGCCGCGACCTTGAGCGCCAAGATCCGCAACGCCGAGCTGCAGAAATACCCTTATATGCTTGTGGTCGGCGATCGGGAGCAGCAGCAGGGCCAGGTTGCCGTCCGCGACCGTGAAGCGGGCGATGTCGGTCCCCAGGACCTCGCCGCCTTCATCGCGAAGCTGAAGGCCGAAGACCGCCCTGGCGGATAGGGGCGGTGCTGTCTCAGTGTTCTAGACCAGCCCGAGGTCGTTGCGGGAGTGACAAGATGAGTATCGTGATCAGGGCCGGGACGCCGGCGGATATGGGACGCATCCAGCAGATTATCGAGCAGATCTGGGCGATCGGCGGCGATTGGGTGCTGGAGGAGAAGTACGGTACGGTCGGCGACGAGCGCTGGGACCGCTGGCTGGTGCCCAAAGCCCTCAGCCGCATCTGGGACGAGCTGGACAACCTGCTGGTCACCGAACTGGACGGGGAGCTGGTCGGCTTTATCACCTACACCATGTCCGCGGCGCGCAAGGTGGGGACCATTCACTTCAACGGCGTCGCGCATGAGGCCCGAGGCAAGGGCATTGGCACCATGCAGGTGGAGAAGGTGCTGGAGGTCTTCCGCGAGGCGGGGATGGAGTATGCCTGTGTAGGTACGGGGCTGAATGAGGGCCATGCGGCGGCGCGAAAAGTCTATGAAAAGTGCGGCTTCGAGCCGGTGATCGAGTACCGGACATACGCCCAGAAGCTCTGAGCCGTATTGCTCCCGAGGCAAATCTCGTAGCTAGCAGAATTGCGCACCCCAGGACAAAGAGGCGAGAATCAATGGCCATTACTATCGCCGTTACTGGCAAGGGTGGGGTAGGTAAGACCGCGGTCACCGCACTGTCTGTGCTGGCTCTGGTCGAGCACGACTGGCGGCCGCTGCTGGTGGTGGATGCCGATCCCAACCTTAATCTTGACGCGGCTCTCGGGGTGTCTGCGGACGAGACGATTGGTGCCGTGCGGGAGTGGACCAGCGAGCAGGTGAATTCAACCCAGGCGGGGATGTCAACTACAGAGCTGTTTGAGATGCGCATTCACCAGTCGCTGGTGGAGGGCGAGGGGTTTGACCTGATCGCTATGGGCCGTCCCGAAGGTCCGGGCTGCTACTGCTATGCCAACGAGATTCTGCGCAACGTGCTTAAGCGGATGGGCGGAAACTATAAGGGGATCGTTGTTGACTGCGAGGCGGGGCTTGAGCATCTCAGCCGGCGCACTGCGGGCGGCAGTCTGGACCTGATGCTGGTGCTTTCGGACCCGACGGTGCGAGGGCTGCAGACTGCTCGTCGCGCACTCGACCTGGTGGAAGAGCTGCATACCAGTGTGGGAGACGCAAAGGTCGTGCTGAACCGGGTTCGCGGCGAACCGGCGGAGACGCTGATGGCAGCCGCCGAGGAGCTGAACCTGGAGATCGCCGCCTGTTTGCCTGAAGATGAGCAACTGGCTGCCCTCGACGCCGCCGGCCGCCCGCTGACCGAACTGCCTGCCGAAAGCCCCTTGCGCCAGGCAGTGGCAAAGCTGCTGACAGACTGGCTGACGGGGAATGAGGCCGCCGGCTCAGGATAGCCTCGGGAATAGTCCGCCAACCTTGCTCATCTGGAAGCTGTTCCAAGACCCAAAATGGGGACTGTCCCTTTAGGGACTGTCCCCTGTCTAACCTCTCCGAACTGCCTCTCCGGGAAAGCCTCATCTTCTCCTCCCCGAATCCTAAAAGGCAGTCCATGACCAGCGGCACAGTCAGGCCCCACATCAAGCGCCCAGCGGCTGCGCCCAGTGGTATGATCACTTACATCAGATCGAGACAGGCGAGGGCTTGCTTGTTGCGAACAATGAGCTTGCCGTGGGCGATGATGGGAGCGGTCCAACTCTGACCGCCGAGCGGCCTGATGCGCCCCAACTCCTGGTAGCTGTCGGGCGAGGCCTTGAACATCACCACATCCCCGTTCCTATCATCCATGACGATGATGACGCCGTCCACACCGACCATGCCGCCCTTGGTGAAGCCGGGCTGCTGCCACATCGCGACACCTTGACCGGAATGCAGACAGACCAGACGCCCGCTATCGCCGGTGCCATAGACGTAGCCGTAGTAGATCGGCGAGCTGAAGTGGGAGGTGATGAGCGTATTGGTCCAGTGCACGACCGGGCCTTGGGGGGTGATCTCGATCAAGCCGCAGCCGTGCTTGTAGCCGCTGGTGATGAAGATGAAGTTCCCGCCGACAATCGGCATGGCGGCATTGACGTCGGAGCCGGTCTTCCAGGGGACGCGCCAGAGCAACTGACCGCCGGCGGCGTCAACGCCGATCAGGCTGGCGCTGGTGAAGACGACATACTGCTTGCGGCCCTGGAGCGTAGCGATTACCGGCGTGGCATAGCCGGGGACCTCGCTGCCGCCGCCGGTCCAGATGGTCTCGCCGGTGCGCCTGTTGAGAGCAGCGACGCCGGCATTGGGGCCGCCGGGGCAGACGATCAGCTTGTCGCCATCCACCAGCGGCGACGCGGCGTAGTCCCATTTGGGGCGGCTGCCGTTGAACTCGGTCCGAATATTGCGCAACCAGAGCTTCTCGCCGGTCTGGGCGTTGAGGCAGTGCAAGAGCCCCAGGCGGCTGAGCGTATATAGGCGGTTCTCGCAAAAGACCGGCGTAGCGCGGGCGAAGCCGTAGTAGTGCTTGCTGGTATCGGCATAGGGAAAGCGCCAGACCTCCTCGCCCGTCTCCAGACTGAGGGCTCTGACAATATCCTGGTCGCCGGCGTGGTCAATGATGAAAACTTTGCCATCGGCGACTGAGGGGCCCGCGTAGCCATTATCGCCCAGCGGCACCTTCCACAGCACTTGTGGCGGCTTCTGCGACCAGTTCTTGTTGATCCCGGTATCGGGCGCAGTACCGTTGGTGTTCGGCCCCATGAAGGCAGGCCAATCCTCGGCCCAGGTACAGAGACTCAATGAAAGCAAGAGCATTGCGAGCAGCGAGTTAGCGGCGCGCATCATAAAGCACCTCTGCTGTTCCAGGTTGCCGTCGTTATCGCTAAGTACATACGCCGGTTAACGTCCGAAGCAGTAGATCGCGCCATCGGTGCTGCCGATTACCAGCCGCCGGTGAGCGATGGCCGGGGAAGCTGTGACCGCCGCCCCCGCACTGAATTGCCAGACCTGCCGTCCGCTAGCCAGGTCGAGCGCGTAGATATTGCCGTCATCGCAGCCAAAGAAAACCCGATTGCCGGCGATTACCGGCGATGAATCCACTGCATCGCCGGCGTTGAAGACCCATCTGGTGCTTCCACTGGCGCGGTCGAGGCGGAAGACGGTGTTGTTACGGGAAGCGAAGATAACGGCATCACCTCGCACGGCGGCGGAGGCGTAACTGGCTCCACCGTTCTTCCTAGCCACAGCCTGCCACAGGATCTTGGCGTCGCTGAGCCGGACCGAGGCATACTCGCCATTCATGCTGCCGACGAACACCGCCCCGGAACCGTAAGCCGGCGCGGTCGCGAAGTTAGCGCTGAGGTCGGCAGCGGCCTGTTGCCTGCCGGTCCGGAGATCAATCATGCGTACCATCCCGTCGCAGCCGGCGATCACGGCCAGGCCGGAGACCACACAGGGCGCGCAGTGCACCTGAGCATCGGACTTGAAGCTCCAGAGCTTGCGACCGGTGGCCAGGTCGAGCTTGTACAGGTGATTGTCGTAAGAGCCTACCAACACGGCGCCCGGCGCCGGAGTGGCTGAGGACTTGATCTGGTCGCCGGTGGTGAGCTTCCATACCTGGCGGCCGTTGGTGGCATTGACCGCATAGAAGGTGCCGCCCTCGTCTCCGCAATACACGGTATTGCCGACGACGCAGGGCGCGGCGCTGATGGCAGCGCGGGCCAGGAACTTCCACTTCAGCCTGCCGTCGGCCAGCCGCAGAGCCAGCAGGGCGTGGGTCATGGTGCCGACATAGACGGTATCGGCGACGATGGCGGCGGTGGATTCGACTGAAGAGCCGGTTTCGTAGGTCCACAGCAGCCGGGGACTGTCAGTGAAGGGCAATTCAGCAACGCCCGTCATCTCAGGGCCGCCCCGGAAGCACGGCCAGTCCGCTGCCGCCGGCAAGGCAAGCACCACAGCCGCGAGGGCACAGCAAAGCCCCAGCACCGCGATCCTGAGCAGCATATACCATCGGGTCGTCGGCACCCGCATCATGGGCATCCCTACTCTTGTCTCAAAGCCGAGATCACCGTGCCGCGTACCACGCTGTGCACGGCAATCAAGCAACTTACTAGCCCGAATAGTAATATACCCAATAAGACGCTGATCAGAACCTGCCAGTTCACTCGCGCCTCGGCGGAAACCAGATGAGGCGCCACGGCCACCAACGCGCTGACGGTCCCGCAGGCCAACCCGGCCAGCAGTAGGCCGCCGTTCTCGATCAGCAGCAGGCGCGCCAGTCGGGGGCGGTAGAAGCCGGTTGCCAGCATCAGAGCCAGCTCGCCCCGGCGCTCCAGGGCGCTACGCAGCAGCACTGTCACCAGACCGATGGTGCCCAAGAGCAGTCCCAGGCTGCCCAGGGCCAGAAACATCGCCAGGTAGGTATTCTGCACCTGCATGAAGTCGTTGAGCACTTCGCGGGTGGTGCGCACTTGCAGGCCCATCTCACCGAGGTGCTTGCGCAGCACTGCGGCGACTTGGTGCTCGCGGCCAGGAGGTGTATCAATCAGGAAATAGCTGGGTGAAGTAATTGTGGGGAAGAGCCGGCGGAAGTTGGCCTCGGATACCAGCAGTTCCCGCTGGAAGATGCTGTCAGGCAGGACCCCCACGAAGCGCAGCTTGACCGGCTCACCATCGGCGGCGGGCATCTCATAGGTCTGTCCGAGCCCCGAATGGAGCGTCCACTGCACGCTGGCGGCGTCGCCCAGGGCCGGGATTGCCCCGTCCTCCGCAGGCTTGTTCAGCGATGCCCACACCTCGAGGGAGCCGTTGCGGCCGATCGCGGAGAAGCCGCCTCGCTGAATCATCGCCTCGCCGACTCCCAGCACTCGCGGGTAGGTGGGCTTGGCGATATTGAGGCAACTGATGTCCTCCCCCGGGCTGGCTAGAAATGACACGACCTGCACGCCCTCAAAGGCCGCCTCATCCTCAGGTGAGAATCCCAGGTTGGCGCGTCCGGCCGGACTGCTCAGGCTGAAACTCAGCGGCACCGAAGAGGTCGCCAGCAGTGAGAATCCGCCGGTGCCCGAGTACTTGCGCGTGACATCCATGCGGGCATAGTCGCGCGTGTTGGCCGCGACCGCGACGATCACAAAGCTGGCGGCGGCCAACAGACCGATTACCAGCAGGCTCCGGCTGCTGCCGGCTGCGGCATTGCGCAGCGCCAGTCGCAGTAGCGAACGGCTGGCCGGGCTTATCCGCACCGCCCGAGCCAGGATCAGATGCCCAGCCAGTAGTGCCGCCAGCAGCAACGCCACACCGATGGCGAAGAAGGCCGCCTGGGAGGGCAGCGCATCGCTGCCAACCGCAAGCAGACCAAGCGCCGCTGCGATCACCAGCAGGGCCACCAGAGAGACCGCTGCAAGTCTCTGGCGCGGACGGGCCGGCGCGACCGCGAGGGCCTGCTGCCCTGCGAGCAGTTCCAACACCCGCAGCCGCCCCAGCCGACGGGTGCTCCAGACTACTGTAAGAAGTCCCAGCACCAGGCCGGAGGCTGCACCTATCAGCAGGCTTGTGGGAGTGAAATGCAGCCACAGAGAAGTCACGCCGCCCATAGCCCCGCTCCACCAGTTGCCCAGGGCGCTGATGATGCCCGCCGCGTAAAGTAAACCGGCCGGAACGCCTAGCAGCGTCCCCAGCACGGTCAGAATTGCACCCTCGGCGAAAAGCGCCCGGCCAACCAGCTTCAGGGATATGCCGATGGCGAGCATGATCCCCACCTCCGAGGCGCGTCGGTCCACTGAGAGGCGCAGCAGCATCCCGCCCAGTCCCACTCCCGACAGCACCAGGAACATGCTCAGCCCGAGGAAAAGCTGGCCGAAATCGGCGGTGCCACGGGAGGCCTCCAGCGCCAGTTCGCGCACCGGACGGAAGGCCAGGCCCGACTGTCCGGGCCGAATCCCGTGGAGCAGGGCGGTGGTGAAGGCCGCGTGCAGCGCCGCCAGACCGGTGCCCGCAGGCGGCACGACGCGCACCGAGGTCACCCAATCGGCGCTTTCGCCCTGGGGGCCGCTTTGCCACATGGCTCGCACCGTGGCGAGGCTGACGAAGGCCTTGGGAGTGGCGCGGTACTTGTCCCAATATTGCTCGTCGCGCTCGGTCACACGGCTCAAATCAACCGGGAAGGGTGGCTCCCATTCGCCGACATGAGCGGCATCGGTGATGCCCTCGAAATCCGGGACCAGGCCCCGGTCAGCGGCGGGTCCGGCCAGCTCGACTATTGCGCTGACAGTCAGCCCGATGTTCTCCGTCGGGTAGGTGCCGTCCGCGGTCGGGATCATGTAGATGAGGACCAGTTCGTCGCCGACATCGGCGTCCAAGTCCCGGGCTGCCCAGGTGTTGACCCAGACCTCGCCCTCGCCCGGCCGAGTATCGCCGCCGGCTGCGAAAGCGAACGGTGCCAGCGGCTCCAGGCCGGCGATCATGGCATAGGAGATGCTGGGCAGCGGCGGCGCATAGCCTTTATGGATATCGTTCGCCAGATAGACCGAGGCGATCCCGCTTTGGGCGTGGCAAGCCTCGGCGGCTTGGCGGGCGGCTCGGACTTGCGCGGCAGTCAGCACCGTGGCGTCGCTTGTCAGGGATAGGTAGTTGCGCTGCGAATTGGCGACCAGCTTGAGGCGGTGGTCGGCGAGGGTGCAGCTTCCGGCCAGGGCGGAGGTCAGCGCCTCGGCGGCCCGCTTCCGTGCCTGGGGCTTTGAGGCCGAGAGCAGGACATTGACCAGGCCCGGCTTGTCGAGACGGGACGCCAGCCACTGGCGAGAGATGAAGACATTGCGCGGAGTGCTGCTCTGGGCATCCAGGCGGAAATCGCCGGCCCCACCCCCAGGCAGCACCGACTTCACCCGCAGTCGCATCGAGGGCGCAGTGTCCTGCTTGCCACGGCGGGCAAACAGCGTGTCGGAGGAGATGGCGCTCTGCCGGTGTGTGGTCATCAATAGGTAATCGCCCTCGGTCAGGCTCAGGTCGCGAGCCAGGGCGGCGTTGACTGCACATTCACGGCCTGATAGCTGTGGCGCTGCGCCGTCGTAGAAACTCCAGAACTCGGTGTCAACACCCAGCACGGCGACCTCGGGCACAACCGCCTGGGTCTCAGGCTGGCGAGCCGCGCCGTGGGAGGAAAGCATTGGGGAGATGCACTCAACAGCCGCCGAGACCGCCGGCTCGCCCATCAAATCCGCCGCCAGTTGCTCCCGAAAATGTCCGCGAGCCACCAGCGCCTGGTCAATACTACCCAACCGAGACAGGGCGGTATCTCGCAGGCTGCCGGTTACCGAATCGCCGATGACCAACGAGCCGGTGATGACGGCGGTGGCGACGGCCAATCCGAAGACAACCACGACGCCGGTTGTCCAGTAGTAGGCTAGGCTGCGCAGGACCAATCTGGCGAGGCTCACTGCAAGCCACCCTCAAGCTGGGGAGTGGTAATCGGCGACAGTTTCCCGTCACGCAACTGCAAGCAGCGGCTGAAGTGCGCCGCCTGCTCCACGTTGTGGGTAACCGTCAGCACGGTGACGCCCTGCTGGCTGGCGAGTTGGAGCAGCAGCGAGACGACGCCGGCTCCGGTCTGGCGGTCGAGGTTGCCGGTCGGCTCGTCACACAGCAGCAGCTTGGCACCATTGATCAAGGCTCTAGCCAGGGCCACGCGCTGGCGCTCGCCTCCGGACAACTGAGCCGGGAAGGCGTCCTGGCGCTCGCCAAGTCCGATCCGCTCAAGCAGCGCCCGGGCCCGCGCTTCGGCTTCATCATCCCCGCCGCGTGCGAGATTCGGCAGCAGGACGTTCTCCACGGCAGTGAGCTGGGGGAGCAGGTGATGATCCTGGAAGACAAAGCCGACGCGCACTGCCCGGAAAGAGGCCAGCGCCTGGCCCTGCAACTCGGTCACCTCGGTGTCGCCGAGGCGCACCTTTCCGGAGGTGGGTTTATCGAGCGCACCTATGATGTTGAGCAGGGTGCTCTTGCCCGACCCCGAGGGGCCGACGATAGCCACGGTCTCGCCGGCCTCCACCGTGCCCGAGACGCCATTGAGTACGGTAAGCTCCGTACCCTCGTCAGCCGGGAAGCGCTTGACGATTTCCTGCAGGACGAGAGTATCTCCTGAACCCGTCATCATAGCTCCTTGGACAGCCTGAAACCCTCAGTGGTTCATTCCGCTGCCGTCGCCTGTGACGCGCGCGCCGGTGCCGGGCTGGTCGGGCTGGACCGGCTCGATTTCATCGGTGTCCTCGCCGGCACTTGCGACCCGCAACGTCAAGGCACCGGTGGGGCAGGCCTCGGCACATTCGCGGGCCACCTTTTCCAGCCCGGCGGCCAGCGGCTCATCGAAGGGCACACCGACGACCACCTCGAAACCGCGGCCGATGAAGGTCAAGCCGAGCCGCTCGCGGGCGCTCTCGGCGATCTGGACGCACAGACCGCACGCGATACACTTGCCCGGCTCGTAGATGAGAGTCGGATGGGTGGTATCTCGCCGGAAGCTGCGACGCTGCCCCCGGTAGCGCGTCGGACTGGCCTGGTAGCGCATGGCCCACCGGCGGAGCTTGCAGTCATCCAGACTGGAGCATTCGCAGTGCAGGCAGCGCTGGGCCTCGGCGCGCGCCTCCTCGTCTGTGAAGCCGATTGCCTCGCCGCCGGCGGGCGCCAGCCGAGCATGGCTAGCCGCGCCCGCCGCGAAGCTAGCCATTTCCGGCTCATCGAGGCGGCCCATGCGCACGCTATAGGGCCGCTCCGGGCCGTTTATCGGCTCTCCGGCCAGGTACTGGCTGATCGCCGCAGCCGCAGTTCGGCCACTGCTCACGGCACGGACCGCGTGTCGGGAGGGTGACAGTGCCGAGCCGGCGACGAATACGCCGGGCCTGGCGGTCATCTGGGTAGTCCGGTGCGCCTGCAGATCCTTCTCGGCCATGAACAGGCCGAGTTCGCCGGCTGTTTCTTCGGGCATCTCGCCACCGGCTATGAGCACAGCGTCGAACTCGCGAGACAGCTCCTCCATGTCAAGATCGCGACCGACCCGCGTGCCAAGCCGCAATTCCAGGCCGAGTCGGACGATGCTGTGGACCTCGGCCTCCAGTACCGTGCGGGGAAGCGCCTGCTGGGGCACACCGTAGCGCAGCCTCCCTCCCGGCTGCTCGTGGTCGTCGCAGACGGTGCAAGCATAACCCGCCCGGCGCAGGTAATAGGCTGCTGAAAGCCCCGCCGGGCCGGCTCCGACTATGGCCACTTGCTTGCCGGTCAATGGCCGGCACTGGGGCACATAGGGCTGCTCGGCGGCGAGGTCATAGTCACCCACATACCGCTTCAGCAGGCGGATGGCGACAGGGCTGTCCAGGTCGCCGCGCCGGCAGCCCTTCTCGCAAAGCTCGGGGCAGATGCGGCCCAGGATCGCGGGTATCGGGATATGCTGCTTGACGGTCGCGACTGCCTCTTCCACGTGCCCTGCGGCAATCAGCCGGATCATCGTCGGGATGTCCATGTGCGCCGGACAGATGCTCTGGCACGGGCCGAGGCAGTCGCCGAGATGGTCTCCCAACAGCAGTTCCAGGGCGGTGCGACGAGCGGCCTTGACCTCCTCGGTCTCGCTTTCCACCTCCATGCCCTCTTCCACCTTGGTGGCACATGCGGGCACCAGCGTAACGGAGCCATTGACCCTCACGGCACAGGTCATGCACGAGGCTTGTGGCTGGTAATCGGGATTGAAGCAGAGGGTAGGGATCTCAATGCCGAGCTGCTGCGCGGCATCGAGGACCGTGGCGCCGTCCTCGACCTCAACTTCGCGGCCATCTATGGTAAGTTTCGGCATGTGCAGTATGCTTGTGCGAAAGCCGGCTGTCTGCTCCCGGCCCGGCCTACTCGACCACCACCGCATCGGCGGGACAGACTTGTCGGCAGGTGCAGCAGCGGATACATTTCTCGGGGTCAATTTCGTGCTGCCGGTAGGGCGCCAGCGCGATGGCCTCCGCCGGGCAGTGCTGGGCGCATTTGGTGCAGCCGATGCAGTCCTCGGTGATGCGGTAGGTGATAAGTTCCTTGCATTTGCCTGCCGGGCACTTGCCCTGCAGATGGGCCTCATATTCCTCCCGGAAATAGCGTAAGGTGGTCAAGACCGGATTGGGAGCGGTCTGCCCCAGGCCGCAGAGGCTGGTGGTCTTGACCATCATCGCCAGCTCTTGCAGCTTCTCCAGGTCGCCGGCCTTGCCGTGACCGGTGCAGAGGCCCTCGAGCAGGTCCAGCATCCGGCGAGTACCGACGCGACAGGGCGTGCACCTGCCGCACGATTCGCGCTGGGTGAACTCCAGGAAATAGCGGGCGACATTGAGCATGCAGTCGTTGTCGTCCATGACCACCAGGCCGCCGGAGCCCATGATGGTGCCGGCCCCGGTGAGCGCCTCGTAGTCCACCGGCGTATCGGCCAGCTCGGCCGGGATGCAGCCGCCGGAGGGGCCGCCGATCTGCACCGCCTTGAAGCGCCGGCCCTCCGCGACGCCGCCGCCGATCTCCTCCACTATTTCACGGATGGTTATGCCCATCGGTACCTCGATCAGCCCGCCGCGCTTGACTTTCCCTGCTAAAGAGAAGACCTTGGTGCCATTGCTGTGTTGGGAGCCCAGGGCGGCGAAGGCCTCGGGACCGTTGCGGATAATCCACGGCACCAGCGCCAGGGTCTCGACGTTGTTGACGCAGGTTGGCCGGCCCCACAAGCCGCTGTCGGCGGGATAGGGAGGACGCAGCCGGGGCGAGCCGCGACGGCCCTCGAGCGAGGCTATCAGGGCGGTCTCCTCGCCACAGACGAAGGCGCCGGCACCCTCCATGATGCTCAGATGCAGGCTGAAATTGCTGCCGAAGATATTGTCTCCCAGCAGCTCCTGCTCCTGGCAGATCTCGATGGCTTCCCGAATGCGCTCCACGGCCATGCCATACTCGGCGCGGATGTAGAGAACCGCTGCGCGCGCGCCCACTGCATAGGCCGCGAGGGCGAGGCCCTCCAAAACTCTGAAAGGGTACGATTCCAGCAGCATCCGGTCCATGAAAGCGCCCGGGTCGCCCTCGTCCCCATTGCAGATGACATACTTGGTATCGCCGGGGGCCTGACGGACAAGCTGCCACTTGCGGCCGGTGGAGAAGCCGGCACCGCCGCGACCGCGCAGTCCGGAGCGGGTGATGGCCTCGATGAGCTGATCCGCCGGCAGCTCGCTGAGGCACTTGCGCAGGGCCTGGAAGCCGTCGTGGGCCAGGTAGTCGTCCAGGTTCAAGGGATCGGCGCTGCCGTACAGCTCGGTAGCCAGGTGCTGCTGCGGGCCGAGGAAGGCACAGACAGGCGCATCCCGCGCGTCCAGGGCGTACCTGGTGACCGGCTCCCAGGTCTCGTCGGTCAGCAGACAGTCAAGGCCCTGGCTGATTGCCGATCTGATCATGCCCAGCAAGCCGTTGGGGCCGAGATGGCGGCGCAGGATCGCCTTGGCATCGGCAGGCTGGACCTTCGCATATACCGCCGGGGCCTCGCCCGGCACCAAAATCTCCACCATCGGGGCCTGGTGACACATCCCCACACACCCCACCGGCTTGATGACGGCAGGCGCGCCGTTTTCGCGGATGGCTTCCTCCATCGCCGCAGCCACGTCCTTGGTGCCGGCGGCAATGCAGCAGGAGTCGAGGGCGATCCGGATTTCAGCCAGGCCGTCGCTTGCCGTCTCCTCCGCCACGGGCTGCTGGTCCAGTACGCCGCGCCGGTGCAGCTCGAGGAAATCTTCCAGTATCCCCGCCACCCCGTCAACAGCCAGGTGGCCATAGGTGACGCCGTCTATCTGAACCACCGGAGCCAGGGTGCAACAGCCCAGGCAGTGTACCCGCTGCAGGGTAAACAGCCCGTCATCGGTGGTATCGGTCTCTTCGCTGAGGCCGAGGTGGCGGTGCAGAGCATCGGTTACGTGTCCAGCGCCTTTCACGTGACAGGCGGTGCCGTGGCAGACGCTGATCAGGTGCCGGCCGACGGGACTATGGCGGAACTGGGCATAGAAAGTGGCGACTCCGACAATTGTGGCGGGGCTGATCTGGGTAATCTCGCACACCCGCCGAAGAGCCTCCGGTGGCAGGTAGCGGTAATGCTTCTGCAGGGCCTGCAGCAGCGGGATAACGATTTCAGGCCCGCTCCCCAGTTCCGCCACTGCCCGGTCAACGAAGGTAAGGTCTAGCTCCTGTGGCTCACCGGCACCGGCCTCACTGCCGGGCGGTTCATGCCGGGCCGGCTGTGGGCTTGGTGTCGTCTCGCTATTTACTGTGGGTGTTGACATGGCTGCCGCTCATTGTTCCGCTTCTGGGTTGCCTATGCAGTAGAGGTTCTTATCGCCTCGGATGTAGATCTTGCCACCGACGAAGGCCGGTGTTGCGTAGATCGGCTCGCTGAGCTTACCCGTCCCGACTAGCTTGAACCGGCGTGCCGCCTGGAAGATGTGCGTCACGCCCTTTTCATCCGCCAGATAGACATAATCGCCCACAATCATCGGCGACGAGCTGAAGGCGGCAGCCAGGTCGTGCTCCCAGAGCTTGGTTCCGTCCTTGGCGTCATAGCAGGTGACGAAGCCGTAGCTGGCGGCGACAAAGACGAGTTCGCCGTTGCTGGCCGGGCTGGTGGTATCGGGCATATTCTCAGCGGCGGACCAGACGATCTTGCCTGCCTCCCCTTTGCCCGATTCAGGCGGGCGGATGGCGAACAGGCCGGCGATGTCATTACAGGCGAAGACCAGCCCGCCGGCATAGGTGGGAGTAGGGCCGATGTCATTGCTGAGACATTCCGTGCGCCACAGCTCCTTGCCGGTGATGGGGTCGTAGGCAATGACGAAGGGGTCGGCACAAGTGATGATTTCGTTCCGTTGGCCGGTGTTGATCAGGATCGGGCTGGCCCAGGAGTTGGGAACCGGTCGCTGGGTGCGCCACACCGTCTTGCCGGTGGCCGCGTCCAGCCCCAGCAGAGCCGACTGGCCAGCCTGAGGATCATAGCCCTGGTCAAATTGGATGATGATCAGATTGCGATAGGTGATCAAGGAGGAGGCATGCCCATAGACATTATCCGGCGTGCTCAGGGCCTTGGCCCACACCGGCTTGCCCTTGAGATCGAAGGCCGCAATGTCGCCGTTGGCGAAGATCGCGAACACCCGCCGGCCGTCGCAGGCCATCGTCGGGGCGGCGAAGCCGGTTTGATCACCGACCTCGGGCGGCTTCTTGTCGGCGCTGGCCTTGATCTTCACCTGCTGCTTCCAGCGCATCTCCCCGCTGGCGGCGTCCAGGCAGTACACCCCGCGCCGCTTCTCATCGGCACCGCTGACGAACAGGCGTCCCTCCCAGTATATTGGCGAGCTATTACCCGGCAGCGGTATAGCTGCTTTCCAGAGGATGCCTTGGCCTTTGGAGCTATCCCACCGGGTCGGGAAGTCGGTGGTCACGGCCTGACCTGCACGCGGCCCGCGGAACACTGGCCAGTTCTTGGCGATCTGCTCCGCGGTCGGGTACGTGCCCTCCATGTCGGCGGAGCCTGCGGAATCAGTGGGTTGCGGCTTCTGCTGGGCTAAGGTAGGCTTCTGCGTATCGTCAGCGTCGGGCTGAGCCGGCGTTGCCTCCCCCGGCGGTCCGGGCTCTCCGGGAGGGCCTGGCGGTCCCGGCGGCCCGGGACGTCCGGCGGGACCGGGTGGGCCCGCAGGTCCGGCAGGCCCGGGTGCCGGCGGCTGGCTTTCCGGAGCAGCAACTTGACCGGCTTGGTCGGCTGCAGGCAGCGCGCTGTCCAGAGGTTTCTCCCCGGTGTCTTGGAAGCCGGCCTGCTGTGCGGCCTTGACGTATTCGGAGGAAATGTCATGGCGAGCCAGCATCGCCATGGTTATCAGGAAGCCCGCCATCACCAGGCCCAGAATGGCTACGGAACGCCGGCCCAGAGCGGCTTCCACCCATGAGGCGCCGGCACGTTCCGGGCTGGGAGCGGGAGCCCTGGCCCGATAGCGGCCCACAAAATGCAGCGCCACCAGCAGGATTACCAGGCCCCCAGCCAAGAGGTAGATGCCCTGGATGGCCCGGGTGCGGGTCCGGAAATAAGTATTGCGGATTTCCAGGTCCAGAGCGCGAACTTGCCGGCGCAACTGGGCGTTCTCGGGCTGCTTGACCAGCTCACTTTTCAGCATCTCCAGTTGCGCCGGTTTAGTGGGGTCGGCGCGCCGTGCCTGGACGAAGTTGACCACCAGCAGGCCCAGTACCACCAGGCAGAAGACGAAGGCCACGGCTGCCGTAGTCAGCGCTGCCTGGTAGTATATGACATCGGATTTGCCATCATCGGCCTGCGGCACAGGCGCTGGTGTCATCGCGGCTCCTCCGTACCGAGGTTCGCGTCTGCCTGGTCGTGGCTAGGTGTTTGCCCGGCTCCCGCGGCTTGCTCGCTATCGCGCTGCACCGGGCATGAGCTATAGCAGCGGGCGCAGGCCAGACAGGCCGCCGGGTCGGCCCGGTACTCCGGGTTGTGGCGGCGGACCGACATCGCGATCATTCTCAGCCCCAGCACCAGGCCGATCCATGCACCCAGGATCCAGGAGCCGGTGTCAAAGCGCTGCTTGACGGCGGCGGCCTCGCGGTAGGCGTGCATGTTGGGCAGCCCCTGGATGAAAAAGGCCTCGGTGGCGTCGGTGCGCCCTTCGACCCGCCCCTGTTCTTCCAGCCACAGGCGGTCGGCCAGCCGTACCTTGGCATGAACCTGGGCCAGCAGCGGGCTACCTAGACGCACCAGGCCGGCACCGGCCAGCACCAGCACCGGCAGCAGCGCCAGCAGCACCGCCAGCCGCGCCTTGCCTGCCTTGCGGCTGACTGTGCCGACTGTCGGTGTCGGCGGCTTGATGGCCCCGTAAGGACAGGCCTCGGCGCACAAGTGGCAAACAGGACACTCGCCCGGGCTGATCTTCACCTGCCACTTGGCGAACGGCGACAACAAGCGCAGCAGAGCACCGTAGGGACATAGATAGCGGCAATAGGGCCGGCCCACAACCGTGGCCAGAAGCAGCATGGCCACACTGAAGGCCAACATCCCCACACTCCCGCCCATCCTGAAAAAGAGCACGAAGGGGTCGTAGCGGCAGATGATGAAGGCACTGCCGGTCGCGGCAAAAAGCACCGCTGCTCCCAGGTACAGGTACGGCACCGTTCCGAGGGCATTGTCGAGCCACAACGGCACCTTCACCGGCCGCAGCAGCACCACTTCCTGCACCGCCCCGAGCGGACATACCCCGGCACAGAAGATGCGCCCGAAGAGCAGCGCGAACAGCAGGGGCAGCAGGAAAAAGGCCCCGGCGGTAACCGGTAAGGCGTAATCGTGGTTCCACAGCGCCAGGGCCACATTCTGCATCGCACCGATGGAACAGATGCAGCCGTGGCGGTAGAAGCCGAAGTAGAGCAGCGAGAATATCACCAGCACTACCAGGTCCCGCCGCGACCGCTTCTTCAGGACCAGATACGCGGCCAGAGCCAGGGCTGCAAACAGCACGCCGATGTCAATATATGAAAAAAGCTCCTCGCGGGGCCCCGGAGTTGTGACCTGGGGGAACTGGTAGCCTTGAGAGAACTCCGGCGGCGGGAATCTCTCGATCGCGAAGGCTGCCACCGATGGGCAAAGCAACAGCAGCAGGCAAGCAATCCTCTGCATAGGGCTCCTAGCCTTTGGCCCGCAACAGGTAGGGCTTGTCAGCCGGCACCCGGGATATCGCGTTGGACGGGCAGACGTCGGCGATCGCGCACTGGTTGCAGTTGAGGCACCGGTCATGGCGAATCTGCAGAATCAGCGAGCCATTGCCGAACGTCTGGCACCCCTTCACACACACACCGCAGCCGATGCACTTGGATTCATCAATCACGTACTGGTAGTAGGGGTCCTCCACGAAGCTGCGGCGAATAGCACCAGTCGGGCAGCGCTGATTTTCCGCCGCCTCGCTGTCGTCGGGGCGCTGGTCCGCCAGATAGCCGAAGCACAGCTCGCAATAGCCGCACATGGCGTATTCATGGACAGACTTGACCGCTGAGGGGTTCAGCACACACGCGGTCGCGCACCTGCCGCACTGCGTGCACTTGTCCGGGTCGATCTGCCACACGGTTTCTTGAGCCTGGGTGCGCGACACCAATCCGCCTAGCAGCGCGCTTGCGGCCAACAGGCCGACGCCCCGCACGGCCTCGACCAACAACTCGCGTCTGGTCAGCTTGCGCGGCTCATCAGACATTATCTTCTTTCCTCGCCATTGCCTCTTTAGCCGACATCGCCTGGGGCAGGTGGCAGCCCTCGAACCTGGAGCAGCCTCGGCAGAGGCCCTGGTTGATGCACTTTTCCCGATCCCGATTTAGCAGCATAGCGATGCCGCCGCCGAGCAGCAACCCCATCCCGTACCTGCCGATTTCGCGCAGGAATTCGCGCCTAGTCATCTTCCTGTCTGCTTCGGGCATTATCCCTGTTCCGCGCCTTTCTGCGTTTTCTCGGCGAAAACGTGCACGACTGCCGCAGCCGGCTCCAGCACGAATACCCGGCCATCAGCGCTGACGGCCAGGTCCAATCCCACCGCTCTGGCTGAGAAGTCATCCGGAGTGGCGACTACGCAGTCGAACTTGCCGTCAGGGCTATAGACCTTGACCCGTGGCAGGCCCTTCTCCGCCGTTACCACTCTCCCATCCGGCAGAACGGCGATATCGGTGGGGTTACAGCAGCCGCAGAAGCCTGCTAGGTTCTGCGCAGCCTTGCCCCAGTATGATTGCAGTTCGCCGTCTTTGTTGTAGGTCTCCACCCGTCGCCGGCCCGGGTTGGTGATCAGTAGCTCGTCCTCCCCCTTCAGCAAGACATCAAAGTGGGGACTGGGGACGATGAATTGGGCGGTGTCACTGCTTTCGTCCGGCTCACCGATCTTACCCAGCAGCTCGCCGGACTTGGTGTAGTGCAACACCATGCGGTTGCCGGCGTCGGCAGCCCAGACCTCTGCGCCCGACACCGCGAGGCAAGTCAGATAGGCATCCTCTCCCGGCAGCGTCCACTGTGATTGTAGTTGCGGGCGGTAGTTATACGCGGCTATCCGTTTGCGAAACCCGATGTAGCTGCAGCCGTCATCGGCAAGTGCCATCGCATAGACAGCCTCGGGGAACTGATGATCGTACCCACAGAAGCCAGTGTCATCGAAGACGCGGAGCCTTCGGTCGCCGACTACGTACAGGGCTGGGTGTGGGCCACCTTGAACGGCGATCCCTCGCGGCTCCTGCAGACCGGTCTCGATTACGTCAATCTGCTCGTACTTGACCAGGCTGGGGTCAACTTCTCGCAGCGAGCGCATGTCGTCACTTTGCTGCTGGAGGGCGTCGGCTGTCTCGCAGCGGATTTCTGAGCGGCTCGGTTGCTTGCAGCCGCTGGTGGTCGCCAGCACTAGCGCGACCAGGACCAGACCGGCCTTGGCGGCCGAGCTGAGGACAAGACGGTTTGATGCGGGCCGGAGCCGGGGCTTCATCTCAGTTCGCCTTCACATCCAGACAGACCATGCTGGTCAGGTCGCGGGCCAGCAGCCGTCCGCCGGCGATTGCCAACGGTCCCCACGGCTCGGCACCGCCGAGGATCTTGGCTCTGCCAAGCTCGTGGTAGCCGCTGGGACTGGCTTCGGCCATCACCAGCTCACCGGCATCGCTCATCACGTAGATCTTCCCGTCGGCGATCATGTACGCATTGATCCCGAAGCGGCTGGTGCCGCTGGTCCAGAGCGTCTTGCCGCTGAGGTCAATGCAGGCAAGCTCCTTACTCGGTATCACGCCGTAGATATGGTTATTGTACAGTATCGGAGTCTGTTGGTGCGAGCCGAAAACCTGCGGTTTCAGGCGATATTGGATTGAAGGCGTGATCTTGCCGCCGGCGCTCTTGAGACGCAGCATCATAGCACCCGCGCCGTAGCCGCCGCACAGGAAGATGCGGCCATCGCCGATCGGCAGCGGGCTGGGCACATTGGCGGTATTGACCCTCCATTCGGGGACCTCCCAGAGGATCGAGCCGTCCTTGGCCGAGACCCCTACCACCCCGCCGCTGGCCGGATAGACGTACATCTCCTTGCCGGCGAAGGTCATCGGCATGATTGACGAATGGGTCATCCGCCAGCCGTGAGGGTTGGGCGTTTTCCAGATTTCCTGGCCGGTGGCCAGACCGACGGCGACCATCAGAGCGCTCCCGCCCGGTGCTAGAATCACGCTGCTACCGTCAATCAGCGGGCATTGACCGGCATACCACGGCGGCACCTTGGTCCCGTACCGGCTGACCAGGTCAATTTTCCAGCGCACGCTTCCGGTCACCGCATCGCAGCACATCACATGACACTTCGGCCCCAGGCTGACCACATACTTGTCGGTCACGGTCGGCACCGTGCGCGACATCCCGTGGTTGCGCTTGACCTCAACCGGGTAGGCTTGGGACCAGATTTCGCTGCCATCGGCCAGCGCAAGGCACAGCAGCTTATCGGCGCGGTTGGCCTGGTCATAGTCGAGCAGATAGACCCGGCTGTTGAGCACCGCCGGCCCGGCATAGCCCTCCCCGAGCCCCTTGGACCACAGCTTCTTGGGGCCCCCACTGCTCCAGCTACCGGCTAGCGCGATGCGCTCGGGGCTGATGGCATCGAGGTTGGGGCCTCGGAAGCGCGGCCAGGCACCCGGTAAGGACGGAACGGTTGCACCGGCGGACGCGGCCGGGCTGGAATTGGTCGTCGTGGTTCTGTTGGCCGAGCTTGGGCCGGTAGTGCGCGCCCCGGCAGCCGGTTGGGCCGGCCCCGGGCCGACATCACCCGGCGCAGGGGTGAGCCGAGCCGGCGCCCGTACACTCTCGGGCAGGCGCGGCTCGATATCGCTCACCTGGGGCCCGGCTTGCAGCCACAGTACCACAGCCGCGACGCCGACTGCCGCCACTACCACCGGTATCCCGATTACCACTAGCAGAGCCTTAGGGTTGCTGCGCTTGCGCCTGGCGCCACCTACAGGCACGTGGCTACGACGCGTTGACGGTTCTGAGCGGTTCTGCATATTCACCTCGCATTTTCCGGCAGCCTGTGGGGCACCGATTTCGGAATGCTAGCTGCGGTCAGATTCGGGCGAATCTGGCTCGAACTATGCTATGCAATGTCTGCAACACTGTCAAGCCCTTGGCCGACGGCGTACGACCCTGCCTGTGCCGCCCGCTTTCCAGGAGGCTCCGGTGCTAGTAGCGATCCCTACAAGCAGCCCCCAGCAGGACAGGCGTAAGGACTGTCAGTGAACCAGCAAGGGGGCGAGGGGGATCGGTGGACCTGAACCTAAGGCAGTGATTGCCCGGACATGAAGCAGCCACTCGCGTTGGGCGCCTCAAGCGCCGATACACTCTTTGAGGAAGGCTAGATCGGCGGCCAGTTCGCTTTCGGTCTGCTCCAGCGAGATCTGCTCAGTACCTCGGCGCACAAACTCTATCTCAATGAAGCCGTCATTGCCGGCCGCCTTCAGGTTCTCTATCAGGCTGGCCCAGTCAATATCGCCATCCGCCAGCCGGGTCATGAAGCGCGTCCCCTCGACTTGGCGCGAGTTGGTCGCATGGCAGTTGAGTATGTGCGGGCCGAGGATGCGTATCTCCTCGGCGATGGTATCCGTACCGGTGTTGGCGACTTGGTAATTGATTTTCAGCGCGGGGCTGTCAACCTCGTCAATCACCCGCTGGCAGCCCCACAGAGTGTTGGTCGCCGTACCGCCGTGCCGCTCCAGAGTTATCAGCAAGCCCATGTCAGAGGCCATTGTACAGGCTTCTTTGAGGTCTGCCACCGTGGCCGCCCATTGCTCGGCATCCAGGACTTGGGAATCACCGGGCCCGGCCCAGGTGCGACACGCCTCCGCACCCAACCCGGCCGTTATCGCCAATGCCTGCTGCATATCCGTCAGGAAGTTCTCATTGCCCGCATACACGTATGAGCCGAATTGCGGCGCGGCCAAGCCCTTAGCCTCCATAGCTTCGCGAAGCCTTGCCACATGCTTCAGGTCGGTAGGATCGGGTATGTGTGGGGGCTGGCCCCAGACCTCGATGCCTGCGGCCCCAACTTTCGCCGCCGTGGCTACCACATCGAATATGTCCATACGTTCTTTCCAGATGATGCTACAGATTCCGGCTTTCACCGCACTTCTCCTTAACATATTCCCGTGGGTCGGGCTTCCAGCCCGACTCCGTTATTTGCGGGCTAGTCACTCGACTTGGGCAGAAACGGTATGATGCGTTGCGCCAGATTAGGCAGCGGCATGCTCTGCAGCCAGACCCGGCCCGGCCCGCTGAGGGTCGCCAGGAAGATACCCTCGCCGCCCAGGAACATATTCTTGATCCCCGGCACGGTGCTGATGTCGAAATTGACGGTCGGGTCGAACATCGCCACATGTCCGGGGTCCACTTTGAGCGTCTGGCCGGCCTGCAACTCGTACTGGACGACCTCCCCGTCAATCTCGCAGAAGGCCAGCCCCGGGCCCGTGACCTTCTGCAGAAACAGGCCCTCACCGCCGAACAGGGCTGCACCCAGCCGCTTGTGCATGTGCATCTCGAGGGTCACGCTGCTCTCGGCGCACATGAAGGCATCCCGCTGCAGGATCACGCTCTCTCCATCCTTCAGTTCCAGCGGAATGATCTTGCCCGGCACTTCCGGAGCAAACACGATAAAGCCGCTGGCCGCATTGCAGGTGTAGTCGGTGAGAAACAGCGACTCCCCGCTGACCATCCGCTTGAGGCCACCCAGCAGCCCGCCTTTCATGTTGGTATCCATGCCGATACCATCGCTCATCCACGCCATGCCGCCGGATTCGGTATAGATCGTCTCACCGGCCTGCAACTTGACTTCCACCGACTGCATCACGGTGCCTCTGATTTCGTATTCCATCGTTGTCCTCCGAAATGTTGTAGCTGCCACTGGCAACTGGTCGGGCAGATTATACCGAACGCGCCCGGCAGCCTAGGTACCTAATAAAGATTCGCGCCTCCGTGGCCGAATCCTGCTTGTCCGTCAGGTTTCCTGGGACTGGCGGATATGCGGATATTGCCTGATTAGGTCCTCGGCGGTCTCATCATCAATACCGTTGGGCTTGTGGTTGCGGATGATGTCGAGAGCAATTTGCCGCGCCCGCTGCGTCGCATCTGGTTTCCCCTCGGCGCTCCACTCCGCCCGCGGCCTCCGGTCTGCCAGCACCGGCTCGAAAAACTCCTTGCGCATGTACTCAACGGTATGCTCGGTCGCCATATAGTTTTTGCCTGGGCCCTGCTCGCAGATCAGGTCAACCGCCAGCGTATCTTCATTGACCTCGATCCCCTGCATCATCCGTCCGACCATCCCGATTACTTCATTATCCATGACCATCTTCTCATAAGCCACAGTCAGGTCGAAGTCCATCAAGCCGGCTGCGTCGTGGATGTAATGCGCTCCCGCCATCATTACCAGCATATTGCTTAGCGCCGCCTCGTAAGCCGCCTGGGCGTCCACGGTTTTGGCGTCGGAGGTCCCCGCCGTCGAGTAGAGCGGGAGCTGGAGCGCCTGCGTTACCTGGGCGACGCCGGCATTAACCATTGCCCGCTCGATCGGCCCGGACAGGTGCTGGATGGTGCGCATGTCGGCAATCGAGCCGACGCTGCCACAGATTGCCGGTGCTCCCGGTTTCACGGCCTGCACCATCATCACACCCGCGATCGTCTCCGTTACGTGCATCAGCACATTGCCGGCCATCGTCACCGGCGAGGTCGTCCCACACAGCGGCTCGGTCGGCACCACTACCGGCAGCTCCTCTTCTGCGCAGATGCACGTCATCTCGCCGTAGGTGTCATCTATCTTCAGCGGTGAGATTACCAGAGTGATGAACGAGACGAAGGGGCGCTGCCGCAGTTTCTCCGGCCCGCCGGCGACAGTTTGCGCCATCGCGATTGCCTCGCGCAGGCCCCTAATCGAGTATATCCCGCCCATGATGTGCTTACTGGTATTGCGCAGCGCCCAGAAAAAGCGGTTGGCGTCAATCTCGTCGCGGTTTTCTATCTCGTTAGGGAAGACGTTGATGGTGAAGATGTCCAGGTGGTCGAGGGCATCACAGACTCGCGCGCACCAGGCGACATCCTTGTTAGTCGAGGGCCGGTGTGCATCGGTTTCGGGGTCAATAACATACAGCGCCGTGCCGCCGGTGCCGAGGTGCACCTGCTGGTCGGCCAGGCGGCAGTCGCGCGAGCCGTCGCGGCTGTACAGCGTCACCTCTGACGGAGCCCGCTCCAGCAGCTCACGTCCCACTTGCTCGGGGATCTTCACCAATGCACCGTCCACTTCGGCTCCGGCATCACCGAGGGCCGCGCGGCCGGTGGCGGTATTGACCTGCACGCCCGCCTCGGAGAGTATTCTGAATGCGCCTTGAATGATCTTCTCAACTTCTTCATCTGCAAATGGCCGGTACTGCCCGCCGGGTAGTCCCGACATCTCAGTTCGCCTCTCGGTCTCTTTTCAGCGCCGGGGCCAGTGTCTCCCAGAGCTTCCTGGGGCCCTCTGGTGCCGCGACACTCTTGATCAGCTCAACCAGCTCGTCGGCTGTCTCGCGCCCTAGCACCGGCTCCACCAGCCCCACGAACTTCTCTCTCAATTCCGCTTCAGTCGGGGGATTATCAGCATCTCCGCGTGCCGGCATCAAGCCTGAACGGTACTGATGTCCATCCTTCGTGTGGGTCACGACTTCGCTCAGACACTCTCCAGGGAACCGCGCCTGAATCTGCTCATCAACCGTTATCACGATGCTTTGCGCAATCCGTCTGATCTCAGGATTATCAAAGGCCGGCGGCAGGATCTGCTCCGGCCCGACAGTCCCGCAGACCGCCGCGGCTGCCGGCGGCCATGTGATGCTATACTGCGCTTCTTCGGTATTGGTCGGTAACTGCCGCGAGAGCGCCGCCGCCTCGGCAAAACAGCGCAACTCGATATGCTCGATGTCGCCGGCCTCCAGCTTATGCTCGGCCATCACCTTAATCACGCCGTCAACTCCCGGCTGCGCCCAGCGGCAGCAGGTGTACGGCTTGAAGTAAAGCTCCAAGAGCCGCCATCTCTGGCCGAAGTCCTCGTAAACCTCCCTGTAATCAGCATCAGAGAAAAGCGACGGGTTGCCGGTGAAGCCGTCCTGCGCCAGCAGCGCCGCGCCCATCCCCGCGTGTGCTCCCCAGCCGATTACGTCCTTGGTCATCGCCGGCGTGGTCAGGCACCTCGCGATGGGGGAGAGCGCCGCATGATACTCCGCAAGCCCCAAGGCCCAGTCTAGCTGCCTGGCATCGAGGCCGAGCAGCTTGCCGGCCAGGGCCGTTGTGCCGGTCGCGCCCCAGGAGCCGGAGGCGTGGTAGTGATGATAGCAGTCATGGGTCACGACCGCGGCCCGCATTGCCACTTCGTAGCCTGCTGCGATTGCGCCCAGTAGCTCCTCACCGCTGACCTCAAGCGCCTGGCAGCAGTTCAGCCCCGGCATGATTAGAAACGCCCCGGGGTGCCCTTTGGCTAGCCGGTATCCGTCATCAGCGTCTAGGGCATTTGCCGTCACCGCATTAGCCAGCGTCGCGCCGGTTAGTGAGATTCCAGTCCCATCGTGCAGCAGGCTGGCCGGGCCTACCTTGAACTGGCGCTTCACGAACTCGGCTGCAATCCTGCTTGCTGGTGTCCGGGTCCCGGCAATCGCCGCCCCCAGCCCATCCAGAACACACAGAGGCAGGCGTTGCTTGACCTGCTCATCAAGCGCGTCGTACGACAGCGCTATCACGAACTCAGCGGCTTTCGAGTACCCCATCGCCTAACACCCGCTAGCCTCCCAATCCCCCAAGTTTCTCCACATCTGCCGCCAGCAGCACCACTGCGTAGTTCTTCACAGGCGGCACGGTGACCATACCTTCGGAGATCGCCAGCGCTTGCGCCTCACCCTCGGGCGAGATCAGCCGCGCCACCCTCAATTCCGCATCCTGCACCTTCAGCTTCAGCTCCGGCGTCGGGGTAATCGCTTCCAGCACGTAGTCCGCCCCGTACTGATAATCTAGATTCACGATATGCACCCCCAGCACCCCGGGCTCTGGCTGCCACAGCAGGTTGACCAGTGCCGTATCGGGCCAGTGCCCCCGGACCGGCAGGCAGGCCGCCAGCGCCTTGATCGCCACTGCTTGCTGCTCGGGCAGCGCCGCCTCAACGAGTCCGGCCAACTGGATCACCTTGCCCTGCCCTAGAGGGCGTTCGAACACGCTGCCCTCCGGCGGCACGGCCCGTAGGGTAACCGCCCGCAGTCGCGCGTATTCACCCTCGCCGTGCCTGGCGCGTATCGCCACCTTGTCATTCGCCTCTAGTGCCACCGCCTTGCAGGAGATCGTGTGCCAGGCATCGTCATCCGCATCTGCCGTCCACGACTGCACAGCCTCGCCGTTGACCAGCAGTTCGAACTCCGACTGCCCGTCGCTTTCGTCCAGATACTGTACCGAGATGTTCCAACGTCCCGCCGGCCCGCCAAAGGTCAGGGTAGCCGTACCTGCTTGCGGGCACTTGATCCGCCCGGTCTCGAGCTCATACCCCTCCAGCTCCAAATCCAGCGCCGCGAACTCCTGCACCACCGCCTCGGTATCCACACACCCAGGCAGAAACTCCGCAAGCGACCGGCCGGCCGCGGCAGGCTCGCAGCGGTCCCGAATACTGATCGCCCCGGCTAGCACCAGTGTCCCGCCGCTTTCGACAAAGGCCCGCAAGCTGCGCATCTCCGCAGTCGAGAGCATCGCCGCTCCTGCGATGACAATCGCCCCGAATGCGTCTATCCCGTCATTTGTCAGATCGCTATTGACGATGACATCCGCCGGTACGCCCTGACTCTGCAGATACCACAGCAGGCTATTTGTCGGCCTGGTGCGCGTTCCCAGGATATCCCCAAGCCGCGGTCCCTCGGTCAAATCGAACAGCACTCCGATGCGGCTGCCGGGCTGCTGTCCGGCGTAGAGCTTCGCCCAGTGCTCGGCGAACTCCGCATACTTCGCATAGGCCGCCAGCATCCGCTTATCCTCGGGGCTGGTGAAATCCAGGATATGGCGCTCCATGCCCAGGCTGAAGTTCGACAGATAGTTGCCTCCCAGGGCCAAACCCATCGCGCAGCCGGCCTCACATTCCTCCGCAACCGGTGCCCCATACCACCGCTCCCGTGCGGAGGGCCCTGAGTACTTCTTCTCTCCGCGCACCATCTTCACTGCTGTCGGGATATAGGTCAGTATCCCCGTCGGCTTGCCGTGGCTGGCTGCCAGGCCGATCTTGTATGTCGCAATATCGCGTCCGAACGGTGCCTGACCGCCGGCCTCCGAGAATACTCCATCGGTAACGGCTTTATCCACCAGCCAGTACGTCAGATTGTTGGCCACGATGAACATTGGCTTGTCGCGTTGGTGGGCGTATTCTCGCAGCTCGGTGAAGAACTTCAGCGCGGTATCCAGCGTGAACCAGCGCTCCAACTCCTTCGAGGTCCCCTCGGCTCCCAGCTCCTGCTCGAGCCCGGTCTTCTCTTTCGAGTACTCCCGGAACAGCCGCTGGCACGTAGGGCAGTGGCACTCCCAAGTCATGGGATTGTCGAAGAAGATACAGTCCAGCCCCGTCTCCGCTAGCACGTCCATCCGGCTCTTGATATACGCCAGCCACGCCGGGCGGTTGTAGCATCCCGCGTAGCGGGCCGGGTTGTTGTAGATGACTTTGTAGTCGCCCTCGGGTGTCAGGATGGCCGCGTCCCGCAGCTCCGGATGCTCGGGGAAAAGCTGCTCGTGGTAGATCGTGCGACTGCAGATATAGGCCATCCGGTGGCATCCGGCTTCCGTAGCCATCCGCATCGCCTCGCCTTTGAAGCTCCCGCCCTGAATCAGGTTGAAGTGCGCGTCGAGCAGGGCTTGGACGTGCGCTTCGTTCATGGCTCGGTAATTGATGGCCCAGCGGACGGCTCCCGGATTGGCCCACGGGAACATCTCCGGCGCCGGTCTCCAATCCGCATTCACCGACATGCTCATCACGATCCCTCCCAGGATTACCCAGGCAATGCCCAATGGTGTTCTCATCTTAATTTCCCTTCTCTTGCGCCAACTCAATGGCTTGCGGGCCTCCCGCGGCCCAACATCTGCTGTCGGACCCGTTCCCCAACGCGAGCGCTGGCTGGCCTTTCTCATGTCCCTTTGCCTCGGCCTCGCAGCATTCGTTGTGGGGTTTTTGCCAAGCGGGCTGGTTACTGCCATGACCAGGGGCCACAATGCTGACAGAGCATGATACCACACCAGACTCGGCTGATGATCCAGCGGGCGGCCCCCTCAGCCCTATGCTCAGGAGTGCTCGCAGCCACGCCCGACACGTTCACCGGCCCACCCAGAGCAGTTGGGGGATTACCGCGTTTCAGAACGTCAACTTGGCCAGCTCTCGTCGGCCAGCATGTGTGTTACCATACCAGTAGTTGATGTGGAAATCGGTGGGGGGCGTGCCCCCATTGTCAACGCCCCAGATTGCGGAGGCAGGTTTGATCCACTGACTAAACGTATCGTTGCGCCACTGAACTTCTTCCTGAGGGGCGAAATCGCGAACATAGCGCAAATCCACCGATACTACTCCCGTGTCATCAAGCAGAGAGCTGTCAGGATTGTCAAAGACATTGTAGCCGAACGGGCTGTCATACCTGGGCCCGGATGACAGCAGACGGGCTCGGCCCCATTCCTGCGCGATGTCGCAGTAGGCAAGTAGGAACGCGAGCGGGTACCTGCTGAACGTAAGCTTCCTCCCAATAGCCCCACTTACAGCTTCTGCCGCTTCCATATTGTGCAGCGCCACTGCTGTGGCCACGGGATCCATCTCAGCATCTGTCAGTTGGCGGATACGAAGGAGGTTTTGCAGGATAAGCGAGCTGTAGAGGCCATGGTCCGGCGCACATATGGCTAGGCGGCACAGCTCAGTTCCGAGATTGGCTTCTGCCCTTCTCCGTAGCTCCTCGGCGTTCTCGGCGCCTTGCGCGTACAGATCCGCTACCTCCTCGACTACCCTCAGCAGGTGTACCCAGTGGTAATCCCGTCCTAGGAGAGCCCCCCACTCACAGCTAATTGGTATGAGGGGACCGCCGCCTACCCCACCAGGTGCTGCAGGCGAAACCAGAACACCCCTTATGAAACGATCCAGCCATCCCTGCATTTTCTCGATCGGGTATCCGACGTCGTGAAACGCAGAAGTGAGAAACCACAGTTTCATACCACTTTCCGATGCCAGCACGGTGGCTCCTAGCATCTGCTGCCGGTTCATCTGATTCAGCAGACAGAAGCCGAGAAGGAACACCTTGATCTGGTGGAAGATGTGGTCACGGTACTGCGGGATGCTGTAAAGAACCTCCTCGAGGCTTATGAAGCGTCGTAGCAGGTTCGTCAGATCATCACCTAGATTGAACACGCCGCACAGGCTCTGTGTGAGGAAAACCGTGAGATCTAAAACCTGATCGCCATCCCAGCGCTCACGCATCTGCAGGCTGGTGAGATACGCCCGAATCAGCGCGCCTATCTGTCTCTGTTGTTCCAACCCTATATACCCGGCCTGGGGGTCTTTAATGATGTGTTCTGATACTTCGCTCAGAACCATCTGGATGAAGGGCTCACCAAACAGCTCGTTGGGGTGGAACTTCATGATGTCTGCGCTTTGCTCTGCCACCAGCAGCACAGCATTGATCAGAGGACAGCCCGGTCCGGGGGCCTTCTCAAGGAAGAGCCGAATTGACTCTCCGTAGCTCGCGATCTGGGCTGCCGGAAGCTCATTATAGAAGCTGGTGATGAAGATGACCGGCACCTCATACTGCAGCGGCGAATCGTGCAGCCTCCTCAGTAGCGCAGACCCGTTTTGCTCCCCACCCCCCATGCACTCGTCCAGGATCATAATGCTGTAGTGGCCCTCTGCTGAAGCGCGCAGCAGTTGCTCCGCCTCAATGCCATCCTCCGAGTGCTCCACGGTGGCGTCTGGGAAGACTGTGTTCAGTTGCTGCTTGAATGTGCCATAGTAGTCGGGATCGTCGTCCACAATCAGGATTCTCACTGAGGCCTCCTCCCGGTGCGCAGGTTATTCACTACGTCCGAAATAGACGCGCGAATGCTGATCTTGTCGTAAACCCTCACGTCTCCCGCGTCCGTAGGGTCTGCCGATATGACAAGTATCTTCTCGGTGAGCTGAGAACCCTGCGCTTGCAGATGGCGGTAGATATCCAGACCGCTCTCACCCGACTCAAAGTGAGCATCGAGAAGGATATAATCGTATTCGGACAGTTGCCTCAATGCATCACTCTCAGCAGCCTCAAGCAGATTGCGGAGAAGGTCCGGGGTTTGCTCAAGATCGACTGCGACGTCTTCACGGTCGTCAAACGCTGCGATGATACCAGCGCCGTAGTCCTCGTTGTCGTCAATGATCAGGAGCCTGAATAGACCTGTCGGTTCCACCGGCAGACGGGCTGTGAATTCAGTGCCGCGGTCGCTGCCGCGCGGTGGCGAAGAAACAGCCAGATTACCACCGTGGTCGAAGGCAATCGCCCAATATGCCTGCCTGACGCCCAACCCCCTATCCGGCCCTTTGGTCGAGGCAATGCTTCCATCCCTACCGAACTGCGCCTGTTGATCCGGTGATAGCCCACAACCGTTGTCAATCACCGACACCTCTACCCAACCCCTCTGATCCTCTGCAACAGTGACCCTTAGGACAAGCAACGGAGCAGGTTCCGTCTGCCCCTCCATGGCCTCCACTGCATTCCAGATCAGGTTGTGAAGTGCTTCCTCGAGCTGAGAGGGCACGCCCCGAACATAAACGGGATCTGGGCTTTGGTCAAGTACCAGTCCGATCCCATCCTGTAAGAGTGTTCCCTGAATGCGATCCCCCATCCCCCTTACTAGCTGCTCAACGTCCAGCAGTTCCCTGCGCTGCTGCGCCCTCTCCATTCTGTAGCTGTTGACCCGCCTCTTCGTTGCATCAAGCGCCTCTCTGACGACGTTGAGGAGTCTCACTGATCTCCTCTCGGGGCTCTGGTCAGGGTGCGCGAGGATGGCGTCATGCACATCTCGAAAATTGATGATGATATTCTCAACTCTCTCATACAGACTATGCATGACTTCTCGTGCGCGGATCCCCTGGTCGAAGATCCGGCGCATCTGCGAGGTCGTCTGTACTGCCAGGGCCACGATGCTGGCAATGATCTGTAGCGTCTGCAGCTCCTCATCACTGAAATGGGTCGTCGGAGCCGGTTCCTTGTTCTCCACTTTTAGGACCCCGATTGTCTGATGACCCAGTCTCAGTGGGGCACCGATCAGTGACGAACACACCCAGTTAGGTTGTCTCTTGATGATGATACCGTCATTCGCTCCTGACCAGACCCCCGACTGGCGAAGCTCATCATTCGAATCGAACTTCCTCGGCGCACCATCCTGCCAGATCGCCCCTGTCAGACCCTCTCCCAACTCATATTCCGTGCCGATTCGATACTGCTCATATCCCGCTCCAGCGACCATTCTGATCCTGCGCGCAGGCTGCCCATTGCCCATCTGTTCCTCTAGGTACAGCGATCCCGCCTGTGCCGAAAAGAGCTCAACGCAGGTCTGAACGATGCTGCGACAGAGCCGATTGAGGGCGGCCCATCTTCCGGGATCACTCGCGATCATACCGGACATCTCGTCGAGCGCACTCAGGGTCTTGCGCGATGTCTGTTCCGACAGCCGCCTGTTCTCGATGGCCAGAGCCATGGTACTGGCGATCACCTCGAGGAGCGCCTGGTCCTCCTTGCTGAAGTGGGAGGCCCCCCGCTTGTTCTCAACCTTGAGTAGCCCTATCGGATGCTCGCCGATGCACAAAGGCACCGCGATGAGGGAGCGGCAAACCCATGCTGGCTCTTGGTCCTTGACGAATCGGTTGAACTTGCCCTGCCAGCCATTGGCCGGGTCCTCCACTTCTTTCGTGCTGTCATACTTGGCGGAAACACCTTTTTTCCAGATAGTCCCTGTCAGTCCCTCACCTCGCCTATAGGAAGCCTTCCCGACGCGATGCTTCTCGAATCCCGCGCCAGCGACCATCGAGATAGTCTGGGCCTCTCCCCCGTCTGGTGGGCGGTCTTCCAGATACAGTGAGCAGGCCTCAGCGTCCGTGGTCTCCATCGCAGTACGGACGACCGCTTCATACAGTAGCCCTGCCCCCTCTACCAGGCGGGCGGTCACCTTCCCCAGAGTCAGCTTGAGTTCGGCGGCGTCGAGCTTTACTCCTGATGACATCAGAAATCTCCTTTCCTAGCACGCAGCGACCGGTTGACCTGCCCCCCCACTGATGGTACCACCGGCTAAGTCACACCGGCCACCGATGTCAGCCCCGCCCCCGGGCACCCTAGCCCAAAGACCTCTCTGCATGCGGCTTGTTGTACTGCTTCCCCCAACGCTCCGCCAATACCTGCGCCTCACACAGTGTCTAGAACAGTTCGCCATCCGGCAATTCGTCCAGCGGCTTGCTGTTGATGCACCCATTCTACCGGCTCTCCCACGGGCCGCCCGGCTCAATCAACAACGTCTGGCCCCGCAACCGCTATGGTGACTGAGGGGCTATGTGCCGGCCATAGGCTTAGCGGCTTTCGCGGGTTTTGTCGCTCAACACCTGATAGCGAAGCGGTCTCTTATTGTCCTGTCCACATCCTCGGCAAATCGGGGCGGCTCGGCGCTTGCGATGATGTGCAGCGCCTTGGCCCGTGCCACCGCCACGATATCCGTTCTGCCCTCCGCCTCCCATTCTGCCCGGCTGCCTCGATTGCTCAGAGTCGGATTGTAGATTTCACTTCGCATCCTGGCCAGTGTCAGCTCGTCGGTCAGGTAGTTGCCGCCCGGACCGACCCGCCTGATGCTTGCCAGCGCCAGTGCCTCTTCGCTGGTATCTATGCCCTCGAGGCAGCGCCTGGCCATGCCCAGGATCTCGTTGTCAATCACATACTGCTCGTATGAGATCGTTGACATCGCCTCCAACATCCCCGCTGAGTGATGAATATAGTTGGCGCCAGCCAGGGCGCTCTGCAGTACCGAGAAGGCCTTCTCGTAGCCGGCCTGGATGTCGCTGCACTTGCTCTCGGTCAGGCCGGCGGAGTTATATATCGGCAGCCCGTAGAACTGGGCCATTTGGGCTGCAGCCGCATTCAGCATTCCAAACTCCGGCCCGCCGCCCAGGTATGAGCCATCCCGCAGGTTCGACATCGAGGGCACCGCGCCGTAGATCGCTCGCGTGCCGGCTCTGGTCGCCTGCGCCAGCACCATGCCCGAAAGCAGTTCCGCGTTGGTCTGCACCAGCGTACCGGCCAGGGTTATCGGCGAGGTCGTCCCCGCCATCGGCGCTGTTGACATCACCACCGGCATGTCGTGCTCGATGGCACGCAGCAGCAACTCCGTACTGTGCGAGTCAATGCGCAGCGGCGACACCATCCAGCAACAGATGAACGATATGAAGGGCCGCTGTTGCAGCTTCTGCTTGTTCCCCGCGATGATCGAGCCCAGCTCTACCACCTGCGCCATGCCCGCAACACTATTCACCCCAGACATCACGTGCTTGGTGGTGTTGGATACGGAGGCATAGTACTTGTTCACGTCGGCGACCTCAGGCGGCACATCCTGTGGGTCGGTGGGTCGCACGAAGAAGTCAATATAGTCGAGATTGTCAACCAGCAGCGCCAGTCGTGCAATATCCGCAAGCCGGCCGCTGCGCACCTCATCGGTTTCCGGGTCCACGACCTTCAGCGCCGCGCCGCCCGTGCCCATATATACCCGCGTGCCGCCCAGGTGCAGGTCGTGCTTCTCATCTCGCCCGCACAAGGTCACCTCTTTGGGCGCATCCGCCAGCGCCGTGTCAACCGTCTGGTCAGCCACATAGACGCGTCCGCCCTCTATCCGCGCCCCTGCCTTCTGGAACAGTGCCAGTGCTTCCGGGTGCCGGCATTCGACGCCAACCTCGGCCAGCACCCGCAGTGAAGCCTCATGTATTGCCTCAACTCCGTCTTCCGAAAGCGGCTGATAGGTCGGCTTTCTCATGCGCCTTGTCCTTGGCTTCGGAATATTTGCCCTGGGGTCTTTGCACCCCACGGGGTATAATATACTGTGCGCGAGTGCATGTCCATACGAGGCGATCCCAATCAACACGGCAAACCGCATTTCACGGTGAGTGAGTATATGTACAGCTTACTTTCCAAACTATTGTGTGCCGTTCTCCTGGTCATCATCCTGGTCACGAGCGCCACACTTGGCGCTTGCCAGCCGCCGGAAAACTATGCGGCAGCCGCCAACGGTGCGACCATTTCCGGGCCGCAGAACGCCTCCGGCAGCCACGACCAGCCCAACTGCGTTATTGATGGCGAGGTGGTGGACTACGGTCCGCACCACGGCTATGCCTGGGCTGATCTGGAGGTTCCGACCCTCATCACCTTCGCTCGCCCCGCCGTCATTGATACCGTTGAGGTCATTCTGCTGGACATCTCGCTGCGCAGCTTCTGCTACATCGTCAGCGTTTCCGCCGATGGCGAGCACTGGCAGCAGGTCGCCGACATGTCCACTACGCCGGTTTCCGGCTGGCGCATGCACCAATTCGCTCCGCTCGAGGCCGGGCACCTGCGGCTGGATTTCACCGCAACTTCGCTGTCGTCCGACAGCTACCACCTGGTCGAGGTCGGGGCCTTTCACCTCGGTGAGCAGCGCCAAACGGGCCCACTAGGTCAGGCTTGGCAGCATGTCCGCACCGCAAGGCATCTAGCCGAGGTTGCTCTCCTGGGAGTTGGGCCTGCCCATCTTGTTTTACAGGACCCCGACCTTCTCGGCCAACTGAAGTCGGCTCCCGATCATCAGCCCATCTATCGTGACCTCGCCGACGGTACGCACGCGCTCCTGTACCGCGATCAGGGCGCTATCGTGGTCGCGCTTGATGATGATGGCAACATGACGCCGGATGCCACCGGCCCTGATATGGTCAATGACTGCCTGGCCGTGGACTTGGATGCCGACGGCTTGCTGGACCGCTCGATTGACTATTCCGACACCGATGGCGACGGTATCGCCGACACGATGGTGCAGACCTACGTCCACTGGAGCTGCTGGGGGCGCGACCCGGTCATGCTGCTGGCGCGCGACCTCGATGTCGGCCCCCTGAGCCTCTATCACCTGGACCACTACAGCTACAACCAGCGTACCTGCCAGTGGCAGTGCGACTTCGGCGGTGACAGCTATTTTGTCATATTCCGCCGCAGCCGCGACCACCGCCGCTGGATCGGCACCTGGGAGAACCCCTTCTGCTTCTACGACTGCGACGGTGACGGCTTGGCGGAGGAAACCGTTCGTATCTCCGGCAGCGACACCACCATCCGCTCGGCCCGCTTCAGCATCAATGCCGACAATGACACCACCGCCGGCCAGCTCTACGACTACGATGTCGGCATTACCTGTCTGGGGCAGGTGCCCTTGCCGTCGGAGGCGAGCGCAACCTTCACCACCAGGACCGGCGAGGCGACCGGGCAGTTCCTGAGCTGGGATAAAGCGCGGCAGACTGTACGGGAGATGGATTGGTCGCGGGCGCTGCTTATCTGGGATGAGAACGACCACAACGTGGCAGCCAGAGCGCCCGAACACGAGCGCTGGGAGGGCATCATCAACGCCCGCTACCGTGGCTTCCCCCAGGAAGGCGGCCCCCACTGCGGCAGCCTCAACAAGCGTTATGAACTCGACGCCGACTTCTCCGGGAGGATGCAGCTCTACTACTGGCCCGGCGATGGCCGCTTGCATCTCTACGGAGCCGAGGTGGGCACGCTGGCGGTTGACTACGACTGCGACGGGCGCGTTGATATGGTGATTGAGTACGGGGATACTGACAGCGACGGCTTTTTCGACCGCCGTGCGATAGATTACAGAGCCTCGGGCCTTCCAACTCGCGAGGTCGCCGGCCCGAGGACCTATTGCCTGCCTGGCTCTGACGCGCCGGAATCTACTGTCATCCCCTACAGCTATAGTGAGGTTGTCACTTTCTGGCCGCAGGCGCTTGCCGAGCGCGTGACAGACAGCGCCGCACTCATGCAGGCATTGTCGGAGTTCGCCAACCGCGTGCAGGTGCAGCTTCCGCCCGGGCCGCTGGATTTCTATGAGAACGCCACACCCCGGCAGTTTGCCTACATCGAGCGCCTGCGCTCAAGTACCGAGGCCCGCCGCTACTACCTGGATATCGCCATCGAGCTGGCCTTCGCCCAACTGATCGCCCAGGCCGAGCAGTCTCCTGACGACAAAGCGGCGCTGCAGCTCAAGGCAGCGCAGCGCCTCTATGATCGCGGCCAGCTTCAACGTGCCCTCACAGCCCTGGCTACGCCTCGTGTGACGCAGTAACCCGATTGCTCGCTGGCAGTAACCCGCAGCCACTCAACTTGTCGGTTGGTGCTAGTTCCATGCCTCTCAGATTCCCCCTTCCCTGCCAGGGAAGGGGGCTAGGGGGTTAGGAGGGTTTGCGGTTCGCGCCTCGGCTCGCCTCACTTCCCCGCCTTCATCTCCTCAACCGCCTCGATCACCGCATCCGCCATATACTCAAGCTGCTGCTGGCTCAGCGGATACAGCGGCAGGTGGGTGAACTGGTGATTGAACACCATCTCGGTGTTGGGGCAGGTCGCGGCGATGGCGTCGGAGTCATAGCCCAGGTCCCGGCAGAGCTGGTACTTGTACAGCGGGGCGAAGTGCGGTATCTGCACCACGCCGCGCGCCTCCAGCTTCTGCTTGAGCACCTGCACGTCCTGCCCGATCAGCTCGTGGTCCACCCGCAGCAGGTACAGGTGGTACGTGCCCTTGATCTCATCGGTGTCCAGCGGCGCGGGGATGATGCCCTCCACCTCGGAGAAGCGCTCGTTGAGGTATTCGGCGTTAGCCCGGCGCGTGTCAATCACTGCCTGCAACCTCTGCATTTGTCCCAGCAGGCACAGCGCCTGAATCTCGGTTGAGGAATGGTTCCCGGCGACGAACGGGCCGTACTTGCCCGGCACCGCGATTACGTCATAGAGCCAGTTCTCCACCTGCTTGGCCATATCAACCCCCAGGAACCGGCACTGGGGGAAGTACTGCCCGAAGTCCAGGTCGGTAACCAGCAGTCCGCCTTCCCCCAGGGCATTGATATTCTTGACCTCGTGGAAGGAATAGGAGCCGAAATGGGCCACCGTACCCGCCGCTTTGCCCTTGTATTTCCCACCGAAGGCGTGCGCCGCATCCGCCAGCACCACGATGTCTCTGGCCTCGGCGATCTCCATTATCGCATCCATATCGGGAGCATAGCCGCCGATATATACCGGCACGATGGCCTTGGTCTTATCCGTGACCTTCCGCGCCACATCCGCCGGGTCCATATTGATGGTATTGGGATCGAGGTCGGCGAACACCACTTTGGCCCCTGACTGCAGAGCGTAGGTCATGGTGGAGATGAAGCTGATCCCGGGCACGATTACCTCATCCCCGGGACCGATATTGGCGTATTTCAGGGCGATCTCGAAGCCGGCTGTGGCGTTGGTCAGGAAGCAGGCGTACTTGCAGCCCAGGAACTCCTTCGCCTCCGCCTCCAGCTTGCTCACGGTCGCGCCCAGAGACAGCTTCGTCGCCGGCCCGGACACCTCCCACAACTCCGCCAGCGCCGCTTCTACACTGGCGGCCCGGGCTTCATATTCAGCCTCCTTGCCTGCTTGTGGCCTCACCAGGAACCGGATTATCCGCATCAGGTCTTCGTTGGCCAGGTGTTCACCCACAGCGGCCCAGGGCACTCGGGCCTCTCCGGTATCATACCGGAAATCACTTGCCGGCTTGTCCTGCGACATACGGTCCTCCTCCTTAGCTGTACCGCTATGCTGCAACTGCTCGTCACGGCTCTCACTTCGGTCTCATCTTCCCCGCCGCCACGACGGATTCCTGCATCTGGCGCTGTTGGCATTGTTGCCCACTCCACAGCCAGGTCCTTGGCTTGTGGGCTTACCTGGCATATAATAGGCAGGTGTCTGGCGTAGCTGGGGCTTCCCAGTGCGGAACCAGTAACCAGAATGAGGCACACCCTTGAGACTGCTCCATATCGCTGACATTCATCTTGGGATCAAGGCTCTGGGTTTCAGCGACCGCGCTGATGATTTGCGCCGTCGCCTCCAGAGCGCCTTCACGAATTCGCTGCAGATTGCCGCCGAGCGCGCTTGCGACCTCGTGCTGATTGCCGGCGACCTGTTCGATTCCAACAGAGTCGGCCGGCGTACCCTGAGCGCGGCCATATCTGCCCTCCGGGACCTCCTTGCCGCTGCTGACCAGACGCATATCTGCCTCATCCCCGGTAATCACGACTGCCTAGGCGAGGCTAGCATCTATCACGCGCCCGAGTTCGCTCAGCTCGGCGAGCGCTTCCATCTGTTCACCAATCCTGAGGGTGAAACCGTCTATCTGGAGCAGCTTGAGGCAGCAGTCCACGGCGTCCCGTTCGTATGCGATTTCAAGCAGCTTGACATTCAGCCGCTGGCAATGCTGTCGGCGCATCCTCAGGCCGCTTTCAACATCGCCATGCTCCACGTGGGGATACCGCGGCCGTACTGGGACGGGGCCGACGCTCCCAGTATCAGTGCAGAGCAGATTGCCGCCTCGGGCATGGACTATCTTGCGCTGGGCCATTTCCACAATGCCCAGAGCTGCGATGCCGGCGGTGTTGTGGCTCGCTACTGTGGCCCTCCTGAGCTGATCAACCTGCAGGGCCCACCCGGAGCGCCGCTGCTGGTGGAGCTAACGGCTGCCGGCGTCAGTGTTGAGGCTGCACCGGTCGCCTCTCTGCGCCTGCAGAAGGCCGAGATCCTGGCGGCCGAGCTGCAGTCCGCAGCCGATCTGGCCGACAAGCTGGGCGAGTATGCGGCTGAGGACCTGGTGCTTGACGCCGAGATCGTCGGCATGTTGCCGCTGGACGTGCGGCTGCAGGCCGAGGCGGTTGCCGAGGAGCTGGCCGATGATTTCTATCGGCTCAATCTCACGGATAACACCGCGGTCGCCGCTCGCGATTTTGACGAAGCCGATTATCCCGCCCAGTACGTGACCGGCAGATTCATCCGGCTGATGCAGGAGCGGATCGAGCAGGCCCAGGCGGCGGATGATGAAGACGCCGTGCGCATCGCCTCCGAGGCGCTACGCTTGGGCCTCCATCTGCTGCAGGGTGGTGAGCTGGAATGAAGTTGTCCGGCCTCAGCGTTACCGCCTTCAAGGGTCTGGCCGACGCAAGCTACGATCTCGCACCCGGCTTCACTATCATCCGCGGTCCCAACGAGGCCGGCAAGTCCAGTTTCCAGCAGGCGATTCTTACCGGTCTCTTCGGCGATCCGACCAGCTTGGCGGCCAAATACGACCTGCTCCACTCATGGCAGGCGGGCCGCAAGTGCCGGATCGTGCTCGGTCTGCAGGCGCAGGGCGGAGAGTACGAACTGGTTCGCGATTTCGCCTCCGGCGAATCTTTGCTGATCTCGCGGCCGGCTGGCACTGTGACTTCCGGCCGCGACCCGGTCAAGGCTGCCCTTGCCCAAATCGCGGGTCTCGGTTCCGAGCCGATCTATGTCACCACTGCCTGTCTCAGGCAGCAGGACCTGGCCGCCCTGAGTGCCGGTGCTGATCTGCGGGACATGCTGCAGCAGACCATGACCGGCGGCGATGATGAGGCCGATGTCTCAGCCGCCCTCAAGCAACTGGACAAGGAGATAACCCAGAAGTTCCGAAAGGGGCGTAGAGGGGGAGAGAAGGGGCTGTGGCTGGCCGCCCAGGCCGAGCTTGAGGCCAGCCGCGACCGCCAGGCCGAAATCCACCAGCAGGTAGCCAGCACCGTCGAGGCCCGCACCACCATCGCCACGCATGGCGACGAGTTTGAGAAAAAAAAGCAGCTTCTGGCCGACCGCAAGGCCCTGCTCAACCGCGTTCGCGACCGCCGCCAGAAGCAGGAAGAAGCCAAAGAGATTGAGGCCAAATGCGAGGAGCTGCAGGCCCGCATCCAGGAGGCCGAGAAGCTGCAAGCGGCCATCGCCCAGCGCGAAACCGAGCTTGGCGAACTACCCTCCGTTGACGCGAAGGCCGCCGACCATCTCAAGACCCGCAGAAGTGAGCTAGCCAGCACGCAAAGCCAGCTCGACGAATCCGAGAAGCAGATGGCTGCCCTGGCGGACCAGGCTCGCGTCCTGGCCCAGGAACGCGACCAAGCCGCCGCCCAAGCCGGCAAGCGTCCTGCTGCTACCATCGGTCTGATCAGCTCGCTGGTTGTCGCCGCGCTTGCGGCGTGGCAAGGTCTCGTCGGCGTCACTGTCGCCTGGGCGGTTTTCGTTCTGGCCGTTATTGCGGGGATAGTATCCCTCGTTATCCTGCTACGCGCGCCCAGACGTATCCGCCGTGACCTTGACGCTCGTCTCAGTGCCCTCGAGGGCCAGCAGGCCCTACTCGAGGAGCAAGCCGAGAGGCTCCGCGGAACCCAGGCTCGTGACCAACACGCCATTGACACTGCGCTACATCAGGCCGGAATTGCAGCCGTCGAGGACTACCTGCAGGTTGCAGAGCAGCGAGCAAATCTTGTGGCCCAGAACGAGAGAGACGCCAGCAGGCTCTCCGGCGTGCTCGGCGACACCGAGCTCAAGGCCCTCCAGGAGACGCTCAGCCGGCTCAACCTCGACCGCATGGCCCTCAAGCAGCTACTTGCGGATCCGCAGATGCTAGCTGCTGAGATGACGCCTGCCGAGATTCGCGACCGCGAAGCTGCGATAGCCGACCTTGAACAGGACGTGGCGCGCCTCGATGATGAGTTACGCAATGCTCGTGCCGTTCTCGCCCAGCCGCGCTCCGATGTCGAGGACGAGGTCCGCATTGATGAGCACGTGGCGGCCGCTCAGCAGCGGGTTGACCGCCTCGCCGAGTATCAGGAGGTCCTCACCTTGACCACTGAGGTGCTTGAGGAGGCTCGCCAGCAGACCATGCACAGGGCCATTGACGCCGTCGGCCCGACCATCAACGACTACCTGGCCGTCCTCACCGATGGCCGCTACGAGCAGGTGCAGATTGACGACGGTCTGGCTCCGGTCGTGTATTCCCGCGAGAAGTCTGATTTCGTGCGCCCCGAGGATGAACTCAGCCTCGCCACCAAAGAGCAGGTCTATCTGGCCTGCCGGCTGGCTTTTACCAGCCTGTTGTGGGAGACCGACGGCCCGCCCATTTTGCTGGACGACCCGCTGGTGAACTTCGATGCGGCCCGCAAGGCGAGGGCCCTGGCGCTACTCAGGCAGATCGCCACAGGCCGTCAGGTGGTGTTATTCACGTGCTCGGAGGAATACGATGCCGCCGCCGACCGGGTAGTCGTACTTGAGGGCCCGGACTAGGAGCTGCTGCAAGACCCCGACGCGGGCAGTGACGGTCGCCTCAGCGCGGGATCGGGACTGTGGACAGGATTTCGTTGATGATGTCATCACTGCTCAGGCCGTCTATCTCCGCCTCCGGGCGCAGCAGCAGGCGGTGACGCAGCGCCGGAGCAGCAATGTCTTTGATATCGTCCGGTGTCATGAAGCCGCGCCCGCGAATGGCCGCCGCGACCTTGGCCGCCTTGAGCAACTGTGCCGAGGCCCGGGGGCTGCAACCCAGTACTAACGAGGCGTGCTCTCGCGTCGAGCGGGTTATCTCCGCCACGTACTTCATCATCTCGTCAGTCACCTCGACGCCAAGGACCTGCTGCCGACATTCGGCAAGCTGCTGCGGCGTAACGATCGGCTCGAGGCCCGCCGCCGCCAGGTCCGCATCATCGAAGCCCTGATGGTGCTGCCGCAGTATCTGAAGCTCCTCTGCCTCCGAAGGATAGTCAATGATGATCTTGAGGCTGAAGCGGTCAAGCTGGGCCTCGGGCAGCGGATAGGTGCCCTCGTACTCGATGGGGTTTTGGGTGGCGAAGAGGGTGAAATCGTCGCTGAGCTTTTGCGTGTTGCCCTCGATGGTCACCTGGCGCTCCTGCATGGCCTCAAGCAGAGCCGACTGGGTCTTGGCCGGCGCGCGGTTGATCTCGTCGGCCAGGAGGAAGTCGGTGAAAATCGGCCCCCGCCGCAGGTTGAAGGTCGAGCTTTCCATATCGAACACGTAGGTGCCCACAATATCGGAGGCATCAGGTCCGGGGTAAGCTGGATGCGGGCGAAGTCCCGGCCCAGACAGATGGCTAGGCCCTTAACCAGCATGGTCTTGGCCGTGCCCGGTACGCCCTCGATCAGCGCATGGCCGCGAGCTATCACCGCCACGATCATCTGCTCGATGACCGGCTGTTGACCGGCGATGACCCGGGAGAGCATCTCGCTTATCTGCTGCGCCACTTGCCTGGTAATGCCGTTAGTCGGTTGCACGTTTGGGGAGCTCCTTTTCCATAGCCGTCGCCGCCCGGCTGAGGCGGACGAACTCGGCGTTAGTGAGCCGCTGATCGGGCTGGGCCGCGGCATCCAGACGGTCGAGGAGACTGCCCAAGGTCGCCGCGTTTACAGAGGGATTGAGCTCGGCACAACGCTGAGCCAGGCGGTAGTTGTCCGGTTCCGGTCCGCTGCGGCTCAGGGAAATACGGGCGGCGGCGGCCACCTGCCTCTTCACCGCACCGCCGATGATCTGCAGGGCAGAGTTCCGGGCGCCCGCCTGCATGTAGAGTTGGGCGAGGGCGCGGACGAACTCGCGAGCAGAACGCCGGGTCTGGCGCTGTAACGGTACCGGCGCGCCGAAACGTACCATCTGCCCCAGGAAGAAAAGGCCCAGCGCCGCCAGCGCCATCAGCAACACCCGCCATGTGCCCGAGGCTAGAGCCTCCTGGCCGGCGATGGAGACGAAGGTGAGGCCGTGATGGTACTCGTCGAAATATACGGTCTGCGCGCCGCTCAGGTAGGCGAAGTTGAGCGCCAGCACCGCGTTGTCCTGCTGGTTTATCCAATAATTGCCCAGCATATCCGCCTCGCCGAGAATCAGCACCCAACCCTTGCCGTATGACACCATGCCGACTGTGCAGGAATGAGCGCGTGTGGCCAGGACAGTGAAGCTCTCAGGCTCCAACTGTGGCCGCAGGTATTGCTTGAGGCTGTCGCTCTCGGCCGCTTCCGGATAAGCCTCGGCCAGGGCCTTGGGTCCGGCGGTCTCTAGCCGTAGATGCGAGGGCACATAGAGTGTCGCGACATCTCTGAGCAGAGGACTGTCCGTTGCGCCGACGGCCTTGCCGGCCAGGTCGCCCTCGCGGCGCACCATCAGTCCCAGAGGGCCGAGTATCTGCTGGACGGGTGGGAGGGTTTCGGTGCCGACTATGAACGAGCCCAACAAGGTATGGCGGCTGGGGGCAACCAGCAGCACGCCACCGCCCTCAATCCAGTCCAGCAGATGCGCGATCTCGCGGCTGGCAAAATGGCGCGAAGGCGAGAGTACCACCAGCGCCTGGTGCTGCCGGCCGAGACCGGTCAGCCGCTGCCGCCAAGTCGCCACCCGCAAGCCCTGCCTGTTCAGCAGCTCACCCAGAGCGGCGGTCCCCCAGCGATTGTAGCAGTTGATCGCGTGGTCTCTTCTGATGTCAGGAGACTGGAAATTGCGCTGCACCAGGTAGATGCCGGCCCATATCACGCCCAGCATGATCAGGAGCCAGAAGGCGATTCTGAGACTATCCGCCCTGGACCTCATCGTGCCATGACCACCTCAGAGATCTGCTCGACGCGAGCGAACTCGGCCTCTGTAGGCATATGGCTTGAGTAGCTGATCGCGTCAACGGTGCCGGTGAGCGGCTCCATAGTGGCAACCAGCTCCCGGTTGCTGTTGAGCTGGCGCAGGATCTGGCGGTTGGTGTCGGCGCTACTGAAGACGATTAGGCCCTGGCGGTCGAGATGGAAGAGCATCGCCAGGTAAAGGTACACGATTGCCTGTCTGAGATCACCGCGTTCAGCCGCTTGTCGGGCCCGGGCGCGCAAATCGTCGGGCGAATGACGAGGCGGCAGCTCAATACCGCCCGGGCCGCGACGGGTATGCCTCTCGCCGAAAGCGCCGGCCAGGGTCAGGTAGATGTGCACGAGAAGTCCCAGCGCTAGAGCCGCCAGCAGCACCGCGACCGTCCAGTACACCAGCGGATAGGCCGCATAGAGCGCATCACGGGCCCGGAAGACGCCATCCAGCAGCCTGGCAATGAAGCGCAAGACCGCCACCATCGGCCGGAACCACCACGCCTCCCCTTGTTGCTCGGTGTGGTACTGATCCTGGGCAAGTATCTCGTCGAGTTGCTGCCTGACAGCCTGTTTGGAGGGGCGTCGGCCAAGGGCGGCATCATCGGTTGGGCCGGCAAGTGCGGCTTCGCCCAGCCCAGTCAGCAGCCCTAAACCGAGAACGAACACCAGCAAGCGCGTCGCTGTCGGATGCCGCCAGGGCGCTACAGGGGCGGGCGGTCTCGCTCTATTACAAGACATGCCCAAGTTCTCCATCAATAGTATTGCCCGAAGGTGCTTTCAAAGCGCGAGCCGCCGGCACCTACGCCGAAAGCCCGCTCGTTGGAGGGGAAGGCCTTGATCCCGACGTTGATCCTGAACTCGTTGCTCTCCTTGTTGTACGTCATTGACGCCAACATGCAGTGCAGATCGCGCAGCACCTGGACCTCAAGTTGATCCAGCTTGTGGGTGTAGCCGCTGTAGCCGGCCAGCAGATCAATATGCCACAGCTTGTTAACGCGCCAGTTAACCTCTGAAGTCGCGCGCGTGAGCTTGCTGCCGTGCAGATCATAGTACGCAGTTATCGCTGAGTACCAGTCATCAGTTGCGCACAGCCATTTGGCATTAAGCGGCCGCCACTCACCGCGGTCGAGGCTGTAGCTGGTCTGCAACTCCAGGCGATTGTCGGGAGCAAGCATGAACTGGCCGCGGAAGGTCGCGTCCCGGTAGTAGTCATTGACGAAATCGTAGCCGCTGCCCACGTCAATTCGCATCACGTTCGGCACCGTGCGGACGGCTTGGAAGCTCAGGTAACTGCTTCTTCCCGCATATCCGAGCCGGAGCGGAGAATAGCCGTGCGAGGAACCGAAGTTGAAGCTCCAGCGGTGGTCCCAGGTGTGGCCCCACTTGCCGCGCAACTCAGTCCGGAAGTTAGTGTAGTACTGTGCGGAGCCCTCGCTGAAGAACTGCTGGCGGAAGCGAAGGCTATTGTGCAGGCGCTTGCTGCCACCGATACTGCGGCTGTGGCCGGGCAGCGATATGTCCAATGCCGCTCGCGATACGTTGATGTTCTCGGGATGCTGTTCGAATCTGCCGAGGTTGAGGCTGCCGCGTACTTGCGCCCTGCCCAGTAGCCGATAGCCGCCAAGCCGGGAGGTATCGGTATTCATCTGCAGTTCCGGCACATAGTCGAGGGCGTAGAAGTTGTCGTCGCCGGTGTAGGCGCTGCCGTCGAGATCATAGCGCTTCCTGGCCAGAGCTTCCCAATCGTAACTGCGTTCGCGACCGCGCAGACGGAACTCGCTGTTGAGCTCCTCGTCGGGATGTTCATCGGCGCGGTAATCGTTGCGACGCATTACGTTGCTGACTTCCCAACTGTAATTCTCCGAGGCCTGCTGGCGATGGGTCATGTTCATCGTCAGCCGCTTATTGGTGCTGTAGCTGCTCTCCATAATCGAGTGCTGAAAGCCGACCAGCGATTGGCCGTCAGTGGAGCGATTGCGGAAGGTCAGGTTGTTGGAAAGGGAGGTGGAGCCCGAGCCGTAGCCGCTATAGCGCTGGATGTTGCTGCTGAGGTCGGCGGTGAAGCCCTCGGAGAACTGGTGCGCATCGCTGAGCCGTCCGGACCAGCTTCCCTGCGAAGGCTCGGCGAAGAAACGTAAGTCGCCGTAGTTGGCTCCGAAGTCGAAGTCATGGTCGAAGCCGTAGCCGGTCCCGCGCTGCTCAGTCAGGTGTAAGCGCAGAACGCCGGAGTTCTGCTCATTGAGCAAATAGAGATAGGCGAATTTGGCGAAGTAGCCTTCGACCTCGTTCTGGCCGACTTCCGGCAGGAAGCGATTGGTGCGCCGGCGCAACGACAGACGCAGGTCCCAGGGGTATCTGAATATGCGGTGGCCGAGCAGGTAGATGGCAGGTTTACGGAATACCACGTACTCCTCCGGCTCCACTCTGATGTAGGAGCTCTGCAGCCAATAGTGCGGCTTGTGCGGGAGGTTACAGGAGGTGGCCCGGCCGGAGGTGACCTCCATCTGCCCGGGTTTGCCGTGAATATGACGGCCATCAAGATAGAGCGGCTCCACCACGCCGGTCTCGAAAAAGGATGGCTCCACCTGCGTGCGCGTGTCGAAGGCATGCCAGTGCTCGGTATCGAGATTGAGTTCGAGATGGTCGGCGGTCGTCAGCATATCAGGACTTTGCACAACCACATCGCCGCGCAGGTTGATCCAGACGCGCTCTTTGTCAATGTCCAGGATTTCGCCGGTGGCCCGGTAGTCCTGATAGCCGATGGCCACTTCGCCCCAGGCCTGTGTGCCCTCGGAGGTGTAGTAGAGGTCCTGAGCACGGAGGGAGATGACCTCGCTATCCGGTGAGGGCTCGGGCAACGGCGAGGGCTCAGGCTCTTGAGCGGCCGGCTCCGGCGGACCCTCCGCCGGGACTGTGGTTGCCTCGGGGGCCGGCGGCTGGGCAGGCGGCTCTGCTGTGATGGCCGGTGGAGGGGGCTGCATCGCCTCGGAGAAGGCTTCGGATTGGGCGTCGGCGGCAACGGTCACAGTATGCCCCAAGGCCGACAACACCAGGGCAAACAGCACCAGCGGCGGCAATACCTGGGCAGCAAGATGACCGCGCGCCAGTGATAGCCAAGCAGTCCCACGCTGTAATCTCACCTTTGCCGCCATAGTAACCCTAACGCGATAAGTGCAACCAGGACGTTGAGGAGCCAGACGCCGAAGGTGGGCAGTAGCGCCGCCTCCGCCAGCATCTGCAGCCACAGCATCAGCACATAGTAAACGAATACAATCAGCAGGGTCGCCAACAGCCCTACCAGGCTCTGGGTATGGCCGAAGGCGCCAACGATCGGCCCGGCTAGCAACGCAAAGATCAGACAGGCAAAAGCCAGCGCCATCCGCTTGTCAAACTCGACAAGATATTGACGGTAGCCGGATATGCCTTGTTCCTGGATGCGGTCTGCTTCGGCCAGAAGCTGGCTGAAACTCATTGCCTGCAGCTTGCTCGACTTGGGCGACAGGCTGGCGCTGACTTCGGCGAGATTGACAAAGCCTGCGGAGGCATCGCCGGTAGTAGGCTCGTCGTTAGGCGTGACGGCGTAGAACATGGTCCGGCCGAAACGGATAGTGCTGTCCTCCAGCCGTCCCGCTTGGGCGACGAACAGCACCGGAAAGCCGTCGGGCTGGTTGTGGTGAAAAACGCGCAGGTGCTTGAGTATGCCACTGTCCGAATCGGTGCGGTCCACCAGAAAAACCCAGCCCCGGCCGGCGTTGACGAACTGTCCGGGCCGGACCAGCAGAGCCCGTCGGCTAAAGGCGATTTCCCTGATGAGGACATCGCCCTGGCCTTCAGCCCATGGCACGATACTGTGATAGAGCGCCATCGAGAGGCCGGTCGCCAGCAGGCCGAGATAAAGCCCGGGCAGCACCAGTCGGAAGCGGCTGATGCCGGCCGCGCGCATCGCCAGCAGCTCACCATCGGCAGCCAGACGGTTGGTGCCGAGGCCGACGGCGAGCAGCGTTGAGACCGGCAAGGCCAGCACTGCTGCGGTCGGCACCTGGTACAGGAGATAGCGCAGCACCTCGCGCAGCGCCACGCGGTGCTCGACCATGACCTCAACGGCCTGGAAGAGCATGTGGCCGGTGACCATGACAATAAAGGCCAGCAGGCCGCCGAAAAACGGCCACAGCATCTCTGCTAGCAGATAACGGTCGGCGATCTTCATGGTTGCGGATGTCGGCAGCTTTGCATCAGATGCGGGAGTGGCTCCATTGCTGCATTACCATTCGTGCAGCCAAGCGGCTCCACCTGCCGCAAGCGGCACGGGCCGCGGATTGCTCCCGGGGAGCAGAGCCGCCGTAGTTGTGCCACGGCCTTAGCGGCGGTGAAGGGCTTAGCGAAGATGGAACGTTACGCCGGTCGGCTCTTGCCGGCCATCGGCTCATCTTTGCTGATAACCAGTGTGAAGCAGCGGGGGAAGAAGGGGACTTAGCGACCGCGCAGGAGTAGGTGAAGGCTAGCTGTATCGAGGCGTAAGCAGTGAAAAGGGGCCACCTGGGGGGTGATGGCCCCTTCTCCAATTGGCAGTCAGTTGGCTGCCAAGAGCGGCGTCACAAGTGGTTTGTCTGCAGAACAACCCTTGCCAACGCCGAAAACGCATAGTCTAGCTGATGTCCGCGCCGCGCTGACGACATCTAAAGTTCTCTCGCGGCCGGGCACGCACCTCCCCCGGCAGCGCTTAAGACTCAGCTATGCTGCGGAACCGAATTCTCTGCTAGCATATCAATACTACTCAGTTTGTGCCAGGATGTCAATACCTCAAACTCACCGGCATGAGCTAGTACCATACATGGGTTACAGTTGAGCAGTGGTTGTGCCGTTGTCGTAGCCGTGCCCTGCCAGGCCCCCCGAGGGGGGCCGCCGCCGCAATCGATCTGTGGTGGTAGGAAGGTAAAC
>Ga0180432_10000872_pt1 | contig 48849 bp, 45 predicted proteins | sample SS_ome_10_FD_132414 | JGI IMG/M metagenome (GOLD analysis project Ga0180432, IMG submission 132414) | Hypersaline lake sediment archaeal communities from the Salton Sea, California, USA - SS_1_MS_2 metaG | ecosystem: Environmental > Aquatic > Non-marine Saline and Alkaline > Hypersaline >...
GCCAGCAGGCTTTGTCCCGGAAAGCATCTCGGCAGCGCAGAGGGAAGACTGAGGCCATCCGAAAGCGAGGGCATCTATCAGGGTCCGTCCATGCCTCAACTTGAGAATATTATTTCATGACGGGTCCTAAGACGGTCGTTCCCCTGTCGCGGATACGCCTTATCCTGTTCATCGTGTCCGCCGTCTCCACCGGGTTCATGCCAGCCACAGGTTCGTCCAGCATGATGAGTTGTGGCTCAGAGGCGAGAGCCATGGCTATGGCCAGCGAGCGCTGATGGCCGTGAGGCAGGTTCTTGGCCAGGACATCGCGTAGCTTACTCAATCCGAAGAAGTCCACGAGTTCCTTGGCCTTCTCCTCCGAGCGCCTGTCCTTGGCTCTCGCTCCAGGGGTATTGAGCAGCACTGCCCAAGGTCTCCTGTCCGACGCGAGGTGACAGCCCAGCAGAACGTTCTGCAACACACTCATTTCACCAACAAGCATGGTCTGCTGAAACGTTCTCGTAAGTCCCTTCCCTGCAATACGATGGGGCTTCAGTCCAGTGATGTCCTCGCCGCGGAAGATGACTCTGCCACCAGAAGGCGGCAATACCCCGGAAGCCAGGTTAAACACTGTGGTCTTGCCAGCGCCGTTTGGCCCGATGAGTCCCATGATCTCACCTTCTTCGAGAGTCAAATTGAGATCACGGACGGCGAGAACACCGCCGAAAGGCTTCGATAGACTTCGCAACTCTAGCAGAGGCATGGCAATTGAGTCACTGGTTGATACGAACCTCAGGTCATCGCGGACTACTCAACGTTCGCCCTCCCGTGCACCGTGATGCTGGGGTGATAGTCCATACCGATATGCCCTTCATGCTCCAGCTCGGCATACTCCAGGTCGGAGATGCCCAGAAGCTCCTTATATACGTACTCGTTGTGTTCACCCAGCCGGCAGGGTGGCAGCCTGATGCTCCCCGGGGTCCCGGACATCTTCCACAGCACGCCGGGGTAGAGGTGTGTGCCGCAGTCGACGTGGGTCACCTCCTCGAAGAAGGAGCGGTCGCGGATGTGGGGGTCGCTGTAGCAGTCCCTTTCGTCCATCACTGGACCGGCAGGCACACGGTAGCCCTGCAGCAGGCGCATGAGCTCGTAGTCGACGTGCTGGCGCGTCCACTCGGCGATATGCCCGTCGAGTTCGTCCTGGTTATTGACACGGTTCAAGCCGTCGGAGAATTTCCCCTCGTTGGTCCAGGACGGGTTGCCCATGGCGCGGCAGAGGCCCTGCCATTCCTCATCGGTGAAGACGGTGATAGCGATCCAGCGGTTTTCGCCCTTACAGGGGTACAGCCCGCACGGGGCCGCCGTGGGGTGCCGGTTACCCATGGGCCCCTGGACTCTGCCGTTCATGGTGTAGTCCATGATGGCCTCACCGAGCTGGGGAATGACCGTCTCGATCTGTGCCAGGTCGATGAACTGTCCCTTGCCTGTTCGCTGGCGATAGAGCAGGGCGGCCATTACGGCGAAAGCGCCCATGGCACCGGCGGCAGCGTCACAGTGGTACACCTCCGTGGTCCAGGTCGGGTCGGCGTCGGGGTAGCCTCTCAGCAGCGTGTGGCCCGCTATGCACTCCAGGTGTCTCCCCAGTGCTATGCGGCTGGCGTGCGGCCCCGAGCATCCGAAGCCGGGCATGGATATCATGATGATATCGGGCTTGACCTGGCTCAGGTCCTGGTATCCAAGGCCGAGCTTGTCCACTGTGCCGTAGGCATTGTTCTCCACGAAGACGTCGCTGATGGCGACCAGCCTCTTCAGCACGTCGAGCCCCTTGGGCTGCATGTAGTCCACGGTCATGCTGAGCTTGTTCCTGGCGTGGACATTGAACATGGCGGCCCGATTGAAGGGTCTCCCTCCTGCCTTTCTGTCCGGGTAGCCCGCGGTGGCCATGCCGCGGGTCTCCAGCAGGCTGTCGCTGGGTCGGACCATTATGCCCCTGGTGCCGTACGGGGCGAACATGTTGTTCTCCACGCGGATCACCTCCGCCCCCATGTCTGCCAGCATCATGGTGGTGAATGTTCCGGCCCACACCACTGTCATATCCATCACGCGTATTCCGGCCAGCGGAAGTTGCGACATCCTCTCCAACGGCTGACTTTCGTTCACAGGACACCAGCCTTCGCTAGCTTGGTGAGGTCGCCGTAACTGTAGCCCAACGATCCGTAGACCTCCTGGTTGTGCTGCCCCAACAGGGGGGCAGGGCTGCTGGCTTGCCAGGGCGTTACCGATGGTCTGAAGGGGGCCCCGGGGTATTTCAACCTGCCGGCCCTGGGGTGGTCGATGTCCACGAAGAACCCCCTCTCCTCGAAATGACTGTCCTTCACCAGGTCCTCGGTGGTGTACAGCGGGGCCAGGGCAGCCCGTGCCTCTCTGGCATCTTCCCACACCTGCTGCTTGGTCCGGCTCATAGCCCAGGGGTAGAGTACCGAGAATATGGCCTCCTGGCACTGGGTATCCATCTGCCCGTCCGGCGTGCCGAACTTCGGGTCGGCCAGTTCGGGCGGGCTTCCCAGGAGGGCGAAGTTGCGGGGCCACCAGGCCACCCCGCCGGCCACGTCGAAGTAGCCGTCTGCACAGGGGTAGACCCCCTCGGGACAGCCGGACATGATCCCACCGCGTCCGCCTCCCATTCTCTCCGTGGTCTCTCCCTGTCCCACGTACTGGTGGGCCAGCAAGTAGGGCGCCCGGCGGTCGATACTCCCCAAACAGGTCTCCAGGAGAGAGACATCGATGTGCTGGCCTGTACCCTTGAGCCTGCTGCCGAAGAGGGCTGTCAGTGTTGCGGTGGCGGCAATCGCCCCTGCCTGGTACTGGAGGATGTTGCCTCCCAGCTTCAGGGGTTCCCGCTCCGGCTGGCCTACCATCTTCATGCAACTTCCCATGGCGTTAAGCACCAGTTCGGAGAGCTTGAAGTCCCGGTATGGCCCTGTCTGGCCGAAGTTGGAGATGGAGACCATGACCAGGCCGGGGTTGGCTTCGGCCAGGCTCTCGTAGCCCAGGCCCAGAGAGGGCATCACGCGCGGGCTGAAGCTCTCCACCAGGACGTCTGACCGTGCGGCGATCTGGCGCAGTATGCCGCGGCCTGTATCCGTCTTCAGGTTGAGGGTGACGCCCCTCTTGCTGGTGTTGAGGTGAAGGAAGAGGCCGCTCTTCTCAATATCAGGCTCGTCATTGGGGAAGGGGCCGATACGTCTGGCCGGGTCTCCTGTCCCCGGTCTCTCTATCTTGGTCACTTCGGCGCCGTAGTTTGCCAGGAGCTTGGTGCAGCAGGGGCCGGAGATGCACCAGGTGAGGTCGAGTACTTTGATATCAGATAGAGCCTGTCCGGTCATGCGTGTCGCGTAGCGTGTGCCGTCAGCCGGGTGTCTAAGCTACACCTGCCTCCTCAAGTGCACGGTGCAGCGCAGCAATAAGTGTCCGGTCGTCCTCGGGGAACACGGTGCGGGGGTCGATAAGCAGGGTGTCATCTTCGATCCTGGCGACCACGGGGGGGTTCTGGCCTCGCAGTGCCCGGGCCAGCTTCTGGGCCTTGCTGGCGCTTCTGCCCCTGCCGGGCAGCCGGACGGCGAGCAGCCAGGTGGGCAGAGTACTGCCGGGAAGGCTGCCGCCCCCCACCACCGAATGGCCCTGGATCACCGAGGCTACTCCCGGGTATTCCTGTGCCCACGACCGCGCCCGGCTCTCGATCTCCGCCAGGGGCGTCGACACCATCTTCCAGATGGGGATACACTGCTCCGCCTCGCCTTTGAGGTAGTGGAGCAGCGAGGCCTCCATGCCCGCCAGTCTCACCTTGTCGGTCCGCACCGCCCTGGCCAGAGGGTGTTTCTTGAGTCTGTCCACCAGGGCCTTTCTGCCCACGATCAGGCCAGCCTGGGGGCCGCCCAGCAACTTGTCCCCTGACATGAAGGCCAGGTCAACTCCGGCTTCTATGCTGGCTTGTACGGTGGGTTCGGGCTCCAGCCCGTATTGGGCCGTGTCCAGCAAGCAGCCGCTGCCCAGGTCGTCCAGCACCAGGAGGTCATGCTGCCTGGCCAGGCCGACGAGTTCCTCTATCATTACTTCCTGGGTGAAGCCTACTATCTTGAAATTGCTGGAGTGGACGCGGAGCAGGGCCGCAGTCCTGGGGGTGATGGCCTGCTCGTAGTCGGCGATGTAGGTGCAGTTTGTGGTGCCCACCTCGACGAGCTTGGCCCCGCTCTGCCTCATGACATCAGGTATGCGGAAGCTGCCGCCTATCTCGATGGCCTGGCCGCGGGAGATGATGACCTCCTTTCTCCTGGCCAGTGCGCTCAGGGCCAGAAGGACTCCGGAAGCATTGTTGTTCACCATCAGTGCTGCCTCGGCGCCGGTAAGCCGGCAGAGCAGCGAGGTGACATGTACCTGGCGAGAGCCCCTTCTGCCGGTGTCGAGGTCGAGCTCCAGGTTGTCGTAGCCCCTGGAGGCGGCCTCCATTGCCGCCAGGGCCTGGGAGCTCAGGGGCGCTCTGCCGATATTGGTGTGGAGGATAACGCCCGTGGCGTTGACCACCGGCACCAGGCTGGGCTCGGCGGTGGACCTGACACGGGAGTCGATCTGCCTGACCAGGACGTCGAAGTTGGGAGGTGGCTCGCCGCGTGAGATGGAAACACGGCTTTCCTCGAGGACCTGCCGTGTTGTCTCCAGGACGAGTGGCCGGGAGAAGAACTCCGCGAGGGAAACCAGGCGCCGGTCCGACACCAGCCGGTCGACACTGGGGAGATTGCGAAAGGCGGTCTGCATTGCTCTGCCCGTGCGGTAGCAAAACTCTAGCACAGGGGTTGGGCGGAATCAAACAAGCAGGTCTGCTCGCCTTCGCCACTCCCAAGCGCAGGTGATACAATGTACAAGGCGTGCTTATGGTCGTGGTCGTGCTTCGGAGATGGCGGGAAGTATGAGGCCGTGGGGCGTAGCGCGCCGAATCCAGCGAGATAGCAGGAGTACAACGTGGTAGACAGGGATAGCCGTCGGCTGACCGAGACGGTCCGCGGGTCTGGCTGAGCCTCCAAGCTGGGTCCAGGGGACCTGGACCGGGCGCTATGCGGGCTCATGCTGCCGCACGACCCGAACCTGCTGGTGGGCCTGGAGAGGCCTGACGACGCGGGCGTGTACAAGCTGGCTGACGACCTGGCCATCATACAGACGGTGGACTTCTTCACCCCCATCGTCGATAACCCGTACATGTTCGGGCAGATTGCCGCGGCCAACGCCCTCAGCGATGTGTATGCCATGGGTGGCAGGCCGCTGACGGCCATGAATATAGTCGCCTTTCCGGTGAAGACTATGGACATCTCCGTCCTGACGGAGATACTCAGAGGGGGGCTGGACAAGATCGCCGAGGCTGGTGCTGTTCTGGTCGGGGGTCACAGCGTCGAGGACGACGAGCTGAAGTACGGTCTTTCAGTGACCGGCGTGGTCCATCCGGAGAGGGTGGTTATGACTTCCGGTGCCTTGCCCGGGGACAGGCTGATTCTGACCAAGCCCCTGGGCACCGGGCTCATAAACACCGCCCTGAAAGGTGGTCTGGCTGAACGGGAGGCCGTTGCCAGGGCCACGCAGTGTATGGCCGCCCTCAACGACAGGGCCTCTGAGGCTATGCAGGAGGTCGGCGTCAATGCCTGCACCGATGTCACAGGATTTGGCTTCCTCGGCCACGCCTGCGAGATGGCTGAGAACAGCGGGGTGGGCATGAGGATCGATTTGGCCTCCCTTCCTCTTATGGCTGAGGCCATCGAATATGCCAAGATGGGCCTGGTGCCAGCCGGTACACACAGAAACTGGGACTTCCGCAGGGATATGGTGCAGGCGGGCGGTGGGCTGCCCGATTACCTGCGCGATGTACTGTTCGACCCCCAGACCTCTGGTGGGCTTCTTATCTCGGTGCCGGCAGACAAGGCCGATCGCCTCCTGGCCAGGCTGCACGAGGTAGGGATAGTGGAAGCCCGCCTTGTGGGTGAGGTCTTGCAGGAGCCCAAGGACAGGGTAATAGTAGTATAGACCATGTACGTACTCGGCACGGCGGGACACGTAGACCACGGCAAATCGGCGCTGGTGCAGGCAATGACCGGCATCGACCCCGACCGCCTGAGCGAGGAGAAGGAACGGGGCATGACCATCGACCTTGGCTTCGCCTGGCTCAGGCTGCCCAGTGGTCGAGAGGTCAGCATTGTTGATGTCCCCGGGCACGAGAGGTTTGTCAAGAACATGCTGGCAGGGGTGGGAGGGATTGACCTCGCCCTGCTGGTGGTGGCCGCTGATGAAGGGGTCATGCCGCAGACCAGGGAGCACCTGGCCATCCTGGACTTGCTGGGCGTGGACCACGGCGTCGTGGCTGTGACCAAGAAGGACCTGGTCGATGAAGAACTGCTGGAACTGGTGACCATGGAGGTCGGGGAGTTGATAGGCCCGACCACGCTGGCGAAGTCGCCTCTGGTCACTGTGTCGGCGGTGACCCGTGAGGGCCTGCCTGAGCTTGTGGATACCATAGACCGGATGCTGGACTCCACTCCTGCCAGAGCGGACCTTGGCCGTCCCAGGCTGCCCATTGACCGCGTGTTCACCATGACCGGCTTCGGCACTGTGGTCACCGGCACGCTACTGGACGGAGAGCTGTCCGTGGGCCAGGAGGTGGAGATACTCCCACAACGCCTCAGGGCGCGGCTCAGGGGCCTTCAGACGCACAAGACCAAGGTTGAGTCGGTGGGGCCGGGGAGGCGAGTGGCGGCTAACCTGTCGGGCGTGGCAACTGCGAACCTGGGCCGTGGGGACGTGCTGGTCACCCCCGGGTGGCTCGTGCCTACACGTGCAGTGGACGCCGGGCTTCATCTTATTGCAGACGCTGCCCACGCACTGAAGCACAACACCGTGGTCACTTTCCACAGCAACTCCCTGGAAGTAGAGGCCAGGGTCCGGCTTCTGGACACCGAAGAGCTGAGGCCCGGGGAGAGCGGCTGGGCCCAGTTTGCTCTGGCGAGGCCGGTGGCCGTGGTCAAGGGTGACCACTTCATTATCCGTTCTTCCAAGGATACTCTGGGCGGCGGTGAGATCGTGGATGCCTATTCCAGGAGGCACAAGCGCTTCCACGTCGGTACCATCGAGGGACTTCGGGCCAGGCAGCAAGGGTCCCCTCAGGACCTGCTGCTGGCGGTTCTGGGCAGCCGGGAGCCCATCACCGTGCGGGAGCTGGTGAGGCGCTCCAACCTGCCGGCTCAGGAGGCTGACAGGGTGCTGGAATCTCTGCGCTCTGAAAGGAAAGTGGTGGTCCTGGGCGACAGCGGCGCACAGGCGCTGGTCTTCTCGGCGGCAGGCTGGTCCCGGCTGGAGGACAGGGGCAGGCGGTCGCTTGAAGAGTTCCACCGGCGTTTTCCCCTGCGCCGGGGCTTGCCGAAAGAGGAACTCCGCGGCAGACTGGGGCTGACGCCACAGTCCTTTCCCAGCGCCCTTCAGCAGCTTGTCCGGGATGGGGTTATTGCCCAGGAGGGACGGGGCGTTCGCCTGGCTTCCTATCGAATCCAGTTGAGCGCGGAGCAGAAAGCGCGGGCGGATGCCTACGTGGAGGCCCTGTTGAAGGAGCCCTATTCCCCCAGCAGCGAGACAGCCATCGATCCCGAGTTGCTGGACTATCTTGTGGAGGAGCGCCAGGTGGTGAGGCTGGCGGAGAACGTTGTCTTCGCTGCTTCGGCCTACGATGACATGGTGAGACGGGTCGTGGAGCATCTCAAGAGCCAGGGCAACATAACGGTGGCCCAGGTGCGGGACATGTTCCAGACGAGCCGGAAGTATGCCCTGGCCCTTATGGAACACCTTGATGAGGAGAAGGTTACCCGGCGGGTGGGCGACGAACGGGTCCTGCGATAGGGGAGCCGAAGCCGCCGCCGGGCCCAGCAAGCATAGCACGAGGAGAGTGAAACGGTGGACTGGAATGATCTGGAGAAGGCTGCAGCCAGGTATGGAAACGACCTGGAGGCCCAGGACAGAGACCGGCACTACTATCGCGCCCTGTCCAGACTCGAGTGGGACTACCCTGATGACACCATGGCAGCTAATGCCGATGTGTTCCTGGAGTTCCTGGCGACCTACAAGTCGTACAGGCACACGGTAGACAAGGAGCAACTGGCCGATGCCTGGCTGGAGAGCGTGGAATCCCTCTCTGCCGAGCTCGAGGACATCGCGCTGGAGCGGTTGGACGTCATGGCTGATGTGGACAGGGCTGAGGACAACCTGTTCTGCCTGGGCGACGTAGTAGCCAGGGTCTATGAGGAGGTAAGGGATATCCCCGGCGTTGGTGCGGCCAATGCGCTGAGGCTGCTGCACCTCAGGTTTCCCGACCTCTTCGTCATGGCCGACGAGGGTGCGCGCAAATATTGGGAGAACAGTCCCTTACCCGACCTGTTCGGCATGAGCAGGCAACGCCTCTTCGAGCCCTACGGGTATGCCTTCATATTCCTGCCGGCCATGAGCATACACGCCGTGGACGCTGTGATGTCCTGCTCCCTGGATGAGGAAATCGATGTCCAGGAGGCTGTGGACAGGCTGCGGAACCTTGATGACAGGGAGCGTTCCATAGCCAGGCTGATCGACGAGTACTGCTACGTGCTTACACTGCCGCCAGCGCCCGAGGAGCCAGTGGAGGCTGAGGCTTCGGGGGTTGGGGATGATGAAGAGGCTTCGGACTGACCCCTGGCCCTGCACACCGGCTGTGCGCTGACTACCCCACCACCGCGTCTGCTATCCTGGGTACGTAGGCCTCCCATCCTGATGGCATCAGGTGGATGCCCTGGCAGAAGGGTTTCAACTTCTTCAGCAGATCGATGGATAGCTGCAGGCTCTTCTCTCCCAGCTCAGCCCTGGGCAGGCCCTCAAGCTCCCCTACTAGCTCCCGGGGCACGTTCACCCCGGGCAGGTTGCTGTTCATGAAATTGGCCATGCTGGCAGACCGCAGGGTCATGTGGCTGACAATGACCGGGACGTTCAGATCGCTTACGGAGTTGACGAAGCTCTCCAGCATTTCGGGCGCGTATATGGGTTGTGTCAGCAGGAACTGGGCACCCTGCCCCACCAGTTCCCGTAGCCTTTCCCCTTGTTCATCGGCAGGCACCTGTCCCACCATGGCCTCCACGCCGATGCAGAACTCGGGGGCCCCATCCAGGGCGTGCCCCGTCATATCTTTCCCCTGGGTCAGTGTGGCCGCAGCCTTGACCAGAGCGGCGCAGTCCAGGTCATGGACGGGCCTGGCGTCTACATGATCGCCGACTGACAGGTCATGTCCCTCAACCAGCAAGATGTTCTCCACGCCGGCGATGCCTGCACCCAGCAGGTCCGCCTGCAGTGCCAGGCGGTTTCGGTCCCGGGTGGACAGCTCCATCAACGGCTCGACGTTCCTGGACTTGAGCAACTGGCAGATGGCCAGGGGTGCTGCACGCATTACAGCCCGGTTGTTATCGCCCACCATGACAGCGTCAACGTAGTTCCTGACCAGGTCAACGGTGTTGAGGAACCCCAGGCTGTTGACCCCCTTGGGAGAGCCTACCTCGCACGTGACTACGAATCGACCGCCCTTGATCCGCTCCACTAGGTTCATTCCCTTGGACCTCCCTCCGAGATAGTCGATTGAACAGGACCGGCCGGGCGCTACGCCTGGCTCTTCTGGGCAGCCTTGCTCGGTTCGGGCTTGGCCTCCGGCTCTTTCTTGGCCGGGGGCATGATTCCGAGCCTCTTGGCGGTGTGGTCCCGCCCCATGTAGAAGTTGAGCCAGGAGGCCGTGCCCATGAGCTCCCAGTTGGGCGGGGGAACGACGTTGTCGGCGATCTCGTTCTCCGCCTTATGGCTCTTCAGCCTCCTGTAGGCCCTTACCCAGACGCATTGCTTGTCAGGATGTACTTCACACCACCCCTGGTAGCTGCCACCACAGGGGCCGTTCCTCTGGTTCTTGGGGCACTGCGACATCGGGCAGAGGCCGGCGACGTCAAACAGCGCGCAGTCGCCGCAGTTCTGACAGGAGAAGAGGGCTACCTTGGCCAGATGCTCTCCGAACTCGAAGACGGATGTCATCTTCGCTGACGAGTCCACCTTCCTGGCAACAGGCCAGAAGGACTTGAACAGGACGCTGTTGGGGTTGAAAAGGGTGGCGTGGGCCAGCCTGAAGAACTCGTAGATGGGTGGCCTTGACGAGCCCTCGGTACGTGCTGCCGGCGTCTCCAGGTTCAGACCGGTCTGGGGGTCTTTCTCGAAGAAATAGAAGCCGTTCTCCTGCGGGTAGTCGAAATCGGCGATGAACTCTCTCCACCTGGGGGCCATCTCCTCACCCCTGTCAATGATCTCTTCAAGCGCTTCGTAGCTGATGCCGTGGCCTCCGATGTGGGCGCCGGCGAATCCCATCCCCCTGGCCAGGGCATACATCTTGGCTGCCCTTGTGATCCTGGCCGACTTCCCTTTGTCCTTGGCCTTGGCTTCTTCGGCCACGGTGGTCAGCAGTTTGTCAGTGACCACCGCGCCCGGTATGGCGTTGGAGTTCATGATCCTGGCCGCTCCCAGCGGCAGCACGTAGATGTTGGCCAGTACCGGCGTGTTGTACCCGTTCACTTTGAGCCAGGTCATCAACTCGTGCATCTTCCTGGCATCGTATCCCAACTGTGGAATCACAAACCTGGCTCCGGCCTCTATCTTCTTCTTCAGCTTGAAGTACTGGCCCATGAGCTCAGCCTCTGTCTGCTTGAAGGGGGACACAGCGGCCCCGGCGAAGAAGTCGGTCGGCGCCAGCTTCACCTTCTTGCCCATAGCTACGTGGTCCATGCCGGCGTTCATTGCCTGGACCAACTGGAGGCCGTGCACCGAGTCAAGGTCGAACACGGGTTTGGACCTGCCTTTGAAACCCCCGTCCGACGGGTAGTCTCCGGTCAGCATGAGCAGGTTTCTCACGCCGAGTCCTGCCAGTCCGTACAGGGCGCTCTCACACTGGTTACGGTTCTTGTCCCTGAAGGCAAGATGGACCAGCGGCTCTATGCCCAGCTTCCTGACCTCGGTGCACAGGATCTCGGTGGAGATGGCGGGGTTGCCGCCGGGGTTGTCTGTCACACTGACGGCATGTATCCGGCCCCTCTTGGCAGCCCTCCTGGCGTTGTCGATGAGCTCCTCTTGCTGCATCTCGAAAGCGCCCCGACCGGGGATTTGCTCCCAGGTTATGCAGAATGCATTGGGATCCAGCATCACCTCCCGCAGTCGGTTGGCGCTCTCTCTGAGCCTGGTGTGTACGCGCTGCATCAGGGCTGCGATTGGTTGGGCCAGTTGGGTGGCAGAATCTCGCCTGTCCATGCCTGAGAGGGATATATAGTCATCGGCCTCTATCTGCAGGCCTTCTTCCAGGCTCACGACCCTCCTGGAATGGTCCTGGGGATCCATGTCAACCAGCAACAGAGGCATGTTCTTGGTTATCCAGCCTTCGCGGAGCTTGCGGTGCAACTGGAAGGCCGTGCCCGGCGGGTCCAGGTAGCCGAGCACTACCATGCCGGGCATCTCTTTCCTCGCCCTGTCCAGACCTTCTTTCTCATCTGGGGCATGGGTGACCTGGTAGTTGCCCTGGACTGCCTCGTTGATCAAGCCCACAAGGTCAGATGTGCTGGCTATCACCAGTATGTGGTCTGTTGGCTGTTCATTTGACATGGCGATCTTTGTTCCCTTTCAATCCAATGGCGGGACTGGCATGCTGTAGACGTTGCGACTCTGCAATCGCTGGAAGTTGAGGTTGACAGCATCCGGCTGGGGCGGGGACGACCCAGCCTGTACGTTGGTATTGCTGTTGCCTTTGACTTCAAGACTTGGCTTGCCAGGTGTGGCTCCCAGGGACAAGTATAGCATGCAGCGGCCCCACATACGAAAGTGCCACCCCCCTCGCCCAGGAGGCTCGCGGCAAGGCAACGGGACTTGTTGACGCACTAATCAGCAGCCAATATAATTGCTGCTGAGGCAGCCTGCAGCAATGTTGGCTGTGCTCGAGGTTGGGCTGGGAGTTCTGACATGGTTCCAGGTGAAACGGACGCGAGAGAGATCATCCGTACATCTCGGATGTTCAGCCGCCTAACCGAGGAACAACTTGCTGGGATAGTGGAGTTGTGCCGCGAGGAGTATTACGAGGCGGGCACGCGGATTCTGACCGAGGGCGAGAGGGCCGAGGACCTGTACATAGTGGCGAGTGGCAGGGTCCGTCTGGAGATGGAGATACGTATCGGGTCCCGCACCAGGAAGCAGGCGACAGTGGACGTGATGTCCAAGGGTGAAGTCTTCGGATGGTCTTGCCTGATGGACGAACCCGTCCACACCATGTCCGCCGTGGCCACTGAGAACACCCGCTTACTGGTATTCAGTGGCGAGTTGTTGCGGCGGCGCTGTGACGAGGATGCTGACCTCTGCCGCAAGGTGATGAAGGAGCTGGTGAACCTGGTCAACGATAGGCTTGCCAGCGCCAAACAGACGCTGGCCCATGTGCTGTCGGTAACCTCGCACGACCTCAGGGCCCCGCTGGCCACGGTGCAGAGTTGCCTGGACGCCGTGCTCGGTGGCTTCGTTGGTGACATAGACGGGAGCCAAAGGGAGTTGCTGTCCGGAAGCAAGCAGAGGATCGTGGACCTGACCAACATGATAGACAACATCCTGGACATCTCGCATATTGAGATCAGGAAGAGCGACTTTGAGCAACTGTCCATACCTCGGTTAGTGGAAAGGTCTGTGGATGATGTACGGGGCATAGCCGAGCAGAGAGGCATAAGGCTGGTCAACAAGGTGCCAGCCGGTTTGCCGCTGGTGCTGGGGATCAGCGCTAGATTGCAGCAGGTGCTTACCAATCTCCTTAGCAACGCTATCAAGTTCACTCCCCCTGGGGGCATAGTCTCAATTGATACCGAAGAGACGAAGAACTACGTTTTGACCAAGGTCTCCGATACAGGCATAGGCATCTCCAAGGAGGAGCTTCCCAAGATCTTTGACGACTTCTATCGGGGCCTGAAGCATGATGCTGAGGGGGCCGGACTGGGGCTGGGCATAGCCAAGAGGATCATCGAGGCTCATCGCGGCATGATCTACGTGGAGAGTCCGTGCCCCGACACAGGCATAGGAACGAGATTTACTTTCACTTTGCCCAAGGTCTCGCCGGGAGGGAAGGAAAAAGGCGAGGAGGACAAGCGACCTTCGTACGGGGCGAGAATAGTGGTTGCCGATGATGACCCGCAGATGCTCAAGGTGACCACACTGTTCCTGGAGTCCCAGGGCTATCAGGTGTTTGGGGCGCGAGATGGAGAGGAGGCCTTGGCGAAAGTGGAAGAAGTCCAGCCGGACCTCCTGGTCCTTGATCTGCTGATGCCCAGGTTGGATGGATTCGAGGTCTGCAAGCGACTGGCCGACAAAGTGGCCTCGGGCGGCAGGAGAATCCCCATCATCATACTCAGTGCAGTGAGGGAGGACAGCAGCCGGCGTCGCTATGAGCTGGAGACCAAGACGGCGTTCAAGGTTGACGATTATCTGGTGAAGCCCATTGCCCCGCCGGCGTTGCTCCAGCATGTTGAACAGGTGCTGGCAAAGCACAGGCCAGCAGTCCATGAGGAAGCGCAGACGTAGCTAAAGGAGGGATGCTGATGTCGCCGCAAGCCAAGATCCTGATTGTCGATGACGATCCCGTTCTGGTGAAGGCCACGACAGTGATTCTGGAGAGTGCCAACTATCAGGTCGTTGCTGCCTATGATGGGGATGAGGGGTTGGAGAAAGTGGCCTCTGAGAAGCCAGACCTTATTATCCTGGACATAATCATGCCCAACAAGGACGGGTTCGCCGTGTGTGAGGAGCTCAAGTGCGATCCCAACTACGCCGACATCCCAATTATCATGCTCACCAGCTTCGCGGAGAAGCGGGGCGAGACCAATATACCGGTGAGCGCTGGTCTCACACTTGAAGCAGAAGACTACATTGACAAGCCTGTGAGGCCGGACGAACTGCTCTTCCGCGTGGGCAGGTTGCTCAAGAAGAAGGGCGTCTGACCCAGGCTTGGCCGGGCGGCACAATCTCACAGTTGTGGTCACCGTGTGCCGCCATTCGACTTTGAAAGACCCGCCACCCATTGTGGTCACAGCGCTTGTGCTGCCCGCAGTCGGTGTATCTAGTCTCCGCACCGGGAAGGCTGGTGGCTGCTGGTGTTTGCACAGGTGACACCGGCTTCTTCTTCTGTTTCCCATGCGGCGTGTTTCTGTTACGACGTGATGCAGGAGCATTCCGTCACGTGCCTTGAGACTTCGCCTGCGGTCCGCCAAGTCCCAACTCTCAGCCGGGCTCTCATGTCGGCGCCGCGGCGTGCCACGGCGATGCTGTGCGGCTGATTTAGGTCGATTGGAAACCGGCAAAGGCCAAGCGCGTGTAGAGAGGTCCGGTGGGCGTGAGCTGGCTTTTCATGAGGCTCAAGCCATTCACCTGGAAAGGCGGCCCGGGCTCCACGGACACGGAGGCGAGCCACGAGCCGAGGGCCTGTCTCTCTGCAGCCCTGGCCCGCTCTCGGACCCGTCCCAGCGTCAGGTGCGGCCTGAAGGCGCGGGCCTCGGGAGGGAAGCCAAGCGGCGCCAATGAATTTTCCAGCTCCCTCTGAATACCGGCCAGTCGGGACGTATCACCACCGATTCCCACCCATACCACCTGCGGGCGCTTCCAGTTGGGGAAGACTCCCAACTCCTGAACCTGAAAGGATAGGGGCGCCGCAAGCTTGGGCAGCCCGTCGATGACCTTCGCTATGTCGGGCACAGCACTGGCGGGTACGCTGCCCAGGAACTTCAGCGTAATATGGATGCTGTTGGGGTCAACCCATTTGACGAATGAATGCTGCCCCATCTTGAGACGCTGCTCCAGCGAGCCGAGCGTCTCCCTCACAGCCGGGGGCAACTCTAGGGCGATGAAACCCCTGATTCGCTCCATTCCAGAAGTCTCCTGGCGTTCTCCCCCAGTATCATGGCCACGGTCTTGCTGTCCAGTCTCAGGGACTCTACCTGGGCGATGACCCTTCGGGGAGACATGAGGGGGTAGTCGCTTCCCATAAGTATCTTGTCGGCCCCGCAGAGTTCGGAAACATACCTGAAGACTTCAGGGCGATAGAGGAAAGGGGTTGCCGCTGTGTCGAAGTAGGTGTTGGCCAGGGCCGTGGCTACCTCGGGCATGAGGGCGTAGAAGGGGAGACCACCCCCCCAGTGCGACAGGATAACGCGGAGTTCGGGGAAGTTCATGATGAAACGGTACAGGACGCCAGGGCCTATGTCGCCCTTGCCGGGATAGAGATGCCCAACGGGCTCGGAGCTGTGGGTGTTGAATGGAAGGCGGTAACGGATGGCGACCTCTGCAATCGGCTCCATCAGACGCCTGTCACCCAGATCGAATCCCTGTGTGTCCGAGCGCATCTCCCCGATGCCCCGTGCTCCGCCGCGGGCGCACCTCTCCAGCTCGGCTACGGCTGCCTTTCCGGCCAGGGGCTGGATGGCGACGAAGGGTATCAGACGTCCGGGGTAGCGGGCCGCTGAGTCGAGGATATAGTCGTTGGTCTTCTCACAGGTTTCCTGGCTCGCCCAGCCCACATTGTGTATCACCGCAGCATCGATTCCGGTCTCTTCCATGTGGGCGACGACCTCTTCAGCCGTGGCTATCCTGGCCTTGGGGGACACGTAGAGCTCGCCGAAGCAGGGGTCGATCATGTATTGTTGGCGGTTGTCCCGTATGTCCGGTGGGAAGACGTGGGTATGAAAATCAACAATCACGGTGCGAATTATACAGGACGGCCCCTCGGTTTCCAAAAGGAAGGGACGTGTGCCTGGACGGTGCGTCCTGGCCTATAATAATGGCGGCAGCGAACTGGCTGGACTGAGATTGGAGGATACATAATGGCTATCTATGCCTTTGAGGGGAGAGAACCTGTTATCCATCACAGTGCCTATATGCACGAAAGCGCTCAGGTCATAGGCGACGTGGTGTTGGGAGAAGAGTGCTTTGTCGGGGCGGGATCTATCATAAGAGGCGACTACTCAAGTATCAGGCTGGGCGACAGGGTGGCCGTAGAGGAAGGCTGCATAATACACGCACCTCCCGGCGAGACAGGGAGTATCGGTTCCGACGTAACACTGGGGCACGGGGCGATAATCCACGGGTCGCAGATCGGCGACAATGTCCGCATCGGTATGGGGGCCATCACCGGCTTCCATTCGGTTATCGAGGATTGGGTCATACTCGGTGATGGTGCGGTGCTCCCTCCCAAGAAGACGCTTTCCGGGGGGATGGTCTACATGGGGAACCCGGCAAAGGAAGTCAGGCTGCTGTCCGACGACGAGAGAGTGGCCAGCGGGTTTGTAGTGCGACTGTATGCTGACCTGGCGGGAAGATACCACCGCGGGCTGCGGCGGTTATCGTAGTGAGGACCTCCGGGCATGGCTGCCACTCATGGCCTGACAGTGGTCTGGGGGGTGGTTTTGACAACCGTGGAGAGCCGTGATAGCTTATGTTGACGGAAAAAACAAGGCTAAGGAGCAAATGAGTCCACCAACCAGCCGTGCCGGGGCGCCCGACAGCCGGGTGGCCATATTCATCGATGGCAGCAACCTGTACCATGCCTTGCGGGACAACTACGGACGCGTCGACCTCAACTTCGCCGACTTTGTGACCAGGCTATGTGACAACAGGCCTCTGTACCGCGCCTACTACTACAATGTCCTCCAGGACCAGGCCCAGCGCCCCGAAGGACACAGGGAGCAGCAGGAGTTCCTGGATGTGCTGCGCAAGACCCCATACCTGGAGGTCCGTCTCGGGACCATGAAGCTGGCGCAAGGCGTGCCGGTGGAGAAGGGCGTAGACATCACGCTGGCCACAGACATGCTGCGTCTCGGCTGGAGCGACTTCTACGATGTGGCCATCCTGGTCAGCGGCGATGGGGATTTCGCCTATGCCATCCAGGCACTCAAGAACATGGGAAAGTATGTTGAGGTGGCCTACTTCGAGAGCAACGTGTCCAAGGACCTCTTGGATGTTGCGGACAACTGGCACCTGCTTGACCGGGACTACTTCAAGGGTCTGTGGAGGTCCGCTCGCCGCCGCGCCAGACGCCCAAGATCAAGCCAGCGCCGTACTCAGCAGGCCAATTCGCACGAAGAGGCGGGCGCCAGCTCCTAGCTGGCGTCCAGTACCTCGCATCACCGTCTGTCGCTTGGTGAAAGCTCTCTCCCTCGGTGTTCAGCACGCGCTGCACCGCATGTTACGTCTGGGTGCTCACGTCGGTTCAGAGGTCACCGCTCTTCCACCTGGCCTATCCCTCCGTAACGAACATGTACACGAAGGACCCCACTATCAGTATCGCCGTGGCCAGTAGAAACAGCTTGTCCTTCATAACGTCCCCCTTCTCAGGTGTTACGCAACCATGAACCGGCACGGTAGGGTCCCGCCTCCGCTCTCAACCTAGCCCCCGCAGGTACTGCAGCTTCCTGCAGCACAGGTTCCGCAGGTTGTACCTGTTGACTTCGCCGGTCCGCCATCATCGCTCTTGGAGAAACAAGAGAAAGATGACACGACCTGCCGCGCCTCGCTTCCGCACCGGGGGCAGGCCGATCCCTGCCCGGCGGCACGGCAACTGCGGATGCGCTCAAACCTGTTACCGCATTTGCCGCACTCGTATTCGTATAACGACATTTCCCCTCCCGGGCGGGTGGCTCTCTTTACAATGGCGCGGCAGCGCCTATCCAGCCAGCACCTCTCTTACCTCAGGCACCTCTTCCTTCAGTATCCGCTCGATACCGTTACGCAGGGTCATGGTTGCCATGGGGCAGCCACCACAGGCGCCTGTCAGCCTAACCCTGACCACACCTTCACTGACGTCAATCAGTTCCACATCCCCACCATCGGCCTGCAAAGCAGGTCTGATACGGTTCAACGCCTCCTTCACCTTCTCTCTCATGTCCGCTATTCTCCTTTTCTCTGGCCCGGGTCTGCAAGTACCCGTAGCCACGTCTATATCTTAGGGCCGGAAGCGCTGGCAGTATGCGACCTAAGTCCCATTGCACGTCCTCGGACATGCCGTGCTACAATACGGGCCGAGGGCAAAGGGTCAATGCCGATCGCGGTTCTGTCGCCGGACGTAGTATCCAGGATTGCCGCCGGGGAGGTGGTGGAGAGGCCGGCATCCGTGGTGAAGGAACTCCTGGAGAACTCCCTTGACGCAGGGGCCTCCCAGATCGAGATCGAGATCAAAGGCGGTGGTGTCAACACCATCCGGGTGTCGGACGACGGGTGTGGCATTCCCAGCGGCGAGGTCGAGCTTGCCTTTCAGCGCCATGCCACCAGCAAGATCACCGGTCTGGGTGAGCTCGAAGCGACTACCAGCCTTGGCTTCAGGGGAGAGGCGTTGCCCAGCATTGCCCAGGTCGCCCGTGTAGAGCTTGCCACCCGGTGTGAGGACCAGCCTGCCGGTACGTATGTACAACTGCAGAACGGTGTTATCAGGGAGAAGGGTGTGAGGGCGCATCACAGGGGCACCACGGTCACGGTGCGCGATCTGTTCCGCAATGTGCCCGCCAGGTTGAAGTTCCTGAAGTCGTCCTCGACAGAGAACAGCCACGTGGTCAATCTTGTCACTCAATACAGCCTGGCCTATCCCGAAGTCAGGTTCAGTGTTGTGGTGGACGGACGGAAGTCTCTGCAGACGCCTGGCAGCGGCAAGACCAGGGATGTCCTGGCTGAGGTCTACGGCGTGCAGGCGGCTCAGGCCATGCTGCCGATCGAGGCGGGTGCCAGGCAGGGCGACCTGACACCCCACGTTGCGGGATATGTGAGCCCCCCCTCACTCAGCCGGGCCAACCGGAGCTACATGAGCTTCTTCGTCAACCGCAGATGGGTACAGAGTGCCATGCTGGGCCGGGCTGTGGAGAAGGCCTACGAGGGCCTGCTGATGGTCGGCAGGCATCCCATAGCGGTCGTGTGCCTTTCCGTGCCGCCCCAGACGGTCGATGTGAATGTGCATCCCACCAAGCGGGAGATCAGGTTCTCCCATGAGCCCCTGGCGTTTAATACCGTCTACGGTGCTGTCCGACGCACTCTGGTGGGAGGGATGCCGGTGCCGGAGGTGGAATTCCATGCAGGTGATCTGGCGGCGCCGGCGGCCGAGCAGCAGGAGCTCGATATCCCCGAGACGGGGTTGTGGGGAGGGGTCCGGGCGGAGGCAAGCGCCACTCCTCAATCGCCCCCCTCGCGGCTGCCTATACTGCGGGTGCTGGGGCAGGTCGCCGGTACCTACATAATTACCGAAGGCCCCGACGGGGTCTACCTGATCGACCAGCACGCCGCTCATGAACGGGTCCTGTTCGAGCGGGTGCTATCCCAGATATCAAACAGGCAGGTGGAAGTCCAGGCCCTGCTGGAGCCGGCGACGCTCGACCTGAGCCCGGCACAGCATGAAGTGCTGTCCAGGAAAGGTGATCTGCTGGCAGGATTCGGGTTTGCCGTTGAGTCCTTCGGTGACAGGACATGCCTGCTGCGGGCGGTACCCGCCGTCCTGGCCGCGAAGGGCGTCGAGCAGGCAGTCAAGGAGGCCCTGGAGTTGCTGGAGGACGATGCCGACCCGGCCAGGCGGCAGGAGCATATTGCCGCATCCCTGGCCTGTCATGGAGCTGTGCGAGCGGGCGAGTCCATGAGCCCCGAGGCGATGCGGGAGCTGATCAGGCAACTGGAGGGGACCGCTTCCCCCCGGACCTGCCCGCACGGTCGTCCGACCATGGTGCACCTTAGCGCCGGGCGGCTGGAGAAGGAATTCGGCCGGGGATAGCCTGAACTTCCCCCAGGCGAAAGGCTGAAAAACACGAACAAGAATGAGGGATTTACGAAGGACGCAGAACGCACCAGTTCTGGCTATATTCAGTCAGAAGCCGAGAAATTCAGAGGAGATTGCCGGTGAGTTATACCCCATTCCGGAGACAATGTCAAACGACTTCGTGGCTACATTTTGGCATACGCTTTTGTGCCTGGGTCGTGCCTATTTTGGGCACAAATCGAGGGGGAAGTTCAGGATAGCGCATGCCGGTGCCAGCGGCAGTCCTTGCCTTGCCCGAGTCATCAGGATTGCCAGGAGAGTGGACTCGGTCTCTTGCGGCCACTCAGCGATCGCATTGAGGGACCTCTTCGAGGACCTGGCACTCAGTGAGTTCGGCCTTCCCTCTCCCTCGATGGGAGAGGGTTAGGGTGAGGGTGAGGGTGATCCCCCTCGCTCCAGGGGAGGGAGGATTGGGGGAAGCCACCGCCTCGGCCAACATAGGGCTACGACCGCTCCCCAGGCACGACAGATGGCCCATCTCGCGGTGTCACGCCTACCTCACGCCGACTTACCGAGCCTGCCGACTGGGGCGTCTGTTAGCATCCTGAGCGAGGGGCCCCACGCCGCCCTGAGATTGCCATCCCGATTGTCGGGACTCGCAATGGCTGGTGACGGCGCTGCTAGCCCCTGGGGAGCCCCATACCCATCCAGGCGATGAGGTTCTTCTGTATCTCCGTAGCCCCGCCGGCGACGGTGAAGCCCAGCGACATCTGGCACCAGCCCTCGAATTTCCCGTACAGCGGCGCCCACTTGGAGCCCGCCTTGAGGGTGCCGTACAGCCCCATGATCTCCACAGCGGTGGTCGCCAGACGCACCACGACCTCCGTGTCGAACCATTTTGCGGCCGAGGGCTCCACGGCTGTGAGAGGGTTCTGGCTCTGAAGCCAGGCGACGTAGTAGCTCCACTGGCGCCCGGCCTCCAGGCCTATCGCCAGGTCAGCTAACTTGTACCGGACAAGCGGGTGGCTGCTCAGGGGTTGGCCGTCCCGGTAGGTCTCCTTGCAGTACTGGACCACGTCCTCCAGGTCGCGCTGGCAGGTGGCGATGGTGCCGCTGCCCGATCTCTCGAAGTTGACGCCGGCCATTGTGACATACCATCCCTGGTTCACCTGGCCGACGATGTTCTTCTTGGGGATCCTCAGGTTGTCGAAGAACGTCTCGTTATACACATGCGCCCGGTTCATGAAGTACAGCGGCTTCACTTCGATGCCCGGCCGGTCCATCTCGCTGAGGAACATGGTGATTCCCCTATGCTTCTTCGCATCAGGGTCTGTTCTGGCCAGCAGGAAGATGTGGGTAGCCCTGTGGCCGCCGGTGGTCCAGATTTTCTGGCCGTTGATGACATAATCGTCACTGTCTTCCACGGCGCGGGTCGTCAGGGACGCCAGGTCGGAGCCTGCGTTGGGCTCGCTCCAACCCTGGCACCAGTCCGTCTCCGCCCTGGCTATCTTGGGCAGCCATTCCCTCTTGAGCTCCTCGCTGCCGTACTCGAGGATGCCCGGAGAGAGTATGGGCAGGCCCCATATGTCCAGCCCCGGGGCCCGGTAGTAGGAGTAGACCTCGTTGAAGATGGCCTGCTCAAGGTGGCCCAGAGACCAGCCGCCGTACTCACGAGGCCAGGGTAGGGATATCCAGTTCCTGGCCGCCAGTTTGTCGGCCACGGAGCGGTGGTAGGCCCAGCCCTCATCCGTGGCGTAGCGGGCCTCAAAAGACTCCACCCATCCATCGGGTGCATTCTTCTCTTCTTCCCTGAAGAAGTCTACGAATTCCTGGCGGAGAGCTTCTTGCTCTGGCGTGAACTTGAAGTCCATGGCTTCCTCCGTTGCTGTGTGGCTTTGAAGCTGCCCTTACATGCCCATCTGCCGGGCCACCACTTCGTGGCAATAGTCCGAGTCGCCGTAAAGAATGGCTGCCTGCCTGGACCTTCTGTAATAGAGGCCCATGTCGTGGTCCCTGGTGGTGCCGATACCACCGTGCAACTGGACACCCATCCGGGTGGCGTGCTTGTATGCCTCGTTGACAGTGGTCTTGGCCGCGGCGATTTCCATGGCGCACGGGAGACCTTCGGCCAGCAGCCAGGCGGCATAGTACATGTACCTCTTGGCCATGTTGACCTCCAGCCACATGTCGGCCAGGAGGTGCTGGACACTGCTGTTGCTGCCGATGGGCCGACCGTACTGCACCCTCTCCTTGGAGTATTCCACCGTGGCTTCCAGGGCCCAGTCGGCACCGCCCGCCATTTCGGCGCACTTGGCCACGGTGGAATATTGCAGCACTCGCTCAACGACCGGCCATACCCCATTCAGCTCGCCGAGCAGGTTCTCAGCCGGCACAGTCACGGCGTCGAACACGACCTCGTTCTGCTTATCATCGGCGATGGACTGGAGCGGGGTAATCTTCAGCCCCGCGCTGCTGGCGTCGACCAGGAACAGGCTTATGCTTTCGCTGGCGGGGCCCCACGACCTGGTCCTGGCCGCACAGATCAGAGTGTTGGCTATGTGGGCATCGTGGACGAAGAGCTTGGTCCCCTTGATGACGTAGCCACCCTTGTCCAGAGCCGCTGTGGTGTTGATCCCGTCGGCCCGGAAGGTGGCGCTCGGTTCCGTGAGAGCCAGGGCCATGATGGCCTGCCCGTTGGCTATGCTGGCCAGCAGTCCCTTTTTCTGGTCCTCGTTGCCGGCTTCCAGCAGGAACAGGGAGGACAGGACAGCGGTGGAGAAGAAGGGTCCCGTAAGGCAGGCCCTTCCCATTTCTTCCAGGAGAATGACCATGTCCATGAACCCGAAGCCGCTGCCCCCGTATTCCTCGGGGATTATGAGGCCCGTCCAGCCCAGTTCAGCCATCTTGCTCCAGACCGCCGGGCTGTATCCGGCAGCATCCTCCTCCATCTCCCTGACCAGGGTCTTGGGGAACTCCTTCTCGAAGAAGTCACGGGCCGAGGTCTTGAGCATCTGCTGCTCTTCGGTAAGGTCCAGATTCATCGCATACCTCCAGTGGCATTGAGGCGCTGATGTCATGCAGACCACGGTGGGTCGCGTGGCTGTTGTACGACATCAGGTGGCCCCTCTTTAGTATCATCAAACGCCCCGACGTGTGTCGGCTGCTTTCCGCCTGAATGCCAGATGCTACGGGAAGGGCAATCTTACCACCAGTTTCTCCAGCGCCCTGCGGCGCAGCCTCTCAAGGAAAGCCCGAAACTGCTGGCGCTCCTCCGGGGACAGGACGTCCAGTATCTCAGGTATGACCTGCCTCGCTTCCACCTGTCGGCGGTACAGCTCCTCGCCCTTCTCAGTGAGTTCCGCCCGTAGCTGTCTCTTGCCTCGCGAGGTCTTTTTCAGCTTGACCAGGCCCTGCTTCTCCATGCGGTGGAGCAGGGCTGAGGTGGTGTGCGGCTCGCGGAATACCCATCGAGATATCTCGCTGGGTGAGGTCTGTATTCCCTTGCTGTTCAGCATCCTGACCACGTACATGACGCCTACCTGGACGGCCGTGAGGCCGAAGGGTGCCAGTTCGTTCTCCCTGGCCTTGAAGATGGCGTCATTCAACTGGCTGAGCAGGCCCCAGATTTCGTATTCCTCGGCGCTTGTTATCCTGGCTGCGGTCTTTCCGTCCGTCGTCACAGCATACCTCGGGCTACCGGCTGCCTCGGCGGTACGCCGGGGTGTGTCTTCTGTCTCATCATGCGTATGCCGCCTCTCCACGCCGCCCAGCTAGCGGTCCTTCCACACAGCGTCCCGCTTCTCCAGTATGGACGCTATTGCCTCCTGGTGGTCCTCGGTGAAGGCGCACAGCCCCTGGCTTCGTGCCTCGACCTGTATCATGGCCATCAAGCTGGGCTCATCCATGGTCAGGTTGAGCAGCTCCTTCGTCATCTTCAGGGCCACCGGGGCGTTCTTGAGCACTTCGTTGGCCAGCTCCAGGGCGGCATCGTCCAATTGGTCGTCGGGAACCACTCGGGACACGATGCCCAGCTTCTCGGCGGTGTGAGCATCGATCCAGCGGGCCGTGTACAGCAGCTCGCTGGCCTGTGCCATGCCGATGAGCCTGGGCAGAAAGTAGGTCATACCTGAATCGCCGGCGGACATACCCAGCCTTACCATCCGGGCGCAGAAGCGGGCCGACTCAGCGGCCAGGCGCATGTCGCAGGCCACCGCCAGGGAGAAGCCGGCACCAACGGCGTTTCCGCGGATTGCCCCGATGATCGGTTGAGGTGCGCGGCGCATCTGCACCACTATTTCACAGTAGGTCTTCATGCCGCCGTAGGCCTTCTCTACCGGACCCACGTCTGACTCTCCACCATCGCCTCCCGAGAGGTCAAAACCGGTGCAGAAAGAGGTCCCCGCGCCGCGCAAGATCACTATCCGGGTCTGCCGGTCCTTCTTCAATCGTGAGAAGAAGTCGACTAGGTCGTCTACCAGCCCGGGCGACAGTGCATTGAGCCTGTGTGGGCGGTTGAGGGTCAGCCAACCGACGTGGTCGGTGCGGTCGAAGAGTATGTTATCATAACCCATGGCGTCCTCCCTACGGTGCTGTGGCGCCGGGCATTGTGCTATCCTCTTGTGTGGCCCGAAGTATGTCGGCGTTCCAGCCACGGCTGCGCCGGTTGACACCCTGCAGTCGTGGCTGATAGAATACACGCATACGTCATCATACCCGATATCGTACAAGAAAGCAACCCCCGAGCCTGCCCATCTGGAAACGAATATTATGGAGGCAAGTTATGAAAGCACTGGTCATTGGAGGGGCCGGGTCCACGGGCGTGCCCATCGTAGAAGGACTGCTGGAAAGGGGCTATGACGTAGCGGTTCTCAACCGGGGAGTCCACCCCATTGAGTTTTCTCCTGAGGTCGAGCGCATCTATGCTGACCCCCACTGGAGGGAGAATCTGCAGGAAGCCATGGAGGGCAGGAGCTACGACCTGGTGATGGCCATCTACGGCCGGCTTAGGCTGATCGCCGAGGTAATGAAGGGCAAGACGTCCCGCCTGATATCGGTAGGAGGTGCCCTGGCCGTCTACAAGGGATGGATGCACATCACGAACGAGAACCCCTTCGGCGTAATGGAGGAATCGCCGGCACCGCTCGACGAAGACCATTATCTGGCCAGGGCCCCGGGGGTGGGCCACTTCTCGGAGCAGGTCAGACTCTCCGAAGACATGGTGATGGAGGCGCACCGTGAGGGCGTGTACAATGCCACTCACTTTCGCTACCCGATCGTGTACGGCCCGAGGTCTATCGGATGCCCTGAGTGGGGTATCATCCGCAGGGTCCGGGATGGCAGAAGGCAGGTGATCGTACCTGGAGGCGGCATAGCCCTGGTGTCCAGGGGGTTCTGCGAGAACGTGGCCCATGGATTGCTGCTGGCGGTGGACAACCCCACGGCATCGGCGGGGCAGATTTACAACATCTGTGATGAGAAGCCCATTGCCATCAGGGAGTGGATGCAGAAGCTGTGCCAGATAATGGACCACGAGCTTGAGTTCGTGGAGGTACCCTTTGACCTGCTGCCGCCGGGGTTCAGAAACGCACCTACGCAGTCGATATTCCGTTTCCACCGGGTAATGGATGTGACCAAGATCAAGGAGCAACTTGGGTACAGGGACGCGGTGCCGGTCGACAAGGCCCTTGAGGCTACCGTTGCCTGGTACACAGAGCACCCGTTGCCGCCCGGAGGTGAGATTGAGCAGAACCAGGGCGATCCCTTCGACTACGAGGCCGAGGACCGCTACATCAATATTTACAAGGACGGCAGTGAGCAGATACGCCAGGCGTTTCTACAGGCCCCGGGCAGCAAGGTGGTCTGGAGACACCCCTATCCGCACCCTCAGAAGAAGGGGGACCTGAGGTAGACGAAGCGCTTTCGCAGAGCGTATTGCCCAGGCTGCGGCAAGTGCCAGGGGAGGTACGGCTCTGCCACCGATGTGTGAGGAACCCGCAGCTCGCCGGATGCTGTGGTGAGGCAGTTGCTCCCATTCTTTGTGTGGTGTAATGCGTTTCGGGGCGAGATTGGATAAGCTACTGGGCCGCTTCCATACCAGGGCAGAGTGACTCAGGTGGTACCGAAAGGAGCCCAGACATGACGCTGGCACGTCAAATGACTCTGGCTACCATAGGAGAGAAGAACGCCAGGCTTATGCCTGACAAGGTTGCTCTGGTGTGTGGCGATACCCGTGTAACCCATTCGGAACTGAACCGCCAGGCGAATCGAATGGCAAGGGTTTTCAGCCACATGGGGATTGCCAAAGGGGACCGGGTGGCTATTCTGAGCCGGAACTGCCACCGCTTCATAGAGGTGTTGTTCGCTCTGTCAAAGCTGGGAGCCGTCCTGGTACCGTTGAACTGGAGGCTCAAGGCTGATGAGCTATCGTACATCGCCAGGGATTCTGACTCCAGGTTACTGCTTTGGGGGGAGGGGTTCGAACAGGCTGCCCAGGAAATGGCGGGACAATGCGCTGGTGACATGCAAACGCTTGATATGGCAAGCGTGTACAAGGAGGCAAGCCAGGAAGGCGTGGATGACAGGGACCTGTCGCTTGAGGTCTACCAGGATGACATAGCGGTCCAAATGTACACTGCCGCGGTCGAAGGCCAGCCCAGAGGGGCTCAGATTACGCATGGAGGGTACATCGCTGTGGCAACGAGCGTGGCTCTGGCGTTTTCACTGACCGACGCCGATGCCAATCTCGTTGTAGTGCCGCTGTTCCATACGTTTGGCCTTGACCAAACGGTGGCCGTACTCTTCAGAGGCGGCAAGTGTGTTCTCGTTGCTGAGTTCGATGCTGCTGCGGCCTCTGAGATCATCGAACGGGAGAGAGTGACCTGGTTGTCGTCTGCCGGTCCGCAACTGCCCGAGTTGGTGCAGGAGTTGGAGAAGACCCCGCGGGATGTCGGCGGTCTCAGGATTATGATGGGCGATGTTGGGTCCAAAGAGAACATGGAGGCCATCCGCGCCAGAGCGCCGGGCGTGCGTTTCTTCAACGCTATATACGGGCAGACCGAGTGCGGTATGATGGCCACGGTATGCGATGCTGAGCAGGCTGCTGGTAGGGGGGCTCGTTGTGCAGGGCGCGCCGTGGCGTTTTCCGAGGTCAGGATCTTCACCGAGGATGACATCGAGGTGCCGCCGGGGCAGGTGGGAGAGATCGTGGTGCGGGGGCCGAGGGTGATGGCAGGCTACTACAAGCTCCCAGAGGTCAATGCAGAGGTGCTGCGGGGTGGATGGCTTCGTACCGGCGACCTGGCAACGCTTGACGAAGACGGCTATCTCTACTACGTGGACCGCAAGAGGGAGCTCATAAAATCAGGCATGGAAAACGTCTATCCTCAGGAAGTGGAGAGGGTCCTTGCCACCCATCCCGCCGTCAGAGAGGTATCTGTCATCGGCATACCTGACGAGCAGTGGGGGGAGGCTGTCACCGCAATCGTTGCCCTGAAGCAAGACGGTGCAGCTACCGCAGACGATCTCATCGAGTTCTGCAAAGAGCGTATTGCCAGCTATAAGAAACCGAAGTATGTACGCTTCGTTGATGAGCTACCGAAGGATGGCACGGGGCAAGTACTGCGTGACATAGTGAAGGCTGAGCACGGGTACGGACTGGCGCCACCAGCCTAATACCCAATCCCAAAGGCGGAGTGCCCGATCCGTGAGGGAGGTGGGAGGCAAACGTTTTCCAAGACTGCACGGGAGTTGGCAGCACAAGCGTTTCCCAAGAAGCGAGACTGGATATCCCGTGCCTCAAGAACTGCTCCAGCGGGGGCGAGGTGGCAGAGAAACCGAGAAGAGGGGCAAGCAAGACTGTCAGGAAGGGCGCTACACGGCTGCTGATCTGTCGGGAGGAGCCACATCGCGTGGGGTACTGCGAGAATGCAAGCTAATTCACTCTCCCCGCGGTACGAAGTCGATTTGCGGCCTGGCATCTGCTTCAGAGGGAGGACAGTATGACACAGAAGACCGTTCCAGCGACCTGCGGCATGTGTATCGAGGAATGTGGGATAAACGTCCGCGTTGAAGACAGCAGGATCGTCAACGTGGAGGGAATGCCGGACCATCCCTTCAGCGAGGGCTTCATATGCGCCAGCGCCCGGGCCATTCCCGAGTATGTCCACTCGGAGAACCGCATCCGGTATCCCATGAAGAGGGAGAAGGACCAGTGGAGGCGGATATCCTGGGACGAGGCCCTGGATACCATCGCTGACAAGCTGAAGGAGTACAGGGAGAAGGATGGGCCCCAGGCCTTCGGGGTCTTCACCGGTGACCCGGTGAACATGGCCCTGCGCATGGGGTACTACCTCATATGGAGGTTCTGCGACGTATACGGCACCCCCAACCGCTTCTATGACGGCGACCTGTGCTATACGCCTCGGATACGGGCCTACTTCCAGGTGATGGGCAAGATGATCACCCCCGACCTGGTGAACTCCAGGTGCATTCTCAACTGGGGTGGGAACCCGCAGAACTCCTTTCCTCCGCTCTACAACCGCATACGGAAGGCCATGAAGAACAACGGCGCCAAGCTCATCGTGATCGATCCCCGGCGCACACCGATGGCCAAGCAGGCTGACGTCTTTCTCCAGCCCAGACCGGGGACAGACACCATGCTTGGGCTGGCCATGATGAACGTCATCATCCAGGAGCGAATCTACGACAAGGACTTTGTCGAGAACTGGACTGTGGGTTTCGACAGGTTGGCCGAGCACGTTAAGGGGTACACGCCTGAGGAGGCCGAGAAGGTAACGGGTGTCCCTGCCGACGACATCAGACGTGCCGCCCGGATGTATGCCACCACCAAGCCTGCCTGCATGCAGGCGGGGGAGAAGCTGGAGCAGACCTCCTCCGGTTTTCGTATCGCCCAGTGCGTGGTGATGCTTCAGGTATTGACGGGGAACATCGATGTGCCGGGTGGAGGTCTGTTGAACCTCTCCGGAGTGCACGAGAGGTCCTACAGGCTGCCCAAGCTGATGGGGGAGACCCTCTGTGTAGGTGCAGACAGGTATCCCATGTACCACAAGTCGGGCAGGGTCTTCTACGAGGGCATCATGCCGAACTGGGGAGACCTGGTGCTCAAGGGGGACCCCTACCAGATGAAGATGCTTTTCGTGTCCGGCAGCAATCCCATGGTGAGCTGGCCCAACACCAACAAGGTTGGCCAGGCCCTGGACAACCTGGAGTGCCTGGTGGTCATGGACCCCTTCTGGACGGCCACAGCCGAGAAGGCGCACATCGTCCTTCCCGCCTGTACCTTCATGGAGAGGATTGCCATGTGTGGCATATACGAGGGCCACAGCACGCCGGTGGTCCAGTTCCGCCGCCAGGTGATCCCGCCGCTGTATGAGTCGCGCTCTGACTGCAGTTTCTGGCTGGCCCTAGCGAGGAGGATGGGTGGGGAGTTCGACAAGTACATACCATGGAACAGTGATGAAGAAGCCATGGACTACTGGCTGTCGCCTTCCGGGATGACGGCCAGGTACCTGGGTGAGGAGCACCCTACGGGCATAATCGTCGGCTCGAAGGAGCCCGTGTTCGACTACCGCCAGAACGGGTTTGCCACGCCATCGGGCAAGTGCGAGTTCTGGTCCGAGGAACTGGTTGAGATGGGGATAGACCCGCTGCCGGTGTATCGCGAGCCAGCGGAAAGCCCTGTGAGCACTCCTGAGCTGGCCAGGGAGTACCCCTTGATACTGTCCACTGGCGTCAGAGAGCTCGAGTACTGGCACTCGCAGCAGCGCCATTGCTCCAGTCTGCTGCGCAGGAACCCCGAGGCCAGGGCTGAAGTGCATCCTGAGACAGCAGCCCAGTATGGAATCAGCGACGGCGACTACCTGTGGATCGAGACCCGTAGAGGCAGGGCCAGGATGAAGGCAATAGTCACCGAGGATATCCGCAGCGACATGGTGGCAACCAGGCACGGCTGGCACGGGGAGGCCAATGAGAACCTGCTCACCGATGACGCGCCGATTGACCCTGAAGGGGGCTTTCCTGCTCTGACCGGGGTACTGTGCCGGATCAGCAGGGGCGACTAATCTACGTCCCCCCTTCACAAGGCCCGCCTTGTGGACAAGGCGGGCCTTGTGTCGTAGTAGCCGTGTCATGTCCAAGAAGGTTTGTAGGTTTCGGATACCCCCGGAAGCGGGTTCAGGTGGCCTGTCAGACCTTGACTGCCTCAGCGTGGCAGGGTACTTATGCCACTGGGATGCCCCCGTTCAGTACCACCTATGATGAGAGAATATCTTCCCTACGACCACTCTAACTCCCTAGGTGGTACAATCAATTGCAGCTAGTCACGGTGGCGTATCATTCCCGCGCCGGTGGGAATTCGGAAAGAAGGAGGTGTCGCATGGCCTACAGCAACATTATCCTGGAGAAGAAGGACAGAATAGCCTGGATAACTCTCAATCGTCCCCACGCACTAAACGCCCTCAGCCGCGAAACAATGAACGAGATTCGAGAGGTGTTTGAGGATATTGGCCAGGACGACTCCGTGAGAGTGGCAGTGATACGAGGGGCGGGCAGGTGCTTTGGCGCAGGCGCCGATCTGAAGCAGGTCCGCGAGCTGGCTGCCATTCCCGGAGAGGGCAAACGCTTGATTGAGAACTGGCACCGTACCCTGTTTGCCGTGGAGCGCTGCCCCAAGATCGTAATCGCAGCCGTGCATGGGATGGCCCTCGCGGGCAGTCTGGAACTGGTCATGGCCTGCGACCTGGCCATCGCCACCGAGGATGCCCATCTTGGCGACCAGCACATGAACTACAATCTCGTACCGGGAGGCTCAGCCACGCAGCGCCTGCCCCGCCTCATAGGGACCAGAAAGGCCAAGGAGCTCCTTTTCAGTGGCGACTGGGTCACGGGCAAGGAGGCCGAGAGGCTCAACCTGGTCAATAAAGCGGTGCCCCCCGATCGATTTCATGAAGAGGTCGCTGCCTTTGCGACCAAGTTCGCCAGCAAGGACCCTGATGCCGCCAGGCTCATCAAGGAGCTAGTCAACTTCGGTGGACAGGCCGATCTGTTCACCGGCATCACGATGGAGAAGCTGGCCGTTACCAGCGGGCCGGTTGGCGGTGCTGAGGAGGGACTGGCCGCCTTCGCCGAGAAGAGAAAGCCGGAGTCGTAGCCGGTCCTGACCGACTTCGGCACTGCCCTGACCGGGGCACTGTGCCGGATCGGCAACGGCGACTAGGGAGCGGCCTCTGCTTGAGCCGTATGCATCTATTGATCCACCGCCGGCTCGGCCAGCGCCAGCCTCTTCGTCCCGCAAGGAGGAGGTCATGAAGATACTGGGTGGAGGAACCGACCACGTGCACTGGTACGTGAAGGACCTGGACAAGGCGATGGAGCTGTTGTCCAAGGTCCTGGGGTCTGACTTCCAGGTCCCCTTCGTGCTGAAAGACTGGAAGTCCAGGCAGTCAATGAACCGCGTAGGGCTGGAGTTGATTGAGCCCTGGACTCCTGACCCCGAGCTGACCAATGAGATGAAGGAGAACGTGACGGACCGCATACTCGCCCTGTCCTTCAGGGTGGAGAGTCTGGATGAGGCGGTGGCCGAGCTTGAGTCGTATGGCTTGAGGGTCAAGAGAAGGTTTGAAATGCCCGGCGTCTGCAGAGATGCCATCTTCGATCCCAGTGACACCTTCGGCGTGGCCATCGAGTTGACCGAGCTGGGCCCGCTGTGGGACGCCACCTTTGAAGAAGCGTTTGGCCGAGATGAGGAAAGAGTCTTGTAGGCTGTCTGCGGGACGGTCGTCTGGTGCATGGGTGCGGCGTGACTCTCGTCAATGTGACGGTCCGGGGGGACGTCAGTGATCCTGGACAGGTTCTCACTGGCCGGCAAGGTGGCCATTGTTACGGGCAGTGCCAGGGGCATCGGTAAGGGGATAGCCCTTGCTTTCGCTGGGGCGGGCGCCGACCTGGTCTGTGCCGACCGAAGGGTCGAAGCCCTTGATGCTACCGCCGGAGAGATACGTGCTCTGGGCCGCGGTGCTCTGCCCGTGGTCTGCGACGTACGCGACGAGCAGCAGGTGGCAGACATGCTCCGGGCTGCGCTGGTCGAGTTTGGTCACGTTGACGTGCTGGTCAACAACGCGGGACGTGCCCCGCTCAGAGACACCCTGACTATGACGCTTGAGGAATGGGAAGCCGATATTCAGGCAAATCTGACCGGCACTTTCCTGTGCAGCAGGGCGGTGGCACCCGTGATGGTAGACCAGCGCGCCGGTTCCATCGTGAACATCTCGAGCAGGGAGTCACAGTTGCCCAGCAGGGGAATGGCCGCCTACGGGGCAGCCAAGGCAGCGGTCGATTCGCTGACCCGCACGCTTGCCTGGGAGCTGGCACCCCACGTGAGGGTGAATGCGATCCTGCCCGGGCCCGTGTCCACGCCGATGAATGCCGCCTGGCTGCAGAAGGTCGGGGACCATCTTGTGAACACGATACCGCTCGGGCGTATCGGCGTGCCAATGGACATTGGCCTGATGGCGGTCTTCCTGGCCTCATCGGCGTCCGACTGGGTAACCGGTCGGCTCTTCGAGGTGGACGGCGGGGTCGAGTTCAGCCACTCGGCCACACATGACGCGTAGACCGGCTGCCGGTGTTGATGGCGGAAGTCTCGGTGATTCCCTGACGAGCAAGTAGTAGAGAGGAGTGAAACATGGTTTTGGACAGGTTTTCGCTGGAGGGGAAAGCCGCTATAGTAACTGGTGCGGGGAGGGGCATAGGCAAGGGCATCGCCCTGGCCTTTGCTGACGCGGGAGCCGATGTGGTCTGCGTGGCCCGTACTCACTCGGAGATAGAGGCTACGGCGGCTGAGATACGAGGTCTTGGCAGGAAGTCCCTGGCCATATCCTGCGATGTCGGTGACGAGGAGCAGGTGGAAACCATGGTGGCGAAGACAATTGAGGAGTTCGGCGGCATCGACGTCCTGGTGAACAACGCCGGAGGCGGCATCTACCGGTCTTTCCTGCGGCTGAGTCTGCGCGCTTTCGAGTCGACGTTGAGGACTAACCTGGTCAGCGTCTTTCTGTGCACCAGGGCGGTGGCCAGGCATATGGTTGAACGGAAAGCCGGCTCCATAGTGAACGTTTCCACTCGGGATGCCATAATACCGTGTCCCGGGTTGAGCGCCTACGGCGCGGCCAAGGCCGGGGTCAATTCGCTCACCAGGACGCTGGCCTGGGAGCTGGCCCCTTATGTGAGGGTGAACAGCATAATGCCAGGAGGCGTGTTGACGGAGGGCAGCACCGCGGTGCTGGAGCCGGTCAAAGACAGGCTCGTGGCGGGGACCCCCCGCGGGCGGATGGGCAAGCCGGAAGACATAGCCCTGGCCGCCATATTCCTGGCCTCCTCCGCGTCCGAATGGGTGACAGGCCGCATGTTTGAGATAGACGGCGGCATAGAGTTCGTGCACCTGGAGCCGGGGGACCTCGCCGGGCCCCAGTGAGGGATGGTGTGTTCTGGCTGAGCTTGATGACTATAGCGGTCCGTTCAGGCCGGACCTGACCTTCGACGACTTCTCCAAGGAGTTCCTGCTCAAGCTGCTCAGCCTGTGGCAGTTCGCTTGGATCCAGATGACCTCAACCTGGTTCGAGGTCGTCAAAGAGAAGTTCGGCCTTGAGGCTGGCCTTGAGTGCAATCTGGACGCCATGTCGAGGGCGACAGAACGCGTCTACCCGCGGTATCCCGAGGTGGCCAACTACCAGCCGTCTACTGTGCGAGAGGCCCTCAAGGGGCTGCAGTTGGGTCCGGACAACAACATCAGCGGGCTCTTCCCTACCGAGTACGAATTCCTGGACGACAACCACGCCGTGATGACGGTGGTCCAGTGCCGGGGGTTGCTGGCCCACGAGAGAAGGGCCCCGGAGATGATCTATCACACCTGCCACGTACTCGAGAAGGTGGTCCTGGCGAGGCAGCTCATCAACCGCGGTATCAGGCTCAGGCCGCTGAAGCTGCCCCCGCGAGACAGCTACGATGATATTGCCTGTCAGTGGGAGATGAGCCTCGAGGAGTAAGCACCTCTTGTGGGTACTCCGGTACAACTCCCTGTCATCATGAGGGGCCAGGTGAGCAAGCCTGACAGCTCCCTCCCGGCGTGTTGACCTGCCGAAGCGCTGAGGTTAGGATTGCCACAGTGGTTGCGCTCACCCCTTCGTAGGCCCCATATTCAGCATAAGGAGACGCAGAAGCTTGTCAGCCTCAAGGCCACGTATCTACTACGGCTGGATAATAGTAGCTGCCTGTACCCTCATCGTTGCATTCATCTATGGCGTGCAGTACTCCCTGGGCGTATTCCTGGACACGCTGCAGGAGGACTTCCAGTGGTCTTCGTTCATGATCTCCTGGGTGCCGGGACTGTTTATGTTTTTCATCTGTGTCTTCGGGCTATTCGCGGGCTGGTTCAGCGACCGGTATAGCCCGAGGGTCATAGTGGCAGTCGGCGGGTTCTTCACTGGCCTGGGCCTGGTGCTTACCAGCTATCTCACCACTCCCTGGCATATCTTCATCTACTACAGCTTCATTGTGGGATTCGGTGTGGGGTGCTGCGGGCCCCCGATATTCTCCACGGTCTCTCGCTGGATCGTGGAGCACCGAGGGCTGGCCCTGGGCATTGTCACCGCGGGGATAGCCATAGGGACTATGATCATGAGTCCGCTGTCGGGTTCGCTTATCGACCATTACGACGACTGGCGGGTGCCCTGCCGGTTCATAGGCTATGCCGCATGGGTCATCGTGGCCGCTGCGCTCCTGCTCAGAAAGCAACCTGAGACTGCCTCAGGGCAGGCCGATTCGGAAGGCGTAGGGACCACCCTTTCCGTGGAGCCCGGGGCGTTCACCCTGCGACAGGCCCTTCAGACCCCCGCCCTCTGGCTGCTCATTGTCCTGCATACACTGGCTTTCACCGGCCTGCTGATGGTCATGTACCACGTGGTTGCCTACGCAAAGCAGACGGTCATGACTGAGGATGTGGCCAGGGCGGCGACGCTCCTCACCGTCATAAGCGGGGCCAGTATCGGTGGCAGGTTGGCTGGAGGTTTGCTTTCGGACAGGATAGGCAGGAAGCCCGTATTCGCATTGTGCGTGCTCCTGCAAGGAGTGACTATGATATGGATGGCCAGGTCAGCGTCGGTAGGGGCCCTCTATGCTGCTGCGGCATTGTGGGGTGTGGGGTACGGTGGGTGGGGGCCCCTGATGGCGGCGCTGACTGCGGAGTTGTTCGGCCTACGATACATGGGCAGCATTCTTGGGGTGGTGTCCCTGAGCTACGGCCTCGGTGGCGTTATCGGGCCCGCCATAGCGGGAAGCGCACACACAGAGGCGGACAGCTACTCAACGGCTTTCCTGATAGGAGGGGTGATCATGTTCGCGGCAGCGGTGATCGTCCCCTTCCTCAAGCGGCCCAGATTGTCCCAGGCATCTTGATCTGGCCGAGGTGGCTCCACGTCCGCCTGATTGTGGACAGCCGCTGGTGTCCCGCAGGCAGTCAGCCCAATTCTCCCCCATTTTCGGTTACCTTCTTCATGAGTCAACCATCACACCTTCGGTTACATTTTAGATGAGGGAAATCGAGCTATTGACAGTGGCAGATGGAGTGGTATAAAGGAAGCAGCCCCCGATTCGGATGCCGCCCCGATTGCACTCGTCGGCGTGCCTGGTTTGCTGCCAGGCTGCGATGGGGCTGGCTTTGACGGTGCTCGTCATTTGCCGGGGTTCAGAAAGAGAGGACACATGAAGGTAAGCGCTCGCAATGTGCTGAAGGGGAAGGTGAAGCAGGTCAAGCCCGGCGCCGTGAACACAGAGGTAATCGTTGAGTTGGCTGGAGGGGCTGAGGTCGTCTCGATCATCACCAAGGAGTCGGCTGAGAGCCTGGGGTTGCAGGCAGGCAAGGAGGTCTACGCTGTGATCAAGGCCTCTAACGTGATGATTGCCGTAGACTGACCGCAACAGGCGAAGCCGGCACTGGGATTGGGATCGTGACTCCCTGCGGTCGCTTGCTGTGGTGTGGGTGGGGAGGGGACGTGGTACGCGCCATTCGTGGGGCTGGTGTTGTGGGGGTCGCGGGGGCTCCGGAGGTGCCCAGGTATGGAGATCCATCGTTTGGGTTCACGCGCGGTAGCATGCTACCTCATCAAAGATGACGGTATCATCCTGGTGGATGGTGGGATGCCGGGGTGGGGCAAGAGGCTCGTCCAGCAGATGAGCGGTCTGGGCTTTGATCCCGCAGATGTGGCGCTCCTCGTGGTGACGCATGGCCATTGGGACCATACAGGTTCTGTGGCCGCGTTGAAGGAGGCCACTGGTTGCCAGGTGGCCATCGATCACCGTGAGGTGGAACGACTGGAGGTGCCTGTCAAGGTGACACCACCTGGCGTGAACCTCTGGGGCAAGCTGATGTCGCTGCTCAACAGGCTGTACATGCCGCTTGTAAGGTTCCCGGGTGTGCGCCCGGACGTGGTCTTCGAGAACAGGGACTTCCCGCTCCAGCCCTTTGGTGTGAGCGGAAGCGTGCTGCACACGCCGGGCCACACTATGGGCTCGGTGAGCGTTCTCCTGGAGACGGGAGACGCCTTTGTGGGGGACTTGGCCATGAACGGCCTGCCGCTCCGGATCGGTCCGGGTATGCCGCCACTGGCCGAGGATGCCGTGGCGGTGAAGGACTCATGGCGTCTGCTCCTCGAGAAGGGGGCGAAACGCATCTACCCGGCACACGGCCAACCCTTTGGCACCGAAGTCCTGGAGAGGGCTCTATGAGGCTTGTTCCCCCTCGCCGGCGCTCTGGACGGCACGCCTGATGGTATCAACGCGGCCGTAGATCACCAGTCTGTCACCCTGCTTCAATACCTCATCGGGTGGGTGGTTGGGGACCCAGTGGTATCCTCGCTCTATTCCCAGCACCATCAGCCAACTGACGATGCGCCGTCGCCGCGGATGGCTGACGATGAGTTCCGCCTCCCTGGTGGTGAAGCCTGTGCCGGAGAAGGCGGACAGCGCCTGGAAGCTCGATTTGCTCGAGTCCATCCCCGTCGTCATCAGGGCTATGGCCCCTGCCCTGACAACGACAATGAATGCGAAGACCAGTATGAGGGTTGGTACTAGGAAACCCATGGGCTTACCTCCTGGAACTACTGTTCAAGGGTGCTCGCATACCTGATGCCGGGCTCATTCTGAGCGTGACGTTGGCCGTTTGTGCAGGCTGCTGGCTGGCACCGAGTGTAGCAGAACCGGAAGATGTTCTTCCAGGCAGGAGGCTGTGGCTTGGCTAAGTGAGGCCGCTGGTGGCTGTGCACATTGCACGCGGGGGCGGTACCGTCCGGGATGACGCGGCAGTACACAGATGGCTGGTCAACATCTGCCAGATGCGCCGGAAGGAAAGCCAAGTCCAGTCCCCGCCCTGGCGGCAAGGCTGCGGAAGAAGGGCCGGCTTCCGTGAGTTCACGATGCCTGGAGGCATGTAGTGGGACTGGAAGCGCGGGCCGGGGGCTACTGCTCGGGTGCCTGCTCGTGGCAGGAACAGTCGGGGCCGCAGATATGCTGTGGTTCTGCTGCTGACACCTCTTCTGCCCTGTACACCATGAACTGGCGGCCTGCTTCCGTCTCGACGAAGTCTATGAACAGCACGGCATCGGCGAATTCCAGCGCGACGTCTCCGCGAATGTGAAGCAGCGGCATGCCCTCGTGCTCGACTATCTCGTCGCCTTCGCTCACGGGGCCTAGTGCCAGTGAGAAGCCCCGGCTGGCGTCGTCCACCCTCAACACTTGCCCCTGCTCGCTCACGTGCTTAGCCGACAGAGCCCTCAATTCCTGTGCCGCGCTTTCCGTCACTCGTATCACGTCGCCTCCTGAACGGCCTGGGGATGAAGCATATGTTAGACGTGAGGTGTAGGGCTGTCAAGGGCGCTGTAGGGGTGATGGGGGTGTGGGGAGACAGAACAGTGGCGTGTGTGGTATATTGCACGACTGGATCGCGGGCACTTTGGCTCCCGATGTTTGTCTGCCGTCGATTATAGTCTATGCCTGACAAGAGGGGGTCGAAGATTCTGGACGCGAGCGAGTGGCCAATGGACAGTCCCTTTGGGAACTTCTGCAGGCTGATAGCGGGGAAGCACGGGAGGACGAAGGTCATTTCACCCGAGGTGGTGGCCCAGGAGTGGATAGCACACAGCGGCCTCTCGGCGCTGCCCTCCTTGTCCGAGATAGGGCGTCAGATGGAACGGTACGGCCTTGCGGTGCATGCGGCCTCGATTCCTGATCTCCGGGGGCATCACTTCCGCTACAGCAGTGGCAGGCATACCGTCCTTTATGAGGCGGATGAGTGGAGGGGAGCGGCCGAGTTCACGCTCTTGCACGAGTTCTACGAAATCGTAATGGAGAGGTTGCAGGAGCTGGGGAATCCGGCCCGGAGTCCAGGCCGCGCCCGCATGTGCTGGATGGCCAACAGGTTCGCCGCTGCCGTCCTGATGCAGAAGGACATCTTCCTGCAAGCGTTGCGTGAAAGCCACTTCGACATCGTCTGGCTTCACCACCATTTCTATCGGTCCTATGCGGCCGTTGCCATCAGAGCGCTGGAGCTTCTTGACGAAATGGACGAGACTGCCAGGAGGGAGCTGGCCTGCGTTATCTACGATCGGGACGTGGAGGGTGGGAGCGATGACGTGGGTTTGGCAGTACTGCGGGTAAGCTTCTCCCGCTGCACAGCAGTCCTCAGGCGAAGCCTGACTGCTTCGCCTCGGCTCCTGCCCAGGAGGGGGGAGTGTGTGGCTCCTGGCTCCGTCGTCGAGTTGGCGCTGGCTGAGAGCAGGCCCGTGCTGGTGACAAGGGCCAGTTGGGATCGTCGGGGTGGGGAAAGGCCGCTTTGTTTGTTGGCGCGGCCCGTGCGGTGGTTCGGAGAGCCTGCCAAGGTCGTCCTCGTTGGGATGCGGGCTGGGGATGGGCACATCTTGGAGGCGCAGGCTCGTCCTCTGCGTGCAATCGTCCTGGACGCTTTGGAGGGGTGGAGGCTGTGATTGGCTGGACGAGTTCAGCAGCTTGCTCGGTGTGGCGGGCGAAAGATATAATTGGGGGCGGTGTTGACCAGGCGCTGTGACCTGGCAGCCATGTGTTGGTGCCGAGTTGTGTAGTGGTAGCACGGGGGACTTTGGATCCCTAAGCCCTGGTTCGAATCCAGGCTCGGCAGCCAGACGAGATGAGAGAGACCTCTGTTGAGTCTGATGGCTGCCGGCCGCCCCGGTCGGAGCCTTGAGATAGACACCCAACGCTCCGGTGTAGCTGAGCGGTAGAGTCCCGAGGATCGGGATTAACCGCTTGGCAAAGGATACGGGGTCGTTGGGGAAGAGCCTCGGGAGCGAGGCGGAATAGGATAAGAACGCTCCGGTGTAGCTCAGCGGTAGAGCGGGCGGCTGTTAACCGCTTGGTCGCTGGTTCGAGTCCAGCCACCGGAGCCAGTTTCTTCTGTGGGGCAATAGGTGTCGTATTTCACATACATCTTGGAAAACCCCGAAGGCAGGTTCTATATAGGCCAAACGTCTGACCTGGAGTTGCGTCTCAAGCGGCATAACGAGGGCCGAGTATTCTGGACGAAGAGTCGCGGCCCGTGGAGTCTGGCGTATTGGAGTGAGTTCTCCGCTCGGTCTGAGGCCATGGCCAGGGAAAAGGCACTGGAAGCCCTGCGGAGCAAGAGGTCATGGCGAGAGCTCGTAGCTCAGCGGTAGAGTCCCGACGGGTCGGGATTAACCGCTTGGTCGCTGGTTCGAGTCCAGCCACGCGGGCCGGGACAGCGTTCGGACTCCTCGCCACACAACCGTCTTCCCATGCTCTACCACCGCCGTGCGGGCTCTCTGTTATTCACCCATCGCTTCCTTTTCCCTTCGCTGTCGGACGCACTGGCCCAAACGTGGAGCGGGGGGCCTGGGTCTCCTTCGGCTCCCCGCTGATGTCCAGCCAGATACGTCTTATGCCTTGGCCTCGGCGCCCTTAGACTTCGACTTCTTCGGCTTCTTCTCTGCCTTGGCCTTCTTCTTGGGCTTCGGCGCTACCTCGATTTGCTGTGCCTTCGCCTCCTCCGCCTTGGGCAGCCTCAACTCCAGCACGCCGTCCTCGAAGCTGGCTGATGCCTTGTCAGCATCAACATGGCAGGGCAGGACCACCGACCGAGAGTACCGGCCATAGCGCCGCTCGCTATGATAATACCGGGTGTCCTCATCGGTCTCCTCTTTCTCCTCCCTCTTCTCGGCCTTCAGGTGGAGCACGTCGCCCTCCAGGCTGATGTCCAGCCCTTCCTTCTCGACTCCTGGCAACTCCGCCTTCACCACCACTTCGTCCTTCTCCTCGTACATGTCAAGGGTAGGATGGAAGTCGGCCCCAAATATGCCCGGCTGCCACGTGTCCCAGAGCTGTGTCGCCAGCCTGTCGAAGTCGTCGAGCATGTCGAACGGCCTTCTGATAGCCAGACTCCTTCTCGGAAACCATCTGATCAGAGCGGTCATTTCGCACCTCCTTTCAGTGAGATTTCTTCACTACGGGAATTGTAGTGCGGAGCAGTCCCTGTGTATGCGACTTTGGTCACCAACGGGCAACCTTCATTTCCCCTTTGTCGGGCAGTGCCGCGGGCGTGGCGTGCCGCTGCCGGCTGGAATACAATAGGGCCGCAGTGGAAGGCAGCAGACTCGATCCGGCGAGACAGCAGCAGGCGAAGGGGCTGGCCAGGGCCGGATACCTGATAGCCCTGGTGCAGTTGCTGCTGTCCGTGGCCTTCTGGACTGTCTTCCTGTTCACCGACCTCTCGTCCGATGTGAGGGACTTCTGTGGGGGCGGGGGCCTCCAGGCGGCTGCACTGTATATCTTCGTGGTACTGGTGTGGTTCGGAGCACTGGTTGCCCCGCTGGCCTTCTACCGTGGCTTTGTACTGTCACGGCGCTACGGTCTGTCCCACCAGACGCTGGGCTCCTGGCTGGCGGACTTCGCCAAGAGCGGCGCGCTGGGCCTGGTCCTGGTAGTGGGCCTGATGGTAGTTATCTACTGGCTGCTGGAGGCTTACCCTTCGACTTGGTGGGTCATTGCCTCGGCGCTGGCGGTGTCGGTGATGATGCTGCTGACGACCCTGGTGCCGGTGATAATCATCCCCCTGTTCTTCAAGTTGACGCCGCTCGACGATGAGGCCATACAGCAGAGGCTGGCAGCTCTGGCCGGAAAGGCGGGCGTGAAGGTGAGGGGCGTCTACGTTATGGGCCTGTCGGCCAAGACGAGCGCCGGCAACGCCATGCTGGCCGGGCTGGGCAGGACCAGGCGCGTCGTCCTGGGGGACACCGTGCTTGACCGCTACAGCGTGGAGGAGGTGGAGGCGGCCGTGGCCCACGAGTTGGGACACCACGTGCACAGGGACATCCCCAGGATGTTCGTTCTTCAGGCGCTGTTCCTGGTAGTGGGGTTCTACTTCGTCAACCTGGCCCTGGGCCGGGTGGGTTCCTGGCCGGACTTCAACGGGGTTGCCGACGTGGCCGCGCTGCCTGTGTTCGCCCTGGTGCTGGAGGGACTCAGCCTGGTGCTGTCTCCAGCGCTGAACGCCTACAGCCGGCACCTGGAGGCAGCGGCCGACAGGTATGCCCTATCCCTGACCGGCGACCGGAAGGCCTTCACAGGACTGATGACCAAGCTCACCGACCAGAACCTGTCCGACGCCAGGCCGAGCCGCTGGGCGGAGGTGCTGTTCTACGATCACCCTCCTTACTGGAAGCGAGTGCGGGTTGAGTAGTGTTGTGTCCCTGAAATAGCCTGACAACGGAGTCCCCGTGTCGTTGCGGAGAATGGACATTCGTCGCGGGGGCAGCATGTGATTGCTGGGGATATGGTCGACACAGGCATTGGTGGTGCAGGAGGTCGCGGAGACATACGTAGATTCTTCGCCTGCGGCTCAGAATGACAGTGAAGGGGGCACTCTTCGTGTCATTCTGAGGAAGCCGCTTACCGCGGCTCGTCGGGAAGGAATCTAGGCGCACTACAGGCAAGCACAACGGTGTTCCTTGAGCCTACGGCGCGGCCCTGTACTCCCTCCCCTGGTGGGAGGGAGTTAGAGGGAGGGGGACACCCTCACCCTAGCCCTCTCCCATCAAGGGAGAGGGGATTGTCCGTTGCGGCCTCGGGCGCGAGCCACACTGTGCGCGCTCGTCACCCAGGCCATTCTCATCCTTCGTGGTGCCGCTGGCGGGCGACATGCGGGATTCCTGCGCAGGCAGGAATCCCGGGGGCGGTGGTGGGGGTGGGAGTCACCCCGCCGGGTGCTCAGACCATTCCTGCCAGCTCTTGCTCCAGGATATCCCTGACCGAGAAAGGCGGCTCATGGCGGTTGAACCTGGCTTCCAGCCTCTGGGCCTGCGTCTCCATGGGTATGGCCGGGTACTGGTAGCCGCTGTCCATCCAGCCTCGCAGGTAGACCTCCAGGTGCTTCTCAGGTCCCAGGATGTCGAACTGAACGATGTGCACCAGTTCGTGGAACAGGACCGAGTGCCAGGTGACGGGGTTGCTCTGACAGCTCTTGCGGACTACCACGCAGTCTATGAAGGCGATGCCCATGGCCCCCGAGATATCCATTGTGGGATAGCCGGCCGCCTTGAGTTCAGCGTAGAACGGCGGGTTGGAGATGCGGTCGACGGCCGCTACCCTGACTTTTCCCAGGATGCGATGGTCGAAGTAGTCCTGTAGTGCGGTCCTCTCTTCAGCCGGCAGCCTTCGTGCTCGGGCCAGGTGCAGGTTGCGCTGCTCCCACAGCCAGGGGAGTCCGAGCTCCATCATCTGCTGCAGTATTGCTTCGTCCATGGTCAATCGATCACTTGCCTAGTTGCCAGGCCGACGGGTCTTTGGCCGAATGGCCTGCTGCTGTGAGGGATTATACACCAGAGCAGGTTGCGCGTCAGGATTGCATGTTTGCCTTGTCCGTGGCTGGCCGTTTGACCGGGACGGAGCAGGGGGCTAGACTGGCTGGCAGCGGCAGCCGAAGCGGACTGGTTGACTCACGTGCGGCGAATCTGTTGGTGTGAGCGTCCGGGCCAGGCGGGTTCCCGTGCTTGAAAGGTAGACATAACTATGGCGGATTCACGCGTTGACAAGCTGGCGCAGGTGCTGGTGGAATACTCTCTTGCCGTTGGCCCCGGCGACAGGGTCCTGATAGGCGGTGAGACAGGTGGGGAGCCGCTGCTCAAGGCGGTCTACGCCCGGGTCCTGCAGGCCGGCGGCCACCCGTTGATGCAGGTCTCGCTGCCCGGCACAGACGAGCTGCTGTTCCGCTATGCCTCCGACGAGCAGTTGAGGCACATCCCCGAGCCCGTGAAGCTGGCCATGGAGACCTACGATGCCCGCGTCACGGTGCTCGGCGAGTCGAACACCAGGGCCCTGAGCAACGTGGACCCTGCCAGGATGGTGCTGTTCAGGCAGGCGCGGCGGGGTCTCACGGACACGTTCATGCGGCGCTCGGCCACCGGCGAGCTCAGGTGGGTCGTTGCACCCTTTCCCACCAATGCCTACGCCCAGGACGCGGAGATGGGCCTTGCGGAGTACGAGGACTTCGTCTATGGTGCTTGCCTGCCTGACATCGACGACCCGGTAGGCTACTGGAGGCGTTTCTCAGCCTGGCAGCAGAAGGTAGTGGACTGGCTGGAAGGAAAGGACCGCGTCCGTATTCTGGGCCCGGATACCGACCTGCGCCTCAGCGTTGCCGGCAGGCGATTCGAGAACTGTGACGGCCGTCGCAATATGCCTGACGGCGAGGTGTACACCGGGCCTGTAGAGGACAGCGTAGAGGGCCAGGTGTACTTCTCCTACCCAGCTATCTACTCGGGGCGGGAGGTGGACGGCGTGCGGCTTTGGTTCGAGCAGGGCAGGGTGGTGAAGGCCGCGGCCGAGAAGAACGAGGACTTCCTGCTGCAGACCCTGGACACGGACGAGGGCTCGCGGGGGGTCGGGGAGTTCGCCATCGGCACCAATGAGGGCATCAACAGGTTCACCCGCGAGATCCTTTTCGACGAGAAGATCAACGGGAGCTTCCACATGGCCCTGGGCGCGGGGTACCCGGAGACGGGGAGTCGGAACCAGTCGGCGATTCACTGGGACATGGTCTGCGATCTGCGCCGCGGCGGCGAGATCTGGGTGGACGATGTCCTCCTGTACAGGGATGGACGGTTCGTGGTCGACTTCTGAGGGCTCCAACCCTCGGCTTGGCGGGAGTTGTGGGGTGGGTGCAATGCAATGGAACTCAGAGAGTCGCCTCTGGATACCCACCACCCGCAACCCATTGCTCTTGGGAAATGACAAGCACCAAATCACAAACAAATCCCAATGACCAAATTCAAAACAGAAACATCGGGCGCGCTCGATCTTTCTGTGCCTGTCAGGTCCCCCGACCTGACGGCAGGGTCGACACAGGCGGCTCCTGGCCACCTCCAGATGCTGGCATACGCACCGCACCAGGTCTGAGAAGGCTCGATCGTGTCTGGCCCCGGTCCAAGTGGAGGACACTGTCTACAGCCAGTTCACGGCTGTCTTTCCCTCTCCGCGAGTATCTTCTTCGCCGCCTTCAAATCTATTGTGGCCTTGTGGCCATGCTGTTCGAGCAACTGCAGCAGGTTGCTGCCACTGAGAAGTGTGAGGGGCTTTCCCTTGGCAAATTCATAGGCGTCGGGGCCATAGTCGGCAGTCGTCACGAGGATTCCCTTGGTTGCACCCTCGTTGAGAACCGTACCGTAAAGGTCGCGGACGGCGGCTACGCCAACGGTATTCGTGTACCGCTTTGCCTGGATGACTGTCTTGCCGCCGCGTATCGGGTCAGGGTCAAATGCGACAGCATCCACCCCACTATCTCGGCTTGCCCGGGTGATCTTGACCTCGCCACCATACTGAGAGAATACCTGCTCAAATAGCTCCCTTATCAAGTGCTCGAAGTCCTCCCAATCCATAGCCGCGATATTTGTGGACTGCTCCAGGCTGCCTGCAACTGCGTACGAGGAAACGAATCTCTTGTCCTCGCGGCTGATGTTCAGTATCGGCGGGATAGGCGTTAGGCTATGCAGTTTCGAGCTTCCAATTCCCTTGAGAGCCCTGAAGCACGCCTTCGGATCGACATTCGCCAGGTTGAAGGAGAGGAATTCCTCTCGGCTTGCTTGCACAGAGACGATGCAGCCGTTGGTTTCCCTACCGGTTGCTTTGTCAGTAGACTTGACCCATCCGTTGAAGACTATTGAGTCAAGGGCCTTGTCATCGTCCGCATTGAACAACTCCTGGAGGGTCCTGAGTGCGATCTGGTAGACCAGGCTGTCATATAGCCTGTTGACAGCGGATTCTGACAGAAAGACCTCCATCAGTTCGTCCTTGGACTTCACGTACTTGACTTCCTTCAGCTTCGGCACATGGTCAATGCTTGGCAACATATACTCAACTATGAGTATCCTGGTGTGACGGTTGTATTCGAGGTCGAATTGCTGAGGACACCAGTCTGGGTACACTGAGTAGGACAGAACGACCTCACAGTAGTCCGCCACGGCATTGGGTGCCTTGCTCAAGTACTGCTTTCTAGTTCGGCGGATGAGTTCATTCCTCTCTTGCTGTTGCCTGCTGAAGTCCTCTCTATCAGCTTGCCAGCATGCCAATTGCGCTTCGTAATCCTCCCTGAGCTTCTTCCTCCGCGCACGAAGGTTTTCCCAGCTTGCATGGTCTCGCTGAAAACGGCGCCTGGGATCCTCGATTTCGTCGTGTTTTCTGGATGAGAAGAGGCGACCCAACAAGCCAGGCCTGGGCTGGTACCTGGTCTGGTATTCGGGATCAGTATCTCTTGGCTCTCTAGCATACGCAAGGGAAGGCAGTACGGGTTCCGGCTTGTCGAACACCGATTTGTCTATCAGCGCCTCAACAATTCCTGCAAAAGGACGCACCACCAGAGCACTACCAAGGATGGTCTCAACCTCGCCTAGCGCCTGGGAGGCCTGTCTGGAGCGTTCTTGTGCCTCGTTAACCCCTCTTGCCAGTCGCTCCCTCTTCTCCCACTTGTCTTCATGCCACATATGCCCCCCTCGTGATCTTACGGTCGTTCGCCAGAAGTCTTGATACGCTAGTGCACTTCGGCGACGCTATGCTCGAAGTCCACCTGAGTGCTGTGAGCACCGAGGCCGTTTAGCAGCAGCTCGCATACCAGTGAGTGTACCTTTTCGTGACGTGGTCTCGAGGCCAACTCAAGAACGATCCCCCTCAGCTTCTCCTCGGAGAGTGACATGGCATAGCCCCCCTTAGCGATCAGCTTCAGTATTCAACATCGGCTTCAGTGGGTGGTGCTCGCCACGACCGGAACCCGTGGTATCGGATGCTGGTGCCGGCAATCAGCATCACGTCAGCGGACATGAGACACCAATAACCCCATGCATCCCGCATAGAAACTGCCACCGCTATGAAAATGCAGACGAGGGCAAAAGGCAGGACGAGAAGTAAGCCGTCGTTCCGTGAGCATCGGGTCTCTAACTTCATTTGCTTGCGGTTATGCCCTCCAAAATCGATAAGCAAGAGATGTCCAGCCACGTTTGTGATGGAGTATCTTAACAGGCACCAAAGGCAGAATGTCAGGGCAATCGCGACTGAAGGCACCACTGCTGCGAGAAACCGCTGCTGCTCGCACTGGTCGCACGATAGCTGGTCGCACCATACTACGAGCCTCGAGCCGACAGCGGCATAGGCTATGTTCAGTATGTTGCCGATAAGGAAGATGGTGAAGATCGAGCGGCCTACATTCTCCTGTGACCACCTGACCCATTGTCCTGCCACCTTCAGTACGAGCCAAATGCCGATGAATTCCGGCTTGTCGATGTAGAAGGCAGTAACGTAAAGTCCTCTCTCCATCATCCCGAGGATGGGTGGCAGCCACGGATAGGGCCGCCTGAGATCGTTCTGGCCAATACGTTCCCACGCATCTGTGACAACCCACAGTATGGGGTAGTGGGCAACAAAGATGGCGAAGAAGTAGCCAATGGCAAAGGGATATAGACTGTCTATCTCCATATCTCCAGCCTCGAGCTAGTGACTCGGCCCAATCATACCGCCTTGGCCTTGGCATGTCCAACACCATTGCAGCCGACCTGTCCTGCTATGCTATACTGTCTTCAAGATGCAGGGCTAGCGCGCACAGCCCATCTAGCTGTCGAGAGGACGAGCATCTACAACTACGAACTCACCGACAACGCCCTCAAGACCTGGGTCCGGCTCCGTCAGGCATCTGAGGCCATGGAGAAGGTCCTGATCACCGACCTCGACAAACAGGGCACGACTCCAGAGCAGATCGATGTCCTGGCCGTGGTGGATGCGGCCACGAAGCCGCCGACCCCGGGGCAGCTATCCAAGTACCTGTTCCGTGAGCAGCACAGTGTGTCTGGGCAATTGAGCCGCATGTGGAGAGGCGGGCTGGTGAAGAAGACCCGGCAGAAGGCCGACCAGAGGGTCGTCAAGATCACCGTGACGCCGAAGGGCAAGGAACTGCTGGCACAGACCAAGAAGACCGGCATGGGCCAGGCCCGGGAGCTCGTGGCTGCCGCTCTGTCAGAGAAAGAGTTGGCGGAGTTCGACAAGTTGCTCAAGAAGGTCCGTGACAAGGCCCTGGAGAAGCTGGGGCAGAAGGCGGAGAAGCTGCCAGAGGGGTTTGACGTGGAGAGGTTTGGGGGAGGGCTTGGGGTGGGCCAGCAACTGGAGGGATAGCAATGCAACGAGATATGGACTTGGTGCGAAAGATTCTCTTTGAGACCGAGAAGGCCCCGTACGAAGGCGGCTGGATCGACCTCGAGATAGAAGGCTATGAGCCCAACGCTATCTCATACCATGTACTTCTGCTGGATGAGGCGGGGCTTTTGAGAGCGACGGAACTGTCCAGCCTGGGCGTAGGGCCAGAATGGAGGCCAGAACGTCTCACCTGGGCGGGACACGAGTTCATTGAGGCTGCCAGGGACGAGGGCAGATGGGAGAAAGCAAAGAAGATTATGTGGGAGAAGAGTGGTGGGATGGCTTTTGAGGTCTTGACGGCTCTGTTGGTGCGCTTTGTGAATGATGCTGTTATGGGCAAGTGACCCCTTTGTGCACGACGGACGTGAGGCAATGGCCTGCGATCTGCGCAACGCGACTGGAAGGGGGGGGACAGCACAAAGAAGGCAGCGAGCTACGAGGACAAGCCTAATCACTGATAAGCAGGAGGAGCAAGACAATATGGGGAAAAGGGATGTCTTTCGCCTTCCCTGAGTGGGAGAAGTTTGCTGTCCAGCAGCGCTTCAAGACGGGGTGTATCCCAACGGGCTACGAGATGCTTCTGCGCGCGGCTGGTGCTCAAGGCATTGATTTCGAGACCTTCCAGGATGAGTTCGATCTTGATAAGAGCAAGAAACCCATGGAGCGTCCTAAGAACGATTTCGTGTCTGTGGCCGACGCCGTTCGAAAGAAGTATCCTGGTGTCAACTTCAAAAGAAAGTGCTTCCCCCAAGGCGAAGGGGCCAAGAAGCTGGAGTTTGTCGAAGATCGGATCGCTAAGAAGTGGCCCGTTCTTGTGTCGATTGCTCTGAAGCCCTTCGGCAAACCGGGCGGTTATCACATAATGCCAGTCGTTGACGCTACAGATGGCGAACTGACCCTCTTGTACAAGGTGGAGTCAAATGGTAAGAAAAGAACGTTCAGATTACGGAAGGGTGACTTCGTTCAAATTCACGACACGTACCAAGGTGGTGATGATGTTGCTTGGCTTGAAGGGTGGGAGTGAACCTTTGCGATGCCGATCAAAGGATTACGCTGGGGCTCCTCGCACTACCTGCTTCAACCCCCAGCCTGTCCACGGGGTTGAAACGCACCGGGGCCTTGGTGGTGATTGGTGGAACAGTAACGTGCCCGAATTGGCTGTCCAGTAATTCAGACATGTCATGCCCTGATCAAAGCAAGCATGTATACTGCAAAGA
>Ga0180432_10000874_pt1 | contig 48807 bp, 45 predicted proteins | sample SS_ome_10_FD_132414 | JGI IMG/M metagenome (GOLD analysis project Ga0180432, IMG submission 132414) | Hypersaline lake sediment archaeal communities from the Salton Sea, California, USA - SS_1_MS_2 metaG | ecosystem: Environmental > Aquatic > Non-marine Saline and Alkaline > Hypersaline >...
AAAGTCACCTGCAAAATCATACAACCCAAGCCTCCGTGCCACTTGCCCCCATATCTACACGTGGAAACCTTGCAGACCCACAGATTTGCCCCCCGGAGCTTTCGACCCGCTGCGAAAGCCCGCCGGTGGCATTCTCGTAAGGGAGATGCTATAATACCCCTGTGCTCGATGAGAATCCACCAGGTCAGGCCCACCAACAGCTCAAGGAGAGGAAGGGGCCAATGAAGATTGAGAATCGGCCCGGGCATGATCCTGTCACAGATCTGTACACAGCGGACGCCTATATGCGCTGGGCGCTGCTGGCAGCCGAGGAAGTTGTCGGCAAACAGGGTGGGGACAAACTGGCCTACATTACGGAGGACTGCCCGATGTGTGCCGGCAAACTGGCGGACGAACCGATATGCTGGCTGTGGACCGGCTCTCTGAAAGAGGCCGCCCACTGGCAGACAGGCAAGGAATTCGAGGTTGTGCAAGTCGCATGCCGGGCGATGGGCGATCCAGCTTGCGTGTGGGAGATCGGCAAGACACCCAAGGAATGATCGAATGGTCATCCGGTGGCCTGTGTGGTGCAAGACGGGGCACCGGGTGCTGAAAGAGGATATATGCTCAACCGGGACGCAGTAGACGCCGTGCTGTTCGACCTGGACGGCACGTTGATGGACACCGATGACCAGGCCGTGGACAACCTGGCCCATCGGCTCCAACGCCTGAGGTTGCCCCGGCCCCATCAAACAGCACGCCGTATCATCATGGCGGCCGAGACCCCGGGCAACATGATGATGACGCTGGTGGACATACTGGGGCTAGACGCACCATTGATGACGTTCACCAATCGGCTGCGCCGCTGGCGCGGTCTGCACACGCAGGACGACTTTCGCATCGTCGCGCGTGCAGCCGACATGCTCAGAGCACTGGACGGACGCTACCGGCTGGCGGTCGTCACAACTCGCAGCCTGGCCGAGGCAGAGGCATTCCTGGATCAGCATGGCCTGGACAGCTTGTTCGATGCACTGGTGACCCGCGAAAGCACCTGGCGGCTCAAACCCCACCCGGCGCCCGTCCGCCACGCATCCCAGTTGCTCGGCGTGCCCGTCGAACGCTGCGTCATGGTAGGCGATACGACGGTCGATGTGAAATCCGCCCGGAAAGCGGGGGCGTGGGCTGTGGCAGTTCTCTGTGGCTTCGGCGAGCGGAGGGAGCTGGAGCGGGCTGGCGCACACGTCATCCTCGACCACACGTCGGAACTCTCCGCAGTGCTATGATGTGCCCAAGCCAGCCCATTCGATAGTGAAGAACGCGACTTGTCACACTGGAGGAAGAGGAGATGCCCACGGACACCACCTACGCCCACATGGAATCACCGGTCGGGCCGGTGTGGGTCGCCGCGACCGAAGCAGGGATCTGTGCCGTAGGGCTAGGCGTTGGCCAGCCGGACAGGTTCCTCGCCCGGCTCTCGCGACACGCCGGTCCGAATCCGCCGCGTGAGGACCCGGCGGCCCTGGCCTTCGCATTGACTCAGTTGCGCGAGTACTTCTCCCGCGTCAGACATGAATTCGACCTGCCACAGGACGTGCGCGGCACGGCCTTTCAACAGGATGTATGGGCTGAACTCAGCCGTATTCCCTACGGGACGACGACGACCTACGGAGAGATCGCGCGACGCATCGGACGGCCCAACGCCGCGCGCGCTGTAGGCGCTGCGGTAGGCGCAAACCCGCTGCCCATCCTGATCCCTTGCCACCGCGTGATCGGAACAGGGGGCTCCCTGACCGGCTATGGCGGCGGGCTAGAGGCGAAAGCGGCCCTGCTACGGCTGGAAGGCGCACTGTTGGAATAGATAGGTAGGGGGAAAATGAACCGGCGTTGCATTGCTATGCTTGCTGTAATCACCGGGCTTGCGACAGGCAGTCTCGCCTGCAACATGCCAACTCCTACACCTCATACCTCACCTGGCCCGCTGCCGCAGGAGACGACATCCCTGCCATCGCCCGACGTCCCAGTGGAGGCGACAGCCACATCGACATACGTACCGCTGCTCACCCCGGAGACCGCCGCTCCCTCTGCATCCCCGGCGGCCTCGGAGACGGCGCTTCCGCCCACAGACACGCCCCTTCCAACCGAGACACCTACCGCCACCCCACCGGTCAGCACGGGACCTTTGGACTTCGACACGCCGTGGCGCTTGGATTCCTGGCAGGATCTAGGCCAGGGCAAATACGAATGCAGGCTCGTCCTGAAGATCACGGGAGGCGCACCACCGTACACTGTACACCACGACCTGGACGAGTTCGAAACCTGGCAGACTGAGCCAGCGCTGGTCTTCGATGCACACGGTTGCGGTGCCCTCGTACACACGATCAAGGTCGAATCTGCCGACGGGCAGAGCGTCGTCCACGACTACTTCATATCGGCCCCGTGGTGCGAGCAGTGATGCCAACGTCGCCGTGAGCCCTCAGACGTGAGCTTGTCTGCAGGAGCCCGCCTGCGATAATCTTTATTCCAGGATCACCCCGATGAAGCACCTGACCCGTAGAGAATTCCTCAAGTTGAGTAGTGCCGCCCTGGCAGGAATCGCTGTCCGGCCATTGCCCCCCAGCGACCAGGCGGCACGCGAACGGGGGCGCGTGGGCCGGGTCGCCGAGTGGTCCGCCAGGGTGCGCGCGGAGCCGGATACCCGCGCCCCCACCGTGCGCTACCACCGGTGCGACGACGTCATCGTCTATTTCGAGGAAGTGCAAGCGGAGGGACGTAACCCCCACAATTCCACGTGGTTCCGCGTCATCGACGGTTACATCTACTCATCGTCCGTGCAGCCGGTTGAGATACACCTGAACCCACCGATGCAGCATCTCCCCGCCCATGGGCTATGGGGTGAAATCAGCGTCCCATACACCGACGCCCGCCTGGAGCCCTCACCCGATGCCTACCGCAGTTACCGCCTGCGCTACAGTTCAGCCTTCCGCGTTATCGAGTCGGCTTGGGGCACGGATCATCGGATGTGGTACCGATTGCGCGACAACCTGGCCCCTGGTCGACGCCAGTACGTCCTTGCCGAACACGTGCGACTCATCCATCCCGAGGATCTGATGCCCATCTCACCCCGCGTTCGTCAGAAGCGCATCGAGATCTCCCTCGCCGAGCAACTGCTCACAGCATTCGAGAACGACAAGCCGGCGCTCACCACGCACATCGCCGGTGGCGTAGGCGGCGACCGGGCCACGCCACGGGGGCATCACTACGTCGAGTTCAAGTCGCCCTCGCGCCACATGATAGGCGAGGATTTTGACCTGCCCGGCGTTCCCTTCGACTCCTATTTCTGGGGTGGCGTCGCCATTCACGGCACATACTGGCACAACGACTACGGCCGCCCTCGCAGTCACGGCTGCGTGAACGTGCCCTCCGATGTCGCCAAGTGGATTTACCGTTGGACCCTGCCGTTGGTACCCTACGAGGAGGATGGATTGCGCGTGCAGTCGGGAGGCACGCCTGTTATCGTCTACTGAGCGCGATGAGTGAGGACCTGCGACGGCGGCTGCGTGAACTGGGCGTAGTGAAAGGCGTGCGCGGGCTGACCGCACCCCATGGCGAGAAGGCCCCCACCCATCGCCGTGCGCCCATCGAGGCCCTGGTGCCCGGTCACTTCCACACCACCTTACATGGGCAATGCTTCGTCGTCGAGGCAACCTACCCACCGGAGCACCTCCACGGCCACTTGCCACTCTCCGCCTTTCTGGACGTATCCCCGCACGTACTCGCACAAATCGCGCGCGATCCTGCGCTGGGCCAGGTGAACCTGCAGCGAATTTGCTTCCTCGACACGGAGACGACGGGACTCTCCGCCGGAACGGGCACGATGGCCTTCGTCGTCGGACTGGGTTTCTTCACCGAAGACGGGTTCCGCGTGCAACAGTATTTCCTGCGCGACCCCGGCGACGAGCCTCCGATGATCGAGGCGCTGGCCGAACTCCTGCCCACGTTCGAAGCGCTGGCATCGTTCAACGGACGCGCTTTCGACGTTCCCATCATCGAGAATCGCTTCATCATGGCGCGCCTGACGCCACCGACGACCGGGGTGCCCCACCTCGACCTGCTGCCACCCGCGCGGCGGATGTGGCACTATCATCTACCTTCGTGCGCGCTGGGCACACTCGAGCGCGGCGTGCTGGGCGTGCTCCGCGAGCAGGCTGACGTCCCCGGCGGTGTGATCCCCATCCTCTACCGCGACTATCTGCGCACCGGCGACGCTCGAGAGATGAAGCGCGTGCTCTACCACAACCTCGTGGACGTGCTTAGCCTGGTCACGCTGGCGGCGCGGCTCTGTGGCGCATTTGCCGATCCATGGGGCACGAAGGAAGAGGACAGCGACGACGGACTGAGCTGCGGGGAGTTCTACGGCCTGGGTCGTTGGTACGAACTTGAGGGCCGGCCCGAAAACGCAGAGCGGGCGTACAGGTCCGCCCTCAGTGCCCACGCTGTCGCCGACGTCCGCCCGCGAGCGCTGCGTGCCCTGGGCCACATGCTTAAGCGGGCGGACCGCCGCGCTGAAGCCCTGGCCTATTGGCAACAACTCGCGCTGGAGGCAGCTCCGGACACCGCCGACTTCGTCCTGGCCCACGTTGAGCTGGCCAAGTACTTCGAATGGCACGTGGAGGATCTCTCGCTGGCCCACGGGTGGACGCTTGCAGCGTTGACGCAGGTCAAAGCCTGGCCATCGGGGATGGAACGCGACGTCCAGTTGGCGAAGCTGCGCCACCGGCTGGCGCGGTTGGAGCGAAAACTGGGCAGGAGGTAAATATCGTGCCGATCAACAATCCAGTTCGAAATTTGCAGCGTTGGCGTCACGTGCAGGCCGTGCTATTGCGCTATGGCTTTGACATTCTGATTGACAAGGAAGAAATCGAAGAAGCCAGACAGTGGCTGCGCGAAAAACTCCATTGGCGATTGGGCGAATTCGAGCGGCGTAGCGTGCCGGAGCGGGTGCGCTTGATGCTCGAGGAGCTAGGCCCTGCCTACATCAAACTGGGGCAGATTATGGCCAGTCGCTCCGATCTGTTGCCCCCCGAGTGGGTTGCCGAACTGGCCAAACTCCAGGACGAGGTTGCTCCATACCCCTACGAACAAGTTCACCAGGTCATCACCGGCGAATTGGGCGCACCACCGGAGGGACTGTTCGACCACTTCGACCCGCAACCCTTAGCAGCCGCTTCGATCGGCCAGGTGCACAGAGCCCGCCTGCCGGACCGGCGTCTGGTAGTCGTGAAGATTCAGCGCCCTGGCATCGAGCCACAAATACGGGCCGACGTGGCGATTATGCGCGAGATCGCACGCCTGATCGAGACTCACACCACCTGGGGACGCGAGTACGGCGTGATAGGCATCGCCGATGAATTCACTCGCGCCCTGTTCGACGAGATTGACTATTGCAACGAGGGGCACAACGCCGACCGCTTGCGACACAACCTGGCGTCGCAGCCGCGAGTGCACGTGCCCCTCGTCTACTGGGAACTGGTCACGCCTCGCGTGATAACGATGGAGGAAGTGCGCGGGATCAAAATCAACGATCTGGAAGCGCTAGATCAAGCAGGAATAGACCGCGCCGCCCTGGCCGAGGTCTTCATTCGCAGCATGTTCCAGCAGTCGCTCATTGATGGTTTCTTCCACGCCGACCCGCACCCTGCCAATCTGCTTGTTGACCCTGAGGACGGCGTGCTCAACTACATTGACCTGGGGATGATGGGGACCCTCATCGCAGAACAGCGCGAGCAACTGGGCGACATGGTGATCGCGGCCTTGCAGCGCGACAGCCGCGAGATTGTCCGCATCGCTCTGGTTATCGGGACGCCCTTCCGGGAAGTGCAAGAAATGGCACTCCGCCGCGACGTTGACCGTATCCTGAACCGCTACCTCACGGTCGCATTGTCCGACATATCGTTCACGGCGATCTTGAGCGAAGTAATGAGCATCATCTTCAAGCACGGCATCCGATTGCCCAGCGACCTTACGTTGGGTGCCAAGGCACTGACACAGGCCGAAGCGATCGCGCGCACGTTGGATCCCGAGATCAAGATTATTGAAATCGGCCAGGCAGTCGCCCAGCAAATCACCTGGCGACGGTTGGCCCCGCGGACCGTAATGACGCACCTGACGCAGGACATCCGCGAAACGGTGCGTGTGGCGAGGGCGATTCCGCAGACCATTGACCGGCTGCTACATCAGATCGAGGGCGGTGCGTTGCGCGTGAAACTGGACGCCTCTGACTTGAAGGGGCAGGTGCGCCATTTGTACATGATAGCCAATCGCCTCACCGCTGGGCTGATCGTCGCCGGACTGGTCATCGGCTCGGCCATTGCGATGGGAATTCCCCCGCAACAATCGTGGGCCTTTATCCCTGTGCTGGGCGTGGTTGGGTTCAGCGTGGCGACCGCACTTGGCGTCATGTTGGTGACGAGTGTGTTGCTGGATATTCGGCGGACGCGTCGCCACAAGGATGGCAAGTAACGCCCGATTCGAGCGGCTACTCTAATGCCCGAACTCCCCGATCTGGAAATCATCCGCGAAGTGCTGGCCCCCCGGCTGACGGGTCGAACCATCACCGGCGTCGAGGTCGTCCGCCCGCTGGTGATACGCGACCTCACACTCCAGGGGTTCGCCGAGACACTCACGGGCCAGACACTCACCGACGCACTGCGGCGCGGCAAGCTACTGCTCTTCCCCACGCAATCAGACTTGACCATTGCGGTTAACTGCAAGCTGGCGGGCCGTCTGCAGTACGCTCTTGCCACTGACCGCCGCCTGGCCAAGACCCACGTCGTGCTGCGCCTCTCTGACAACAGAGAGTTGCGCTACAGCGATCGCAGGACAATGGGCCAGGTATACCTCACCAACAACCTGGATGCCATCCCTGGCTGGTCGGAAATGGGGCCAGAGCCCTTCGACCTGACGCCAGAGGAGTTCCAGGAACGGTTGAGGCCGTACCGCGGGGAAATCAAGGGGGTTCTTACCCGTGGAAGAGTTGTAGCCGGCATTGGCAACGCGTACGCCGACGAAATCTGCTTTGCCGCCCGCATCCACCCGTACCGCAAGCGGACCTCGCTGACCCAGGCGGAGACTGCCCGGCTGTACGACGCCATGCAGGCTGTGCTGCGTGACGCTATCGTCACGTTGCGCGAACGAGTCGGGACACAGATACACCGCGAAGTGCGGGATTTCCTGGCCGTGCATGGCAAAGGGGGCCAACCTTGCCCAGTCTGCGGCGGCACCATCTCCGAGATCAAGGCTGGCGGGCGCCTGACCAACTTCTGCCGCACCTGCCAGCCAGGCGGGCTGATGCAATTCTGAGCGTCGCCTAAGCAGCCGGTATCCGCCGGATTGCTCCAACCGGGCGGCCTGCAACAAGCCGGAGGCAGAGCATCAGGCTCCCGTCCCCTTTGCGTCGAGGATAGCACCGGGGGGCGTGCTACAATAGGGTTATGGAAGGCGAAGACGCGCATATCCTGGACGTCACACCGAATGTGTGCTAAAATATGCCGTCATGTAGCCTATCTACGGAGAATTGCATGCGTCACTATCTGTTCATCATCCTGACATTGTTTATCCTGCTGGCCCTCAGGCCAACGTCCGCCGAAGCAGCCGGTTTGCACAATCCTGGAGCGCCCCAAGCCCGTGCCGTCGGCGCGCGCTACGTCTGCGTGCCCAGCCTCATGTGGCGCAATCCCGAACTGTGCCCCACCTTCGGCCCAGGCACCACCGCCTACCGTTTGGCGTCCATCCGCCTGCCCGATCCGCTTCCAGCACTGCCCGTGCTCGAACTCCCTCACGACGAGGACGAGGATCTGCTCCCCTTCTCCTACGCCCACGTCAAGACGCTGCCCCTCAACATATACCGTCACCCGATGGAGGCCGCCATGGGGCTCCCACCCGTGCGAACGATGCTCTCCGGAGACTGGTGGGTCAGTGTGGACAACATGGTCGAGTACGAGGGGCAACACTGGTACCAGATCAACGAAGAGGAGTTTGTCCCCGCCGACACGCTGGCGTTCGCCAGCGCATCCCACTTCCAAGGTGTCTACCTCACCGAGCAGCCACAGCACCCGTTCGCCTGGGCGAATCGCTGGATCCAGCCGTCGGTGGTGCCACAGGGAGCGCTTAACGAGGCCGCCGCGGCCATCAACCGTTACCAACTCGTGACATTGTTCGCCGAGGAACGGCGCGGCGATGAGATCTGGTACCTCATCGGCCCTGACCAATGGTTGGAGCAGGAAAATGTCGCCCGTGTGGACGTGGATCCACCGCCTTCAGAGGTCGGGCCGAGCGAGAAGTGGATCGAGGTGGATCTGTTTGAACAGACAATTGCGGCCTATGAAGGGGCACGCATGGTCTACGCCACACTCATCTCCAGCGGTCGTACAGCCACCGCAACACCAGCGGGTCTATACCGGGTCTATTACAAGGTGCGCGAGGGCAAGATGAGCAACCCCGACGTAGAGGACGGCAGCGCAACCTGGTATTTCATTGAGGACGTGCCCTGGACCATGTACTTCTCCGGTGGGTATTCCATCCACGCGGCTTTCTGGCACGACGCGTTTGGTTTCCTACGCAGCCATGGCTGTGTCAATCTGGCCCCTCTCGACGCCAAGTGGCTCTACACCTGGGCCGATCCGATGATGCCCGAGGATACGAAACTGCTCTACATCGATGAAGGTGCACCGAGCACCTGGGTTTGGGCGCACTACACGTCGCCGTTTGAATGAGGCCATGAGCCCCCGGCCACCGCACCCAACAGGGGGTAACCGGGGCAGGAACCAAAAACCCCAGATTCGCCTATGAGACCGAATACGTCATCACGCCGGGCACTGTGGCTGACCACGCTTGCCAGTCTGGGCCTGTTTGCGGCCCTCTTCGCCGCCTGCGACACCACGCCCACCCCCGTTGGCATCACACCGACGGCCACCCGCACGCCGCGTCCGACCATCACACTGACACCCTCGCCCACGCCCACACCGGCTTGGCCGGTGACCGTCTTCGTCCCTGAAGGGCTGCCCGCTCCCGTTGCCGACGCGCTCGACGCCGCGCTCACCGAGCACCCAGACCTCTTCGCCCTCGCCGGTTCCGCTGAAGCCGCCGACGTCCGAGTGACACTTCACCCCTCAGTCGCGGCTGCCGGGATGAGCCCGGCCGAGCCACTCACGGCAAACCCGGACCCGGACGGCATCCTGCTCACCGAGTGGACCTACGCCCTGGTGGCTCCTTTCCCCACCCTGACCGACGAGGTCGCCTGGGCCGCCGTCGCCAGCAGTTGGAGCGTCACTCCGACTGGCCCCTTCGCCGGCCAGCCGATTCTCATGACCGCCGACACCGCCGCGACGCTGGCCGCCGTCATGGGCAAGCCGGCCCCCCGCTCGACCGAGATCGTCTTGCCAGAGGAGATCGTGCAACGCGCGTGGGACACGCGTCCAGCATGGGCCATCGTGCCCTTCGATCAACTGGAGCCGCGCTGGAAGGTGCTGCGTATCGGGGACGAATCAGTGCTGCGCAAGGACCTGAACACGTCAACCTATCCACTGACCGTGCGGGCCAGCGTGACCGGCATGGAACGCGGCGTCGCCAGGCTTCGCGAGCTACTCCCGCCAACGCTCACCAACCGGGACCCGGCCAAGCTGACGATCGTGGCGATGACGGGCGTCACCGCCCTGTCGCGGGCCACCGCCATGAGAATGGAACGCCACGGCCCGACCTACCCCGCCGGCGACATCCGTCCTTGGCTGCTCGATGCCGACATCACTCACGTCAGCAACGAGGTCTCCTTCGCCGAGAACTGCCCCCCGCCAGGCGACTACTACACGATGGTTTTCTGCTCCAGCCCCGGCTACATAGAGTTGCTGGAGGACGTGGACATCGACGTGGTCGAGTTGACCGGCAACCACCTGCTCGACTGGGGCTTGGAGGCGATGAAACTCTCGCTGACGATGTATAACACGCGGGACATACCCTACTTCGGCGGCGGTTGGAACCTGGCAGAGGCACAGACCCCACTGACGCTCACCCACGGCGTGCACACCTTCGGCTTCGTGGGCTGCAATCCGGCAGGGCCGCGCTCCGATTGGGCGACGCAGGATCTTCCCGGTGCAGCTCCGTGCGATTACGACATGGTGTTCGACCAAATCCGCCAGATGCGGGAGCAAGGCATCATCCCCATCGTCACCCTCCAATACTGGGAGTTCTACCAGTACGATCCCACGCCCCAACAGCGGGATGAGTTCCGGGCGCTGGCCGAGGCTGGCGCAGCCATCGTCAGCGGGAGCCAGGCCCACCAGCCACAGGGATTCGACTTCCACGCCGGGTCCTTCATCCACTACGGCCTGGGAAACCTGTTCTTTGACCAGATGTGGTCGTTGGAGACGCGGCAGGAGTTTGTAGACTGGCACGTGTTCTACGACGGGCGGCACATCAGCACCGAGGTACTGACGGCGATACTGGAGGACTATGCCCGGCCTCGCCCGATGACGCCTGAAGAGCGGGAGGAGCTGCTGACGGCGACATTTGCAGCGAGCGGATGGTAGGCGGGTTGGCCCCCACCGACCAGCCGAGCCTGGGCCAGGGGGGTTCGGCGAGTCACACTCACGACGACGTGAGTGTGCGCAGCACGTCCGAGGGACTGGCGGTTCTCACCAAGGGCGGCAGCCGATCCAGTTGTTGCCGGTCCAGCGTCACGAGCGTGGTCCCGTATTGCTGCGCCACGGCGGCGTAGACCGCATCGGCTCCCCGCAGCCGCGCGGCCGCTGCCAGGTTGGCCGCACGTGCGGCCAGAGCTCCGTCCAGCGGCACAAGCGTCTGATTGGGCCAGTCGCGCAATACAGCAGCCAACGCCACCGCCCGGTCAGTATCATCAAGGGCACGCGCAACGGCGGCGGCCGTCTCCACAACCAGCAAGGTTGGGGAGTACAGGGGAATGTGTTGGCTCTGAACGTGGGCCAGGAACACCCGGCTATCGGCCGAGCTAGATTCGGCAGGATTCAACGCGCTGATGTGGACGCTAGCATCGACGGTGTACATCCCGCCCCTAGCGCCGCACGGCGTCTATCAGATCCTGAGTCGAAAGACCCGACGGCCAGGCGCTACGGATTTCGTCGGCCAGGCGCTCATAGCGCTCCCAGCTTCCAAGCACGGCATCCTTGCTTGCCCTCACAACCGCCGCCTCCACCCGCTCGGTATCCACAGGCAGGATAACGGCCACCGGGCGACCCTGATACGTGACCACATACTCGACGCGCTCTTCGCGTACGCGCCTGATAACCTCACTGGTCTGCTCGCGCAACTCGCGCACACCGATCAAGGACATAGCTCCTCCTTGTAGTATCAATAGTAGTATCTATTGATACTACATTCTACCACATCTTATCCGACTGCGCAACCATAGCCCCGACGAGGTTGTCTGGTGGAGCAGATAGTTCCAATCCGCGGGGCATCCGGAATAGCCCCACGCCGGCTTCAGGCGCTCCTGGCCCCTGACCGACACACCGCGCACACCGATGCCTGCCATAATCAGCCAACTGGTGTATAATACGGGCTCAGAATCCAATGAAAGAGACCTGCCTATGAACACACCCACGACGACGGAAGATAGCCCGCATCCCCCATCGCCTATGGAGTTTGGCTCCATGCCGCTTGATCCCATCTACGCCTGGTCCATCGTGCTGGAACCGGTGGAGGCCCTCATCGAGCACACCACGGCGTTTATCGAGCAACTGGCCCGCGAGACCTACGAGCGGGGGGAGGAGTTCAGCCTCGAGGAACTGGAGGAGCGCTTCCTGGCCTTCTTCGACCAATCGGTGGAGGACGGCACGCTCAGCCGCCTGCCCGATGCCGACCCGGCGATGGGGCGTCGCATCCTGGGTCCCCGGCGGTGGCTGCGTGCCCAACGCATTCGGATCAATCGTCTCGCCACCTATTGGCGCGAGCACGGCGGCCCTGAGGACTGAAACGCGCCATCTCCTTGCCAAGCGTCTCGCAGGATGGTATAATCCGAGCCGTAGTAAGCCATGGAGAGGTTGCGTAGTCCGGCCGAACGCGCGCGCCTGGAGAGCGCGTGAGCAGAAATGCTCCGCGGGTTCAAATCCCGCCCTCTCCGCCACCATTTCTACCAGACCTGACAGGTTGACAAGACCTGTCAGGTCTGGTCGCCCCATTTGCCGTTCACACCGCACACAGATGAGCAAGCCACATACTATGTCTGAGACTATATCCCACACCGACAAACCCAACGGAATCACGCTTGGCTGGCAACGCCTGGCCACCGACTATCCGTTTGCCCACCACATGTTCCGCGTGCGCCGGGACCAGGCACGCTGGCCCGATGGTCACGTGGCCCCGTATGTCTACATCCAGGCCTATGGCGCGGTCTGGGTGGTGCCCGCGACCGCTGATGGTCACGTCATTCTCATTCGCCAGTTCCGCTACACGCTGGACGACTGGTGCTGGGAGGTGCCCGCCGGCGGCTTCCACGACTTCACCGGCAGCCCGATCGAGCTGGCGCAACGGGAGCTAGCCGAGGAGGTGGGAGGCGAAAGCAACGACTGGCTGCACGTGGGCTCGTTTCGCCCCGGCGTGAGCGTCATCGATGAAATCTGCCACATCGTGCTGGCCCGCGGCGTCCGCCTGAACCACGAACCTCAGCGCGAGCCTGGCGAGATCATCGAGATACACCCAGTGCCCGTCGAACGGGCGTTGGAAATGGCCCGCAGCGGCGAGATAGGGGACGGCCACAGCGCACTGGCCCTCCTCCGCTGTGAACCTTACCTGAAGCCCTAGCATCTGTCTTCCAATCTCTGACTTCGAGGTGCCAAGATGACCCAACACGCTCACCTGGACCCCTCCGCCTTCTTCCTGGAAGGTGGCCCGGTCGGCGTCCTGCTCATCCATGGATTCACCGGCTCCCCCCCGGAGATGCGGCTGGTGGGGGACTATCTCCACCAGCGGGGCCTCACCGTCGCAGGGCCGCTCCTGCCCGGGCACGGGACCAGCGTGGAGGACATGAACCGCAGCAAGTGGACCGAATGGACCGAGCACGTGGAAGGGGCGCTGGCCGCTCTCCAGGATCGCTGCGAGACCGTCTTCGTCGGCGGTCTCTCGATGGGCTCGGTCCTGACCCTCTACCTGGCGGCTCACCACCCCGAGCTGCCCGGCGCGATTCTCTACGCCCCCGCCGTGTGGCCGGCAGACCGGTTGCTCTACCTGACCCCGGTTCTGAAATACGTGATCCCGGTGAAACCCAAGTCAGGCGACAGTGACCTGACCGACCCCGAGGCCGAGCGGCGGTTGTGGAGCTACGAGAAGAACCCCGCCTTCGCCGCACACGAATTCCTGAAGCTGCTCCGGCACGTCCGGCAGCGCCTGCCCCGCGTGACGTGCCCCATGCTCATCATCCACAGTACTTTGGATCAGGCCATCCACCCCGACAGCGCCCGGCGCACCTACGAGCGGATAGGATCCCCGGACAAGAAACTGCTCGCTTTGCACAACTCCGGCCACTGCATCACAGTGGACAGCGAGTGGGAGACCGTTGCAAGGAAGACCTACGCGTTCATCACAGCACGTTGAGTGTACGCGTTCATAGGGAGGCACGATGGACCTGTTCCAAGCCCTACCCACCCTCCGCCGCCACGCCTTTCTAGGCGGCAAGACGGTCGCGCTTGTCGGCGCCTCGACGATCACGCACGACGATGACGCCTATTACTTCGAGGTCTCCAAACCCAAGTACTGGCAGCAGCAGGCACAGAGCGAGGGGGACGCGGACCAAACGACCGTCGTCGGCATCGGTGGCATCGGGGGCGGCATCAAGCAGGGCGAGACCGTCCTGGCCGGTCTGCGACGCGAGGTGAAGGAAGAGCTTGGCGTGGCGGTCCGGCTGGAACTGCCGCGCCAGACCTACCTGATCCACGGTTGGCAGATCGTGGACACGCTGCCCTTCACGCCGAGCAAGAAGCGACCTACGCCCATGATGATCATTCTGGTTCCGCCGCGTCTGGGCGGTCCCGGCACGCCCGACCACCTGGCCATTGCCGTGCTTCGCACACGTCTGCTGGGCGTGCCTGCGCCCGACGACCTGTTCGGCCTGCTGCGTATCGAGAACAGCGCATTGACCGAGTTCTTCTCCCGCGACGAGTGGCCGTTGGACCAGGCGCAAGACCATCCCGGCGTCACGATCACCCTCAATGGGCAGCCTCCGCCCGGTCCCATCCTGCGCCCCGTGCTCACCGCCCGCGCTTTCCAGCTTCTCACCCGCGCCGGCTGCGTGTGAGATAGACGTCCACCGGCACACACCGCACCATACCCATTCAGAAACGCCGTTCTGACGGCGCACCATACCCGTTCGGAAACGCCATTCTGATGGCGCGCCATACCCGTTCGAAAACGCCGTTCTGACGGCGCGTCATCGGAACGGCGTAGCGTGCGTCCAGCGGGCGCAGGCCTTCTGGTCCCCTGAGCGTCGCCTGACCTGTCACGGGAGGGTCCCCACGTCCCGTGGCACCGGGCGACTGCATCCCGACAGGCACTCGTATGGCAAGCGTCAAGGGCGCGGCGAATCCCCGCCTTTCACCCACCACGTAGAAAGCACCTTCCCGTCCGGCAGGTTGCCAGCTTCCATGGTACGCTAATGACGCCAGTGTGAACTGGCCCCCGAGCGCACTCCAGCGCCGGGCCCGGGCGCAGGGCGGCCACGCGAGTGGCCTGGGGAGGGGAGCACGGGGAGCAATGGCGCGTCGCCCTGAAACCATCGCCCGGGCCGCCAATCTGGCCGCGCAGAGAAGTGAGACGCGGCCAACGCCGCGGAGGATACCAGCAGATGGAGCACACAAGCGAGGCAGGGCGTGGCGCACGGTTGGTGGGCAATCTCAGCCTGTTGGCGGCGATCTTCGCCTGCCTGATGCTGTGGGGCGGCATCACCCTGCTGCTCACACACCCATCGCACCCGCACGCCACCGTAGCCCCCACCGGGGACGCCATCCTTCCCCGGCCTGTTGCCCGCTGGGACGGCGCCTCGCAGGCACGCCGGTCTCTGGCCAACCTGATGCTGTTTTGGCTCCCCATCGGGCTGGGGGCAATCGCCTGTGGAGCCGGGGTCGCTACTATGATCTGGGGACGAGGTCGGGATCCTGATGTGTCCCGGCGCGCGCTGATCGGCCTTGTCCTGAGCATTATCCCCGGCTGCCTGTGCACTGCCTGGTATCTAGCTTTCGCCGTCTCACCTATTCTGGGGAGGTAACGAGACCAATGCACAACTTCACTCGTACAATTGGCACCATAATCATCGCCCTGATCGTCATCACACTTGTGTTTCTATTGGCCACAGCCGAGGGCGCAGCTCAGGCCTGCCAGTCACAACCCGCACCGACCCGTACCACGTCGTTTTCCACCAGCGGGGAGGAGCCGGCGGAGGACGGCGCGCTGATCTGCCTGATGCTCGTCGTGGGCACGGCGCTCCTGGCGGCAGTCGCATGGGCGAGAAGAATCCGGTGGCTGCCCCACTGACAGCCACCGGACGCCCAACCAATCCACCAGCCTACCGACGCCTACATCGCGGTCAAGACACACGACGCGCCGCCCTCGTACGGTGCACAATCATCTCGTGCAGCAGTACCATCACGATGGAGGCCACGAGCAGGAACGGACCGATGATCTCCAGCCCTATGCTTTCCGCCAGCACCCCGGCCAGTCCCGGAAGCGCGGCGATTCCAAGACTCGCAGCGGCCACCTGGAAGCCGATGGCATTGGGTGCGTGCGCGTTGCCCACGCGTCTGGGCGTATCGGAGATCTCCAACGGGAAGAGTGGACCTAGCCAGAAGCCGATCAGCGCCAGCCCCAGGAAACCGAGTAGATCAAACGCGTTCCAGGCAAGCAGCGCAGATCCCAACGTGATGCCAAGCATACACGCGCGCACGGCCGACGTGATCCTGAAGCGATCCCCCACGATGCCGAAGACGATGCGCCCCAGCGTCAGGCTAGCCCAGTAGACGCTCATCCACAACCCAGCCGTAGCCGGCGCAATGGAGCGCGCCTCGGTGAAGAGCGTGTAGGGCCATTGTCCGGCGGTCCCTTCGATGCCGGTGAACATCACGAACATGGCGATCCCAAACCACACGACAGGCAGCCTCAGGGTAGCGCCACCCCGCACCCTGTCTGTGGACGCGCCCGGGCTTGACTGGTCCGCCTCCGTCCCGGCAAGGCGCCAATGGCTCCGCGTGCCCCCGAACAGGACCGCAAACAGCATCTGCGCCGCCCCAGCGAACACGTAGCTCCAGCGCCAGGACCACCCCGCGCCGAGCACGGCCGTCACGATGGCGGGTCCCAGAGCCGCGCCAAGTCCGAAGCTGGCGTGCAACCAGTTCATCAGGCTTGCGCTGTGATTGGTGGCGAAATACGTGTTCAGCCCGGCGTCTATCGCCCCACCTCCGATCCCACGCACGAAACCGATCAGTACCAGGACCCACCAGGCAGGGGCCCACGCACAGCCCAATAGGCTCACACCCGCTATCAGACTGCTGATCGCCAGGAAGGGGCCCACGCCGATGCGGGATATGGCCGGACCACTGACGAAACTGGACAGGAGATACCCAACAGTCCCCGCGATCATCAGCGACCCAACCGCATCCAGCGAGAGACCAAAGGATCCCCGGATGGAGGGCCATGCCACACCCAACAACGCACTTGACAGGCCCAATACGACAAACCCCGCATAGGCCACGCCGATCAACCAGACACGCGTTTCAACCTTCATTTCACCTCCGGTCCAAGCGCCGCGGGCAAGACCAGCGCGCCCATGGTGCACTGAGTAAGACAGGGAATCAGAGAGCGTATACTAGCACGTGACAGACCACAGCGCAAGCCTCCTCCATGCCTGGAAGATTGCCTGCGCCACCACCTGTAGTATAATAGAGAAACCAGGTTTTTTCCGAAAAACCTGGTTTCTGGTAGTAAAACAAACCAGATGAAGGATGTGCCATGGCAAATCAAGCGCCTCAAAACACCCGCAGCATGACCTGGGAGGAGATGCAGCACCTCACCCTGTGGGTCACGGACAGGCTCCTGGAATCGATGAAGGGCAAGATCCGGCTGGAACGCACGCCCGACACACTACAACTCATCCAGGAGCGCTTCGATCTCCTCACCCAGCACGCCAACATCAGCCTGCCGGAGCCATTGCAACAGCGGCTCTACTCCGGGGTGCTGGACGAACTGGTGGGCTTCGGTCCCATAGACCAACTGCTGCAGGACGACTCCGTCACCGAAGTCATGGTCAACGGCTCTGATCAGGTATACGTCGAGCGCGCGGGGAAAGTCATGCTGGCGGACGCCCGCTTTCTCAATGACGATCACGTCATGCGAATCGTCAACAAGATCATCGAGCCGCTAGGACGCCAAGTGAACCGGCAGCAGCCTATGGTGGACGCCCGCCTGCCCGACGGGTCACGCGTCAACGCCATCATCCCTCCTTGCGCCATAGATGGACCGTCTATCACGATCCGCAAGTTCAGCAAAGAGCGTCTGACCGTGGAGGACCTGATCAACTTCGGCACACTGACTGAGGAGATGGCGCAGTTCCTGGAGGCCTGCGTCGTCTCCCGCCTGAACGTCGTCATCGCCGGTGGCACGGGTTCAGGCAAGACGACGCTGCTCAACGTGCTGTCCGGCTATATCCCGAACGACGAGCGCATCGTAACGATCGAGGACGCGGCGGAGTTGCAGCTCGCACAGGAACACGTCGTGCGGCTGGAGACCGCGACCGCTGAACCGGATGGCACAGGCCGCGTGGCCATCCGCGACCTGGTCATCAACTCGCTGCGCATGCGCCCGGAGCGCATCATCGTCGGCGAGTGCCGGGGGGGCGAGGCGCTGGACATGCTTCAGGCCATGAACACAGGCCACGACGGCAGCCTGACGACCGTGCACGCCAACACCCCGCGCGACACCATCTCCCGCCTGGAGACGTTGGTGCTGATGGCCGGCATGGAGCTCCCGCTGAGCGTCGTACGCCGCCAGATCGTCTCGGCGATAGACTTGATCGTGCAGCAAGCCCGTCTCCGCGATGGCTCGCGGAAGATCACGCACGTCACCGAGGTGCAGGGCTTGGAGGGCGACATAGTCGTCATGCAGGACATCTTCGTCTTCGAGGAACAGGCGGAGGAGGATGGCAAGGTGATCGGCCGCCTGAAACCGGTCGGTATCCGTCCCGGCTTCACCAACCGCCTGGAGATACACGGCTTCAAGCTGCCACCCACTACGTTCATGGATACGGAGAAAGCAGCTCCCGCGGTGAACGGCAGAAGGAATAGGCGAGGCCGGTAGCGCGCTCACGCTCGACGTTTGACGGAGTCTCAGCCCTCAATCCACGGTCAGGAGCGCGCGCACCACGTGCTCGACCTCCATCACGCTCCTGATCACGAAGTCCACGCTCTCGGCGGAGGATTCACACGCCCCGGACTCCGACGCGCCTCCAGGCGGAGGAGTGGGTCGGGGCGCGGAGCCATCATCATTGTAGGTCGGTTTTCCACAACCGACCCGTACTTCAGGCAGGGGAGTGGGTCGGGGCGTGGAGCCATCATCACTGTAGGTCGGTTTTCCATAACCGACTTGTACTCCAGGCGGGGGAATGGGTCGGGGCGTGGAGCCATCATCATTGTAGGTCGGTTTTCCATCACCGACCCGTACTTCAGGCGGGGGAGTGGGTCGGGGCGTGGAGCCATCATCACTGTAGGTCGGTTTTCCATAACCGACTTGTACTTCAGGCGGGGGAGTGGGTCGGGGCGTGGAGCCATCTGCGTTCACCCAGACAGTCGTCAGCCCCAACGCGCGGGCCGCCCGCAGGTTGGAGGCCGTGTCCTCGACCATGATGCACTCGGGGCCCCGGGCAGCCAGCCGCGTCAGCATGCGCTCATACCCGTCGGGTGAGCCCTTGGTGCGCAGGGCCACCTCCTCGATGCCGGTCACCTGCTCGAAGTGATCGGCCACCCCCAGCGTCCGCAGCACCCGCCCGGCGTGCCCCGATGTGGCGTTGGTGTAGATCGCCTTCCGCAGTGGGATCCGGCCCAGCATCTCGGCCAACGCGGGGTTCGGGCTGATGTATTCCTGCACATGGATGTCGTGCACGAAGGCGAGGTAATCCTGGGCATCCACGCCGTGGTGGGCGATCAAGCCGGCCAACGTAGTCCCATAGCGACCGAAGTAATCGCGCCGCAGGGCGACCGCCTCGTCCCACGTCAGTCCCAGGTGCTCGCACACCCACACATGGATGCGCCGGCCGATCTCCCGCATCAGCCCACTGTCGCTGGGATACAGCGTGTTGTCAAGATCGAATACGACGAATTGAAGGGCCATAACGATCCGCATTATACCCGCGCGCGCCCAGATGCCAAGCGCAGCCAATCCCGGCCGCGGGCCGGAGATCTCAGATTCTAGAGTGCTCGGCCATAGCAGGGAACCTACCACTGCTGCCCGACGCGTGGCGCACGGTATTCACCACATGTAGGGAATTAGCCTGCTGGTCGTCTCACTATACTCGTCGTACTCTGCCCCAAACCACTCCCTCAATGCCTGTTCTTCAACACGTATCCTGTAGACCAGCGCCGGTATCCCGACTATCAGTGCAGCTCCAAGTCCTCCCAGGCTCCCAAAGCATACCGGGAAACCCAATAAAAGGGACAGAGTACCCAGATAGGCCGGGTGCCGAATCACTCCGTAGATCCCTGTCGTCACCAGTTGGTGAGACTCTGTCGTCTGTACCACCGGGCTGAACGCCTCCCGGAGCGTCAGTCGCGCCCATACCCTCGCGACAAGCCCCAGAGCGACAAAAGGTACGCCAACGAACTGAAGTGCCGAATACGCATCGCGTATCGTGCTCCGTCTGAGGAGCACGGCATCGAGCAAAGAGAAGATGACTGCGCCGTACCAGGAGATGGTAAGCAACCAAAGTGAGCCCCTGTCCCCAGACGTGCCCCTGGTCTGCCGTAGTTTGACCGCGTAGAACCCTCTCTCTACCAAAGACCAGAATAGGATTCCCGCCAGGCCGATGAGCACAGGGACTTTCGACGAATCTGGAACGGCTGAGAGCAAAGAAATGGACATTAGGCACCTCCCGCCAGACCAATATCCGTAAGTTGATCAATTCCGGCTATGAAGCTCCCACGCACGTCCACGTCTTCGGCCAGGTGCAATGTGATGGCCCCGGTCGGGCACACGGCGGCGCAGCGACCACAGCCCTTGCACTGGTCGCTGATGTGCGCTCGACCGTTATGCAAGGAGATCGCCCGCACGTGGCACACCTCGACGCACTGCCCACAGGCCACGCATTCAGGCCCGACCGTCACCCGAAGCCCCGGCAGGCGCACAACCGTCTCCCCGAACGACGGCGGCCCCAGCCGCAGCCCCTGGCGGACGGCACAGCAGCAGTCGCAGCAGAAACACACGGTCAGCATGCGCTCATGCGGGATGTGCAGCACCCAGGCGTCGAATGCGGCGTGCACGACCAGCGGCACCAGCCCAACGTCCATCGCCCGCTGCACGTGGGCGAGCGCCTCGTCCACGCTGGCCAGACGCCCCAGCGCCGGGTTGATCTCCGCCGCCCCATCCCCCAGGAACAGGCAGCCCAAGTCGTGCGGATAGGTCTGGCAGTTCTCCCCCCGGCGGCACATACATTCATCCAGAATGAAGCGCACTCTGGCCCGCTCCACCAGCGGGGTGAGCAGTGGATATGGAAGCGCCACGCTTTCCGTGCCATGGACGACCTCCTCCACGGGGATGATCATCGCCTCGTCGCTTGCGGCGTTGATGAACGGCCTCACCAACGGCCCGACGAGAGGCCTGTTCCCCATCCAGTAAACGACCTTGCCCAACGGCCACAGCTTGATCAGCGCGTCATAGACGAACTTGGAGCGAGCCACTTATCTACCCCCTGCTTCAAAGATCACGTGCAGCTAACAGGGGCGAAGTATACCGCCGATTGCCGAACTGTCCAAGGCCAGGTCATCGCCCTACAGCACGTCGCGGCGGGTCAGGTCCCAGCACGCCAGCGGCACCGCAACCACGCCGCCGAGCGCGCCGAACAGGAACTCGGCCAGCCGGAACGGCTCTCCTTTGTGCAGGGCGTTGATGATGCCCCCCGCCAGCGCCCAGGGATAGTAGCTGCCCCACCGGCTGTTGATGGCGGCCATCCCCGCCACGGTCAGCACGATGCCGGCGGCCAAGGCTACGGCGAAGTTGCGCCAGCGCAGGCCGATCCAGGTATGGATAACCAGGATGAGCCACGAGGCCAGGTAGATCACGCCCACCGGCTTGACGAGCTCCGGCCACGGGATCGCCACGTGGAATCCCATGTCCGGCCGGAGCAGCCACAGCAGGTGCCCACCCAGGATGGTAAACGCCAGCAACGCTACATGGCTCAGTCCCATCAGCGCCGCTACCGCGAGCTGCTTGGCCGCCACCACGGCTCCGCGGGGGATCGGCAGCGCGTACAGGTGCTTCCACTGCTCGCTTTGATGCTCCACCCCGGCCAACAGTGCTGTCTGCAAGGTGACGAAGAGCGGCAGGACCAGCAACGACCAGAAGATGTTTACCATCTGCACGAACTCGATCCAGGCGCTATCCGGCAGCGACTCGACGGACGCCTCACCCTGACCGACAAACGACAGGAGCACGAAGCCCACGACGACTAGCGGCCCGACGAAGGCCAGCCACAGCGCCAACGTCCGCTTCAACTTCAAGGTTTCTGCACTAAGTGCGCGGATAAGGATGCACATGGTTCTCTCCCTCCCCTCCACCCCTACAGTACGTCGCGGCGCGTGACGGCCCGGGAACCCCAGGCCGCGACGGCGACGCCACCCAACGAGCCCCAGACCACCGGCAGCCACGAGACCCGGCCCGTGCGGAAGGCATAGGACAGGACGCTGGGCATGGCCCAGGGGTAGACGCGCGAAAACGCGGAATCGGCCCTGACCACCATCGCGAGCAGCGTCGCCACGACCGCGACCGTCATCGCCAGCACGAAGCTCTTCCAGCGCAGGCCGATCCACGTATGGATCGAGACCATCAGCCACGAGGCCAGGTAGACCCCGGCGGCGAACTTGAAGAACCGTCCCCAGGGAATCGCGGCCGCAAAGCCAAACGCGGGGTCGAGGACGTGCAGCGCCAACCCCGCCAGCACGGTGCCGAACACCAGCAGGCCAATGCTGAGCCCGATCAACGCCATCCCGACCAACTGCTTGGCCGCGTATACCCCCCAACGGGGCAGTGGCAAGGCGTGGAGATGCTTCCACTGCTCGTTCCCGTGCTCAAGTCCTGCCAGGAGCGCTGCCTGGAGCGCGATGAACAGCGGCAGCACCATCATCGAGGAAGCGAAGAACATCTCCCGGCCAAACTTGAACCAGGCATTCTCCGTCTGGCGGAAGTAGGCCGCCCCGCGCTGCCACGTGACCAGGAACTCGAGGCCCACGATGCTCAACGGCCCGATGACGGCCAGCCACAGCGCCAAGGTGCGCCGCAGCTTCAAAATCTCTGCGCTTAGTGAGCGTATAAGTATCGACATAGTCTGCTCCTCTGCCGTTCACGTACCACGACGATCAATCTCCTTCCGTCAAAGCCAGGAAGATGTCCTCCAACGTGGGTTGGGCCAGGTTCAGGTGGGTGACGTTGGCGCCGCCGCGGACCAACTGCGCGTTGATCAACGCCACGTCGGAGCGTCCGTTGACGGCCACAGACAGGCGATCCCCCCCGTTGCTCCGCACCCGCCAGCCTGCGTCCCGGAGCAAGCACTCGGCCTGCCGGGGCCGGTCGACCTCCAGCGTCAGCCGCTCTGCCGTCTGCGCGTGGAGCGCGTCGAGCGTCCCCTGGAAGCGCAACCGCCCCTCCTGGATGATGCCGATGTGCGTGGCGACCTGCTCCACCTCGCTCAGCAAATGGCTGGAGAGGAAGACCGTGATGCCGAACTCGCCCGGCATGGTGGTGATCAGCTCGCGAATCTCGCGGATGCCGGCCGGGTCGAGCCCATTGGTGGGCTCGTCCAGGATCAGCAGATCGGGCCCGGCCATGAGCGCCAGGGCCAGCGCCAGCCGCTGCTTCATACCCGTCGAGTAAGTACGGGCAAGCCGGTCGGCGGCGTCCTCCAGGTGGACCAGGTGCAAGGCCCGCTCGCGCTGGGCACGCCTCGCGTCGACCAGGCGGCGCGTGACCTCCAGGTTCTCGCGCCCGGTGAGGTGAGGGTAGAGCGAGGGTCCCTCCACCAATGCGCCGACCCGCCGCAGCAGTGCGATGCGGTTGGGTCGCAGCGGCAGGCCGAAGAGCGCGACCTCGCCCGCGTCGGGCCGGATCAGCCCCAGCAGCATGCGGATGGTCGTAGTCTTCCCCGCGCCGTTGGGCCCCAGGAAGCCATAGACGCTGCCCTGTGGCACCCGCAGATCCACGCCGTCCACCGCCGTCAGCTCGCCAAAGCGGCGGGTCAGGTGGGATGTGGTGATGATGGGATCAGGCACGTTACTTACCTCCATTTCGAGTTGTAATGCCGTGGTGCGTGTTGCGTCTTGCGTCAAACGTCTTGCGTCTTGCATCGTGCATCCTGCGTCTTGCCTCCTCCACCCTGCTATCGGCCCAGGATTGCCTCCAGCGCCGGGTCGCGGCCGGTCAGGTAGTCGGTAATCGTGGGCGAGGCCGGTACGTCTGGCTCGAAAGAACCCGTGCCGGCGGCGTCGAGGGGGAAGCGGGCGCTGGAATAGCCCAGCACACCGAGCCAGTCGCCCAGACTCAGTTTCTCTCCCGACGCCAGTTTGGTCATCGGGAAGCGCTTGGTCGAGTAATCCACGCGGACGCGCGAGTTGGGCAGGACGAAGGATGCAACCTGTCCGTAGTGGTCGGGCACGCTCGAAGGCGCTTCTCCCACGAAGATCGCGTGTGTCCTGTGCTCGAATTCGACGACGTTCAGCACGGCCGAGGAATACGTGCCCCGGCCAACGATGACGAAGAGATGCCCCTCCTGGTCCAGAAACGGGCGCCGGGCCAGTTCCTCGAACAGCGGCTCGACGTGCTCAGAATCGCCGCCGCCGTTGTGGCGCACGTCAATCACCAGGCGCGAGACCGCGTGTGCGTCGATGAAGCCAAACAGGTCGGCGACCAGGTCGCGAAACGCCAGCGATTCCATATCCTGGCACTTGCGGTAATGCAGATAGACCGTCCCCTCTGCCTCCAGGTACTCGAACCAGTAGAACGCGTCCGCGTGCCGGCGGTAGAGCGGCTCATTTGCGGGCAGAGTATCGGGCACGACAGAGAAATACGTGTCACTGCCAATAGTATCCAGCTCACGCGTCGTGCGTGTCCCATCGGGTCGCTCAAAGGTGTAAGCCCCTGCCCGTGCGTCCCCGAGTACGCTCAACTGGCGCAGGATGTTGGGGGACAGCAGATACAGCCACGAGCGAATCCAGAACCCGCTCTCGGTCTCGTGCGCCACGAAGGGCTTGACCCTGTCGCACACGTCCCGGATGGGCACGTCGCCGATCTGCACCACCCGGCTCCCGACGAGGTCCTGATATTCCGGCGTCGCGCCGACGACGTAGAAACCGTCCGCCAGCCAATACAGCCGCAGCGGAACCAGCCGCAGCGCCATCGTCGCCGGCGGCACGGCCTGTGTGTGCGCGTCACCGACCGTCGCGACGATGCGCAGAATCTCCAGCACGATCTCGATGTCGCTCAGCTCCGGCACCGCCGCGTCCAGCGCGGTCACGTCCCGCTCGAATTCCTCACGACCGACCGTGTGGAACGCGTCCACGTGCAGCCGTGGGAGTTGAGATGCCAGGTACCGCACGTCCTGGTGCCACCGCTCGTCGCGGGTCGCCGCCTGGGGAGCCGGCGGCGCGGCCAGCCGGAGATAAGCCGGCAGCCACGTCGTCTGGCTGGCGACCAGGTACCCCGAGACGCATGCCGCGACGAGTCCCCCGACCAGGAACCACTTCCAACGCTCGATGAAACTGCTCAGTCCGTCCACTGCACACTCCTTCCACGAGAACTCGGACCCAGCATAGCGCAGACATGTCGCGCCCCGATCGCGCACCTGTCGCAACTTCGTCGCAAAAGACACCTCCCGCAGGCCCCAGCACCCCCGGCAGGCCAGCATCGGACCGCGGCCATCCCTGGCCGCAGCACCCCTGGCAGGCCAACACCGGACCGCGGCCATCCTTGGCCGCAGCCCCCTCGGCAGGCCAGCATCGGACCGCGGCCATCCTTGGCCGCATGGACAACCCAGAACCTCCCGCAGTCCCCAGCCCCCCCGGCAGGCCAACACCGGACCCCGGCCATCCTTGGCCGCATGCACAACACAGACCCCCCCACAGACCCCAGCACCCCCCGGCAGGCCAACATCGGACCGCGGCCATCCTTGGCCGCATAGACAAAAAAACCTCCCGGAAACCCAAGGTCTCCGGGAGGTTCCCCCCACACGCAACACGAATCACGCATCACGCATCGCTTCTCGGCAACCTCACCACGAAACGACTCCCCTCCCCCACCACGCTCTCCACCTCGACGCTGCCCCCCATCGCCTCGGTCAGTTCCTTGACCAGCGCCAGGCCTAGCCCAACGCCGCGCGCATCCTGAGCCCGGGCACCCGCGCCCCGGTAGAAACGCTCCCAGACGTGGGGCAGATCCTCCGGTGGGATGCCCTCCCCGGTGTCGCGCACCTCGATCCGGACCACGTCCGTCTCGGAGGCGGCCATCACGGCGACGATGCCGCCCGGCGGCGTGTGGCGCACGCCGTTGCGCAGCAGGTTGGCCAGGACCTGCTCCAGCCGCGATTCGTCCACGTAGGCCCGGGGCAGCTCGCCGGACAGATCGGCCACGACCGCCACCCGTCCGCCCTCCCACGCCAGCGGCGCTATCGCGTCCACGATGCGCTGCACCAGCGGCGCGACATCCGTGGGTTGACACTCCGTCGTCAACTGCTCCACCTCGAGCCGCGAGAGCGTGAATAGGTCGGCGATCAGCCGCTGGAGCCGCAGCACCTCCCCCTCCATCACCTCCAGGTCGTGCCGCAGCGCGGCAGGTGGCGTCTCCTCTCGCTTCAACGCCGATTCCAGCATCGCGCGCACCGTGGCCACGGGCGTACGCAGCTCGTGGGAGACGCCGGCCAGCAACGCGCGCCGGGAATCCAGCAGACGGGCCACCGTGTCCCGCTGGGCTTCGAGGTCCTGGAGGGTGCGCTCCAACTCCCCCGCCATGGCGTTGAAGTCGGCCTGCAACTGCGCGACCTCGTCCTCACCGGCCACGTCCACCCGCGCGCTGTAGTCTCCCTCCCGCATCGCGCGCGCCGTCTCGGCCAGCCGCTCCAGCCGCCGCGTCGTGCGGCGGGCGATGACGTAAGAGATGAGCGCCGAGGGCGGCAGCATCACGGCCACGGCGACGACCATCATCACGCTCCAGATGCCGACGAGGGGCATGGCGGTACGGAACACGCGGTCGGCGAAGCGCGCCATCGCGCCGCCGCTCTCCGGGTCGTGCAGCCCCGAATCCTCAGACGCCACGATGGGTATGGCAGCGACGACGAGCAGCGCGGCCATCACCAGGATGACCAGCGTGAGGTGGGCGTGGGTCAGCGAGAGGAGCATGCGCCGCTGCCGCACGCGGTTCCACAGCAGCCAGCCCCGCACGCCGATCCGGGCCACCAGGTAGCCCGGGCCGGTCATCAGCAGCAGCACCGTGGCGAAGTCACCCATGCCGCCCTGATCCCACACCTCCGACCACCCCAGCACATCGGTGCAAAGACGCAGACCCGCCGCCATTAGCAGGCTCAACGCGATGCCCACCGCCAGTTCCCACGCAACCTGCAGGGGCCAGCGCATCTCGGGCACGCGCGTGCGCAGGACCATCCAGAGGCCGCACGCCCCGCACAGCATCAACGTGCCGTTGTCGAACACGGCGGGCGGCAGATGACCGATCACGCGCGACAGGGGGAAGAGGATCAGCAGCCCGAGCAACCAGGTCTCGACCAGCGCCCACAGCGGATGAGCGCCCCACAGAAACCGGAAACGCTTGAGCGCCGGAGTGGCCTTCATCCGGCCCGCCTCTCCGGCGCGAGGCGGTAGCCCACGCCCCACACCGTCTCGATGGCCTCGCCCCACTCGCCCAGCTTCCGCCGCAGCCGCAGGATAGCGTTGTCCACCGAACGGTCACCCGCCACGTACGTCTCCCCCCAGACCGTGTCCAAGAGGTACGAGCGGCTGAAGGCGCGCCCCGGGTTGCGCAACAGCAGGTGTAACAGCTCGAACTCGGTGCGGGTCAGGTCGAGCGGCTCCCCGTCCAGGGTGGCCCGGTAGGCATCGGGGTCCAGCACCAGCGGGCCATAGCTGATCGCGGCCTCGCCCCGGGCGCGGTCGGCCTCCAAGATCTGCTGCACCCGCTCAATGCGACGCAGCAAGGCACGCACCCGCGCGATCAGCTCGCGCATGCCGAAGGGTTTGCTCAGGTAGTCGTCCGCCCCCACCTCCAGCCCAATGACGCGGTCGGCCTCCTCATCCCGTGCGGTGAGCATCAGGATCGGGACGGCGGACGACTGGCGTATCCGGCGCAGCACCTCCAGCCCGCCCAGCTTGGGCAGCATCCAATCCAGGATCACCAGGTCAGGCCCGTGGCGCTCGTACGCCTCCAACGCGGTCAGCCCGTCCGCGGCGTGCAGCACCTCGTAGCCCACGGCCTCCAGCTCGTGCACGATCACGCGCGCGAGATCGGACGCATCTTCAACCAGCAGGATTGTCGTCATATCTCCCATGGTATCGAGTTCGGCCAAAATCCGCAAGGGGAGCCGGAACCACGAGAGGTAGGTCGGTTTTCCTTAACCGACACCGGCGCGTATGGAAACGCGCCCTACAACGGACGCGGGGAGTGTAGGTCGGTTTTCCACAACCGACACCGGCGCGTATCGAAACGCGCCCTACAACGGACACGGGGATTGTAGGTCGGTTTTCCACAACCGACGTCGGCGCGTATGGAAACGCGCCCTACAGGGGACGCGGGGAGTGTGGGTCGGTTTTCCTTAACCGACATCGGCGCGTATGGAAACGCGCCCTACAAGGGACGCGGGGAGTGTGGGTCGGTTTTCCATAACCGACACCGGCGCGTATGGAAACGCGCCCTACGGCGGAGGGCGCACCCCAGACCCGAAACCAAAAGGCCCTGAGGGCTTTCCACTCCCCCAGGGCCTATGCAAAGTCGGAATCCAGGGCGTCTATCCCAGCGCCTCCAGCAGCGCCGGCAGAACCTCTTGCGGCTCCGCCTCCAGGCACAGGTCCGCCACCTCGAAGATGGGCGACTCGGGGTCTGGATGGATGGCGACGATGTACTTCGCATCCTCGATGGCCGCGTTGTGGAACGTGTCGCCCCGAATGCCCACCGCCACGTACACCTGGGGCGCGACCGTCACGCCGCGCACGTCCACGATCCGCTCGGGCTCGATCCAGCCCGCGTCCCGCGCGCCCCGGTCACCGGCCAACTGAGCGCCCAGCGCCACCGCCAATTGCTTCACCAGCTCGAAGTCGCCCGCCTGCCGCCCGGCGGCCACGAGCACCGGGGCCTGGGCCAGGGGCACCACGGGCGGCTCGAACCCCTCCGCCGGCCCCAGCACACGCACGTCCGGCTCTATCGGCTCAGCATCGAGCGCCGTGGGCTCCCCCTTGCGGTAGGCGTCGACAAACGGCGCAGGGAAAGCACCGGGCTCGACGGTGAGAAACTGCGGCCGGGCCTCCGGGCAGGCGGCCGTCTCGAAATACTCGCCGCCGTAGATGGGGAAGGCGGCCTGCACCGTCCGGGTAGACTCATCCAGGCTGACCGCCGTCACGTGCTCGATCAACCCACCGCCCATGCGCTGGGCCAGCCGGGGGGCCAACGCCTGCCCCTGTTCGGTGGCACCGAACAGGACCACCTCCGGCTGCTCCTCCTCGAAGAGATCAGACAGCACCCTCAAGTAGGGCGCTGAAACAAAGCTCGCCAGCGAGGGATCGTCAGCCACACGCACCCCGTCGGCGCCGGCCTGGTACAGGGCCTGCGCCAGGCCGGCCACACCCTCGCCCAGCAGGACCCCATAGACGTAGGCCCCCAGTGCATCGGCCAGATTGCGCGCCGCGCCCAGCGCTTCCAGCGTCACCGCCGCGACCGCGCCGTCCACGACGTCGGCGACGACCCACACGCCGCCGCCCCCGCCCTCGGCCTCGGTGACCTCCTCCTGTTGCGCCATCAGCAGATCGAGATATGATGCGTCCATAGCGCCCTCCTCAGCCTCCCACGCGCTGGCGAAGCGCGTCAGCCACCACCTGGGCCATGTCGCCCGGCGCGCCACTCGCGCGGGTCCCGCGCTCCCGCTCCGGTGGGAAGTCCTGCCCACGCCGCTCCAGCAGCGGCTTGACGGCGTCCGCCGCCACCAGGTCGGCAACGTCCCACGCTTCCAGCGCCTCCGCCAACTCGCCCACGCCCCGATAGACGTTGATCAGGCGCACGCCGTCGGGGTAGCGGGGCTTGAGCGACCCTGCAAGCACCGTGACCAGCGCAGGTAGATCCGCCTCAACCGAAACCAGGTTTTTTTTCCCAGAAGACCCGGTTCCCTGCCCCTCCGACGCCTGGAGCACGGCCTGCACGCGCCCGTCGGCAGCCTCCACCGCCCAGGCACCGAGTATCTGGGGCCGTCCCAGCGCCTCGGCCAGCCGTGGGCCCAACTGCCCCTGGCCCGTGTCCAGCGTACTCGCGCCGATGAGGACCAGATCCGCCCCACCCAGCCGCTCCACCGCCGCCGCCAAGACCCCGGCCATGGCCGCATCGTCGGCCTCCGCGAACCCCTCGCCCGCCAGGTAGATCGCCCGGTCCGCGCCGGTCGCCAGCGCCTGACGGAGCACGTCATCGTCGGGCAGCGGCCCCCGCTGAAGGGCGACCACCTCAGCGCCGTTGGCATCCTTGATGGAGAGCGCTGCCTCCAGCGCACAGCGGTCGGCTGGCTGGAGCACGTACTCCTCCCGGTTGACGAAGATGCGGCCCCGCCGCCGGTTGACGACGATGCCACTCGGATCGAGAACCCGTCCAAGAATCACGACAATTCGCATAGCCGCACCTCCTACGGTCGAATCCGCACGCCGTGCTGGCGGAAGATGTTGCTGGCAATGACGATACGCTGGATCTCGTTCGTGCCCTCGAAGATCTCGGCGATACGCGCATCGCGGAACGCCCGGTCAATCGGGAAGTCGCGTGTGTAGCCCAGCCCTCCGTGGATCTGCAACGCCAGGGCAACGGCCCGCGAGGCTACTTCGGAGCCGTACATCTTGCACATCGCCGCCAGTTGGGTGAAAGGTTGGCCGGTATCGACCATCCAGGCCACGCGGTAGACCAGGCTGCGCAGCGCCTCGACCTCGGTAGCCATGTTGGCGATCATCCACTGGACTGACTGCTTGTGGGCCAGTTCCTGGCCGAACTGTCTGCGGGTCATAGCCCAGCGGACAGACCAATCCACAGCCGCCTGCGCGCCGCCCAGACAGGCCGCGCCCAGCGTCAGCCGGCCCATGTCCAGCGTCTTCATGAAACTGATGAATCCCTCGCCCACCTTGCCCAGCACGTTTTCCTGGGGCACCCTCACCCCCTCGAAGACCAACTCCGCGGTTGAACTGCCCCGGATGCCCATCTTGTTCTCATGTGTGCCCACGTTGAAGCCGGGCGTGTCGGACTCGACGATGAAGGCCGTGATGCCCCCGCGAGCCCCAAGCGTCGGATCGGTGACGGCCAGAACGGTCACGATCTCGGCGAAGCTGCCGTTGGTGTTGAAGGTCTTGGTGCCGTCCAGGATCCAGGAATCGCCCTCCCGCACGGCGCGCGTGCGAATCGCCGCCGCGTCGGAACCGGCGTCCGCCTCGGTCAGCACGAAGGCGCCGATCTTCTCCCCGCGAGCCAACGTTGTCAGGTACTTCTGCTTCTGCTCCTCGGTGCCGTCCAGGTAGATCGACATCGCGCCGATACCAATATGAGCGCCGACGTTCGTCGCCGTCGACGTGCAGACTCGGCCCAGCTCCTCCATCAAGATGCAGTAGCCGGTCTCGCCAGCCCCCATGCCGCCGTACTCTTGCGGGAAACAGACACCTAGCAGGCCGATCTCCCCCATCATTTTCAGCGTCTCGAAGGGAATCCTTCCCTCGCGGTCAATCTCCGCCGCCAGGGGGGCGACCTCGTTCTCAGCGAACTCCCGGATCATTCGGCGCAGAGCCACGTGTTCTGGAGAAAACGTGAAGTCCATCCCCCACCTCCTACGGCGCAATCTCCACGTCCAGGTCAGCAAAGATCCGCTGAGCAACCCGGACGTGATGCAGTTCGGTCGGTCCACCGATGATACTCAGTGCGCGGGCGTCGCGATACTTGCGCGCCATCGCGTAGTCCTCCATGTAGCCGTAGCCGCCCATCACCTGTACCATGCGGTTGGTGACGCTGGGCACCACGCGGGCGACGAAGGCCTTGACCACCGAGGCATCAAACGTGAGGTCCCTGCCCTGTTCGACCAGCCACGCGGCGTGGTACACCAGGTAGCGCAGCGCCTCCACCTCGACCAGCGCCTCGGCCACGTACGATTGGATGGCCTGCTTCTGGGCAATGGGGACACCGAACTGGACGCGCTCGGAGGCGAAGCGAGAGGCGACGTCCAACGCGTCCGCGGCCACGCCCAGGCCGGCCGCAGCCAGGACCACGGCCATGCGATCTTGAGCCAGCCGGACCACCTCTCGTCCCTTGCCAGGCGCGCCGAGACGGCTCGCCTGCGCTACGCGGCAGCCTTCCAGATAGATGGTGTTGAACGTCATGCTGCGCAATCCCAGCGTGGGCTCGCGATAGCCAACCGTCAGTCCGGGCGCGTCTTTTGGCACGAGGAACGCCTCAACCCCTTCCGCCCCCTGGGCAAAGACCAGGAACAGCCCGGCGACCTCACCGTTGGCGACCCAGGTCTTGACCCCATCCAGGATAACGTCATCGCCGTCCGGCGTAGCACGGGTCTGGAGGGACAGCGCGTCGCTTCCGGCGTCCGGCTCGGTGAGCGCGAAAGCGCCAACCGCCTCGCCGGCGGCCAGCAGCGGCAGCCATTCCTCCTTCTGCACGTCGGTGCCGTGCTCCAGAATGCTCATCGCTACCAGGCTCACGTGCGTCGCCAGCGTCAGGGCCAGCGACATGCAGTCCCCGGCCAGCGTCTCAATGAGCAGGACGTAGCTCACGTAGTCCAACTCTGCGCCGAAGTATTCCTCAGGCAGCGTCGCGCCCAGGAAGCCCTGATTCGCCGCCTTGCGAAGCACGTCCAGGGGGAGCTTCTCCTCCTTGTCAATCTCCTCTGCTTTGGGCGCAACGTCCTTGACGGAGAAGTCCCGGAACATGGCGCGGAACATCTCCTGTTCTTCACTGAAGGTAAAGTCCATAGCCACTCCTCCCGGCCTGGTCTCCGGTGAACCAGCGCGTTGGTGCACTGGCTACGCGACCAATCCACCAGCTTCTCAACCTAGCGGTCTCTCGAGATACTCCGGCCCCGCGACGCTACGATGAAGCGGCCGTAGCCGCGGGAAAATACCCCTTGCGACAAAAAGCGGGGCCGGAGTACCTACAGACAACGGATCTGGTCCTTGCGACGTGACGACGACGTGGCCGCGATGTAGGCTCCTATGTTGACTACGACGGGCAACAGCGCAACTGCGATGTCATCCAATCCATACGATCGGCGTCATTGATGACTACGACAGACAGCGATGCATACCCCAGACCAGAACACGTCCCTGCCAAGATTCACCGATAGATTGGTGGCCTCACACATCGGCCCGTATCCCAGACCCTAAAGGTTTCGCGACGGATTGGAACAATCCGCACCTTGAGGGTCTCAAGTCACCAATCTACCAGTCTCCCAACTTACCAACTTACCAACCTACCAACTCACTTATCCTTGAACTGCGGTTGCCGCTTCTCGAGGAAGGCGCCGATCCCTTCGTGAATGTCCTCTGTCTCGGCCAGGCCAACGAACTGATCGGCCTCGACCTTGAGCCCCTCCTCGACGGTCACCATCAGCCCCTCAGTGATGGCCCGCAGCGCGGCGGCGACGGGGAACCTCGACTTGGACACGATCTTGCGGGCCAGGCCCCGCGCCTCCTTGAGCACCGCACCGGCCGGCACCACCTTGTTCACCAGGCCCACCCGATACGCCTCCTGCGCGGTGATCATGTCGCCGGTGAGGATCATCTCGATCGCCTTGCCCTTGCCGGCCAGACGAGACAGCCGCTGGGTACCGCCCCAGCCGGGGATGATGCCCAGGTTGATCTCCGGCTGGCCCAGGCGGGCCCGGTCGGAGCAGATGCGCATGTGGCACGACATGGCCAGCTCCAGCCCGCCGCCCAGGCAGAAGCCATTGATGGCCGCGATAACCGGCTTGGTGGCATTCTCAATCTTGAGATGGACCCCCTGTCCCCCCTCGATGAACGCCCTGGCCTCGGCATACCCGCCATCGGGTTTCTCCAGCAGCCCCTTGATCTCGGGGATATCCGCTCCGGCGACGAAGGCGTTGGTGCCCCCACCAGTGATGATGATGGCCTTGACCTCATCGTCCGCCAGCAGCCCGTCAATCGCCTCTCCCAGTTCCGCCACCACCTGTTTGTTGAAAGAGTTGACCGGCGGATGGTCAATCGTCAACAACGCGATTTTGTCCTCGACTTCAGTTCGGATGTATTGCCAAGAGCCCATCGTATGTTCTCCTTATCGGTAGGCCGTCATGTTGGTAGGCTGGTAGGCTGGTAGGCTGGTATATTGGTATATTGGTATGCTGGTAGGTTGGTGCGCTACCCATCCATAGCGGGCTCGACGTCAGCGACGTAGAGAAGGGTGTCTTCGCGGACCGATTTGTCACCGTACTCCTGTCGCCCCCGACGCTGTCTGCGCACATAGCGAATATAACCGTTGAGCGACCGCAGAGCACTGTGGCAGAGATCACGCTGACGAGGCAACTCTGAATCGGTATACCCCACCTCGCTACACCCGATGAAGCCACTCAGTGTCTCGTCGAGGGAGCCGCGGGCGATGTAGAAGAAACGCAGGCTGTCCAGATAGTGATAGCGCCCGTAGCCTTCAGCGATGTTGAGAATGACACTCGTAGCCGCCCGGCGCATTTGATGAGCCAGATTGTACCGCTCTTCCGGCGGAAGCAGGCTCACTACGCGGTATGCCTCTCGCATCACCTGTAAGGCAAGCTGATAGCATTCCAGATCCTCAAAACCGCGCTGCCCCGGCTCCGCCACTGCCCCTACCTCCCAATCTACCAGTTTCCCAACCTACCAACCTACCAGTTTCCCAACTTACCAGCTTCCCAACTTACCATTTCACGCGTACTCGTGGAACCCTTTCCCCGTCTTCTCCCCCAGGTGCCCGGCGCGGACGCGCAGCTTGAGCGGGCGAGAGGGATGGAAGCGCGGGCCGAGTTCCCTTTCCAGCTCCTCCAGGGTATTCACCACCGCCTCCAGGCCGATCTTGTCAGCGATGACCAGCGGGCCAACCCGTTCGCCACCGTAGGTCATCCCCGTGCCCGCAACCATGGACATGTCAATGTCCGTGAGGCTGGCGATGTTCTCCTGGACGCAGAGGGCCGCCTCGTTAATCAGCGGGTACATCAGGCGCTCCACCGTGAACTTGGCCCCCACCTCCACCTGGTCAGATTCCTGGAGTTCCTTGATCATCGCGTGGACCGCGTCGGATTCACCGCCGGGGTGATCGTAGAAGCCAGCGCCGGCCTTCTCGCCCAGCCTTCCGGCCTCGACCAGCTTCATGAACAGGGGGGCCGGGCTCATCCGGTCCCCGTACTCAGAGTAGAGATACTCACCCACGTGAGCACAGACGTCGAGGCCAAGCATGTCCATCAACGTGAAAGGCCCCATCGGCATCCCCCAGCCCACGATAGCCTGGTCAATCTCCGTCGCCGTCGCCGCGCCCTCCCCCAGCGCCTTGGTCGCCTCGTTGAGGTAGGGCATGAGGAGCCGATTGACGAGGAAGCCCGGGCATTCCTGAACCACGACCGGCAGTTTGCGCAGGCTCTCGGCGAACATCACCACGTCGTCTACTGTCTCTTGATCGGTGTCCAGGCCCGGGATCACCTCGACCAGCTTCATGACGCTCGCGGGATTGAAGAAGTGCATACCGATCACCTTGTGCGGCTTGCCCGTCGCCGCCCCCATCTCAGAGACAGAGAGGGCCGAGGTGTTGCTGGCGAAGATGGTCTCATCTGGGCAGGCCTCCTCCAGCTCCTTGAACACAGCCGTCTTGATCCCCATCTTCTCCGGCACTGCCTCGATGACGATGTCCACGTCCTCGAACTCGTCGTAGGTGAGCGTCGGCGTGATCAGGTCCAGCTTGGACTCCATATCGCTGGCGCTCATCTTGCCCTTGTCTACCCGGCGCTGGTATACGGAGCGGGCCTTCGCCATCCCCGTGTCCAGCATCTCCTGATCGATGTCTTTCAGCACCACCGGCAGGCCAGCGTACGTCACAACCTGGGCGATCTCGCCGCCCATCGTCCCTGCGCCCACCACTGCGGCCTTGAAGATGTACATATGACTCCCTCCCCTATCGTGTCTAGCTGACGACTTCTTCCCTCACCACGTGGGCAAAGGCATTGCCGCGTCGGGATCATCCAGGCGCACGAAGTAGAGCCACTGGTCGGGATGCTTCTCAAACCCGGCCCGGTCAACCCGGCCCAACGTCTTGCCCACGAAGTAATCGCCACTCTCAGGCTCGATGGCGACGACCGCCGCGTCCTCACCTTGCGCTATCCCATCCTTGATCTCTTCGAAGACCTCTTTCCCCTTGGCGATGAACGCCGCCCGTGCTTTCTTATCCTGCCAGATCGAGACATCTGCCATGGTCTTTCCTCCTCAGAATCACACCTCGCGGACCTACCGAGACCGGCTACGCGCGTTCGATAACCATCGCGCCGCCCTGACCACCACCTACACAAGCCGTCGCAATGCCTAGTGAGGCATCCTGCTTGATCATCTCGTACATCAGCGTGACCACGATACGCGTGCCCGTGCAGCCGACCGGGTGACCGAGCGCGATCGCGCCACCGTTGACGTTGACCTTGCTCCAATCCCAGCCCTGCTCCTCCAGCTCCTGGCCCACGGCCAGCACCTGGGCCGCAAAGGCTTCGTTGAGCTCGATCAAGTCGATGTCAGTGAGCTTCAGCCCCGTGCGCTCCAATACCCTGGGCACCGCGAAGGCCGGCCCAATCCCCATGATGTCCGGCGGAACAGCGGCGTACACGTAGCCCCGAATCGTGGCCATGGGCGCCACCCCGAGCTCCTTGGCCTTCTCGGCCGTCATGACGACCACGGCCGACGCACCGTCGGATAGAGGGCAGGCGTTGGCCGGCGTCACGGTGCCGCCCTTCTTGAACACCGTCGGATAGAGGGCAGACTTCTGCACCGTGAGGCCAGGGTTGATGCACTCATCCTCGGTGATGTCCTCGTAGGCCACCTCCTGACCGGCCACCTTCTTGGACACCCGGAAGGGGATGATCTCTTCGCGGAACTTACCCATCCGCGTGGCGCGGAAGGCCTTCTTGTGGCTCTGCACCGCGTACTTGTCCTGTTCCTCCTGGCTGATGGCATACATCATCGCCAGGTTCTCGGCCGTATACCCCATGATCGCGCCGCAGACGGGATCCGTGAGTCCCTCCCACAGCGAGTCCACGAAGCCCGTGTGGCGCAGCTTGAGGCCCCAACGAGCCCCCCGCACGATGTACGGCGCGGTGGACATGCTCTCGACGCCACCGCAGAGAAACACGTCCCCATCGCCGGCCTGAATCGCCTGGTAAGCCATCGAGAGGGACATCATACCGGACACGCAGTTGCGCTGGATCGTGCAGCCCGGCACGTGGACAGGTATACCGGCCATCAGCGCTGCCACGCGGCCGATATTAGCTGCATCGCTCTGCTGGCTAATGCACCCCAGAATCACGTCATCGATGACGTTGGGGTCAATATCCGCCCGCTTCACAGCTTCCTTGAACACCGCCGCTGCCAGATTCTGGCCAGGAATGGTGCGAAAAGCCCCGCCATGCTTGCCAATCGCCGTGCGGCATCCACTGACGATCACCACTTCCTTCATACTGACCTCCTTTCATTGCTGACGAGCGACCAAACGCCAGACGCGCGACCTATGTCGCGTGCGCTACCCAAACCAGGCAACTCACTTCTTCTCTTGGATGACCCCCAACCCTCCGAGCACGGTCTCGATAGCTGTACGATACAGGACCTCCGTGCTCACGCCCACCATCTCCCGGCGCAGCGCGTGGTTCATCAACTCCAGCACCCCGTTCAGAGTAGCCCAAAGCGTGGCCGCAGCCTGCCGAGCGTCGCAGCAGAGGAATAAGCCATCTTCGATCCCCTGCTCGACCGCTCGCACCACCCAGTCCAGACCCTCCACACTGGCCTCCGAGACTTGCTGATAGACCTCAGGGGTGACGGTGTCTCGAAACCGCCCCCGGTCCATGGCCATCAGGAAACGGAAAAACAGAGGCTCACGCTGGAAGAAATCGAAATACGCCCAGCCCAGTCGCCGTAGACGCTCGTCGGCCGGCAGAGACTCTCCCACCGCGCACGCCTGTTCCAGCTCCTGGACCAGTTCACTCAGCCCTTCTAAAAGCAAATGAGCAAGGATGGTCTCCTTGCTCTCGAAATACAGATATACGGTGCCCTTGCTGACTTCTGCTTGCTCAGCCACGTCGTCCACGGTCGCACGGTGAAAACCGTGCTCGAAGAAGACAGTATGGGCCGCCCGGAGGATGGACTGCCTTCGCTCTTCTTTTTCCCGTTCGCGACGCGCTCTGGTCGTCACAGGAATACCTTTTCATAACTCGCGGTCATTAACTGACTTACAGTCATTATACAGCCGAACTGGGGCATTGTCAACGATTTGGTGCCAATTTTAAGGTAAGCAACAAGGCCGGGCGGCTGGCGTAGATCTCCGCGTGGCCCGGATGCTTGTGTATCCACATCGCTGTGCTATAATGACAGGTCAGAACCCAATTACGCACAGGAGGCAGCGTGCGCAACGCGAAGTCACGACGAACTCGTATAACCATGTGGATCATCAGCGTGCTGGTCATCGTCACCATGGGAGTCAGTCTAGCGGCATCCCTGGTGCCAACACGCCAGGTTACGCCAACTCCCGTACCAACCCCCACCCCCTTCCCTACCCGCACACCTACGCCGGTCCCTGCGTGACCGTCAATACAGGCCAGAAGCAGGCGATGCTGCACCGGGGAGCCAAGAAACCAAGTCTGTCGCTATCGGATGTCGCCGTTCCGCGGACATGGGTCACACGTCCGATGGCGCTTCATCCGCCGCATCGTCGGTCTTGGCACATCTTGTACCGCTTACGATGAGTCTTTCCGCAGAACAGGGGTGAATCAACCTGGTCTCTGCTGTCCGAGGACGCTAAAGACAGACAGAAATGCTAGCATAGCAAAGGAGTGGGTCGATGACCAAGAAACCGCTCAAGATTCTGTTCCTCGCAGCCGAAGCGGTGCCTTTTGCCAAAGTAGGTGGTTTGGCCGACGTCGCTGGTTCGCTGCCCAGAGCCATCCACGCGCTGGGCCACGATGTACGGTTGATGATACCACGCTATGGCACCATCCACAGCAACCAGTTCCCCATGGAGAAAATCGGAGACCCATTCCCGATCCCCATCGGACCAGGCCAGGAATCCATCCACCTGATTGGCAGCACCCTCGAAGAAGACTTGCCGGCCTACCTGATCTGGAACGAACACTACTTCTCCTCCCGCGATCGCGTGTACGGCTTCGAGGATGACGCCCAGCGCTTCGCCGTATTCGGACGGGCGGCCCTGGCCGCACTCCAAGTCCTGGATTGGAAACCCGACGTGATTCACGTCAACGACTGGCACACCGGATTCGTCCCTGCCTGGCTCAATACGGACGGTCGGGAGGATGCCTTCTTCCGAGACATCGCATCGCTGTTCACCATTCACAACCTGACATATCAGGGCATTGCGGGTCGACTGATCCTGACCTTCGCGCAAATGGAACGCGTGCAGCACCTGTCCGTCGAAGCGCCCGGGACGGTGAACTGGATGGCTCAAGGCATTGCCAACGCCGACCTGGTGAACACAGTCAGCGAGCGGTACGCGCAGGAGATCCTTACACCGGAGATCGGGATGGGCCTGGACCCCTTGCTGGTGCAGCGACAGGACCGGCTCCTGGGCGTCGTCAATGGGATTGACTACGAAGAATGGAACCCGCTCACAGACGAGAGCATTCCCCACCGCTTCGACATCAAGACAATCGACCGGCGGATTGCCAACAAGACGGCCCTGCAACAGCAAGCGCGCCTCCCTGTACGGGCCGACATCCCGCTCGTCGGTATGGTCACGCGGCTGGACTCGGTCAAGGGCATGGACCTCATGGACCCGGTGCTGGAATGGCTTCTGGCAGGAGAGACACAGTTTGTCCTGCTCGGCACCGGCCAGCCCGAGTACCACGAGATGCTTGAGCGCGTTCAGTCTCGTTTCCCGGACCGAATGCGTGCTTTTCTCAAGTTCGACGCTGTGCTAGCGCGGCGCATCTACGCCGGTGCGGACATGTTCCTGATGCCCAGCAGGGTCGAGCCGTGCGGACTGGGGCAGATGATCGCGATGCGTTACGGCTGCGTGCCCGTTGTCCGAGCCACCGGAGGGCTGGCCGACACAGTCGTGGACTATACCACCAGGCGTGGTCGCAGCACGGGTTTCACGTGGGAAGACTGCGCGCCTCAGCCTTGCATAGATGCGTTGGAACGCGCCCTGCGACTCTACGCCGACAAGAAAGGTTGGCGCCGATTGCAGCAGCGAGGCATGCGGGCCGATTTCTCCTGGTCAGCCTCCGCGCAGAAGTACGTCGAGCTCTACTGGCGGGCTATTCAGCTCCACGCGACCTAGGCAGTGAGGTGATATGCACACCCTGGCGATGATCCTGGCAGGCGGTGCCGGCAGCCGTCTGAGCGTGCTGACACAGAAACGGACCAAGCCTGCCGTGCCCTTCGCCGGCAAGTACCGCATCATTGACTTCACGCTCTCAAACTGCGCCAACTCAGGCATATTCACCGCCGGCATTTGCACCCAATACAGGCCCCGCTCGCTCAACGATCACATCCGCTCGGGTCGACCCTGGGACCTGGACCGCGCGGCCGGCGGCGTGACGCTGCTTCAGCCCTACGTGGACCGTCAAGGCTCCGACTGGTATCAGGGTACCGCCGACGCCATCTACCAGAACCTGGATTTCATCCACCACTACCACCCCGACGTCGTCCTAGTCCTCGCTGGCGATCACATCTACAAGATGGACTACGACGTGATGATCACGTTCCATTTGGAGCACGGTGCAGACCTGACCGTCGCCACGCTGCGCGTTCCACCTGACGAGACACACCGCTTCGGCGTCCTGGAGACGGACGGGGAGCACAGGGTCCGTGGGTTCGCGGAAAAACCGGCACAACCACGGGGCACCCTGGCCTCGATGGGCATCTATGTCTTCAACGCCGACGTCCTACGCGAGGCACTGAAAGCCGACCACGTATGCGCAGGATCGTGCCATGACTTCGGCGGTGACATCATCCCCCAGATGATCGAGACATACCTAGTGTATGCCTTTCCGCACCACGGCTACTGGGTAGACGTCGGCACCATCGAGGCGTATTGGCAAGCGCACATGGATCTCTTGGGGAATCATCCACCCCTCGATCTGCTCGATCGAGAATGGGTCATCCACACGCGCAGCGAGGAACGCCCACCAGTCAACATTCGCAGCGGGGCAACCGTCGCCCGCTCACTCATCACCGATGGATGCACCATCGAGGGCACCGTCGAGCACTCGGTGCTCTCACCGGGTGTTGTCGTGCAACAGGGAGCCCTTGTGCGCCATTCCGTCGTCATGACCGACGCGGTGATAGAGCAAGGCGCCGTCGTGGACCATGCCATCCTGGACAAGCGCGTCCACGTCGGAACGGGATCTCAGATCGGCTGGAGCAGCGACCCGAGCCCTGATACCACGGACAGCGAACACGCGGCCGGACCTGCGATCAATGTCCGCGGACGCACGACCAACGTCCGCGGACGCACGATCAATGTCCGCGGCATCACCGTCGTCGGCAAGAACACACCGATCCCGCCACACGTTCGTATCGGCCGCAACTGCACGATCGCCGCTGACCTCGCCAGAGACGACCTAAGAGACGGTCTAGAGGGCGACCGGATTCCCGACGGCACGACGGTGGGAATACCCGACGCCAGTCCGACTCGCCAGTTTGTCGACGTGCCGATTTGCTGACTTGCTGATTTGCCGATTCGCCACCTTGTCGATAAGGAGCACCGAACCCGAATGAGCACCAACAGCCCCCCCGGACTTCTCGTCTCCCGCAAGGCGCTCGACGATCTTCAAATCGACCGTTCTCTGCTTCGCCCCAACGGGAAGGTCTCCTTCGCCAGCTTTCACACCGCGCGCGTGCTCGCGCAGCGGATGAACGAGAAGCGGGATTTGCTCCGCTTCCCAGAGCAAGCCACGAAAGCGGGTCAACTCAACGCCGCCGGACTGATAGAAGAGATACTGCGCTACGTAGTCGCCGCATACCACGAGCAGAGGAATCCACAGGTCCTTGCGCAAGCGATGGTCTGGCTGCACGAGAGGTTGGGTGAGGAAACGGTGGACGCGGCCTTGCAGCGATTCGCGGACGCGTTCCCCCCGCTGGCTATCTACGAACGTGCTGTCACGCCAGCAGCCTATCTGGAGGAAGAGACGGACGGCATCCCCCATCGCCAGACCGCGCTGGTTGGCATGATGATGCTCTGGTTGGCCAACGTGAACCCGGCCTTCTCGCCGTTTCTAGAACTGCTCGACGACGCGGCATTGGACGAGGAGACGGCCTACACACAGATCATCTCCAGCCTCCACGAGTTCTTCGTGGCCCAGCCCGTCTTTGGCCCCGACAGCCAGAACCTGGTGGATATGTTGCGCAGCCCGGCCATCGCCGCACCGGATTCGCTCTCGGGACAACTCGAGTACATGAGGGAGCGGTGGGGCTACCTATTGGGCAGGTACCTGCGCCGCCTGCTGAGCAGCCTTGACATGATCCGGGAGGAGGAGAAGATCGGTCTCCCGGGGCCAGGCCCCGCGCAGGTGGTCGACTTCACCGGACTAGAACTGGAGCCGGAGCGTTTCAGCCGCGACCTGGACTGGATGCCCAGGCTCGTGCTCATCGCCAAGAACGCGTATGTATGGCTGGATCAGTTGTCCAAGCAGTATGGCCGCCCACTGACCCGGCTGGATCACATCCCCGACGAAGAACTCGACGTCCTGGCCCGCCGGGGCTTCACCGGCCTGTGGCTGATTGGCCTCTGGGAACGCAGCCAGGCATCCCAACGCATCAAGCAGATGTGCGGGAATCCCGAGGCCGTTGCATCGGCTTACTCGCTGTTCGACTATCAGATAGCGGCTGACCTGGGCGGTGATGAAGCGTACCAGGAACTGAAGGCACGCGCGTGGAGACGCGGCATCCGTCTGGCCAGCGACATGGTGCCCAACCACATGGGCATAGACTCCAAATGGGTGATCGAGCATCCAGATTGGTTCATCTCGCTGGATCACCGCCCATTCCCTGCCTACACCTTCAGTGGTCCCGATCTGTCGTGGGATGAGCACGTCGGTATCTACCTGGAGGACCACTACTATGATCGCAGCGACGCGGCGGTCGTCTTCAAGCGGGTGGACCATTGGACCGGGGAAGAGCGATACGTCTACCACGGCAACGACGGCACCAGCATGCCCTGGAACGACACGGCCCAGCTTGACTACCTCAATCCTGAGGTCCGGGAGGCCGTGATCCAGTCCATCCTGCACGTCGCTCGCAGGTTCCCCATCGTCCGCTTCGATGCCGCCATGACGCTGGCCAAGAAGCACTACCAGCGCCTGTGGTTCCCGGAACCCGGCACCGGGGGAGCCATCCCCTCGCGGGCAGAACACGGTATGTCCAGGGAGCAATTTGACGCGGCCTTGCCCACCGAGTTCTGGCGCGAGGTCGTGGATCGCGTAGCGCAGGAGGTGCCGGACACCCTGTTGCTGGCCGAGGCCTTCTGGCTTATGGAGGGGTATTTCGTCCGCACGCTCGGCATGCACCGCGTGTACAACAGCGCTTTCATGAACATGCTCAGAGACGAGGACAACGCCGGGTACCGCAGCGTCATCAAGAATACGCTAGAGTTCGACCCGCAGATCCTAAAGCGCTACGTGAACTTCATGAACAACCCCGACGAGCGCACCACGGTGGACCAGTTTGGGAAAGGCGACAAGTACTTCGGCATCTGCACGATGATGGCGACGATGCCGGGCCTGCCCATGGTCGGGCACGGCCAGGTCGAGGGCTTCACCGAGAAATACGGGATGGAATACCGGCGGGCATACTGGGACGAACAACCCGACGCCTACCTGGTCGAGCGCCACGGGCGCGAGATATTCCCACTCCTGCGCCAGCGCTATCTCTTCGCGGACGTCGCGCACTTCCTGCTGTACGACGTATTCACGCCGGAGGGCCACGTAGACGAGAACGTCTTCGCGTACTCGAACCGCTCCGGCGACGAGCTGTCGCTCGTCGTCTACCACAACAGGTACGCCGAAACCCGTGGATGGATTCGCACCTCCGCGGCCTACGCGGACATTGATCGTGCGTCCGCAGTGAAGGCCGACCAGGGGGCAAAGGTGCTGGTGCAGAGATCCTTGGGGGAAGGCCTGGGGCTGTCGGCCGATGGAGACACCTTCACCATATTCAGGGACCACGTCACGGGCCTGGAATACATCCGCAACAGCAAAGACGTGCATGACAGAGGGCTGTACGTCGAACTGGGCGCGTACCAGTATCACGTCTTCCTCGATTTCCGCCAGGTCCGGGACAACGAACTCCATCACTACGCTCAGCTCGCGGCCTACCTGCACGAGCGCGGCGTGCCCAATATCGAAGAGGCGCTGCACGAGATGCTCCTGCAGCCGGTCCATCGCCCGTTCCGGGAACTGGTCAACCCGTCCCTGTTCCACCGTCTCATAGACGCCCGCGTGACCGATGCCCCCGATGGACCGCGGGCATCCCTGCCCGCCGACGAAACCGCCCTCCCCGGACCACAGGCATCCCCCCCCGCCGACGAAACCGCCCACCCCGGACCGCGGGCATCCCTCCCCGCCGACGAAGCCACCCCCCCCGGACCGCAGGCATCCCCCCCCGCCGACGAAACCGCCCCCCCCGGACCGCGGGCATCCCTGCCCGCCGACGAAACCAACCTCCCCGGAACGCGGGCATCCCTGCCCGCCCCGGACGCTACAACCGCACAACCAACCTACCAATCTACCAGTCTACCAACACTGCTGGACGAGGTCGAGCAAAAGATGGCTCACCTGCTCGGCGAGGTCGCGCAGTTCGCCGGTCACAGATCCCAGGCGACGACCGCCCAGGAGGTGCGGCGGAGACTGGATGCGATACTCCATCTGCCCGTCGTTGGGAGCCTCGTCATCCCGCCCTGCCCCCAGGAACACAGGCAGGCAGCCACACAGGCGATCGAGTACTTGCAGGCGGGCCTGCGGGAAGGCCCCGCGACCTGGCCCACGCTTCTGGCGTGGCTCTTCACCCACGCCTTGGGCCAGGCGGTGGACGAGTCAGACTTCGCGCACATCGCGCGTGCGTGGATTGACGAGTGGATGCTGGGCAAGATCATCGTCGACACGCTGCGGGATATGGGGCTGGATACAGGTGCGGCTCGGCGGGCAGTGACGATGGTCAAGGTGCTCACCGGTCACCAGCGGTGGTTCGAGGAAACCGGGGTCTTCCCGGAAAACCTTGTTTCTGTAGGGAGCGCCGGAGCGCCGTTGTGGCGCGTGCTGGAGCCATGGCTGCAGGACGAGAGCGTGCAGCAGTTCCTGCTCGTCAACCGCTACGGTGGCGTCGTGTGGTTCAACAAGGAGGCGTTTGAGCAATTGCTGTGGTGGATGCTCCTGATCGCCACCGTCGCGCTTAGCGCCGATCCACTGCGCCCGGCAGCTAAGGTGTCGGAAGGAATCGCCCGCTGCTACGAGGTCGTGCGTGCGTTGCTCCAGGCCGCAGAGGAGTCCGGGTATCAGTTGGAACGACTTCAGGAGGCAATCCAACAGTGAACGCCCATTCTGCTACTGCCGCCACACCAATCTACCAATCTACCAGTCTACCAGTCTACCAGGCTACCATTTTACCAATCCACCGACCCACCAACCTACCAACCCCCCAACGATGACCCATGTCTAGCTGCTACCTTTGCATCCACGGCCACTTCTATCAGCCCCCGCGGACGGATCCCTTCACCGGACGGCTACCGCGTGAGCCTGAAGCCGCGCCCTACGCCAACTGGAACGAGCGCATCACCGCCGAGTGCTACGCGCCCAACGCCGAGGCGGGCAACTTCGGGCGCATCAGCTTCAACCTGGGCGGCACGCTCGCCCGCTGGCTAGACGAGTACGCCCAAGCCACCTACCAGCGCATCGTCTCCGACGAGCAACGTTACCGCCAGGCCCGCGGCGTCGGCAACGGCGTGGCCCAATCAGTCCATCACACCATCCTCCCGCTGGCCCGCCGGCGCGACAAGACCTGCCAGATTCGCTGGGGCATCGCCAGTTTCAAGCACCGCTTTGGCCACGCCCCCGAGGGCATGTGGCTGCCGGAGATGGCGGTGGACTACGAGACGCTGGAGACGCTGGCATCGGAGGGGATTCGCTTCACCATCCTCTCCGACGAGCAGGTTCGCGGTGATCTGGACTGTGGAGCAGGCCCGTACCGGGTGAAGCTCCCCGGCGGCGGCCACGTCGCCGTCTTCGTGCGCGACCGGCACCTCTCCAACGCCCTATCCTTCAGCATGCCGGACGTGGCCCGCGTGGACGAGTGGGTGCAGGAACAGGTCGGTTGGAGGTGCCAACGAGACGGGCTGGCCCTCATCGCCACCGACGGCGAGACCTTCGGCCACCACCACCGCCAGGGCGCGCAGGTGCTGAACCACATCTTGGGAGCGGGCAGCGCCCACGGCTATGAATTGACCACCCTGGGGGTCTACCTGCTGCAGCACCCACTGGCGACAGAGCTCGACGTGCTTGAGAACACAGCCTGGAGCTGTGGCCACCGGCTGGACCGCTGGGCGCTCGGCTGCGGCTGCACCCCGGGCGGCAGCCGCTGGAAGGGAGCGCTGCGGCGGGCGCTGGACAACCTGGCCTGCAACCTGGACGCGGTGTACGAACGCGAGACCCAACGCGTGGGAGCGGACGCCTGGTCGCTGCGGGACGATTACATCGCCGTGGTGCTGGGCCAGGTGGACGGGCCGGCCTTGCTGGCGCGGCACGGCCTCGGTCACCTCAACGACGGTGACGCGGAGCGGCTGCTGGCACTGCTGGAGGCCCAGTTCCACCGCCAGCGGATGTACGCCAGTTGCACGTTCTTCTTTGAGGACTTGGACCGCCACGAGCCCCGCTACGCCATCGCCAACGCCGTGCGCGCCCTGGCCCTCACACGCTACGCCACCGGGGATGATCTGTCCCACGGCTTCCGGCGCGACCTGGGCGTAGCCGTCAGCGCGAAGACAGGCCGCACAGGGGCCGACATCCTCGACCAGATCCTGGATCAGGCTGAGGTATGAGCCCCTCTAAGACCACCCCCTACTCGGATATCGACCTCAACCGCTGGCGGGAGTACGAGCACGTCTGGACCGACTCCCTGTGGCACATCGAGGCCCGTGACCGTACTGGGGGACACCAACTCGACTACCACGGCAACTTCGTCCCCCAGATCGCCACCCAGACATTCCTGCGCTACACGAAGGCAGACGACGTCGTCCTCGACCTCTTCCTCGGCGCTGGGACCTCGGCCATCGAGGCGCAGCGCCTGGAACGCCGGCTGGTCGGCGTCGAACTGAAGCCCGATCTGGTGGAGGCCGTGCGCGCCAAGATCCCCCCCGAGCTGCTGGGCCAGCGCATCCACGTCCTGCAGGGCGACTCCACCTGCGCGGACACGGCGGCCCGCGTGCAGGAGGCGCTCCGCTCGATGGGCGCGCAGCACGTCCAACTGCTCATGCTGCACCCGCCCTACCACGACATCATCCGCTTTTCCGACGACTCGGCCGACCTGTCGAACGCACCGGCGCTGGAGGCTTTCCTCGATCGCTTCGGGGACGTCGCCCGCCACGGCTTCCACCTGCTGGAGCCCGGACGGTTCGCCGTCCTGGTCATCGGCGACAAGTACACCAAGGGCGAGTTAATCCCCCTGGGCTTCTACTGCATGGAGCGCATGCAACGGATCGGCTTCCGCACCAAGGGCATCGTGGTCAAGAACATCACGGGGAACGAGATCGGCAAAGGCCGGGATAGCAACCTGTGGCGCTATCGCGCGCTGGCGGGCGGCTACTACATCTTCAAGCACGAGTACGTCATCGTCTTCCAGAAGCCCGCCGCCCAGGCCGACGTGCGAGACGAAGTGCTCAAGGTGAAACACATGCCGCCCTGGGGCCGGGTGCAGGCGGACATTGTTCGTGCGTCCGGCGACGAATGGGACCGCGCCAGCCGCTTCATCTACTCCACGCACACGCTCAGCACGCTGCGCCGCGAGACCAGGCGGGTGGCCGCCGAGCTGGACCTGCCCACCCGCGACTTCGGTCGCTACGTTATCCGCCGCTGGTACAACTTCCACACCCACCAGGCCGCGCTCGACGCCGTGATCGCCCATCCCCGCACCCGCCCGGAGCCCGACCCATTCCATCACACAGTGGACTTCTACCTGGACGGGCAGGGGTTCGACCTCAAGCTGACGCACCTGCCCCGAGGATTCGGCCACGGCATCGCCTACGCCCGCGCGCACCCAGAGGAACTGGGACGCTGGCTGTACGTCAACCAGTCGGCCCAGGGCAGGTTTCACGCGGCCAACCGCATCTTCGTCGTCCTGCACGACGCGGCCGACCCCGCGCGCACGTGGGAACTGCGCCGGGATTTCGAGGGACTGGAGCGGGCCATCCACGCCTTCCTCGACGCCCCGCGCCTGCTACAAATCGAGTTCGTGGACCGCGAGGGAAATCCCCACCGCCCCACATCCGCCGTCATCTTCCTCACCGTAGACGCCTGATGGGGTTACATATGGTTACACAGAGTTACGCAGAGAATACACAGAGATACACAGAGAGAAACATGAGACAATGACTACACAGAGCTATGTAGAGAATGCACAGAGATGCACAGAGATACACAAAGAGGAACATGAGAAATGATGAGTCCGCAAGTGGGCGCGATGTGCCTGGGCTGAGTGAGCTCACAAAAGGCGGATCATAGGCGCGGCAATTGAAGTACATCGCCATTTGGGGCCGGGGTTGTTGGAATCAGCGTATGAAACTTGTCTGGCATACAAGCTGCAGGAACGCGGTTTGGCTTTCGAACGACAAAGAGCGTTGCCCCTGGTCTACAAGGAGATCCGCCTGGATCAAGGATACCGCGTCGACTTGCTTGTGGAGCGACAGGTGGTCGTAGAGCTCAAAGTGGTTGATCAAATCACGCCGGTTCACGAGGCTCAAGTGCTCTCATACCTGAGGTTTTCCGGGTGCAGGGTTGGCCTACTGCTCAACTTCAACGTCAAACTGCTCAAGGATGGTATCCGTCGTTTCATCATGACCTAACCATTCCTCTATATCTCTCTGCGTGTCTCTGTGTCTCCTCTGTGT
>Ga0180432_10000875_pt1 | contig 48795 bp, 44 predicted proteins | sample SS_ome_10_FD_132414 | JGI IMG/M metagenome (GOLD analysis project Ga0180432, IMG submission 132414) | Hypersaline lake sediment archaeal communities from the Salton Sea, California, USA - SS_1_MS_2 metaG | ecosystem: Environmental > Aquatic > Non-marine Saline and Alkaline > Hypersaline >...
CACGTGAGATTGAGGGACCGACCATATGTGCCCTCTCCCGTGCATTGCCTTCTGACGTCGAGACCTGTGGCCAGGCTCTGCGACACGCCGGGAAGGCCCGAATACACACGGGGCTGGGCGTCTCCGACATCCACATTATGGGTAAGTTCAAAGATCCCAAATACGGGGCCAACCTGGATGAGAAACGTGAACACGCCTTGGAGATGTCGATCGAGGCTGTTGAGATAGCGAAGAGCTACACACAGGATGTCGAGTTCTACGCGGAGGATGCAGCGAGAGCCGATCGAGAGTATCTCCAGGAGGTAATCGCATCCGTGACAAAGGCAGGCGCAACCGTGGTCAACATCCCCGACACAACGGGCTACTCCGTACCCGAGCAGTTCGGGGGGCTGGTAAAAGAAGTCAAGGCCAGTATGCCCAACATGGACCGAGCCCTGCTCAGCGTCCATTGCCACAACGACCTCGGGCTGGCCGTCTCCAACACTCTCGCAGGCATAGCAAATGGCGCTCAACAGGTCGAGGTCACCATCAACGGCATAGGCGAACGCGCAGGAAACGCCGCTCTCGAGGAGGTTGTCATGGCCCTGAGAACCAGAAAGGACTACTTCTCCATCGACACCGGCATCGACACCACCGAGATCTACCATACAAGCCATCTCGTTGCCAGGGCTTTCGGTCACCAGATTCCCTATAACAAGCCCATCGTCGGGTTCAACGCCTTCGCTCACAGCGCGGGAATACACGTTGACGGATTCCTTAAGGATAGGAGAACATACGAGATCATGCAGCCAGAGCAGGTGGGCTACCCTAGGAGCCGAATCGTCCTCACCGCCAGGTCCGGTCGACACGCCGTCAAGAACAGGCTCAAGGAGCTCGGATACACCCTAACAGCTGAAAGGCTCGACGCGGCGTACCAGAGATTCATAGATATCGCAGATAAGGTCACAGAGGTTTCGGACCACGCCCTAATGGCCATAGTGAACGGCGAACCCCGGGCACCAAAGACATTCGAGATGATAGAACTGGAATTCACTGGAGGCCTTGGACAGGTAGCAGTAGCCAACGTTACCGTCAACGCCCGTGGAACTATCCTGAGCGCACAGTCCAAGGGTGATGGGCCCGTGGACGCGACATACAAGGCAATATCAAAGGCGATAGGCATACCCCTGGCCCTTGTTGAATTCTCCATCAACACCACGGGCGAAGGAACAGACGCCCTAGGAGAAGCGACAGTGAAGGTGAAGGATCATGCAACTGCGATTGGTCACGGCGCATCAACGGACATCGTCCTCGCCAGCGCCCTCGCATACATGGATGCCCTGTCCGTGATCGCAGAAACTCAAGACACAGCCGCCCACGGCAAGACATGGGGAGACACATAACGCCCATCACCCCACAGAGAAGCCGAGTCAAAGGGTGCACGATCACGAGACCACCGGAGAACACGTGGCTCACCCCCCTCTCGAGCCGACGCTTACCTTGCCATCGCCGATCCGGTAAAACCATGTTCCGGTTTATCCTTCGCCGCCTGGGAGCTCTCTCAACTCGATTTCGTGCCTCAAGATGGGAGTGAAAATGATGAGAACCGAGGGACTTTGACGTTTGGTTTTTTCGTTGATTTTGTTTCTAAGTCTCCTAAACTCATCGTCAAGTTTCCCTACGAATGGGCCTATTCTACGGTGATGGAGATGCTTGGGAACTTTGGTCAGCCCGTCATGCGAGGTCACATAGCAGTCAATCAGATGCTTATCTGATAAATCGAAAAAATCGGCTTTGCCTTCAGCGACGAGTTCAGTGCTATTAGTAATCGTTGAAACCAAATCCTCTAGGTAAGGGCCCTCTAGTACCCCTTGAAGGCGGTATGAAAGAATAGCCCGACCTGTTCTATTGGTCCTGAGGAACGCCGTTCTAATGCGTTCCATGCTCTTCCCCGCTTGTTTGTCTCGGGCAGATTCTTCCAGAAGAGTGACCTCGATCAGTAGCTCGCGCCCATTATGGGTTACGAGTAAGTCGGTCGTCGGTTTGTCAGTAGGGGCCTGTATTGTAATCTCGTAGCCAGCCTCGATGAATGCACAGGCGACTTCCACTTCGTTGATCGTCGGGTAGTAGGTCTTCGTATCCAGTAACCGTTTGGCAATCAAAGGGAAGTGCTTCTGACGTACAAGAGCCTCCATGATCTTTGAAATCCGTATGATTCTTCTCCTGGTGTCGGGAATCTGGTTCCATAGTAGGTTGATCCATGGATGCCCGCTGTCTTCAAGCCTAGCGATCAAGCCGCCGCCGAAGACCTCCCTCAGGGACTTCAGAGCTGCGAGGGTCTCTTTCTTCAGCACGGGGTCTAGATCCGGGTCTTCGGATAGATAATCCTCTTGCCAACTTGGTCGCATTTCCTTCGGCAGTCACCGCCCTCTTCACATGTTGGGAAACGACCTGTCTTCGTCCCTCGGTTTTCAGGCTACCCAGGAAAAGGCGTAGGCCATTTGCCCGCGAAGACAACCTTTCCTGATATTTCTCCACCGTCATTCTTCCTGGCATATATACGTCCTCAAACCCTTCACTGTTAAGATCGACGTAAAATCCCGCATTTTTCCGCCAATAGTACATGTGCACTCTTTCCTCCGCCGCCAAGATGGTACCACTTCGTTTCCTTTGGCGTGGGATCCAGTTTCTTCATCGCTCTTGGCCAAAAGTCGCCCAGGGCATCTGTGAAAGCGGTGATAAGCCGGGAATCTTCATATCCCGATATTTCCCCGGAGTTCACCAAACTTGCTAGCTTACTTGTTGAGGCTTGGGCGTCGAGCTCTTTGCCCAGATCGTCTAGCATTCTGTATGCCCACTCTAGATAACCGATATATTCCTGTTTAATTACTCAGCTGTTTTGAATGCAGTTTCTAGGTCTGCGGTATCATAGTAATGGTAACAGCTTTGGATCCTACCATCTGATACTTTGAAAACCATAACCCAGTCATGTTCATAGTCACGGTTTGTTGAACGCACTTTACCTCTATTTGATCCCTCAACGACCACGGTATCACCTTGAAGCACATATCCATGTATCTGGAAAGGTTCTAGTACCATCTTTTCTCCTATTTCTCTGAAAAACTGCTCTACCTCTCCGGGGCTGTTACGTGGGGATGCCCAAGAAACCGTATCCCTATGTATAACCCTCGTGACTGGTGACTTCCACTCTACCTGTTCACTGAGCATCCCGAGAACCTTCGGTAATTCGCCCTTTCCAAAGGCTTCGAATAGCTCTTTGATCAGCTGAACATTCTCGTTTTCTTCCATTTGTATGTAATATATTGAGAGAAGCTATAATAGGTTACTGCATTTACCCTGTTTTACGATAAATGCGGGTAATTGCCTCGTGAACAGCCTCGAACGATAAACTCTAAGGTCTTCCTCAAGTTTATCAACAAGTAGCTCAAGGTGGTGCACTCTTTTCTCTTTCTCAGCCAGCGCTTCCTAAAGCTGACGGTTCTCCTCTATCACCAGTGACCTTGAACGGTAGTCCTCGTCTGCTAACCTAATAGAGTTTTCCACGTGTTCAATCACGAACTTAGATATGCTGGTCCCTGATTTCTCTGCAAGGTTTTTCCAGTTCTCAGACATATCCATGGCGGGTATACGTATATTGCACGCTTCGTGAGAGGCTTCTTCCTGACTATTCTATTGAAAAAAAGGTTTGAAACTATTCAGTATTTACTAGTAAAAAGATGCGGGAGGTGGGATTCGAACCCACGGACCCCTTCGGGACAGGGTGTCTCAAGCACGAGCCTCCTAAGCCTCGCAAAGCAAGCTTACCTGCGCCTTTGTCCGACTCGGCAACCCCCGCGTCGGTTTGACTCCTACCAACGGTCACTTGATATATATTACACACCCGCGGTTCAGGCGTAGCGGCCGTACCTGCGGGCGGATTGGGCGTATTCGTGCAGGTTAACGAGGGGCGCCTCGAAGAAGTGGTCGTTGTTGTACAGGATGTAGCCTCCGCCCTCTGCGGCCGACGATATACACTCTTTCACCCTGGCCTCGACCGCCTCCACGGGGCCCCTCTCTATCAGGGACTGGTGGAACCCACCTATCAGGCATACCCTGTCCCCGACCAGTTCCTTCGCCCTGGAGAGGTCCACATCTCCCCCGAATGGGGGCGGGGTGAGGGTCTCGATGCAGTCGGTACCGGTTTCGGCGATCAGTTCCAGCACGTGCATCACCAGTCCGCAGTCGTGGTAGGTGACGGCCAGGCCCCTTCGGTGTATTGCCGCCACCACCTCCCGATCGAATGGAAGTATCTGTTCCCGGTATATCTTCGGGGAAACGAAGTTCCCGATGTGCCCCGGGATCTCCACAAGGTCAAGGTACTCGACCGGCATCCCCTCGATCCAGCCCAGGGCCCTGTCGGTCAAGAACCGGTACAGCTCCCTTACCCAGCCGGGGCGACGGTGGAAATCCTTGCACAGCTCCTTGGGGTCCATCAGACCGACCGCCGAGCCCTGGCCCCCAACCGCGGTTCTCACAATACCGTCCCCGTATCCCGAGCCGAATTCCCGCCGGTAGCTCTCGAGGTCGTGGACATCGTGCGGCTGGTATCTCAGAAGCTCGATGTCGTCCGGTTCCTTGACCAGCGGCTCAAGGGTCCAGGTCGTTATCGGGGTGCGTTTCTCGAGCGATGTCAATTGGCCACGAGGGGTGTCGATCGTGACCCTGACCAGACTCTCTTCCCCTTCCCGGCGGATGATCCGTTCCTTTCTCACCCACTCGGGATCCCTGATCTGCTTCCTGTAGCCTCGGTAGAGTGTCGGGTCCAGACCGAAAATATCGAGAGCCCTCCTGTCATCGATCTGAGGGTCAATAACCCGGCGGAGATAGGGCACCAGCGTTCCGATGCAGTGCAGGCCAACGGGCACGGTGTCCGATTCCTCGCCGTGTATCGCGGCCAGCAGCCGCTCCCTGGAGTTCATGCACCCGCCATCTCTCTTTCGGATCGCAGGGGCGTCAGAGGAGGCCCAGGTCCTCGAGGTCACTCCTCAGGATCTTCACGCTCCTCTCCTCGCATGCCACCATTGGCAGCCTCAACGGGCCCGAGGGCATCCCCAGCAGGTTCATCGCATCCTTCACAGGGCCGGGGTTTGTCTCCAGGAAGAGGTCCCCGAACAGAGGCATGAGTCTGTAGTGCATCTCCCGGGATTCCCCCGTTCTGCCGGCCAGGAAGTCCGCCACCATCTTCTGCACCATGTCGGGCACGATGTTTGATGCAACCGATATCACGCCCTTTCCCCCGGCAGCGAGGATCAGGAACGTGGTCATGTCGTCGCCGGAGAGCACGGTGAAGCCGTCATCTGTGCCGCGGATGATCTCCATTATCTGGGCCATGTTGGCGCTCGCCTCCTTGACCCCGACTATGTTGTCGATCCTGGAGAGCTCGATAACCGTCTCAGCCTCCATATTCCTGCCCGTCCTGGAGGGAACGTTGTAGAGTATGATGTCCCCGTCGGCCTCATCGGCCACAGCCTCGAAATGGGCGAGGAGCCCCCTCTGGGTGGGCTTGTTGTAGTATGGCGTGATCATCAGGCAGTAGTCGGCCCCGGCCTCGATGGCGTGGTTGGTTAGCTCTATCGCCTCCGAGGTCGAGTTGCTACCGGTTCCAGCGATAACGGGGACCCTGCCGTCAACCTCCTCCAGCACTATGTCCACCACCCTCTTGTGCTCCTCGTGGGCCATGGTGGCGGACTCGCCCGTGGTTCCGCAGGGAACAACTCCCGCGATCCCTTTCTCGATCTGGAAGTTCACATTCTGCCTGAGTCCTTTCTCGTCTATAGATCCATTATCGTGGAAGGGCGTTATCAGGGCCGTATATGCTCCTTCGAGTTTTCCCATTGGAATCCCTCGATTCCCAGCAAGCCGTCATAGGTTAAAAATCGTACGAATCTGGGCGAGTGAAACGCTGAGTTACCACAGACAAGGCAAGCCCGGGAGGTCTGCGTTCGAGATGTAACTTAAGAACCCAGTGGATAACGCCCTCCGGTTGATAAATTCATGTCGGGTCCTGACAGATGTTCGCCCTAGATCTTCTTGTGGTTCTACTCGCCGCCTTCGTGGGAAGGGTGCTATCCAAGCGTCTGGGCCAGCCTGCCATCCTGGGGGAGATCGCCATGGGGATGGTGATCGGATCACTTGCGTCGTTCGACGTCATCCTCGTGGGAAGCTCCGAGACCCTTAATGACCTGGGAAACGCAGGCGCCCTTATTCTTCTCTTCTCCGCCGGCCTGGTCACCAGCCTCGACGAGTTGAAAAGGCTCGGGAAGCCGTCGCTGGCGTCCGCTTTCGGGGGGGTTGTGCTGCCCTTTGTGCTGGGATACATCGCATCGATCTGGTTCGGGTACTCGAATACCGTGGCACTGCTGGTGGGGACGGGTCTGGTGGCGACCTCGGTGGGGGTCAATGCTGAGATACTCTCGGAGTTGAGGGTGCTCAGGAGCTGGCTCGGTACCCTTATCATGGCAACAGCAATAGCGGATGACGTGATCGGTATCCTGATCGTGTCATTCATGATCTCCTTCGCCACCTCCGGGGTGATGCCAATAAGCGAGACGTTGATAGTGCTCGCCCTGACTGTGGCGTTCTTCGTCCTATCTCTGTGGCTTGGCGTGCGTTTGGTGAAGAACCTCTCCCGTAGGGTCCGCCTAGGTAGATACGACCTACTCCTGGCTGGCATCATATTCGCGGTCGCCGTGGGGATCGTAGCCGACGCGATCGGCCTCGCCATGATGATCGGCGGGTTCGTTGCCGGTCTGATGCTCGGTCAGAGTGATTTCAGCCCCCGATTGATTCAGGAATCAACCCTGGTCGGGGAGAGTTTCTTCGTTCCCATCTTCTTCGTCACTACCGGCATGGGTTTCAGATTCCATGCCATCGTCGATGCAAGCGCATTTGCCGCCGTCATAGTGGTGGTGGCTATACTGGGAAAGATGATTGGGTGTGGACTGGGGATCAGGCTCAGCGGTTTCAGCAGGGCGGAATCAGCGGTGGTCGGGATAGCTATGGTACCTCGAGCCGGGATCGAACTCGTGCTAATCAAGCTGGGGCTCGACGCAGGTATCTTCGGTGACCATGTTGTTTCATCTTTGCTGCTAATGGTCATAGTGACCACAATGCTGACCCCTCCGCTTCTAAACTTCGCCCTGAGAAGGTTGGATATACTGCCCCGGGATGTACAAATTGGCCGAGACTCCAACGAGGAGATCGACTAGAATACGCCTACCGAGCCACCTATGATCTCCTGCGTAAGACTGGGGATGTTCGCCAGATGCTCCGCGACGATCGATTCCATGCCGCTGACGTTCCCCTCAGGTTCCCCTACAAGCTCGATGCTGGCCATCAGGGGGTCGGTTATCGGCTTGCCGATCTGGGAAAGCAGCTTGACGTAGACCTCGCACTGGACCTCGGAGTGGATATCGGCGGCGATTCTCCCGGCGGCTATGTTGTACAGCTTGCCGACGTGATTGACCGGGTTCTTCCCGGCGGCCGCCTCCAGGCTCATCTCGCGGTTGGGGGTTATCAGGCCATTCACTCTGTTGCCCCTCCCGACCTCGCCATCGTCGCCCGCTTCCGCCGAGGTTCCGGTCAGGGTCAGGTAGACCACGCCCTTTTCGATGTCATCCGCCATGTTCATGAAGACCCGGGTAGACCTCTCCGCGTTATCGGAGAGATAGTCCTCTATCTCCGAGACTATGTCATCCTTCACCGAGATGTAGTGGTCTAGGTCTGGAACCTTGCCGGAGACGAAGGCCCCCGCTACCGTCAGCGTGATGTTGTGGTTCTGGCGGAGCCCCATCACCTTCACGTCCTCGCCGAGCTCCGGGTACTTCTTCTTGAAATCGCCCGAGTTGAGGAGGCCCTCTATTCCGAGTACCAGGCTCTCGGTCTCGGAGAGAGGGCTGTAGCCGACCCCGACCGAGGTGTCGTTGGCGCTCGGCGCGCCGTTCCTCTGGAATACGTCCACCAGCTCCGCCGAGCCGTGGCCGATCTTGGATTCGAAGACGGCGTCCTCCCGCTGGAGGTTTGGCAGCACCCCGTGGATGTACTCCTTGGCTGATCTGAGACCGATCTCGTGAACTGGTATGTCCTCCCCGTCAAATCGGGTGACCGCCCTGCCCGAGAGGAGGATGAACATCGGCCTGATGATCTTGCCCCCACCGAACTCGACGTCGGCCTCTCCCCCCACGATCTCGAGCTTGTCCGTGTTATGGTGGAGCACCGTATCGTATCGCTTGATATACTCCCTGCAGAGGTTTATGGACACGGATTCGGCCATGCCATCGGCCAGCGAGTCGGGATGGCCAACGCCCTTCCTCTCCACTATCTCTACCTTCTGTTCCTCGATCGGGGTTCGTTTGATGCTCTCGATAACAATGGGCATGATTCCACCCTTAATTACTGTGGCTGATAATGAAGTGACCGAAATATAAATGTTCCAGAACCTAGCGCCTCTCTCTTCCTCGAAAGACCCAGCGCGAGTTCACCGTGAAATTCGCGGTTACGGCGACGGCGATCGCCATCAACTGGGCAGCCAGATAATATATCCCGAAAAGCTCCACAAGCGAGGTGAGCACCGCTAGATTTATGGCGAGCGAGACCAGGCTGGTGAGGACGTATCTGGCGAGCTGACGACCGACAACCCTCGGGGCCGTCCGCCTGTCCCGGAAGCTCCAGATCTTGTTCCAGAAGAAGTTGTTGATCGCCACTATGAAGAAGGAGGCGGTGGCCGAGATGCGGTAATCGATGCTCAGGTATTCGACAAGAGCGTAGACGATCTCCAGATTCAGTAAGACCCCGATCCCCCCGACGGTTGAGAACTTGATGAGGCTGCCGAGGGATGAGCCGAACAGACGGTGGACGTAGAGGTCGAGTACGTTGATCATGAAGTCCATGATGGTGCCCGGTCCCATCTTGGTCGAGCCGCCCCTGCGATCCCTGAAGGTGTAGGGTATCTCCACCACCCTTTCCGGTCGTGTCCTGACCAGGATGTCAAGGCAGAGCTTCCATCCCCTGCGTGAGAGTTCTTCCCCCTTGAGGATATCGTTCCTCATGAAGAACAGACCCGACATAGGATCGGAAGCACCTGTCAGGGGTCTGACCAGAAAAGTTGCGGCTTTCGATATCAGCCATCTCGATCGAGGCCAGTTAACCGTTCCCCCCTCACCCCTGTACCGGCTGCCGATCGTCATATCCGCGTCGCCATCCAGAATCGGGCGAACCAGCCGCGGGATCGTCTCGGGTGGGTGGCTCAGGTCGGCATCCATGGCCCCGAGGACCTTACCCTTTGCGGATTCAAAACCATCAAGCAGGGCGGAGCTGATGCCCATCCTCCTGCCACGGCTGATGAGTTTGATGTCCAGTCCACGGGCCATCTCCTCAACGATCTCGATTGTACCATCGGTTGACCCGTCATCGACGACTATGACCTCGACTTGGAAATCCCGACATGACCCGAACACACCCGAGACAACTTCACGTATGTTCTCAGATTCGTTCATCGTCGGGAGCACGACTGAGATGTCGGGAGTTTCAGAGGACATCCGAACCCAGGCTCAATGACGCATGGAGTTAAATCTGTCTGGGATATTCGCGGGGAAATTTTACAACGAAGTTGACAATAATCGGCATCATTGGGCGATAGACTGGATACATTTTTTAAGCTAGTTGACGCGTTCCCGCCTCAAGGAGCATGAAAGGACAGATGGAGCCTGTTAGAGACCTCTTTTCTCCGTTGCAGGAAGCAACGGGTAGCGAAGCCGCCGACGTCCGTGTGCTCCCATAAACGAGCTCTTCTCTGAACCTACGAGGTTGAGACGCGTATTGTCTTCTCTATATTTAACCCAGAGTATACGCTCCCCTGATTCTATTCGAAATCACCCGTTTAAGGTGCATGCCAATGTATAATCCTAATGACCCATCAAGGGTCGTCAAGAAGAGACTCCGAGAGCGTCTCGGCAATTCGGAGTCGATAAAGGCAACCGCCATGTCCGATATCGACGGAGGCGGGAAGTACACACGCCGATGGGTATTCCTGACCAAGAAGCGCCTGATCGTTATTGAGCTCGATGGATCTATCACCTTCGAGAAGAGGGTGAAGGATATAGAATCTATCGAGGTAAGGGAGTTCGCGGGCAGCGGGATGCTGATAGTCGAGACGGGCGACGGCCTGACAGAAGAGGCGGCCAGGTTCACCAAGACCCAATCCAAGGATTTCCTGAAGGTCACCAAGGTCGCCATCTCGGTACTGGGTGTCAACGGCAACGGGAACGGTAATGGCAACGGTAATGGAAATGGGGATTCCTTCCTGAAGGGCGAGGAGGAGGCCAGCAACGGGTTGGATGACTCAAGGTGCCCGAAATGTGGAAGGCCGCTCCCCTCTGGGACCAGTGTCTGTCCCTTCTGTGTACACAAGCGAAAGGTCCTTGCGAGGCTCCTGGGATACGTGAGACCTCACTGGAAAGCAGCTGCGGCAAGCATTCTACTTCTCGTCACAATAACCATGCTCTCGTTGATCCCCCCGATATTGCTCGGGAAACTGATCAATGGAATCACCGAGAAGGACACCAGCCTCCTAGTCAAGATCCCGATCTACCTCATATCGGTGTATGCGGCGATGCAGGTTCTCAGCTCCCTCAGGGTGTACACCATGGGCTGGCTGGGGGAGAACATAATCTTCGACGTGAGGACACAGGTGTACCGCTACCTCCAGATGCTCTCGCTGAACTTCTATGACCGGAGGCGGACCGGTGAGTTGATGTCCAGGGTCACCAACGACACGGCGAATATCAGGGCCTTTCTCGTCAGCGGAATACCGACGTTGCTGGTGAATGTGGTGACTATGGTCGGTGTTGGTATCATAGTATTCACAATAGACTGGAAGTTGGCTGCGATATCACTCCTACCGGTCCCGGTCCTTCTTCTCGGCACGTCCCTATTCGCGAGGAAGATACACGGAATCTACCACACGATATGGAGGTCGTGGGCCCGCATGAGCTCGGTACTGGCCGATACCATCCCGGGGGTACTGGTGGTCAAGGCATTTGCCCAGGAGGACAGGGAGGTTGACAAGTTCGAGGGCACCAACAAGGCCCTGCTGAGCGCGGACATGGACTCATTCAGGCTCCGGTCGATGTTCTTCCCCGCCATCGGCCTTCTGATGTACCTGGGCTCGGTCTTCGTGTACTGGAGGGGCGGATTCCAGGTGGTCGCTGGCGAGTTGAAGGTCGGGGATCTTGTGACATTCGTCTCCCTCATATGGATGTTCTACGCCCCGGTACAGAGCCTGGGCACGATCACGGATCAGGTGCAGATGGCCGCAACCGCCGCCGAGAGGATATTCGAGATACTTGATTCCAAGCCCGAGATACGGGACTCGAGAGATTCGGTGGAGCTATCCGACATCCAGGGTCACATCGTCATGAAGGACGTGACTTTTTCATACACCCCCGAGAAGAAGGTGTTGACGGACATCAACTTGGAGATCAAACCCGGGGAGATGATCGGCTTGGCGGGCTCCAGCGGGTCGGGCAAGTCCACGCTGGTGAAGCTCGTATCCAGATTCTACGACCCGGAGGAGGGATACGTGGAGATAGACGGCGTAGATCTGCGCCGCGTCAACCAGAGGTCGCTGCGCGAGAGGATAGGAATAGTGCTCCAGGAGCCATTCCTGTTTCACGGGTCTATCGCGGAGAATATCGCCTACGGCAGGCCCCACGCCGGTATGAAGGAGATCGTGAGGGCCGCCAAGGCCGCGAACGCCCACGAGTTCATCCTCCGACTTCCAAACGGGTATGACACAGAGGTCGGGGAGAGGGGCGCCAGACTTTCCGGCGGGGAGAAGCAGAGGATATCGATCGCCAGGGCGATCATTAACAGTCCCTCCATCATCATACTGGACGAGGCGACCTCCTCGGTCGATACCGTCACGGAGCGGATGATTCAAGAGGCCCTGGAGAGGCTGGTCGAGGGCAAGACGACGATCGCTATCGCCCACCGTCTCTCGACCCTCAGGAATGCCGACAAACTGGTGATACTGGACGAGGGTAGAATCGTTGAACAGGGAACACACGACGAACTGTTGGAGAGAAACGGCGTGTACTCCAAGCTTGTGAAGATGCAGACCGAGATAGCCAAGGCCAGGGCGGTGTAGGAGTGTCTGCTGAGGAAATCGAGAACCTTTTGGACCCCGGGCAGATCGAGATAAGGCGCGACGGTTCGGGAAAGCCGAATATCGTTATCGGGGACGAGGAGAAGCCCGTTTCCAGGTTCATCAGGTCATTTCCGCTCACGTCGCCTAACACCTATGTCTCGGTGTGGGACGGGGACGGGAATGAGCTGGGCGTGATCGAGAACGTCCGCAAGCTTGACGAGTCATCGAGGAAGGTAGTCGACGAGGAACTCGAGAAGGCCTACTTCATGCCCCGGATAAGGAAGATACTGAGGGTGAAGGAGCTTTACGGGGGGATAACCGAGTTCTCGGTTGAGACCGACAGGGGATATCGTGATTTCGAGATCCACGGCAGGTCAGCGGTCAGGATGATGGGGGCATCCCGAGTAGTGATAACCGACGTTGATGGAAACAAGTACGAGATCCGTAATCTGAAGGACCTTGATTCTAGGAGCAAGTCACTCTTCGGCTGGGTGGTCTAGCCCAGCTGGTTCATCTTCACAGTCCTTCCCTCTTTGTCCGAGAGGTAGGCGGCCTCGGTTACCTTGATCACCTTAAGAGCGTCATGTGCCGTGGAAAGCGGGACCTCCTTGCCCTGTATGACCGCTATGAAGTTGTCATCTGCGCTGTGCGGCTCGGGCAGCTTCTCTACCTTCTGGGCCTCACCGCCAGCGGTGGTGAGTACCGGTTCCGGGCTTGAGGCACGGCCGAACTCTATCATCGCCTCGCCCCCGGAAACGGAGCCGGAGATGGTCATCGACTCGTGCCACTTGGGTGAGTTCCCGTCAACCGCGATCGATGCGATGGCCCCGTTTGCGAAGCGGATTGACAATGAGGAGAGGATATCGACCTCCTCGTCCCTGGCAAACTCGTTGCTGATCATGGCCTGGACCTCGACAGGATCTACCTGAGCCAGCCAGCAGACGACATCGACGATGTGGCTGCCGCTATCCATCAGCATTCCGCCGCCGCTCAGTTCCTTCCTTCCCCTCCAGGTCTTGTGGGTCACCCTGGCCCAGTTCTGGCCAAGATTGGCGGAGATGAAGAACATCTTGCCGAACTTCCCGTCCCGGATGTAGTCGTGGGCCCACCTGAAGGCCGGGTTGTAGTGACGCTGGTAACGGACCATCAGCACCTTCCCGGTCTCCTCCGCCTTGGCGATCACCTTCTCGGCCCTCTCGACCGTGCACACCATGGGCTTCTCGGTCAGCACATGTATCCCTCTATCAAGACAGTCCATGATCTGCTGGAAGTGCAGGGTGTGGGGGGTGCAGATCACCGCCGCATCCAGGTCCTCCTCCTCGAGCATGGATCCGTAGTCGTTGTAGAACTCGACGCTACCGTCGAGGAGCTTCGATCTCTCCTTCATCGTCTCAGTGTCCACATCGCAGAGCGCGACAACCTGCGCTGAAGGGTTCTCGTTCATCCTGGTCAGGTGGCCCCGGGATATGCCGCCAGTTCCAATGAATCCGACCTTTATGGCCATCTTTCTCAGCTCTTCACGATCCAGAAATCGGCGATTACTTAAATGCTTGGACCGTGGCTCGATCCAGGGTAATGGAACCTGATAGCAGGCATCTCGGATCGGAAAAGATAAGAGGACGCCTGGACACCCTTACGCGATGAAGATCGAGCCCTTACGTGCCGGAGGTAGTCGCCATCCCGGGTACACATCCCTTCATTAACTCGACTTGGGCCGTCTTCCTGGCGGTGGCTCTCCTATTCCCGTGCGCCACGGAGGCAAGCGATTCATCGACGGGAAAGGTCTCCCTGCTACATATCGGATTGGCTTTCCTCAGGCCCGACCACCCCGATCCGGTGTTCCTGAGCGATCCGAAGATCGATCTTACGATGGTGCCGGCCTTCGAATGGGTCATGGACAATGACGAGATAAGGAGGATTTTGAGGCTCTACCTTCCGAGGAATCGGCAGGAGCTGGCGGAATACGACCTGATCTTGATCGACGGGGTCGATGCCATGCACCTGAGGGCGGGTTTCCTGAACTGGGTGAAGGAACTGGTTCAGGACTCGGAGCTGAACTTCGTGATGACCGACTCCGGATCCGGGTGGGCCTTCGCCGGCAGCGGGACCAACTGGTATATCACCGCCATCGAGCCTATACTGAGCGTAGATGATACCCCCGGCCGGGAGGCGGCGAGCCCGAGCTTCAGGGCCAACAGCTTCAGGATCGTTCCCGTTGACCAGGAGCATGAGCTGATGCGAAACATACCCTGGGAGGAGGTAACCTGGGTGGCGATGAACAGGCCCACGGCCAGGCCGGGGAGCAGGGTCGTGGCCAAGATGTCTGGAAACCGGGCCGTGAACGTTGACAAGCCCTGTATCGTGTACTTCGAGTACCCTGGGGGAGGTAGATCGGTATCCTACATCTTCACCTGGCACACCATGGTCGACAGCCCTCAGATCCTGGCGTTCTACAGATGGAGGTGGCACTACGACGTCCTGGTGCACATGATCTACTGGCCGGCGGGAGAAACGATACCGAGGGACCTCATGCTTGTGCATGACGTCAGGGAACAGATCTTCAACCTCCGTTACTCGAGGCTCTTCCTCATCTCGACCATGGAGTTCGCGGAGAGATCCGGAGCCAACCTCAGGGAGGTGGAGGAGGGCCTCGCCGACCTCTACGATTCTGAGGACCGCATAGATGAACTCTACGTTGAGAACGAGATGGAGGAGTGCCATGAACTCTGCCTGGAGCTGAGATTTTCCTATGAAAGACTTCTTGAGGCCGCCCTGGATGCCAAGGACAGGGCCCTCCTCTGGGTTTTCGTGGTGGAGTGGGCCGCGGTATCGGGGACCTCGATGGCGGCGGGCATCTTGGTCTGGTCGCTTCTGGTCAGGAGGCGTCTCTACAGGCAGGTCAAGACAACACGGCTGAGAATCGATCTTTGATATGGTTGAACGGGCCACAGTTGCCTGGCCCTGGCCGGATTTCGGGGAGAGGAGCTATAAGCGCCAGCTCGATGGGGCTTACCATGGGGCAGACGGCAGCGGTGACGAAATCGCCTTCATGCCACTTCTTCGGATACTACGGCATAAACCCCTGGAACCTTTCCGAGACCAGGCTGGTGGGACTCGAGGTGGACATACAGTACAGGCCACCGGGCCCGGCTGACAGGGCAAAGATCGGGGAGATCGAGGCCGAGTCCAGGGGCTTCGCCAGGATCGCTGAGACTGGGGCCTGGAACTTTCAGCAGGGCTGCATGCTTCACTGGCTGAACGATGATGAGATGATCTACAATGACAGGGAAGGGGATAGGTTCATCTCCAGGATCCTTGACATCGAGAGCGGCGACTCCCGACAGATGCACCTTCCTGTGAGCGCGGTGTCCTCGGACGGGCGGAGCGCCCTCTCCCTGAACTTCTCCAGGATCCACTCCACCCGTCCCGGATACGGCTATCCTGGTGGATCGGGCGCCAATCTCGGGGGCGCCCACCCCGGGGACGACGGTGTCTTCTTCATGGACCTCGAGACGGGCGAGAGCCATCTCGCGGTTTCCATGGATCGTGTCTTCGGGTTCGATGACCACGGCCGGCAGATCGGGGACGCGGTGATGTGGTTCAACCACACCCTCTTCAATCCATCCGGGAAGAGGTTCATCTTCCTCTCCCGCTACCCCCCGGGGTCGTCGAGGAACTCCGCCCTATTCACAAGCGATCCCGACGGTTCCGATCTGAGGTGTCTGATAGATTACGGACTCGTTTCTCACTTCGACTGGATGGATGATCGGAGGCTGCTTGTCTGGGCTGACATCCAAGACGAGGGGCCCGCCTTCTACCTTGTGGAGGACGATACCGGGGATTACCGGAAGATCGGCGAGGGGATCCTCACGCGGGACGGCCACTGCAGTTTCTCGCCCGACCGGGAGTGGGTGCTGACGGACACCTATCCCAACGATAAGGGGTTCAGAAAACTCATGGCCTTCCACCTGAATAGCGGGAATGTCGTCCCGCTTGGTAATTTCTACTCCGATCCGGAACTCACGGGAGAGATAAGGTGCGACCTGCATCCGCGTTGGAGCCGCGACGGATCACGTATCTGTTTCGATTCGACCCATGAGAAGAACCGACAGATCTACGTGCTCGATTTTGACTACTGATCGGTATATGAAGGACCATGATTTCTAGATCAAGCGGTATATTGCGGGCAGCCGAACCAGATTTTAATAGGTTCAAGGCATAGATGCAATATGAGCTTTGAGTTAGGCGGTGTCGAGGTCGAGGACATGTACTGCGAGGCCTTCTCCGGCCTCTTCTCCAGGATACTCGTGACCGCTGTAGACGAGAAGCGGCTCAGGAGGGCAGCGGTCGCGGCCACGTCGCTGCCGTGCACCGTTTTCGGGGAATCGGAGGGGGGAATTGAGCGGTGGGTTGGGCCCGAGGAGACGCCCGATGGCAGGGATGGGGCGGTGATCCAGATATGGATCGGCAGGGCCAAGAGCCTTAGATGCCCGAAGTGCGGCCATGCCTGGAAACCCTACCGGACCACTTCCGGCACGCTGGAGTTCGAGATGAGCAAGAGGATCAGGCAGGGGATCCTTGTCGTCCCAACCACCAGGATATTTGACGTTTCCCGGTCGGAGAGCAAGCTGGACATGATGGACAGGGTCGGCCACTGTGGGGACGGCTATGAGTGGGTCGAGGAACGCTTCGGAAGATCGATGATTAACATACCGCTCATGATGGGCGAGTTCCTGATCGAGAGGGAGATCGGTTACGGGACCGGCGTCATGGGGGGGAACGTTTGGTTCATGTGCGACTCGATCGAGTCGGCTCTCGAGGCCGGGGACAGGGCGGTGGACGCCCTGTCCGAGATGGAGGGGGTGATCACCTCCTTTGACATCTGCTCGGCGGGGTCCAAGGTGGAAACCAAGTTCCCGGAGATAGGCCCGACCACGAATCATCCCTACTGCCCGACCCTCCGGGACCGGATCCCGGATTCCAGGGTCGAGGAGGGGGTGGAGAGCATTCCCGAGATCGTCATCAACGGCGTTGACCTCGAAACCGTGAAGGCGGCGATGTTGACCGCTATAGAGAGCGTGGCCGGGGTCGATGGTCTGGTCAGGGTATCGGCGGGCAACTACGGCGGCAAGCTTGGAAAGTACAGGATCGCGCTGAAGGACCTGGCCTAGATAGGTAGCTCGGTTTTCACCGGCTCGGTACCACCACCGGTTTCACTGCAGCCTGTCTATAAAGCCGTTGATGGCCTTCGCTACCTCCTTAGGGGCCTCGAGGGGTAGAGGATGGGATGCGTTTGCGATCCACTTCACCTGGATGTTATCCCTGTCGGGGATGTGAAGGTCTTCCAGGCTCGGCCTCCTCCGGCCCCTGTCCCCCCAGATCTCCAGAATCGGGATGCAGGTGTCTGCGAGGAATGAGCTGCCGTCCCACCTCTTCCATATCTGAGCGAATCTATTCCGCTGCGTATCATTCCACCTCTTGGTGACGGATCCCCGGATCTCCATCCTCCTGGCTTCGATCTCCGGGGGCATGGTGGTCCAGTGCGAGTTGCCGAAGGCATCCTTGCTGGCCCTCGAGTCTGTCCAACCTTCGATGGCGATGATACCCCTCACCCGTTCGGGGACGAGGTTTCCAACCTCAAGCGAGATCATGCCCCCTATGCTGTGGCCGCCTATGAAGAATTCCCGCAGGCCGATCTCGTCCGCGACGGAGATGACGTCCGTTGCGAAAAGCTCGATGCTGCCGTTCTCGGGCGGTGGCCAGCTCCCCCCGTGACCCCTGATCTCGGGGATGGTGACCCCGATACCCTCGTTCAGGTTGCCTACGATACCCTCTAGGGCTCGACGGTCGTTGAAGCTCCCGGGGATCAGGATCAGGTGCGGCCCGCCGGTGTTCCTGACGTAGTAGTTGATGTGGCCCTCATCCGTCGGCAACTGCCCCGACTCGAACTCAGAATCCCCAATCGTTACGTGTTGAGGGGCCATGAGGCGATCACATCGGGTAGCGGCTCAAGTATCTTAGCCTCGGATCTGGGGGACACTGATTCGAACCGGTTTGCCGCGTCCCCATGGATTTGAGGGGGGTTAACTTGATATGGTGCCGCTGCACCACTGGTTCAAGGGATCCTCGGAATGAAAGGGCGTAGAGGGATTTGCCTCGCATTCATGTGCGCCATTATGGCGTGGACGTGTCCCAATGCCCAAGCGGTGGATCCAGAAACCGGAAGGGTACGGATTCTCTATATTGGGGATGGCTGGGGACCCTCGCCGGTGCCCTTCCTCAGGTCAGATCCGGGGTTCGATCTCGTCTCGGTCCCAACGAGCACCCTCCACGCGGACGTCTCATCGATCGGCTTCAGCACCGGCGTGATGAGGAAGCTGGTCAGGCTATATATGCCCCGCTCTCTCGCTGAGATGCTGGCCAAGCATGATCTGACGATCCTCAGTGATGCCAATCCGTTCTTCATAGCGGAGAAATATCTGACGTGGATCAGGGACTCGACCGTCGATAACGGGTTGGGCCTGGTGATGGTGGGTGGGATGGAGAGTTTCGGCGCGCCGAAGGGCATGCCGTGGACATCCCTCGAGGATATGCTTCCCGTGGACATAGGCCTGGACATCACGCAGGGGTACTATTTTCCCTCCTTCAAGGTTCAGCCCGCGCGTGATCACCGCTTCACCAGATCCCTACCTTGGCGGTCGATGCCCTTCTTCCATGGGATGAACAGGCTGACCCTCAAAGAGGGGGCAACGCTCCTCCTCGAAGCGGAGGGTCACCCTTACCCCCCTCTCTCCTACTGGGAGTTCGGCGAAGGTGTAAGTGTGGCTCACGCACCCGACTGGACCCCGGTTAGCGGTGGCGACGTGATGCGCTGGGAGTTCTACCTGGATTACGTGGCCAATATCGCATACCTGGCCACGGGGTCCAGGATCCCAGAGAACCCGTACCTAATCCACTCCCTCAGAACCGGCTTCTGGTCTATGCGGGTCAGACTGACATCGGTGGTGGACATTGCCGGGTTCGTCGAGAAGTTTGGAGCCAACTCCTACAACTTGGAGAGAAAGCTCGCGGAATCGAGGGACCTGGTGGCTTCGGCGGAGAGACTCTATGTACTTCAGGAGTACGAGGCCGCGAGGCGCAGAATCGCTGAGATCGAGATGCAGATCAAGGAACTTCAAGGCCAGGCGATGGATCTGAAGGACAGGGCGCTTCTGTGGGTATACGTCGTCGAATGGAGTGTGACCTTGGGCATAGGCATCCTGGCGGGCGTAGCCTTATGGGCCCTTATGGTGAGGCGCAACCTGTACACGGCGGTCGGTGTCACTCGCCTGAGGCGCGGGGAAGAGTAGGGCGATAGGTATATCAAATGGTAGATTTGAAGGTAAGTGCGGGCCGGGCGGGACTCGAACCCGCGACTTGCGGCTTTCTTCCGGAGAAAAGTTAGGAGGCCGCCGCCCTATCCAGCTAGGCCACCGGCCCAAAGGCCCAAGTGGCGGGCCCGATTTCGAATTAAATATCTTTTCGCATTTCCCATTTCACGGACGGATCGGGAGCGATTTCGGTCATGATACACTTTAATATCCGTCTCCGGGCGGATTGACACGCACCAAGGTATGGTGCCTCTCGGTGATTTTGAATGGCTGATCGCGTTGGTTTGGCCGCCATTGGGGCCGGAGGTATCTTTCAGGGGGCCCACATGCCCAGGTACCTGGAGATACCGGAACTGGACTTCCTTGGCGTTTACGATGTCGATGAGGGTCGAGCGGAGGCCGCTCTGAAGAAGTACGAGGGTCTCAAAACCGAACGGGGGATAGAGTCGGATATAACCCCGAGGGTGTACTCCAGTATCGATGAGATAATGAATGACGATCGAGTGGAGATGGTGGACGTCTGTACCCCGCCCTTTGCCCGCGACATGGTTGTGGATCTTCTAAACGTCGGCAAGAACGTGTGTGCCGAGAAGCCGATGACGCGGAACTACCTCGAGGCCAAGCCCTTGGCAGAGGCCGCGAAGGACTCGGGCTCGCTCTTCCAGCACAATGAGAACTGGTGCTACGACGGATACCACTACACGCTACTGAAGCTGATAAGGCACGACCTCGGTGTCCCCTTCGTCGGGACATACTCCGAGGGACACGGGGGCCCGGAGGGCCGGGAGTGGTTCTGGGACCCCGAACTGGGCGGGGGCGGCACCCTGCTTGACAACGGGATCCACCCCATCACGGGTAGCTGGTATCTCCTCGGTTTCGAGGAGTGGGAACCGGTCAGGGTCAAGACCATCGAGCTCGGTATCAAGTACCCTTGGCGGATGCTGGGCGGATTCTACCAGAGGGTCCAGGTCGAGGATCACGCCCATGTCAAGATCATGTACGAGAACGGCTCCGGGGACGTGTCCATGGCCCTGGTCGAGGCCTCCTGGAGCTGGACCTATCTCAGCTCCTTTGTCCAGTCCGAGAGGGGATCCGCCAGGAGGGAGGGGGACGAGATAGTCCTCGACCTGTACGGCTTCGGCGAGCGCAGGGTTCGCTTCCCGGGCATCAACGGGACCTACGGCGAGCTGAACAACTTCGTGCAGTGTATACTCCGGGGCAAACCCTCGATGACGAACGAGGACGTAGGCCTTCGAAGCATGGCGATGGTGGGCGCGACGTACCTCTCCAAGCTGAGGGGGCGTCCGGTCGAGATCGACGAGTTCGTCGAATGGGCGGAGGGTATCGGCGACCACGAGAAGCTGAGACACGAGATGCTGAAGGCATGCCGGTAGTATCGCCCCCGTTTCCGGATCCGATTTAAATCCCACGGTTCCCAAGTATATGCGTTGAAGAGGAGCAAGCAGAGCTCTCGCATGCTCAAGGCGATCAAGTCGGGCTCGCGCCCCAGCATCAGGTCGGGCAGGATGCCGTCGTCCAAGAGCGAGGCGAGATGCATCCTGTGCAGGGGTACCAAGTTGCTGTGTGGTAAGAGCAGGTGCCCGATCATGGTGAAGTTCTACGCCCAGTCCCGCATCGCCCCGGCCATCAATGGCCTGGAGATGGACGGTGATTCGCCGCCCGGCGTTTTTGTAGGCCGGAGCGGTTACCCGAAGGTTTCGGTGGGACCCCTCATCCCGCCCGATCACGGGGACACCTCGGAGATGGATACCCCGGAGAGGTGGCTGGGCAAGAGCATAGACGACATAGTCGATTTCAGATTCAGGCTGGTGCGGGGGAAGAGCCCGGTCAATGTGCGTGACGTGAACGGGGGAGGGAGGATCGTCGATGCCACCAGGGAGATCGCGATGTCGAGGGACCCAGCTGAGATCGAGGCCCGGTTCACCAAGAGGCCGACCTCCAGGATAGTCCTCGACGACGATATCCAGCCCTTCGGCCCCGCGGCGCCGATAAAGTCGATGAACCTGGGGACATACAGGCTGGACCCGAACGTGGAGAGGGCCCACTTCGACACAGACCTCAAGTCAAGGGGGGCGGTGGCGGAGCTGTACGGGAAAGGGGTGTACGTCTCCAAGATCCAGCGCGCGTTCAGCGTGGGCGCATTCGGGGTGGAGGACAACCGGCGGTTCGTGCCGACGAGATGGAGCATAACCGCGATCGACAGCATGCTGTCGAAGGACCTCAGGGCCAGAGTCAAGAGATACCCCTCGGTGAACGAGTACCGGGTGTACGAGTCGTGTACCCTGGACAACCGCTTCGAGATACTGATGATGCCAGGTGCCTGGAGCTACGAGCTGGTCGAGGCCTGGTTCCCCAGATCCGCCTGGAACCCGGTCGGGGACCGGGTCGCGATCTTCTCCTCGTCCGAGGGATACAAGGGCAGGAAGACCTATGCGGAGATAGGCGGCTGCTACTACGCCGCCAGGCTGGCAACCTGCGAGCAGCTGGACAAGGAGGAGAGGCAGGCCTCTGTGGTGATACTCAGGGAGAGCCATCCCGGATACATAATGCCGGTTGGGGTATGGAACGTTAGGGAGAACGTGAGGAACGCCGTGAGGGGGCCCTGCCGGAAGTTCGACACACTTCACGGGGCCCTGGCCCACGTTTCCACCAGGCTGGAGATCGATCTCCCCACCTGGCTTCATAACAGCGATGTGCTGAAGAACAGGATCTACCAGAGAAGGATCGACGAGTACTAGCGCTATCCTATCTCGTACTCCACCGTGGTGAACATCGGGCCCCTTATGTCGATGGTCCTGTTGTTGGACTCCACGTATCTCCTGATGGCTATGGGTATGGCGAGATGGATGTCCGATGCGGACCGAACCATGCCGACCCTGATCTTCCCGCTGCCAGCTTCATCCTTCGCCTTCCCCTCGATCATGGCGGCAGCGTAGTCGGCGAAGCACGCGATGTAGCTGATTCCGCCCTTCCCATTCGCTCCCTCCGGGGGGTGAGACACGATGTTGCCGTCCCTGACATATATGACGTTGAACGCCGCTGGACCGACCAGGCTGTGCCCCTTCTCCACCTCCACCAGCCTGACCTGGACCTCGGCTCCCGAGATTGAACCGCTCCAGACATCGTACGAGCAGGGCGCCTTCGAGTCGGCGTTCTCCCTGGCGACCTCAACTATGCGCGAGGATATCTCCTTTCCCTGCCGGGTCACGGGTTTCGATGCCGGCCCGAGGCCTCCCTCCATCTCCTCGTCCTCGAAGTGGGCCGGGCGGTATATCTCAGGGTAGGTCAGCTTTCGTATATCCTCCTCCCCGCTTTCTATCATGGCCAAGCGACCTATGCTGAACCCCATGTTGAAGACCGGATAGGGTATGCCGTAACGTGAAAGCGAGACCGGGGAGTACATCCCCAAGTCGGCGACCTCTATTCCCCCCTCTTCGGTCGCCAGCGAGGGATGAACAGCGAACACCTCCTCCTCGGTGCCGGGCGCGTAGTACTTGGAGGTGGCCTTCTTGGTCACGAACCTGAGATCCCCGAATCCGAGGCGGCCGAGAAGATCCCTTGCGATCTTCCTCCCGTCCTGGAGGCTGAAATCCTGGGCCATCACCACGAGAGAGGCGTTGTAGTGACATCTGAGGTGGGTCGCGTCCTCCCTCTGTTCCCTGCGCATTCTGACGCCGGTGGTGAAGAGCTTGATGGGGCAGATCCTCTTGGTAAGGAGTTCGGAGAGTATGGGAAACCAGGCGGTGGTGAAGTGGGATAGCACGGTGAGTCTGGAGGGGACGGGCTTCAGCCTCTTCATCTCCGCGAACACCTTGTCGATGATCTCGGTGGCCTGTTCCTCGTGAATATCCAGCCTGTCGACCATCTCCTCCACGAAGTCGTCGCTCTCCACCCTGCCCGCCTTGTAGTTCCTGAGGAGATCGGTCAATTCATCGACGGCCGAGAAAGAGGGGACGATATCCCGTATGCTAGCCAGCTTCTCCTTCGATAGGCCGATCTCCGGCCTGGGAAGGCCCGCGAGGTAGTAGCAGCGGTCCAGGATCACCGCCGATTCCGGGCCGTACTGCCTGGTGACGTGCTCGTCCTCCCAGATGAGCGGAGTTACGGTCTCGTCGAATCCCAGATCGAGCAGAACCTCCCGTATCTTGACCAGCGACTCCATGATCGGCTGGGCCGACCCCCGGCCCCCGCCTCCACGGTATCGCTCTCCCTCGTGATCGATCAGTTTCCCGGTCTCGAGCCAGGCCGATTCGAAGTCGCTCCGTGACATATCGTTGATCTCGTCAGGATCCCAAGGGGCCACGTGTTCACCCCGTGTATTTCTCAAGCTTCTCCGAGAGGTCCCTCTGGAGTATAGCGTTCGTCACGTCGGCCCTGGTCCTCTCTATCAGGCTCCTGGCCACATCCTGTTTCCTCCTCAGGTCACCGACGATCGCCTTCGGATAGTCGAAGCCCATGAGCGCATCGTAGAGGTTCTCGGCAATATCGAGGTACTCCTCGGCCTGTTCGGTGTCGTGCTTCCTGAGCAGGTTCAGGATGTGTCTCCTGACCTCTCCGATGGTATCCCCGATCCCGCTGAGATACGCCGCGGGCGAGACCCCGACCTCGCTCAGGGTCGGGAGGTCCTTCTCGGTCAGGAGCTTCCTGACTGCAAGCAGCTCGGTGAACTCGGCCATCGCGGCCTTCACGGCATTTGAGCTGAGGAGATCGGGGTGCTGTTCGAGATCGTCGAAGAGGTCGATGAGGTGCTGCCTAGCGGCCTTGACCGACTTCTCCGCCGCGTCGTAGTCCCGCCTGTGATATCTCCTGATCCCGTCGCCGGACTCGCGGATGATGAGCCGGACCTTCTTGATCGAGGCCTCCCTTGCCTGGTCCTTCCTCTTGAGCATGCGGTGAATTCGTCCTATGTCTTCCAGCAAAGTGTCTCTGCATCTCGGTTGAAGGGGTCCAGTTAACTCTTTTTCGTTATAGCATCACCTACGGGGGACTACATATATGCCGCCGGTAGAGAGGGCTCACGTTGAGCAGGCAGAACCCGGAACAGGGAAACGTCTACCAGGTACTCCGGAAGCAGGGGTACGGCCTCGTCGGCCGCCACTCGGCGGTGAAGCTCTGCCACTGGCTGCGCAAGAGCCTTCGGGATGAGGGGACCTGCTACAAGGAGAAGTTCTACGGCATCAGGTCACACAGATGCCTTCAGATGTCGCCATGCGTCGCATTCTGCAACTTCAAGTGCGTCTTCTGCTGGCGTCCGGTTGACCTGACCGAGAGTACCTCGATGGGTGAGGACGTCGACGATCCAGATCTCATCGCATCCAAGTCCATAGAGGCCCAGAGAAGGCTGGTCAGCGGATACGGTGGCGTTCCGGACATGGTTGAGAGGGCGCGATTCGAGGAGGCCCTGGAACCCAAGCACGCGGCGATATCCCTGGCCGGGGAGCCTACCCTGTATCCCGAGCTGGGGGGTTTGATATCCGCGTACCACCGGATGGGGATGACGACCTTCCTGGTGAGCAACGGGTCGAGGCCGGACGCCCTCGGATCCCTCACGGAGCAGCCGACGCAGCTCTACATATCCCTCTCGGCCTTCGACGAGACATCCCACTTCAGGGTGAACCGGCCCAGCGTCCCGGGCACCTGGGAGTCCCTGCAGCGGAGCCTCGAGCTTCTGGGTTCGATGGATTGCCGGACAGTGATCAGGGTCACGATGGTCAAGGGACTCAACATGTTTCACGCGGAGGACTACGCGCGGATGATCGAGAGGGCGTCGCCGGACTTCGTCGAGGTCAAGGCCTACATGTACGTCGGCTGGTCCAGGTACAGGCTAGAGATGGAGAACATGCCCAGGTTCAGGGAGATCAAGGGCTTCGCTGAGGAGATATCCAGGGAGTCGGGGTATGGGTTGCTGGACGAGTTCCGGCCAAGCCGGGTGGTCCTTCTATCGGCCTCCAAGCGGGATTCGACCATCCGGGGTCTGGAGTAGACCCTGAAGTTCCTAGGTCCTGGGCCGCGGTTTCGGCGGCTCGATCATGTTCACCAGGTACTCGGATCCGCCCGCGCTGGTCTCTATCTGGACTATGTGTATCAGCTGGTATATCGGTATCCTTCCATGAGTGGTTCTCCTGCTCTGGGGCACCGCGTTGGGATCGATGTGGAACTTCACGCCCAGCCTGTCGTTTCTCTCCAGATCCTCGAAGAGGACGAAGCCCCTGTCCGGGGTGGTCAGGATCGACGGCGATCCCTCCCTTATCCTCCCCTCCTCCGTGAGGCCCAGGTACTCGGTCTCGTTCTCGTTTCTCTCGACGGTGAGTTCCTCGAGGCTGAGGATCTTGTTGAGGTAGAAATCGGCAACGCCCACGAAGAAGTAGGTTAGGTCTCCGTCCTCGTCGAAGAGACAGGCGAAGGTGCTGTAGAAGTCCCAGAGATGGCTGTTCCTGAAGACCGGTCTGTCGGTGCTGTACATGATCTCGTCGGGAACGGCCTCCCAGACAACCTTGGAGAAGTCAAACAGGTAGAGGTCGAATTCCCTCACGACCATGGTCTCCTCGTCGATCCAGATCGGGATCTCGACCGGGATGTTGATCCTCTTCGGCGGGTGGAAATCGGACATGTTCATATAGGCCTCTATCGCGGCCACGCTGAGACAGATATCCTCCGGAGTGCCCTCGTAGGATCTCCCTGCGATGAGCTCTGTTCTGTTCATGAGGCAGTAGTGTGACAGGCTGAGCCAGGATACCGGCTGTTTCATCAGCAGCGCGACCCCGGAGATGAACCTCGTTCCCCCGGCACTTCTGTACTCGTTGCTGACAACCGAGTATATCCCCTCCTCCTCACCTATTATGAAGAGCGTCACCAGTGTAGACAGGACAAGCGCGATCAGTATCACTCCCAGGAGACTCCTAGAACCCCTCAAGCTTGTTCACCTACCCGACCCGCCGGGTTACGCTTACCTCCCTGTAAAGCCTTCTCCTGATCATCAACGCCCATATAACGATCCCGGTCATCAGGAACGTAGCCGACACAGCGGACCACTCGATCACATATATCCAGAAGAGGGCCTGTTCGCGAAGTTTCACCGCCTCGGCTTCGATCTCCTCGAACATCTCGATCGCCTGATCCATCACTTCCTGCGCCTCCTCGTATCTGAGATCGAGATACAGGTCCTCCGCCTGGTCTCGCAGCGGCAGCGTATTCGCGAGCATCTCCTCAACCGGCCTGGTGTTGGCGTTGAACTTGTCGATGAAGTCTATCATCCCTATCATGTACGCACGGTGGTCCCTGAAACCGTGGAGCTGCTCACGTATCCTGTGAACCAGATCCAGGTCGTCCGGAACCGGGACACCCGCCGCCTTGTAGACGTGGTTGATGAAGTAGTCCCGGTAGAACTTCCACTCGTAGTACGGCTGCATGAATCTCTCCACGCCCATCGAGTTGGCCACCCCGACGCCTTGGCCGAACGGCCTGGTGACTATCGCCGCCTCCTGTCCCTTCCTGTATCGAGCCCAGACCGTCGCTCCCTCCCGCGGGTCGTGGACCCCCTGTTCATCCGCAAAGGCGACGGTCTCTATCCCGGGTATGTCGAGGAACGGCCCCTCGTGCACCAGGTCCAGGAATGGGCACTCCTGGTTCTGCTGGTCGATTATCATGTCGCACGGGTATGCGTCATAGACCGGGGTCTTTATCCAGTCCTCGACCGCGTTGCCGGTCCATCCCCCGATGCCATACCAGCCCATCTCGCTCAGGATCAGCCCCGTCCCCTCCTGCTCGATAGAGTCCCTCATCCAGATGAACTGTTCATTCGTGAATCCCCACGGAACTAGATCGGAGAGCATGAAGGTGTCCACCCGGGATACCCAGTCCTCGTAGTTCCGGGGCATGTGGATCCTCATGTAGCGTGCCATATCGCTTGCGTACGTGGAGTCACCGGCGGCGATGAAGGTCACGCTTATCTTCGGATCCGTCATCATGATGGTTGGGGTGACTGTCCACCCCTCGCCGAATAGCAGTAGCTGGATGCGGTTGGTCTCCGGATTCACCTTGGCTCCGGCCGCCGTGAGTGAGGCCAGAAACATGGTCGCCAGGGCGAGTCCAGCCGCGCCCAAAAAATAGGTCCTCGGACCCATGGAGCGACCGTGCAGCTTTCCTCTATTAAGCTTTCTCCTTCTCCGTAGTGAGCATCCCCCGGGTTATGGCGATGCATCTGCGCAGCAAGATATCGACCTCGCCCTTCCCCCTCAGGGCCGCCGCCCCGTCGTGGCCGCCGCCCTTTCCTCCTATCTCGGCGGCGAGCTCCCGCATCAACCCAGCGAGGTTGACACCATCCTTAACTGCGCTTGGATTCGCCCTGCCGCTGATGCTGATCGTCGATTTCTTACTCCCCCCCGCGAAAGCAACGTCCGCCCCCAGCCTCAGGAGGGCTGAGGCGACGTCGCCCTGGAAGCTCGAGACCTCGGTATATGCCAGTATATACATGCCTACGGTCTCGATCGAGAGCCTGGATGCCCCCTTGAGGCACGCTATCTTCAGGGACCGGTCCTTCGGGGACCTCAGGAGGTCGAAGACCTCCTTGACCTCGACCCTGCTCATGGAGGATATTCGGACCACCCTCTCGAGGGTCCGCTTCACCGATAGCTTCAGACCCCGGGTATCGGCTATAATGCCCGAAAGCAGCAGGGCTGCCATCTCGGGGTTCACCGTGGAGATCTCTCCCTCCCTGGTAAGGTAATCCAGGAAATCGAAAACCATCTCCGAGGCCGATGAGTAATCGGGATCGACGAACACGAACTCCCCGCTGACCCCCTCAACGCTGTGGTGATCGATTACCGCCGACGGCCCGTATTCTCGATTCGGATCGGGAACGGTGTCAACGAAGATCACAAGATCGCCAGGAGGCGGTTCATCGGATACCAGCACCTCTCGAGAGAAATGGTCGGCGATCTTCCTGCCCACCTTGCTGATCGATTCAGGTGCGGCGACGGTACACGTCTTGCCGATCTGCTGGAGCGCTGCCTCGAGCGCCAGGGATGCGCCGACCGCATCTGCGTCCGCGTTCTCGTGGGTGTATATCGATATAGGGTCCGATATCTTTATGAGGTCCAGTAACTTGAAGAAGTCCATCGCTCATCCAGCCGGAGCGACTCCCTGGTCCCCGCTGGTCATGCTCCGTATCTTGGATTCCATCTCCTTCATCCGGTTCACGACCTTCGTTTCCTGTCTCTTCGTCACCTTGATCCGCAGTTCCAGGGTCTCTATGCGCTCCTCGAGGTCCTCCTTCGCCGCGCCCTTCTCAACGTGTATCATCAGGTTCCCTACGTTCTTGTAGACCAGCCCGCCTTCCTCTAGCTTGTTCAGTTCCTCCAGGGCCATGTTCGCCTCGTTGAGCTGGCTTTCCAGTCTCCTTCTCTGGAGGGCAATCTCCTGGTACTGCTGTCTCATCTGCTGGTACTGGCCGAGCTGATGTTGCAGCTGTTGTGGGATCTCACTTGACAAATCAATCATCTCCTCCGCACTCGGTTAACCTTCGCGCCAGCAGCAGCCAGCGCAGGTACGAGTTGATAGCCGCCCTCATGCTGGACACGTCCGCCGAATCCAGCAGGAGCACGATCTCGTTCCCCTTCCTCTCCATATCCACCCGGGTACGGGTCGATGGCACCGCGCCCATCTCGGGCAGCACCGCGCCGAAGACCGATTCCGCGGTTCGATGGTCGAGAAAGGGTATCGTGATGCGGCATCTCAAGCAACTACCTCGCCTTGATCTTGGTGGGGTTATCCGACGGCCTCACCTTGTACAGGATTCGGTAGCCACAGTAGTTACATCTCACCGGCTCCCCCTCCTTCAGGGTGACCTGGCGGCCGCAGTTTCGGCACTTGTACTTGGACCTCATCTCCTCCAAATCACTCACCCCTGACGGATTCGGCGGTCTTGGGCACGAAAGCTCCACCTGCGAATACGCTGCCGCATCTTGAGCACTTCCAGATTCCCGTTCCAACCCTCTCCAGGGCGGCCTTCCCGCACTCGGAGCACTCGTGTTTGGCTCTGGCCCTCCTCTCGACGTCCCTAACCTGGCCACGGAGCTTCCAGCCGTATCTGGCTCCCATGCGGCCGGCGGAGCCGATCTTCTTCTTTTTCTTCATCCGACTTCCTCTAACTTGAGTTTCTTGCGCAGGTCAGCCACGGTCTTCATGGCCAAGTCTATCGCTGCCTGGAGCTGAGACACCGTCCAGGGCCCGGAACCGCTCTTCTGCATAGCTCTAATATGTTCTTCCTCATCGATTCCGATGACGATCTTGCTGTCCATCGCGATCTCCTCCTCGTGGGTGGGATCAACGATCAGGGAATCGACGAATTTGGCAACGGAGCAGGAGATCGGCGCGCCCTCGATCGGAAGGGGCTCGGTTTCATCCAACTCCACCGGCTCCCCGTCCTTGATCTCGTACTTCTTCATCTTGGCGGTTCTCAGTGCCAGCATGGCGCCCAGCGTGGCGGCATCGATGAGGTTCCCAAGATCGTCAAGGATATGGATATCGACGAAGACGGTCCTCACGAGCTCGCCCTCCTCTATGCACATCTTCTCCATATCGATCATCTGGGATTCCCGTATCGAGCGGTCGACAACCCGCGCTATCTCCAGGTATTTCTCGTTGTACATCGGGCGTCCGGATTCGACCTCCGGCGATGCGCTGGGCACGAGTTCGGCAGACGTTATCAGGGTGCCCTTGTCCGGGGAATCGGGGTATGGCTGCCCCGTACCGATCTTGACCGCAACGAGTATCTGGGTACCCCCGAAGAATATTAGGCAGGAACCCTCGGCAGTGCCAATGTAGTCCATCTCATAGTTGATCTCTCTGAACTCCTCGAAGCCCCTGCCATCCGGCCTGTTGCCGTTGCTAATGAGGTTACGTACGCTTTCTCTTTTGACTTCCTCGATAACTTCGGTCATGTGATCAATCCCTCTTGTACTTCTCCATCAGAGCATCGCGCTGAATCTGATGTATCCGGTCTACGGAGTCCATAACCATGTCCAGCCCTTTGTTGAACTCGTCCCTCGAGAGGTCCCCGTCCATCTGCAGAAGGGAGATCAGCTTCTTCCGCGGCATAACCGCCACCGGGACGTCAGCCTCCCCGTAGTTGTCCTCGTCCTTGTTCAGGTCCAGGCAGACCTCGCCATCGATCTTGCCGAACGCGAGGGCCACCACGAGATCCCTCATCGGTATCCCGGCATCTGCCAGAGCCAGCGATGCGGCGTTGATTCCGGTGCATCTGGTTCCGGCGTCGGCCTGAAGTATCTCTATATTGATCTCGATGCTGGATCTCGGGTACTCGGCAAGGAAGACCGCCGGCTCCAGTGCCTCCTTGGTCACTTTCGATATCTCCGCCGACCGCCTGTCGGGCCCGGGCCGTTTCCGGTCCTCGACCGAGAACGAGGCCATGTTGTACCTCACCTGCAGGATGGCGCGATCCGATTCCTGAAGGTGGCGGGGATGCGTTTCGCCGGGGCCATAGATCGAGGCGAGCGCCTTGTTCTTGCCCCACTCCACGAAGGCTGAGCCATCCGCCCTCTTGAGCGGCCCGGCCACCATCTTGACGGACCTTGGCTCGTCCAGTTTTCTACCGTCCAGCCTTTTTCCGTCGACGATTAGTCTTTCCGGTTTATCCACTTCCAACTTCCTCCTTTAGTATCTCTTTCACACGGTTCGTGAGGCCGGATGTATGCGATTCAGCCTCTATCTTCTCCAGTATGCGTTTCAGCAGCTCCTCTTGTTCTATGTTCTCGCATCGGGCCCAGATTATCCCGTTCTGACCGACGATTATCTCCTCGCTGATAGCTCTCTTCAACATCGATATCATCGATCCTCTTCTGCCGATGACCCGGGGAACCTTCACAGGGTCGATGGTGAATATCCGTCCTCCCATCAGCTTCCTGAGCTGAGGATCTCTCATGGAGAGCTTGATCTGCATGTACTTGTTCACCGATATCACCTCGGTGAAGATAAGATCCCCGGTGGCGAGTATCTCGACCAAGTTGCCCTCTATGGGATCGAACCTCTGGGGTACCTCACCGACCTTCAGGATACCCGGGGTGGGACTCCTGAGAAAGGTCATCCACCCCATGAACTGGACCTCGGTAACCATGGCGATCACCCGGTCTCCAGGGTTTGGTATGTAGGCCCCGGCGAGGGGAATGACGCGAATCGAGTTACCCCGTCTGTCTACAAGACCGACAACGCTGGAGAATATCTCGTTACCCTCGCGAAACACGCCCTCCCTGAGTCTAAGGTTCCCCTTTCCGATCTGTGTTCCTGGTGTAACCAGGTCTCTATTGGACATCTTGGTCAAGAAATCACTAGCCTATTTGCGCTCAACTACCTTGGTTTCAACTTCGCCGGAGGTAACCTTTCCGAGGACCGAGTAGAACTCCTGTTCAACCCCCACCGGGATCTCGATCAGGCCAATCCACGACCCGTCCTTCTGCCACTCCTGTTTCTTGAGTTCTCCAAAAGACCTGACCTCCCCGTAGGCTCTGCCGGTGTACTCGGCCGGTATCTTCACGGCTATCGTACGGACTTCGAATCTGAGCGGAAGAAGCGGCCTCAGGTCCTTTACAACCCTCTTGACCTGTTCCTGGACGCTCTCGAAGGGGTCTATTCTGCTCCTCGCCTCCTCCATCGCCTTCTCTATCCGGTTCGGTGGGTGAGGGAGACCCGTCCTGGGGTCAACGGAATTCCGGGAGATGAAGTTGATAACGGACCTCCTCTTGTTCTCGACCATCTCCCTCCTCTGGGCGGTCGTCAGCTGTATATCGCCCTTGCGGATTATCTCGTAGGCGACGGTCTTCAGGTCCTTGGTTCCGAATATATCCTCTATCCTCTCCTCCGAGGCCTTATCCCCGGCCCGGGCATCCTTGAATACGTTCTGAACCGCGAGCAGATCCTCGAGCTCCACGTCTTCACCCTCCCTGACTTCGGTGGCAAGTTTCGGGTCGACGAGTAGCTCGAACTCCGACCCGTGGGAGGAGAGGCGGGCGATAACGGCATCATCCAGGGTTACCATCTCTTCCTCCTCCGGCCGGGGTCATGACGTCCCGCTGCGATTCAGAGCGGATTCGAGAAAGGGCAGAGGGCGTATTGATTGAACTCGTCGTTGGAGAGTTGTCTCTCGGATATCTTATGCGTATTTGCCCCCCGCAAAGGGGTCTCGGATTCAAAATGTGATCCCTCTTCATTCCAGAGGATTGACCCAGGTGCTCGGTGTTGAACCCAAAGGACCCCCGAACTTTCCAGGCCGATCAACCACATTTGGAGAGTATCTTCGGTCTGAACTCCTGATGAGAAATCTCGATCCTGAAACGAAACAAGTTTCCTAGTCTGGGTAGTTACCTCATTCTCCCCGGATCTTCCTCTAAATTCCTTTTTTCCGCTCTCTCAGGCCTTTTTCTACCTATTTTTTGATAAATCTATCCTCACATGATCTGATTGTGCCCGATAGGCCAAGGGTCCTGAAGATCACCCTCTTTCCCCTTACCTCATTTATAAGCGCCATGGAGGCCCTAAGCTGATGCAGACCGTCGAGGTTGGTCCTCACTATCCCTCGCTGGGAGCCCTCATCGAACGAGATCAGCCAAGGTGAGGATACGGAGTAGTCGCGCTCCCCCACGAAACTGAGGTGCGATCCAACGAGACTGTCTATGACCTCCCCTCTGGTCAGCCTCCCCTGACCGATGACGTCAAAGGCGATATACCTTCGCTTGGTCCTCAATCAGCTTTCCCTCCCCTTCGCGGTGTCGATAATGGAACTCGGCACGATGGAGATCCAATCCATGGCCTCCTCGTACGGTATGTGAAGGCAGCTGTGGGCGAGAGAGGCAACGTCCATCGGGTCCCTGAGGAGGTACGGGTCCCGTGCCCCCGAAACCACAAACTCCCTGCACCCCCCCTTGGAGAGTCGCCGGTGCATCAGGCGCCAGTCTCGTATTATAGATGACCGCCTGACCCCCCGGTTCTCGAGGATCTCGACGTAGGGATAAGCAACCGGGATATCGTTCTCCGCAGCGAAACGCCCCGCAACCGCGTCCCTGCAATCGGGTATCACGAAATCGACCGAGGCGTTCGATGCGGCCTTTCTCGCCTTTCTTCCAGAGGCGAACCTGATCGCATCTCCCCCGCCTCCGCGGCTCGCAACAGGTACGAGTTCCAGCTTGGGGTTACTGAGTTTGATCCTCTTTGCCTGATTCCTCGACAGACAGACACCGATGGTCGAGTAGTTCAATTCAGTTCCGATAGTCACAAGTCCGGATGTGCCGTTACCTCCCCCGCCTCGCTCTGGAAAGGTGAGCAGGTCGACGAATTCCCTTCCCATGAAGGTCAATCCAAATCGATTATCTGGCCTTCTCGGCGCCCTTGCCCTTGTTCCTCAGGCCTCTTCCCTTGCGTGCGGACGACGTGAGCCCCCTGTAGGCCCTGTTCCTCTGGTCTTCCCCGCAGATCCAGTTGACATCGCTGTCGGTACGAATCGAGGGGTGCTGGGGATCCACCATTATGATCTCGAAGTACTTGTGCTTACCGTCGCTGGCGACCCAGTACGAGTTAAGTACCTCCAGGTTGGGGAACTTCCTGTTTGTCCTCTCCTCGGCGATTCGCTGAAGGGATTTCTTGGGAGCCAGGTGATGGACAAGCATCCTCCGTGGCCTCCTTCCCTTACGGGGCCTGGCCTTGCGTCTTCCCCCCCTCCTGACGCGGACCCGGGCGACCACGAACCCCTGCTTTGCCTTGTATCCCAGCTTCCTGGCACGATCAAGTCTCGTAGGTTTCTCGATCCGGGTGATAACCGGCTGCCTGCGCCACCTTACCAGCCTTTCCTTCATCAATTCCTTGACGTAGGAATCCTCCGGGCGGTCCCAGGCATCTTCCATAGCCTTGTACATGTTCATTGAAGCCCCTCCTATCGTTCAGGTCAGAGACCCACATCCTGGGGCGAGATAGCATTAAAGAGATCTGCGTTTAAATATCGTTCATATTCCCGATTACGGTGGTAATATGGCCGAGAGTAGCGAGGAAGTAGTCGAAAAGCTTACGGGTTTCGGCAAGGACATCTACGGCAAGGTTGATGACCTGAAGTCCCCCACCTTCAGCTATCCGTCGAAGGGCCTGAATAACGTCTTCTACGAGGAGGAGAGCAATCTGCTGAAGCAGGGCGGGAAGTCCAGTACCAGGTCCTTTCTCAACCTGTCACATTCGCGTAAGTTCATGCAGACCCTGATGATCGGGGCCAGGTGCAAGGACCTGTTGCAGGAGAGCAAGACAGCATCCATCAGGGAGATGTACTATCAGCTCAAGAGGACACTTCCCGGCAAGAAGGAGGAGAACACCTTCGAGGACCAGACCGAGTCAGACTCCTGCGTCGAGGATCTGGAGCGAATGATGGACGTCCTGAGGGAACAGCTCCACCTCAATGCCGACAAGAGCGGAACCCTCCACGGCAACGTGATCGTCGAGGATGCTGGCGACACAATAGACTGCTCAAAGCAGGGAATGGGCGGGTATGCCATCCCCAGCAACATCGAGAGGATCGACATCAAGTCCGTGAAGGCCGACTACGCCCTGGTGATTGAAACCAGCGGTATGGGCGACAGGCTGAAGGAGGAGAAGTTCGACAAGAAGAACAACGCCCTCCTGATATCGTGCGGTGGGCAGCCCAGCAGGGGCGCGCGCAGGCTGGTGCATAGATTGCACAGGCAGTTCGACCTGCCGATCTACGTCTTCACCGATGGGGATCCCTACGGGTACTACATCTACAACGTCATCAAGTGTGGTTCGATCAACCTCGCATATCTATCCGAGAGACTGGCAACTCCCGACTGCAAGTTCATAGGCATGACGATGTCCGATGTGGACAACTACGGACTGGAGAAGGTCACGGAGAAGCTGAAACCCCAGGACGAGAAGAGGATCAAGGAGGAGCTCTCGTATCCCTGGTTCAACAGCGAGGAGTGGCAGCGCGAATTGAAGTCCATGCTCAAGAAGAAGGTCAGGATAGAGCAGCAGGCACTTGCGTACAAGTCCCTGTCCTTCGTGGCCGATGAGTACCTGCCGACGAAGATCGACAGCCGAGATTTCCTGCCCTGATCCGAGGGGGGTTACCTGGGCACCGGATCTGGGTGATATATACTAAGCGGTAAGGCTACCCGAGGGCGGAGACCCAAGATGCCTTGCCGAAGCGACGAGGGCAAACTGGATCGATATGCCCTCCGGGAGATAGAGATCGATCGACCCCAGCTGTTCGTTGATGACTACCTGATCGAGAACAGATTTGACGAGGATAAGCTCTCCTCCACCGTTCCGCACGTTCTTCACGTGGCGGAACACCCCGAGGAACCGGTGCTGGTGCCCGACAGACCCTGGGAAGAGGAATCCGGGATCGGACATCCCTCCGCGTTGTATGACCCGGAGGACGACATGGTGCGGATGTACTACACAGTCCACCAGCGCGAGATGAAGGGGCTGAATGGCTACCCGCCCGGGTCCTACTTCCTGTGCTACGCTGAATCGGACGACGGCGTGAGCTGGCGCAAACCCAATCTTGGAAAGTTCTCCTGGGGCGGCGAGGAGGATACGAACATCATAATGGAGGGGGAAAGGGAGGCGAAGATCGCGCACGTCCATACCAATGGTAACCTCCAGGGGCTGAGGATGAGGAACCTGGGCCAGCTGCCGCATCGCTTTCTTGAGGGTAACCGGTTCCTCATGTACTACTGCGACAGCGCACACTACCTGGCGACTTCACAGGACGGCATAGAGTGGAGGGAACGGGTACACGAGGTCATATCCAATCGGATAGACTGTTACATAACGATAGTGCACGATGACCAGCGGGGCGAGTTCGTCTCATTTCTGAGGAACAGGCTGATATTCAGCGGCAAGGAATCAGAGGACTACTTCGGTAACACCCGGATGATCTGCCGACTCTCGAGCCGGGAGCTGTGGTCAAGATGGGATACCATGCCCTCATCGGTGCTCATCCCGGACGAAGACGACAGCGAGCGTTTCTATGGAATGCCGGCATTCCGCTACGGCGGTGTTTATCACGGCTTCCTGCAGCATTTCTACGAGAACCCTCAGAAGATCGAGGTCGAGCTGGTCTTCAGCAGGGACGGGTTCAACTGGACCCGCCTGCCCGGCCACCCGAAACTGATATCGGTGGGCGAAGAGGGCGAATGGGATTCGGGGATGGTCGCCACCGGGGACAAGGTTATCGAGAAGGGTGACGAATGGTGGCTGTACTACTCCGGCTACAGCGGGTACCACGACGAAACGGACCGGCAGAGCTGTATAGGGCTCCTCAGATTCCGTAAGGAGGGTTTTGTTTCCATTCACGCCGGGGACAGGACGAGCTACCTGCTCACCAAGCCGATCAGATGGCCCGGCGGCGGGCTCGAGGTCAACGCCAAGGCTGATGGCGGATACGTGAGGTTCAGGGTAACGGACCAGAGGAGGAGGACGATCGAGGGCTTCGGCTACGAGGATTGCAGCGAGTTCACCGGGGATGAGGTTCGGCACGCCGTGGAGTGGGACTCGGCCGAGATGGCTGACCTCGCCGGGAAGATAATCCGTCTCGAGTTCAAGTTCAGGAATGCCGATATATACTCCTTCGTACCCTCTTCCGGAGACCCGACTTGAAGGGCTGAGGGTCGAGATGCTGGAGCCAAGAACCTACAAATACAAATCCACAGGTAACTGCGAGATCCGGGCCGACGTCCACGGACCACCGGATGTGATACAGCCCGCGATACTCTGGATGCACGGAGGCGCGCTGCTAGGGGGAGGCAGGGCCGATGTGAAGGAGGACCAGCTCCGACTGTACGCCGAGGCGGGTTACAAGGTGGTCTCGATAGATTATCGGCTGGCGCCCGAGAGCAAGCTCGATTCGATACTTGCCGATATCAGGGATGCCTGGAGCTGGTTACGGGGTGAAGCACCTTCGCTCGGCATCGATAGGGAGAGGGTGGGGCTGGTCGGGCACTCCGCGGGAGGGTATCTGGTGCTCTCTGGCGGCTATCTGTTCGACCCCCCTCCCAGGGCGATCGTCTCGTTCTACGGCTACGGGGATGTAATCGGTCCCTGGTACAGTCAGCCGGATCCGTTCTACTGTAGCCAACCCGCGGTCTCCCGCCAGGACGCCTACTCCTCCGTGGGCGAGAGGCCCATATCCGAGACCTCCGACCCGGCCAGATGGAACCTCTATCTACATTTGAGACAGACGGGCAGGTGGCCCGAGGCGGTCACCGGACTGAACCCCGAGGAGAACCGAGAGGGATTCGGGAAGTACTGCCCAGTACGGAATGTGGCCGAGGGATATCCCCCGACGATTCTTGTACACGGAAGGAAGGACACCGATGTTCCCTACGAACAGTCGGTCTCGATGGCTCGGGAGCTGGACTCCAAGGGTGTCGACTTCGAGCTGATCATCGTCGCCGGTGCCGGGCACGGATTCGACGGTCTGGGTATTGAGAACCCTGACGTGAAGGCGGTCTTTGTGCGAGTTCTGGCCTTTCTGAAACGCTATATGCGGCAGTGAAGGTTAGCAATACCTGCCACTCTTGCGGGCCTCATCGACCATCGTGAGGACGTTCTCAACACTGCAGTTGGCGTGGATGGAGTTGCTGGTGGCTAGGACGTATCCTCCTCCCGAAGCGGCGGAGTCCAGACACCGACGGACCTCTCCCCGCACCTCCTCCTCGGTTCCCATGGGCAGGGCGTACTTGCAGTCGACATTTCCAAGGAGGCAGATCCTGTCCCCGTATTCCAGTTTCGCTTCCTCCAGGTCCATGATCCCGGGCTCGATCGGGTGAATCCCCTCGATCCCCGCATCTATCATGTCCTCCATAATCGGGCCGACGTTTCCGTCGGAGTGTTTCAGAAGCGTTACGCCCTTCCTCCTGGTTAGCCTGGATATCCTACGTATGTTGGGGCAGATGAACTTCTTGAACATCTCCAAGTTCACGAAGGGCAGCTTGTTGTCGGCATAGTCGTCGGTTATGAAGAGCACGTCGATACCCTCGTCGATCATCAGCTTGATCATCTTGAAACACGCATCCGATACCTTTGACAGAAATCGCTCGGTTATCTTGGGCCTCCTGTACATGTCGATGACCAGCTTGTCTATTCCCCCTCGGATCTGGAACGCCATGTGCCAGCCCTCGTGACCCTGGCCCATCAGCGCGACGTCCTGATCCTCGAAGGGCTCGAGCATCCTTCCCAGTAGCTCCGAGGTCTCTCCCTCGTCGGGATCGGGCGGCGAGTAGTCCTCAACATCCTCGACGGTCTTCAGGATCCCGTCCAGCCACCAGGTGGTCTTGGTGTCATCGCGGGACTGCATCACCCTCCCCCAGTCGTCGACGAAGTTGCCCCCGGGCAGCTGCTCGGGCTTGTAGTCCTTGCTGCAAATCGAGTAGTCGCTGAACGCGGCCACGGCATCGAAGCCGAGTTTGAGACAGGCCTCTGACATCGCGGTTCGATTTCTTATCGCTGTCTCCCAGGGGTTGTCGCCCGAGAAGGTCAGGAAGCTCACGCCCTCCAGCCTCTCGCCTGTCACCGCCTCCACTATGGGAGGGTCAAGACAGAGGTCTGTAACCGGGACCAGGTCTGGTTCTTCCAGGTTCACTGCCTTCAGGAATCTGTCTCTCTGCAACATGATAGTGCACCTCTGATGCTTGGAGGTCGGATCTTCCTGCCGTTGGAGGGGGGTCAATATAGTGTTTTCCTCCCCGCTTCGAGGTCCCGGCTGGCCGGCCATGCCGGGGAGGCTTTATATACCTCCCCCCTTTTGATGGATACAGAGTCTCTAGAGGTGTCTAGGATCTCAGGTGTTATTGGAGTTCATTCCGAGGACGGAGAAGACGCGACGAAGACCGCATTCAAGGCCCTGGTTTCACTTCAGAACAGGGGCGAGGCGGGCTGCGGAATCTGCACGGCATCGAACGGCAAGTTACTCTACTGGCTGTCCCCTCTCTCCGATAACCCTGAGCTTGGCCACTCGGCCGAGGGGAGGGAGAGCAGCAAGGTATTCGAATTCCTGTATCCGAGACTGGAGAAGATCGATGCCACGAGACCAAAGATGATCGTCGGTCACACCCTCTTCGAGAAATCGGGCAACATCCAGCCACTGAGGATAAAGAGTTGGGACTACGAGATCGCGATAGCGATGGACGGGACGATCGTGGGGAGAAGCGGGCTTCTCGATGAGAGGTATCTAGGAAAGGAGTTCCTCATTCGGCTCAGAAAAGAGGAGGGCGATATCAGGGCCGCGGCCAGGGATCTGATGGAGGATTTCTACGGCAGGGGATACTACTCCGCGACCATGCTGATCAAGCACGAGGACAAATCGCCTGTGATGGCTGCTATCAGGGACCCGACCGGTGTGAGACCCCTCTGCCTTGGCAGCCGAGACGGCACGTACGTCGTATCCTCGGAATCTGTGGCCCTGGATGAGACGGAGACCTCCTTCATCAAGTTCGTGGAGCCTGGCGAGATATGTCTGTTCGACTCTGAGTTCCGATCAGAGAAACTGGTCAGCAGGCCCCACGCCCACTGCATCTTCGAGTGGATCTACTTCGCTCGAATACAGTCGGTCATAGAGGGAACCCACGTGTACGATTTCCGAAGGAAACAGGGAATCAAGATGGGGAAGCGGTACAGAGACGAGATCCAGAGGGCGGGCGTCATCGGGGCCTCTCCAGATTCGGGCCGGGCTTTCGGGATAGGCCTGAGCCAGGCTGCCGGTAAACCCGCGGAGGAGATAGCATCCAAGAACGGTAGGAGGACATTCCAGATAACCGACGAGAAGCTCCGGGATCTGGCCGCCGAGGTGAAGTTTTTGATCAACGGGCCGGTGGTCAAGGACAGATGGGTCATCGTAACCGACGACAGCATCGTGAGGGGCACCGTCGGCGGGAAGGGGATGATAGGCAAGATCAAGGAATCCGGGGCTGAGCGGGTGGATATGATGGTGTCCTGCGCCCCGCTGACCGGTCCCTGTATGAAGGACTTCTTTCCCAGGAGCACGACGGCGGCCTTCGGCCGATACGGGGATCCGGTGGAGGATATAGCCAAATCGGTCGCCGAGAGGCTGGGGGCCGATAGGGTATACTACACCACCGTGAGCGACATGTTCGACTCCTTGGGCGTTAACTGTGGGGTATGCACGGGCTGCTTCACAGGCCAATACCCGATCAAGAAGGAGCTCCTGCCCGACTATCTGCCGGACTATGTAGGATCGACCCTCGAGTGAACCGATGCCCGCGGCATGCGGAGAAGATATATAATCCGGGTGAGCAAGATCTCGCCGTGGACCAGCAGCTCCTCCTGACCTTCGGCGTCACCCTTTTCAGCATCATCGACTCGATCGGAAACGTCCCCTTCTTCGTTGCGGCAACGGAGGGCTTCACCCAGGAATCACGAAGGTGGATAATCGAGCGCGCCATCCTAATTGCTTCGGCGATACTGATAGTGTTTCTCCTGTCAGGCAGGTTTATCCTGAACGTCCTTCACCTGAGGCTCAGCAGCTTCGAGATAGCAGCAGGGATAGTCCTCTTCATGATCGGATGGGATCTTCTTCGCGCGAGATCATCAGCGGTGAAAACCTCGAAGGCGGAGGAGGCGGAGGCGATGAGCAAGGAGGATATCGCCGTCTTCCCCCTCGGAATCCCGCTTCTGGCGGGGCCAGGCGCGATAACCACCTGCATAGTCTACGGGACGAGGGCCGAATCCATGGTGGGAAGGGCCGGGCTTCTTGGCATCCTGGCCTGCGTGATGGTTGCGTCCTTCCTGGTTCTACTCACAGGTGCAACCCTGATGGAGAAGATAGGACTGACCGGCATGCGTGTCATCAGGAGGGTGATAGGCCTGCTGCTCACCGCCATCGCTGTGAACTTCGTCGTAGATGGGATAAGGAACACTCTGCCCTACCTGACGACAACCTGAGGGATCTGATGAATGCAGAACCAGATGTTCACCGCTCAACCGACCTCGCAACAGAGTTGTATCGGACGGAGCCCGACTTCGTTGTCTACGTTCCCAAGAGCGTCGACGGGTCTACGGGGGATTCGGGAAACGAGCATTTCATGGTCTTTCGAGGCCCCGATGGCTCATTGATGGCGGTGTGGACGCAGAGCACCTACGAGGGCAGGCCGGACCAGCATATAGTGTTCTCGAGGAGCCCCGACGGGAGCCAATGGACGGATCCGTTCACTATCGCCGGCAGGAACCCGGATCCTGGGACCGGCCGGGGAATGGCCAGCTGGGGCTTTCCGCTGGTATCTGAATCGGGGCGCATCTACGTGATATACAGCCTGCACTCGGGTAGGAATGATATCTTCTCACATACCACCGGCCTGATGGCGGGTATCTACAGCGACGACTGCGGGGGAAGCTGGTCGGGCGAGACAACGATACCCATGCCCAGGAGCTGCTGGGATAACCCGGATCGGGATGTCCCCTCCAACTGGATAGTGTGGCAGAGGCCGCGAAGGCTCTCAGGAGGCAGGTACCTCGCCGGCTTCACGAGATGGATCAGCCCCAAGGTAAGGCCACCGGCACCGATAGACATCTGGTGGGCCGAGGCCTCCGTGGTCGAGTTCATGCGATTCGAGAATCTGGACGATGATCCCGATCCGAGCGGCCTTGAGGTGACGTATCACATGTCGGATCGGAAGGCCCTCCAGGTCCCCCTCGTGGGGCATCCGGAAGTCAGCGTGGCTCAGGAACCGAGTATCGTCGCCCTCCCGGATGGACGCTTGTTCTGTGTCATACGGACGACAACTGGTAATCCCTGGTACAGCCTCTCCGAGAACGGCGGAGAGCGGTGGACGGATCCAGTGCCCCTGCGCTACCGGGATGACGGACCGCCCCTGCTTCATCCTGCAAGCCCCTGCCCCATCTACTCTACAGGAGATGGATCCTACGTTCTTCTGTTCCACAATCACGACGGGCATTTCGGTCCGTGGGGGCCGCACGATACCAGGTGGCACAGACGTCCGATATACATCACACGTGGCCATTTCAAGCCCCATGCAGAGCAGCCGATCTGGTTCTCGGGCCCCAAGTTCCTGATGGATAATGATGGGATACCTCTGGGCTACGGTGAGGGCCGGGGCGATTTGGCGATGTACGCCAGCATGACCTACATGGATGGAGACCTGATCCTCTGGTATCCCGACCGGAAGTTCTTTCTCCTGGGGAAGCGTCTCCCGGGCGAGTGCTGACGTGCTACGTAGGGCCGAAATGATGTAGGGAAGGGAATGGCGTCCTTTCCTATGCTATCTAAGGTGTGGCCCCGAGAAGGCATTGTGATCAGAGTGCGCAAAGCTTTCAACGATCAGGCGTAATGATAGACATGCACTCGGTTCATCTCGTCGTTGCCCTTTCACTGATTCTAACGCTCTCCGCCTCTCTCGCCTCCGAGGAGATCGGGTTCGCCAGGGCCATATACGGGCCCTGGAACTACAGCCAGGATGCGAGGGTCGGCCTCGACGCCGACTACGACAACAAGTGGTGGACCACCGGTCCGGAGAGGGTTCTCGAGAGCTTCAGGTCAAACAGCTTGACTGCTGCGGCGAGCAACGTGACCTACGTCGCCGGGCTCTACTATCTTGGGGATGAGGCGGACTTCGAATACGTCAGGGCGGTGAACGAGGCGGGTCAGGAGCAGAGCCACGTCCCGTCAACTGTCGATAGAGCCTACTGGCTGAAGATAATAGAGGAGCCGGCCCTGGCCGTCGCCAACCTCTCCCTGCACGATCCGATATGGGGACTGGTATGGGACTTCGAGCTGTACCTCGCTGATGATGGCTGGGAGACTGATTCCTATAGCTACGATGCGCCGGCGCTGAGGGATTACGCCAGAGCCAGGGGCGTTCAGATCCCGGAGCTGAGCGCGGATCAGAGGTACGGATGGCTCCGGTCTAGCGGTCTGCTCGGTGATTTCATGGACTGGCAGGAGGAGGTAGCATACGAGATGGCCCGGGAGACGAAGGAGAAGGTGCACGGGATCAACCCCAATCTCTCCCTGGGTATTCTTGGTTTCTCAGATTCGTGGCGTTACTGGGCCACGCTGAAGGGATTTTCGGGCGATCTCCCAATAACCCTCTGGACCGAGGACACGTATGGCGGCTACGAGGAGGGGAGGGTGGAGTATCTCCGGAATCGCACTAGGATGATGGGCCTGAACTGCAGAGTCCTACCAGGTTTGTATACCGTGGCCCTAAGTCCGTGGAGGATGATCGAGGACATGGAGCGGGCAACGAGGCACAACGGCGCCTTCTGGATCTACCAACATGACGGGGATCAGTATCATCTGGCGGATGAGTGGACCTACAGCAGGGCGTACGAGATCTTCAACCGCTTCATCTTCTTCAACCGATCAAGAGCCGAGCCCCTTCCGTCGTTCTACCTTCACCCCGGCGTGGTTGCACGGCCGTATGTCGGACCGGACGGGATCTCGGTCCTCCTTGAGCCTGAGCCCGGACTGGACCCCGGCGATGAGGTTGTCCTGATAACCGATGCAGACCACCTCGACTACGTGAGCACGAATCTCAGCCTGCGGGAGCTGTCCTCGAACGAAGTCTCGGCACGGAACTTGCCGTGCATCGTCCACGGCCTTCACCACGGTGATCTGCCTGCGATCGAGGCGTGGTCCCTTCTCCGAGAGCTGAGTAGCCTGCTTGATGCCTACGATGGACTCGGATTGTCAGAGATGGGTGATCTCGATTCAATGCTGGAACACGCGCTCTCGGATTTCGAGGCCGGTAGGTACGGCGAGGTTCAGGGCACGCTGGCACCGGTGTCAGATAGAGGATACCACCAGATACTGGACGTGGTCTATCCCTTGGTCCAGGAGGCGATGCGTAATCCCAGGGAATCTGACATCCCCCTGGAATCTATGAGGGAGGTATCATATGCTAGCGACCTATACCAGGATGGAAGAATTGCGAAGGGAAACACGCACCTGATAAGGGGCCTCAGCTATTGGTCGCAGGCGGTCAGCGAGGACGGGACATGGGTCTTCCTGATATCGCTGCTGGCACTGATTCTCCTTAGGCATCGGTTGAGACCGGATTTCCACAGGTAACCGGCTGCCCCGAAATCCGGCGTGAGAGATAATAGGGCGTAGGCCGATGATCTATCGAGTGGATATGAGAACCCGGTTGCCGCCGGTATCTGGCCCTGACCGCGCAAAGAGGCTGGGGTTCAATTTCAGTCTCATCCGAGCCGTGTCGGTTAATCTCATTCCCATCCTGCTCATATGCTCGGTGCTGGTCTCCACGGCCCCCGCCGGGGCGGCAGACGCGGATGAGAGGATATCGGCATTCGTGATGGCGCACTCCCAGTGGATATGGGGCAATCCGTTTCGGATACTCTTCATGCGCGATCCACTCTTCCAGTACGGCCTCTATCCCCTCCCCCCGTTCATCTCCATGGCGGACAAATCCAAACTCGATCGTGTCTATTTCCCTCGAACGAGGGAGATACTAGTTGACAACTACGACCTGATGGTATTCCATGATATCAGGACCGCTTTCACCGCTAGACAGGTCAACGATCTCGACTACGCCTTCAGGGAGGCGGGTATGACAGCGATGTGCGGCCTCTGCCTCGGATGGGATTACGCGTGGGAGCCGACGATTCTGGCCGACCTGCTTCCGATAACTGAACACGGGAGCGTCAGCCCCTACTTCAGGGGGTACTCGGTCAGCTTCGTCAGGGACAGGGACCCGGTCTTCCTGGACTTCCTCGACCTCGGGATCGAGAAGGTGATCGGGACCCAGTACTGCGATATGAAGGCAGAGCAGGCCGCCACCGTCTGGGGCGTCATACAACCGGCCGGCATCCCCTGGATGGTATCCTGGAGGCCCGGGGGCAGCGACGCCGGAATGCAGTGGGTAGTGTCTCACACCTTCGGTGGCTGGTGGGCGGAGGAGGAGAATCCCTACTCATACGATGTGGCGACCAATATGATATTCTACTCCCTGGATATGCCGCTGATAGACGACATACATGCCAGGAGGGAGGCCAGAAGGATGTTCGCCAATCTCCAGACCCAGAAGTCCATAATCCTTTCGATGATGGAGTGGGCCGAGAGCTTCGGGGCTAGGGTCACCAGCTTACAGGACAGGCTCACTTTGCTGGAGGCCGATATCGATTCGGCGACCGGGAGCTACATCCAGCAGGATTACTCGGAAGCCATGGCCTCGCTTGAATCGCTGTCCGAGGCCGTACGCGAGATATCCGATGATGCCGTGAGGCTGAAGGATGAGGCCCTGTTTTGGGTCTACGCCTCGGAGTGGATGGTGGTGACCTCGACAGCGATAATCGCCGGGACATTCGTGTGGAGCTTGATGATCCGGAAGAGGATGTACAGGCCCTCAGGAGTCACCAGACTGAGAAGGTGGCAGTAGGGCCGGTGGCGGGATTCCCTGCGACAGCTGCCTCGAGATGCCGTGAATGCCGGTTTGGTGGCCTACGCAATATATTACAGTTGGCATCTGTCCGGATGTCGGATCCAAATGAATAGCGAAGGTACCCACTCAGGTAATGAAGAGGGGCTATTCGCCGTCGGTATCAAGAAGGCCTTGATAGTGCTCGCGTCGGGAGCCTCAGGGCCAGAATTGAGGGCAGCGGAGATGCTTTGCTGGCGAATCGATAGACGTAGCTCCGTCGAGGCGAAGATAGTTGTAGAGGAAACGCCTGATGCTTCCGCGGAGCCCGGTGGCGGGACGCTTATCTTCCTGGTTGGAAAGCTCGATAGCCACGAGCTTCTCAGCTCCATGGCCGATCGTCTTGGCCTGAAACTACCGACACTGCCGGATACCGAAAGGATACACCCAGAGGGTTTCGCCATCAGGACGGGGGAGGCGGACGGGTCGCGTTACGTATTGTTGGCGGGATGCGACGACAGGGGGACGATCTACGGCGTCGGTGCCCTACTGCGGTCGATGATCTACCGTGATGGCAGCTTCGACGTTCCAGGGCTGGACCTGGTAGACCAACCGGCTTTCCCGCTGCGGGGAACTGGAGCGCTTTCGGTAGGCCCAAATCCGGTGGCGGTGGAGCTCGCTGATCTCCGTAACCAGACAGAGGAGGAACGGGACAGGGAGATCGAGGAGATGATTCTCAGCGGGGCAAACACCTTCAGGAGTATGGAGGAGATGGCCCGGGAATACGGGTTGATGACATCTCGGGGCTTCTCGGCCAACTCCTTCCCGGGGGAAATCCCCAAGGAGTGGAGCGCCACGCCTTCGAACTCCCTGCACATAAAGGTGTACAACTACTTCGGGGGGCGGTTCGCGTGCCCATCGATACCCGAGGCCAGGAAGGCGATCCTGAAGGGCATCGAGGAGAGGTTCCGGGAGGGGCCTGGATGGGAGTATGTGACTATCAAGTCAGGGGATGTCGCCGGGTGCACGTGCGAACGGTGCATGCCTTGGGGCGGGACCTTCATCCGGCTGGTTTATGAGATCGCTGATATACTTCACAAGTATCACCCGGACTCCAAGCTGTTGGCGACCTCACAGAACCTGACCGTTGAGGGGGACCAGGCGATCCTGGACTACCTCAACGAGCACAACACCGGGTGGCTGTACGCTTTCCAGTACGCGCCGGGTGGAAACCAGATGACTACATACAACCGGCCGCCGCTGAATCCTGTCTGGTTCGAGTATCGCGGCTTCGGCAGATGGGCAAACTACCTGAAACATCTCCACCATCAACTCCCATCGAAGACCACGCTGGCACTCGTGACGGATGTGTCACACTGGATAAGATCCCAGTATGGCGTCGACAAGCCGGATGTGGCACTGGCCGTGGTATACAACAGACGTGCTTTCAACGCCAGGCCCAGGGCGTATGATGAGATCGCGGGCCACGTCCTCCACTACGCGGTTGGGGATATAGCATACAGCGAGGGCATGCACGACGACTTCAACAAGTGGTTCTGGTTCAGGAAGCTCTGGAACCCCCAGAGGACCGCGGAGGATATCACGAGGGACTACTGTCGCTACTGGTTCGGGCCAGATGCCGAGGGCGAGATGGCGGAGGCCATATACACCATGGAGGATAACCTTGAGAATAGGGTCCTGGGCAACCCGGGTATCCCAAGGGCGGTGGAGCTTCTGGAATCCGCCCGGAGGGAGATACCCCCAAACCTGATGCGGCTCGATCATCGGTGGCGGATGATCTACCAGAAGGCCCTTCTCGACCGCTACATCCAGCTCCGACTCGAGAGGGGGGAGGAGTTGAAGGAGAGAGCTACCACTCATCTGGCAGCGGCGGCGAAGGGCGAAGACGTTGAGGAGAACTTCCGAAAGGCCCTGGCGATCCTCAGTGAACCGGAGCGGACCGAGGAGATGGCCTCCATCAAGGACAGGATCAGGGAAATCGGCGACGAGTCACACGACATCATCGGGTACAGGGAACCGGCCTACTACAACGTGGACGATTTCGATATCACCGAGGTCAGATGGTGGAGAAGGGAGGTCAATGGAGCCCTGAATCAGGGTGGGAAGCCCGCGATGAGAAACGCCGCAGCCATGATAACTCGCTACGAGGACCCGGGGGAGGGAGGCTACTACGAGAGGACGGGTTGGCCATACGACCGAGTTCACCTGATCGAAAACGAGAACATACTGGGCTACTTCCCTTTTACCGGGCCCGCGAGGGCTCACCAATACGCGATGGCTTACTCCTGGCGCAAGCAGAACTCTAGGATGATACTGGTTTACGATGATATCGATCCGAAATGCCAGTACGTGGTCAGGCTCTGCACCGGTTTCCACTGCGATCCGCTGGAGGAGGTAGTCACATGCGATCTCTTCCAGAGCCTGGAGGCGAACGGGGTCGTCATAGAGGAGATGGTCCCGATCCCTCTGGGGGGTCACCTCCTGTCGGAATACGAGATTCCCAGGGAGGTCACCGGAGAGAGTCGCCTTGAGATCGTCCTCAGGAGTCAGACCGAGGAGTTCCCGTTCGCCGGCCTCAGCGGCATCTGGTTGATGCGCAAGGACAAGATGCCGTGGAAATCGTGAGCCCTTGATTTCACCCCTAATTTGAAGGGCCTGAACGAGTGGTCCCGACTTCCCGATAGGCCACCCTGCGTATCATCAACGACCAGACGACGAAACCGGTCACGCAAAGCGTTCCCGATACGGCCGTCCACTCCGAGATGTAGATCCA
>Ga0180432_10000876_pt1 | contig 48791 bp, 35 predicted proteins | sample SS_ome_10_FD_132414 | JGI IMG/M metagenome (GOLD analysis project Ga0180432, IMG submission 132414) | Hypersaline lake sediment archaeal communities from the Salton Sea, California, USA - SS_1_MS_2 metaG | ecosystem: Environmental > Aquatic > Non-marine Saline and Alkaline > Hypersaline >...
GCGCTTTCGCGCAAAAAGCCTTTTAATGATTCGGCTATCGAGAAAGACTACCCCGCGAGCGTAAGCGAGCGGTAACCAGGTTTCTTTTTGCCTACTTTTTCTTTTTCTAAAGAAAAAGTAGGGGCGTTCCGGTCTCGTCGGACTGTCGAAAACTCGGCCATTCGATGCAGTTTGCCGAACTTATTGCGCGGGATATTACGCTCCCACGCGGCCGGGGGCCTGTAGCCTTCAGCCTTTTCTTTTATCCTGTGGTTTTTCTTGCCAGTCGTCTGAGTTTTTGAGCGTAGTCGTTCAGCAGTTGTTCGCTGTCTGGGGATATGTGCCATATCTGCTTTTCATTCTCGGGAGTATCGATTTCTTCAATCAACACGAGGTGCGCCATCATGGCCAGTGCGTTTCGTAAGGTAACAACGGATATCGCTTCGCGTCTCGTTATATTGCCGAGGTGGAAAGCCTTGAAGCCCGCTTTCACAAGTTGTTTGGCGGCATCGTCGAATACGAACTCCGCCGGCCCGTATATTCGGGGCAAGTTTTCGACCGTGAACAGGTAGGCTTCGATAAAATTTTCCACCAGGCCTGAAAAGAGGTAGAGCGTATCGCGACCATGCTTAGTAATCAGCCAACCGGTTTTGTGTTTAGTGCGAGAGTTCGGGACGAATTCAAGTATGCCCCATTTTTGGAAAATATCCAAAACGCGTCTGACCTCGCTCTCGACCGGCCAGTGTGCGTCGTAGACGAATTCGTACTTGAAAAATCGCATCATTTGCGCGTAGTCCAGCTCGATTTGCCGTTGCGAAATTCCTTCATTCCCATTTGCGATAAGGGAGCATGCAACGAAAGCCGGGGAGTACAGGTCGTGCAGCGCGTTGTTTTTGTAGTATTCGAGGTTGGGCCGTTTTTCCGGCTCGATGGCGATCATTTTTTCGTCCGTTTGCCCGGCGGGCAGAGTTACTTCGGTAATATCGCGTGTTGAGCGGAACAGTCGCATCGACTCCGCCAGCGCGTTGCCCGGATGCCGGAATGTGGGCGCCAACCGCACCCCGGTTTCTTCGAGGTAGCTCAGAAGAGTTGCGGCATCGGCCATTACTACCTCTTCCTCCGTTCCGGGCGACGTTCGGGCCAAAAGCGCCGATGCCGTCACTGAGGTGGGTGTGATTACGCTCACGTCGTTAATTGCACGAATCGCCCGAAAGGCGAAATCGCGGTAAAGGGCATGGCGGGTTCTCACGTCCATAGCGGACGGTTCCGCTTCGCAGGAGGCAAGAAATTCCTTCAAGGAAATAGGCGGCGCAAAATTCATGTGGATTCTGCCGAAGTTTCTCTTCGTAAGCTCCAAAATAGCCCCGACCAGGCCGCTTTTTTTCTTTTCAGTAGCCTGACTGTCCCGGAGCAGCTCTCCCTCCTCCGGTATCCGGTCGTAAGAAATGGATATCGGCACGAAAGACAAGTCGGGAAGTTCACCTTCCTCGAAGGCTCGAATGAACATTCCCAACACACCCATTTTTGGCAGGAATAGCTTACCCGTTCTTGATCTCCCGCCCTCGATAAAAAACTCGATATTGAATCCCTCACGAGAAAGCGACCGGAGATAACACTCGAAGACCACTTTGTAAATGCCGGTATTGCTGAACGATCTCCTCATGAAGAATGCGCCGGACTTGCGAAAAATATGTCCCAAGGGCCAGAAGTTGAGGTTTCTTCCGGCGGCGATATGGGGGGGAGTCATATCGTTGACAAACAGCATGTGGGAGACCAGCAAGTAATCGGCGTGGCTTTTGTGGCACGGGACATATATAACCGGACCTTTCCGCACTGCGCGGCGGGTACGCTCGAGACCCACATGATCGAGCACCACCCCGCCGAAAAATCGCTCCCATACCCAACTCAGCACTATATCCCATATCCGAATGTATGTAACGTTGTAATCCGCCATGATCTCGTGGAGGTAGCCGTCCACTTCCGCCCACACTTCCCATTCGGTTCGCTCGCTTCGCGCCGCTTCCTGCGCCACCGACTCTATAAGCAGCGGATTGCGCCTGACGATTTCTTTCATACGCTCGCGTTGCGGGAGATGCGGGCCTATAACCACGCGTCTTTCGGCGCGAAATACCGTATGGAGCGTATCGCGCAGCATTCGCGCTTTGGCAAGGTCGGGCAGATCTTTCACATCAGGCCTCGAGCAAAACCGCTTGATGTCTATCGGATCGGCTGCCGCGATGATAACCTTTCCGCCCGACCGGATCAGTGCCCACCATTTGCGCAGCATTTTCGGTTTGCCGCCCGGCCTGACCAGCGAATCCCACCAGCCAGCCGCTTCCGATTTTGCAGGCCGGCGTTCGTAAAGCAATATCTGAGGCGCCAGTATTACCGGATAGGATACCTCGTCCGATAGTTTTATCAGTTTTGCCAGCCGTTCGACATCCGCATTATCGCCCATAAACATGGCTTGCGGTTTTCCCTGTCCCGGAATCGAATCGTCGTCTTCCCTGCGACGACGCCACCATCTCCCGGAGCCTGGAGTGCCTATGACGTGTTCGGGAGCCGGCAGTCCTTCGGCCTGGTATTTTCGTTTGAGACAGGCCAGGTCGGTGCGACTGCGTTGCTCGAAAACGTGCACTACCGCCGCTCGTCGGGAAAGCTCGACGATATCTTCGTGGCCCCCCGGCGTCAGGCGCGCGTTACGGAACAACCTTGCCGAAAATCCCTTACCTGCCGGCGGATTGGTTGGCGCCGGCGGATTGGCCGGAGTGGGGTTGGGTCGGTCGGCGGTTTCCGTTTTCGCTGCCTGAGTTCGGGAGGCCCGAAGCTTTTCCACCTTATCTCTCTCCACGGTCTCCATGATGTCACCTCATGTCAAGCGGTGACCTTCGCTCCCGCTCGATTGGCGAAGAATACCTCGATCCGCGAGTTCTGGCCGCCTTCGCCGTCGTAGGCCATATTCACGATGGGCACGCCCTCCTTTTCGCCGACCTCCTGGAAAATGGCGTCGGTGATCGAGCCGTGCATGCAGGTAAAGGGGCCGCAGTTGATCACGAGCGCCGCGCCTTGCCTGGCGAACATTATTGCGCGGCCGATGGTCAAAATGCTTTCTCCCTCGAACTCGATTGGGGTGTATTGTGTGCCTTCGGCGATAACCTGCTCGATTGGCGGTTCGTGCCGGCCGGCCAAAAGGTCTCCGGCTATATCGTAAAAACGATGTTCGTCGCGGAGCAGGAAGTGGTTCTTTAGATATGACTCGATCAAAGCGCCCAGACCGAGAGCCTTCTCTTTTACATTTCGTTTTTGATCGAAAGAAGTATAGAATATCCATTCGCTCATCGGCGCGAGCCACGCTTCACCGCCGAGCGACTCGACGGTTCTGACAACGTTCTCATTGCTGAAAACATTGCAACGGACGTATATCTCACCGACGATACCTACCAGCGGTTTTGGAGTTACGCCCGTTTGGACGTGTCTGAGCATATCCATCCCCTGCGTTACGGCGCCGGTGATGTCTCCCTTCCGGTCGGAAAACGCCGCCCTCAATATTTCCTTCGCTTCATCTAATACGCGGTCGGTTTCACCCTTTTGTATTTCGTATGGCCGTATACGGCACCCGGCTTTATAGAAGACGTCACTTGCCAGCAGTGCGAGCCAAAGTCTTCTTCGCAGCGCGTTTTCGAGACCCATGTATGTGTTGTGGCTCGACGGGCTGAGTATGGGCAAGTCGGCGTAACCCGATACGTTGAGCGCCATGCGGCCCAGAAGCGCGTACTGGCCGAACCTGCACGGCCCCGGCGCGGTCGGCATGAAAAAGGCGTGTTTGGAAGGATCGGCGTCTATGTCGCGCAATTTCTTGAGCAGCGCGCCGAGAGTAACGCTCATCGGCAGGCATTCATCACCTCTCGTTTTCGAGCGACCTATCTCGAACGCCTCGTAATCCTCCCCCGGCAAGGCTTCCGCGTCGTACCCGAACGCCTTGAAGGAGTCGGCGAATATGCAAGTCCCGTACGGGTGCATGGGCGGCACCCAAATCTTGCGCCGCTTGAACTCTTCGGAAGTGGCCTTGGGTATGTGGATGGGGTTGGGCGCCGCCGAGCCTCGTCTTTCACTTATGACGTCAAGATACGCTTCGAGTCGCGTGATGTATCCGGTATCGGCCCCGTGCTCGTCCAGCGTAAGGATAAGCATCGGCTTCGAACTCATTATCTGCTCGGCATAACTTAAAAGGAAGCTGTCGGGGCCGCACGAGAAATTGGTGAGATATATTGCGAAGATGTTCTCACTCTGCCGCACCTTGTCGAGCGCGACGATAATGCGTTGCCCGTAAGCCCAGAAAACTCCGCGATACTCGGGCGGGACAAGTTCGGGCGTGAACGGCATGAAATCAACCGGAATTACGCGATGGCCGTATTGTGCGATCTTGCGCGGTAGCGACAGGTTGGCGCCCATATCGAAAATGTTATATGGCCTGCCGACAATCACGATGGCATTTTCACCGCGAGCTTCGATTTCATCGAGAGCTTTTTTACCTTCCTCCTGACATGCGTCCTGAAATTCGTTTTGAGCTTTCAATGCGTCTCGCCATGCTGCGCGTATTTCTCCAATCGAGCGATCCAACGATTTCCCAAGCGACTTGTGCAACTTGCGAATCGTGATTTTCTCGGAGCAGCGGAAATCGATCGCCGGGCTTATTATGCGGGAGGTGTCATAACCCGCAGCGGCGAGGTTGCTTTTGAGCACCGCCGGGTGGCTTTCCACCCACGGGCAATAAACGCGGCTGGGCAACTCGGGTTCGGACTTCTCCGCGATCATCAATGGCACGAAGGCCCATTTCGTCTTTTCATCCTCGAGCAATTCAGCCACATGCCCCGTGCTGATTTTGACGGGATGGCAAAACTCGCCCGCCACCAGGGAAACGCCCAGATTGGATTTTTCCGAATTGGTAGGCGATGTAAATTTCGCGCGGTAGCCGAGCTTGCCGAAGAACCGCTCCCACAAGGGCCGGAACGTGTAGTTCGTCAAACTCATCGGGATGCCCATTTCCGGGGCGTCGGGCGCGAGTTCGGGCACGCGGCCCATCGTCTTGAGCATCTTGTCGCGAAGCGTAAACAGGTCGAACCTGTCGGATACCCGTGCGCGCTTTTCGTCAGGCTCTCTGCCGCAGAGGTACCCCCAACTGGGCTTTTCGCTTGTGCCTTCAATGGTTGCATGAGTGATGGTGCAATGGTTCTGGCACAGCTTGCACACCTCTTCGCTAAGCTCGATCTTGCGGTCGGACAGGTCGAATCCTCTGAACTTGCCGGTTTCACCTTCTTTATGCGCTTCTTTTGCGAGTAACGCGACGCCATAAGCGCCCATTACGTGGCAGTAAGGCGAAACGACCATTTCGGTGTCGAGAAGGTTCTCAAAAGCGGCCACCAGGCCCTTGTTACGCGCGGTAGCGCCCATAAAGGCTATTTTTCGGTCGCTTATTTTCCTGGTGCCGACCACTTTGTTCAGGTAGTTCTGGCAAATAGAGTACATGGTGGCGGCGAGCACCGTTTCGCGGTTGTGACCTTCGCGCAACAGCCGGAAGATGTCTTGCTCCATGAATACGGTGCATCTGTCGGAAGTGTTCGGTGGAGTGATCCCCTGCACGAGTTCTCCGATGTCACGGACGTCATAGCCGAGCTTGCGGGCCTGTTCCTCGATAAACGATCCTGTGCCGGCGGCGCAGACGTAGTTCATGTTCGAGTCGTGTGCGCGGCCGTCCCGAAGACTCATATACTTCGCGTCCTGACCACCTATCTCGAATACGGTATCGACGTCGGGAGCGGTCTTTATCGCGCCTCGAACGTGTGCGGTGATCTCGTTGATGACGTTGTCCGCGCCTATTACCGCGCCGATAAGCTTGCGGCCGGAGCCGGTGGTGGCGCTCGATAACACCTCGAAGTTGACGCCGGTATCTTCCATAATCTTGTTTGCCGCCCGGAACAGATGCCGTGCAGCCTCGATGGGCTCGCCGCGAGTCTTGCGGTATATATCCACCAAAACGTTCTCATCGTCGTCTATGAGAACCATCTTGGTGCTGGTGGAGCCGATGTCTATACCTATGTGGACTTTCAGCGTGCCGGACTCGAGCGGCCCGGCTATTCGTACTTCGTTTTCAGCTTCATCTATGTAGAAGCGGTGAACGCTGAAGTCCGGGTGATGGGATTTTTTCAGATCGAGAGGCTTGTGCAACTTGGCGTCATCGTCCTTGTCGAACCGGTCTTCCAATGCATCCCATTTGACGCTTTTTTCAATACCGAGGTTTTTGGCCAGAAATGCCGCGCCTTCCGCTCCGGCAAGGTGTGCGTCGGGATAGCTTAATACCAGCTTCCCGTAGCGCTCGCGCAGGCTTTTGAGGATAAGCGGATTCTGAGCGACGCCTCCGATCAGAACGGTTTTATCGCGAATGGGCCGGCCCTGGAACAGCGTCTGGAGCATGGTTGTTGTCATGCCTTTGCACAGCCCGGCCCACATCTGGGGCCGGCCGTATCCCTGCTGCTGCCGGTGGATCAGGTCGCTTTTCGCGAAAACGGCGCACCTGGTGGCGATAGCCGGCGGGTTTTCGATCTCCGGAAAAGTTTCCAGCTCATCGTAACTGATGTTGAGCCTTTGCGCCTGCTCGTCGAGGAACGACCCCGTTCCGGCCGCGCATAGCGAATTGGAATTGAAATTGTGCACCGCGCCTCTGGCATCCAGACGGATGAGTGACAGGCTCGAACCACCGACGTCGATGATGTTCAGAGCCTTGGGGAAATGCCTGAGCACGGAATAAACCTGTGCCCGAACAAGGTCAACCGGCTCAATGCCGACCTGGTCGGCGATTTTGCGAGCTTCCGCGCCGGCCAGGCCCACGTAGCAACCGTCCAGCAAGCCCAACTCGCTTACGGCCTCCCTCAAAGCCTTGGCAGGATGACCGTGGTGAGGTCTGTAATCGACAGCGCGTACTACGCCTTCATCGTCCAATAAAACAGCTTTCAGAAATAAACTGCCTATATCAACTCCGAGTGCTTCCATTTTCTTTCTTTATTCCTCCTAAAAATTATCTTTGAAATCGTTATGCAAGGACACGGTGTGCCGTATCCTTACTTATACCGGTGGAGATGCCGTCGAGCCCTCCGCCGGGACAGTGTTTTCCGCTTCCGCCGAAGTTTGCTTATTATCGCTTACTTTCGACAATTCCTTTTTAGACGATTTTTCCATCAAATCCTCGATGGCTTTTTGAGTTTTTTCGATCAAGGCGTCTTTGTCTTCAATCGAAAACCCGTCGGTAGATATAGGGTCGCCGATGGATATAAAAATTTCGCCGGGTTTGACGCGATACCCGTCAGCGGGCATTATGTGCCGCGAACCGCTTATCCCCACCGGTACGATTGTCGCGCCGGTTTGAATTGCGAGCACGAAACCGCCTTTTTTGAATAGGCCGAGTTTCCCGTCGCGGCTGCGAGTGCCTTCGGGGAAAATAATCACTCCCACGCCCTTGCCCATGTTGGATTCGGCGATCTCGCTTAGAGTCCGGCGGGCAAGTTCGGGTTTCCTGCGGTCGATAATTACCGTTCCCACCGCGCGCATGCCCTGGCCGAAAAAAGGTATGTATTCGAGGCTTTTTTTGGCCACAAAACGGGCATTGTCGGGCAAGTGGGCCATCAGCGAGATAACGTCGAAATAACTCTGATGATTGCTCATATAGATACGCGGGCCGGGGCAATCGGCAATATCCGTGCCGTCGATATGAACTTTCACCCGGGCGGTTCGAAGCACATTCCGCGCCCATGAACGGCATACCGCACCGTTAATCCTGCCGGATGAGTCAAATAGCGAGACGATTATCGCCAATGTCGCGTGAAAGACGACGTAAATCACGACCATCGTCCAGAAATATATCGACCACGCCATTATATTCGCTCCAAAATATCTCCGGTTGTTTAAAATCAAACACCAATTAGGTTATGTGGAAAAATTCTCCTCCGACCTGCGGCATATTATGGTTGCAATCGGGGGGGGATTCAAGGAAATTTTCAGCCAAAGGGCCGATTATGTCATTGAACGGCCACATAACCGTGCCGAAAGACCGGAGGGGAGGGCGCTTTTTCGTCTGGAGGTTGTGGATAACTCTAAAATATGTTCTGAGTGCGAAGTTGTAAGTACGAAGTATTAAGAAAACAAACAACTCAGAAACTCGCGCTAAACAGAATGCAATTGTTTCACAATATCGGTGGTTGAGGGAGATGGGCCGTGTTATCATCGTTACTCGATTAAAATAATATCGTTAGATTTTGCAAACGGAGGAATTATTGAAGTGTCCGGTAAATCAGGAAAAACAGCCGGCGGTATGAAGTTGAAGATAGGTGTGATGGGTTCGGCAACGGGTAATCCCACACGCGAGGTTTTGAAGACAGCTTATGATCTCGGAAAGGCTATAGCCAAAAACGACTGCGTGTTGATTACGGGGGCGTGTCCCGGCTTGCCGTACGAGACCGCCAAGGGATGTATTGACGCCGGTGGGTTGAGCGTGGGGATAAGCCCGGGGCTGTCGCTCTGGGAGCATAAAACAAAGTACCACAGTCCCGATGATCTGTATGACGTGTTGATTTTTACAGGGAGCGGGCTTATGGGGCGGGAGGTGACCGCCATTCGAAGCTGCGACATCGTCATCACAATAGGCGGTCGGTCGGGCACGCTGGGGGAGTTCAGTATCGCTTATGACGAGGGTAAGCTTATAGGCGTCGTCGAGGGAACCGGAGGTATATCCAACCACATGGATGAAATACTCAACGCCATAGATAAAAACACCGGTGCGAAAATACTTTTCGATAAAGACCCCGCTTCGCTTGTGAAAAGACTGGTGGACGAATACCACCGCGAGTTTTACAAGCGCCCGAGCATTTTCAGCGATTAAGAAGCGTTGGTGTGGGTTTGACATTGCATTTGTGAAAGGGTAGTCTAAAGTCGCTACGAGGAGAGACCGCGATGCAGAAGAGCCTGAAATGGATGTTGATGGTCAGGGTAGGGGCCATCGTATTCGCCGTACTTGTGGTTAACGCCGTTATTGCAAGTTATTTTTTCAAACACGAGTTCACCCGGCGAATCCAGGCACAAGGTGAGGCTATCAGCCAGGATATTATCGAGGAGGGAGCGAAATCTCTGGGTGACTTCGGCGCCAATGAAGTCGTAATAAATATGCTCAACTACCTGCTGACCGAGATGGTTGAACTCCATGACCACCTTTTAAGTGCGGCGCTTGTCGATGTTAACGGTACATACATATCGCATACCGATTCTGAAATATCCGAACAAAGTGTCTCGACCGAAATTCTTAAACACATGACGGAGGAGGCTCAAGAGCCCTTTATTACCGACGGAGGTTACGCTCAAATTCTCCCGATAAGCGCCGAAGAAGGGAAACCTCTTGCCTATTTGATGCTCACGTTCGACCCCGCTGAATTTTCAAGTCTCATGAACAAGTTGTTGGGGTGGCTGGTGGTGATTGTGCTTGGTAGTTTGGTCATCATATATTTGATGCTCGATTTCATGGCGGTGAGCAAGGTATCGAAACCGCTGGCGACTCTGTTGCGCCACACTGAATTGGTAAGCACCGGCGATTTGACGCAAAAGGCTCCGGCGGAAGGCGTAGGTGAAATTCTACTCCTTTCGGATTCATTCAATATAATGGCGGGGAGTCTTCTGGAAATCGTATCCAAGATAAGGGATGTTTCCGAGAAGTTTACTTCGACGTGCCGAAAACTTTTTGTGATCAGCGGCGAGATCAACCAGGGAAGTCAGCAACAGATGACTTCACTCAACAGCGCCAGCGAGGCCGTTCGCAAGATGGGAGGCAACGTCGAGGAAATTACGGGCCAGATCGAAGAGCTGAATAACCTCAGCCATAACACCAGCGCATCAATACTCGAAATGGCGGCGTCCATCAGCAAGGTGGATGGGAACGTTGAAAACCTGGTCTTGATGGTTGACGAGATCGCAAGCTCGATACTCGAGATAACCCAGACCACTCGTGAAGTTGCCGCCAGCGTTGAAAGTCTTTCACGAGAGGCCGAAAACGCGGCAAGCAGCATATCTCAGATTAACACCAGCCTTTCACAGGTAGACGCCGGGGCGTCAAGAAGCGCGGAAATGTCCGTCCAAGTGGCGGAGACTGCCGAGAGCGGCATACGCAGTATCGAAAATACCAAGCAGGGTATGAAAGCTATACGCAATGCGGCGGAAAGCACTGCCGATAGCATAAACCGGCTGGGTGAACAATCGGGAAAGATCGGGAAAATCCTCGGGGTCATCAACAAGATAGCCGAAGAAACCAACTTGCTGGCACTCAACGCCGCAATCATCGCAGCGGAAGCGGGTGAGCATGGGCGCGGATTCAATGTCGTCGCTAACGAAATACAAGTTCTCGCTGAAAGAACGACGCTTCAGACAAAAGAAATCGACACCCTGATTAAAGATGTCCGGAAAGAAACTCAGGGAGCCGTTCAAAAGGTCCGGTTGGTTCTCGAAAGCGTGGAGAGCGGCGAGGGTCTTACTTCGGATACCGCGGAAATACTTCAAAACATCGTCACGGTGGCCGATAATGCGAAAGCTATGATTCAACAGATCGCGCGAGCTACCGATGAACAGACCAAGGGAGTGAACAGGGTGGCGCAGGGGAGCGAAAAGGTTTCCAGCGAGGTGAGGCGCATATCGAAAGCCACAAATGAACAGGCCACGGGAACATCGGAAATAATGGAGGCCGCAGAGGGCATAAGGGACCTCGCCCGAAGCGTGCTAAGCGCCACAAGGGAACAAAACGAAGGGTCAAAGTCTATTTCAAAAGCCACGGAACAGGTTCGCGACTCGATAACGCTGATACATCAAAGGGCCGAAAGACACCGCCAGGATGCGGAATTGGTCTCCGACATCGTCGCCCGAAACCTTCAGGTCGTCGAGGAGAACGTGAAAAGAGTGCAGCAGATGGAGACAAGCGTTGAGGAACTGCTCGCACATACTTCAGGTCTGAACGACGAGATGAAACGATTCCGCGTCAGACGGGAAAGATCGGAAGAAGAATAACCTTTTAGGTCACTTCAGCGTTGACGACCCGATCTGAATATCACTCGCCTTCGTATTTAAGTATGCTGTGTATTTTGTAATTTTTCAGTTTTGCACGGCCTTTTAATCCCAAAAGTTCGACCAGAAAGATGCACTCGATGACCTTGGCGCCGCATTTTTCGACCAGCTTTGCGGCGGTGGAAGCGGTACCGCCGGTTGCCAGAAGGTCGTCCACCACCAGGATTCGCTGCCCCTTTTTTATGGCATCCGCATGGATTTCTATCACATCGGTGCCGTATTCGAGACTGTAGCGGCCGCTGATGGTTTTCCACGGCAACTTGCCTTTTTTGCGAGCCATAATCACACCGGTGCCGAGGCGATACGCTATGGCGGCTCCAAGCACGAACCCGCGCGCTTCTATGCACAAAACGCCGTCGACCTTCTTGCCCAAATAGCGGTGAGCCATCAGGTCGACCGTCAACGCAAAGACTCGCTTATGAAGAAAAAGAGTCGAAAGATCGTAAAAAAGAATACCCTTCTTGGGGAAATCCGGTATTTTCCTTATGGCTTGTTCCAGTTCCTTCTCGTACATTTGTAACGGCCCTCCTTTGATTAGTTTAAGTTCTAAGTTTTCCTGCTTTGTACTTCACACTGGGAACTTCGCACTATTTCTATTTTGGCAGGTACGGTATAGGGTCAGTGGCTTCCTGGCCGCATCTTACTTCGAAGTGCAAATGCGGCCCGGTGGCGTTGCCGGAATTGCCAAGTTCGGCGATCTTTTGGCCCTGCCGTACGGTATCCCCCTTTTTAACTAAATTCTTTCTATTATGCGCATAAATGGTTTTAAAACTACCCTCGTGTTTGAGTATTACAATAAGACCATAACCTCCCAATCGTCCTGCGTAAATGACCACGCCGTCCGCCACAGCGTTTATGGGCGTTCCAATTTTATTGGCGATATCGATTCCGTCGTGTTGTCTTCCGTTGCGTATGCCGAATCCTGAAGTAAGTTTGCCTTTAGCCGGCCATATGAATTTTATGGAACCGGGCGGGCATCGTGCATGAATCGATCGTTTGGGAGGCGGCGCGGTCGTATGCTGAGGCGGTGGGGTACGCGCTCCGGGGTCGTTGCGAAGCTTCCTCGCGCCTGGAATGAACAAAACCTGCCCGACGTACACTTTGGTGATATCTTTAATTTTGTTGGCACGGATGATGTCTTTCTGCGACACGCCGTACATTTTGGAAATGCGGTAAATGGTTTCCCCTCTCCGAACTGTATGGTACATGCCGCGCTTCTTCGAGAAATGGTTTTTCCTGTTGGTCGAATCAGGTTGATTCGTTTGGCTCGGAGTTTGGTCGGGCGGTTTTTTATTGTCTCGAAATCCCGGAACCGGAAGGAAGCATCCCGTCGAGAGCGCTGCAACGAGCACCAGCGCAATAGCCGGTAGGAGTGGTAAGTGCTTTCCTGTGGCACGCATATAGTTAACTCCGATTTTCCATAACTACTTTAGTTGCGATGTCAACCGCTTCAGCGGGTGATGAAGCGTGCTTGATGCCGCTTATTTCTTTCCATGCGTCAAGCGCCACAACGGGCGTGCCGACTTTTAATGCGAGCGAAATTTCCGACATGGTGCCTGCTCCGCCGGGAAGAGCTATGACGGCATTCGCAGTCTGGACGATTATCGAATTGCGGGCATGCCCGATGCCGGTGACGATAGGTACATCGACGAAAGGGTTTGCGTCCTCACGGTGAGACCCCGGCAGAATGCCTATGGTGATGCCTCCTTCTTCTTTGGCGCCGCTGCATGAAGCCTCCATCACGCCTCCCAGCCCGCCACAGACCAGCGCAAAGCCTTGCCGCGCTATCAATCGGCCCACCTGTCGAGCGCGATTCTCCCCTTCACCGTCGACGACGGACGAGCCGCAGACCGCGATTATCTTCGAGCGTTTCATTCCATAAACCATTTAACCAGAACAAATCCCCCGATGAGCAGCACCACGAAAACTATCGTTAGGAGGTTGAGGTACTTCTCAATAAAGTCCTTAATACGTTCGCCGAAAAGTCTTATAAGGCCGGCCACCAGGAAAAAACGGGCCGATCTGCTGGCAATCGAAGCCAAAACGAAAATCGGAAAGTTTATCCGGCATGCCCCGGCGGCTATGGTAAATACTTTGTAAGGGATGGGAGTAAAACCGGCAATCCCAACCGCCCATGCATTATATGTTTCATAACGTCTGCGGATCCATTCGTATTTGTCCATGTACCCATAAAAGTCGAATATCGGTTGCCCGATACTTTCCCAAAGCCCATAACCGATGAGATAGCCGAGCATTCCGCCGAGGATCGATCCTATCGTGCAGACGATTGCATAGCGAAAAGCTCGCGTAGGTATACTGATGGCCAGCGCTAACAATAAAACGTCGGGCGGGATGGGAAAGAAGCTCGATTCTGCGACGGCTATGAGGAAAAGGGCCGGAGTGCCGTAGGGCGTTTCAGCCCAGTGAAGAACCCAATCATAAAGCCTGCGAAGCATCCTTAAAGAGGGTATTGGTTTAAGCTTTATTTTTCAAGTGTCTACGGGATTCCGGCTTGATGTCGCTATCTAGTCCAGGTCTTCCAGTTTGATTTTTTCTCCCCACCTGAGTCCGCCGAGTACCGCTTGGGCGATATTTGTTAAATGGTCACCGACGCGCTCCAGGTTGTCGACGAAATCCAGAAACACAACTCCCGCCAGCGGCTGAACGCGGCCTTTTTGCAATCTTTCGACATGGTGGTCGTTGAGCACCAATTGCAATCTGTTGAGTTCCTCCTCTCGTTCCAGTCCTCTTTTCGCCGACTCCATATCGCTTTCAGCGAGCGCACGCATCACGTCCTCCGCCATAGTCTGAGTGGCCACATACATGCGTTGGAGTTCCCTGATGGCTTCGGGGGGAAATTGCAGTTTTTCATCTATGCGCTTTTCCGCGAGTTCCATCAGGTTTTCAGCGAGGTCGCCGATTCGCTCGAGATCATTGACCACATGGAGCAACACGGGCAATGTCTCTGATATCTCGAGACTTATGGGCTGCTGGGACAGCTCGATCAAGTACATGGTTATTTCTCTCTGAAGGTTGTCAATGGCCTCCTCGGTTTGAGTCACTTCCCTCAGGCATTCGGAATCTCCGGAGATAAAGCCCTGGTAAGCATTTTGTGTTGATTCCTGGGCCAACTTTGCCATGCGCAACGCCTCTCGGGTGGCCTGTTGTAATGCCAGGGGCGGAGTGTCGAGCAGGCGCCTCTCGAGATATCGGGGTGTGATGTCCAATTCACCCGGTCGCTCCGGCACAAGTTTGATTGAAATCTTTTCGAGAGTTCCGATGAAGGGTAGAAAAACCACGGCATTAAATACGTTGAACACACTATGGGCGATGGCTATGTGGAACATTATATTCAGTCGGGATATCTCCCCGGGGACGATAGAATCTATTAAGCCCGAGTATCTCCCGGGAAAAATCATAATGAGAACCACCATATATGAAACTCCGATCAGGTTGAACATGGTATGCGCCCATGCCGTGCGCCGTGCGTTTCGATTCGATCCGATGGATGCTATCTGCGCGGTGATTGTGGTCCCGATATTGTCTCCCAATATCAAAGGAATGGCGGTTTGAAGATCGAGAACCCCTTCAAAAGCCAAAACCTGCACAAGCGCAATGGTTGCGCTCGAACTCTGGAGCATCATCGTCATCAGAGTACCGACTAATACGCCGAGGATAGGGTAACGGCTGAAGGCGACGAATATCTCTCGTATGCGTTCGCTTTCTTCGAGTGGCGCAAAAGCCTCTTTCATAAAATGAATACCGAGAAACAGTGTTCCGAATCCCAATAGAACTTCGCCCCAAAATCGGTGGCTCCTTCGCTTTCCGATAATGCTCAAGAGGAATCCTATGCCTATTGCAGGTAGGGCATAATGGGTGATCTTGAAAACGGCCAGAAAGCTGACAAGCCACGCGGTGAATGTGGTACCGATGTTGGCGCCTATTATTACGCTTACGGCTTGTTTGAGTGTCATCAAGCCGGCGTTGACGAAACCGACCACCATCACCGACGTCGCGCTCGAACTCTGGATAAGCATCGTGACGAATGCACCCACCGCGAGGCCGATTACCGGGGTGCTGGTGAGCATTTCCAGCACCTTCTTCATGCGTTCGCCGGCGACATTCTTCAGCCCCTCGCTCATCATCCTCATGCCGAAAAGGAAGAGACCGAGGCCGCCGATCAATGGGAATAAAATCTCCTTGGTCATTTAGCCGATCACCTGATCTTTATGAATTCGCGGATAAGAGTTGATAATATTCTAACAATTAGATTCGCATTGAGCATAAAGGCGAAGAGTGATTTTTTCAAGGCGGGTTTAATCGAAAAAGAATAGCTGTTAAACTACTCGTGGATCGGCGATTATATCAGCCAATCCGGAAGGCGAATTAAGGATGAAGCCCAAAATAAATATCACGAAAGTCAGCCTTTGGTTTGGAGCGCAGCAGGTGCTTCATGATGTTTCGTTAGAGATACCCGAGAAGCGTATTACCGCAATCGTGGGGCCCGCCGGCAGCGGAAAAAGCGCCCTTTTGCGAACCTTAAACCGCATGAACGATACCATACCGAACCACAGGATGGAAGGCGATGTGCTGCTCGACGGTGAGAATATCTACTCGAATGACTTCGATCCCATCGAATTGCGGCGGTGGGTGGGAATGGTCTTTTGGCGTTCGAGGATGTATGAGAATAATATTTTCGACGAAATGGCGCGTAGATTGAAAAATGAAGGTTTAAAGAAGAATTCCGATATAAAGGCGCGTGCGGAAAAAAGCTTGCGTGACGCAATGCTCCGGGACGAGGTGAAGGATAAACTTACGGAAGACCCACAAGCGCTTTCCGAACTCCAGTGGCGAAAGCTTGCTATAGCAAAAACCATCGCTCATGACCCGGAAGTCGTTCTCCTCGATGAACCTTTGCGAACGCTCGAAAGCAACGATATTCGGGAAATGAATGATCTGATTTTAAGTCTCAAGGAACGGTTTACCCTGGTGATGGCGACGAGTTCCGAAGAATCGGCAAAAATCGCCGATTTTACCGCCTTGCTTCAGTAGAAGCATACTCCTACCTCCGCAAGCTCTTTCTCAATATGTATGAGGCCACATTTCTTTGTTACGAAAAAAGCCCCGCCTGTTTGACGGGGCGTTTTGTGTTTTTTGATTATCGCTTTTTTTCAGCTTTCGAAATAGCTTCTCAGCAAGCGGCTTTTGGAAGGGTGCCGCAGCTTTTTGAGGCTTTTCTTCTCGATCTGTCGAATTCTTTCGCGGCTAAGCTTGAAATCGTCGCCGATCTCCTCGAGCGTATGATCGTGCTTTTCACCGATACCGTACCTCATCCGCAGTATTTTCTCCTCGCGCGGCGATAAGCTTTCGAGCAGTTCCTCGACCTGTCTTGAGAGGTGCGAGTTGACCACCTCCTCCTCGGGTGGCAGTACGCTCTTATCCTCGATCAGGTTTCCGAGGCTTATTTCTTCGTATTTTCCGATGAGCTTTTCGAGGCTGACCGGTTCGCGGGCGATCTTTATGAGGCTGATGACTTCCTCGAGCGGCAACTCCATCTCCTCCGCGATTTCCTCCGGGGTGGGTTCTTTCCCGCGCCTCTGGTAGAGCTTTGTGGCGATTTTGTCCACGCGTTTGATTTTTTCGGAAAGGTAAATCGGCACGCGGATGGTCTTCGACTTTTCAGCCAGTGCGCGGATGATAGCCTGATGTATCCACCATGTGGCGTAAGAGCTGAATTTGTACCCCTTGCGGTAATCGAATTTTTCGACCGCGCGGATAAGCCCCAGGTTGCCTTCCTGGATCAGGTCGCTTACGGTGAGGCTTTTGTTGCGGTACTTATTTGCGATTTTCACTACGAGCCTGAGGTTGGCCTCGACAAAGTGATTTCGCTTTTGTTTCACCATCTCGTGCGCGTGACATGCTTCGGAATAGGCCAGCTTAAGCTTCGATGCGCTGGCGCCTGCCTGGCGCTCGGTTCTCCGAATGGCCCTCCGCGCCTTTTTGACGCGCTCGCCGGCGCGGTCCATACCGGTTTCCGTCTTCGAGCGGGTGTTTTCCGCGCGGATAATGTTCAACTCCTCGCTCTCGACCCGTTTTACATATTCGTACAACTCATCGAGGTAAACTTGCTCGGTGGTTTCGTCTATTTCCTCTTTGACGAAGGACAATGAAGAGAGCGTATCGCGGAGTTTATCCGTAAATGCGCTCATCTCCCTGGCGACCTCGATCTCCTGCTCTGGCGTAAAGAGGTTTTTCGAGTCCATTTCCCGGAGATACATCTTCAAAACGTCATAGTACTCGTCCCCGGGCACACCGTTTTCAACCGTCTCCTCTTCAGCCTCGACCACTTCCGCCGCCGCTTCTTTGACGGAAGAAATAATGCCCATTTCGTCGGTATCGCCGGTGGCGTCGACGTTGGATTCTTCCCGTTCTTCTCCCAATCCTGCCGTACGGCGCCTCGGTGCTCTTATTTTCCTGTTCCTTTTGAATAACGGTGGGGTGGTGCCTTTCGCTTTTGCGCTTCGGAGCGCTTTTCCGATGGACCACGAAGGTACGCCGCGTTTGCGTTTGGTTTCGCCCTCGACGACCTTCTTTTCCTCTTTTTTGGCTTTACTTTTTTTCTGTGCCAATAGACCTCCCTTTTGGCGTTACAACAGCCGGGTTGGAACACCTAACAGTCTTTCGTGCATTTTCACTATATAGGATCGTTGTCAGTTTCTGATCTTAAATTTTGCGTTGGTTCGTTCGGAAAAATTGAAACATCATTCCTTCTTTTTTCTGAAGACAAATCCGTCTCTAACCCTTAAGATACTAAAAAGATGGATGAAATTACGGTTCCCCATACTGTATTTAGAATTATATAGTATTTTTTCAACGTTGTCAATACCTTCAAACACGAAATTACTCTTTTTACTGTTTTTTGATGTTATTAGACGTCTTAAAGTTCCTTAAATCTTCCAGCATTTGCATATTTATTGTGCAATCTCCTATTTCAGAATAATCGCTGTTTTCGCCGTGACAATCACTTCCCCCGCTTATCAGCCATCCCTCATCCATTGCCAATTTTGTGAAATGTGCGGTTTGTTCCGGTGTATGCTTTGCGTGAAAGGTCTCGATACCGTCCAGCCCCATGGCTACCGTGGAGCGGATTTCCGAATTGGAACGGGTACTTATACCGGGATGAGCAAGTATGGCGACACCGGCGGCGGCATGAATAATTTCCGCCGCTTTGCCGGGATCGATTTTATACTTGGGAACATAGGCAGGCTTCCCATCACCGATATATCGTTCAAATGCTTCTCCGAAGTTGCTGACAACGCCTGTTTTAACCAGCGCTTCCGCCACATGAGGTCTTCCCACGCTGCCCGCCCCGCTTATGGCGAACACATCCTCCATCGAGATGTTGATGCCTAACTTATTGAGTTTCTTGATTATTTCCTCGCCTCGACGACGCCTGTGTTCCTGGAAAAACTCGAGGTGCTCGATCAGCCGAGCGTCCTGAACATCAATGAAGAGCCCTACCACGTGTATTCCCCGGTCACCGATGTATGAACTAAGCTCGGTGCCTGCAACCACTTCGATATCTTTCCCAACGGCAGCGGCGCGGGCGGGTTCTACGCCCCCAACGCTGTCGTGGTCGGTTATGGCAATTGCACCAAGACCTTTTTGAACGGCTATGGAAACCACTCGCTCGGGGCTATAAGTACCGTCCGAGGAAGTGGTGTGTATGTGCAGGTCGGCCCCGTGCCTGTTTGTTCTCGAGTTCACTTTATTTCCAGCATTCTTTGGAGCGCCTTTCGGGCGTCCTGTCTGAGTGATGTATCCACCTCCACCCGGTTTACTTCCGGCAGGTTTTCAAGAGTGTAGCAGAGGTTGTTAAGGTTGATTTTATGCATATTCGGGCACAAGCTGTGCGATAGCTCAAAGACGTTTCTATCCTTGTGAGTTTCGGCGAGCCTTGCGACCAGGTTAAATTCGGTGCCTACTGCGATATGAGCGCCTGCGGGAGCTTCCCGGGCGTATTTTATTATAAACTCGGTGCTTCCGTCCGCATCGGAAATCTCCACCACCTCTCTGGGGCATTCCGGATGTACGACCACCAGCGCATCGGGATGTTCTTCCCTTACCTTGCGGACATGCTCGGTTGTAAACCACGTATGCACATGGCAATATCCTTTCCAGATGATAACGCGAGCTTTTTGGATGCGTTCAGGTGTGGCGCCACCCAGTTCCCCGGCATGGTCCCACACCACAATCTCTTCCGGCGGTATCCCCAGCTTATAAGCGGAGTTCGTGCCTAAATGCTCATCAGGGAAAAACAACACCTTATCGCCCCGCTCGAAGGCCCACCTGAATCCGGCAGGCGCGTTCGATGAGGTAACCACGCACCCCGATCTCGCGCCGCAAAATGCCTTGATGTCGCCGCCGGAATTCATGTAAGTAACTGGTATTATACGTGAAATATCTGTAATCCCGGACAGATCGGCCCAAACCCGCTCGACGCTTTCGAGATCGGCCATATCGGCCATAGGGCAGCCGGCGTCGAAGTCGGGATGAAAAACCGTCTGATTCTCACGAGCCAAAATGGCTGCGCTTTCGGCCATAAATTCCACACCGCAAAAGACGATATAGCGCGCTTCAGTTTGATCGGCGGCCACCACGCAAAGCTTGTAGGAATCGCCGCGAAAATCGCCTAAATCCACAATTTGCTGACGCTGGTAATGATGGGCAAGGATAACCAACTCGCTCCCAAGCCGTTTTTTAACCTTATGAATTCTCTCGATAAGTTCGGATTCGGGCGCTTCACGATATTCGTCAGGCAGATGGGAGATCACTTTATTTTTCCTCCACTCCGATGGATTGAGCAATAACCGAGACAGGATGAAGGGTAGGGCAAACGGTAGCAAGCGCTATTCTGCACGAACCGCAACTGCTCAAGGCGACCTGTGAATCGCTACTTTTCAAAGCATCAAGCACCGTTTTTCCCATTTCACCGGCGAATTCACGGTTGCGGTATCGAAGCCCGAATGTGCCGCCCATACCGCAACATGCGTTCGGCAAGAGATCGAGTTCGAGTCCGGGTACCAGGCCGAGAAGCTCTCTCGCCGACTCCCCATCACCCAGATGAAGCTGGTGACACGAAACATGATGCGCGGCTTTTAATGTGATTTTCAGAGGTTTCATTTGATCCGGTTTGAGGTTTTCCAATAGAAAAGCCTCGATTCCGACGACTCTGCTTGCGATTTGTTGTTGTCCCGGTAATGGCTCGATACCAAAAGCTCCTCCCTTCAGCATCATTGCGCAACTGGGGCACGAGGTTACAATCGGCACATTCCGCGCCGATTCGATAGCTTCGATTACCGCCGCAAGCGCCTCGCGCCCGCCATCGTGATCCCCGGCAGCCGACATCGGCAACCCGCAACAGGCAAAGGAAGCCACAAAAACTTTCATGCCGACGGCTTCGAGAACCCGAATAGTTGCGATTCCCGTCTCCTCGGGATCTACAAATGTCGCATAGCAGCCGGGGAAATAAATAACATCGTATATAGAGTTACTTAGGTTAAATTGCTTTGTTAGCGTTTTCAAGGACGGCGAACCGATTATCGGAGCGGGTCTGCCGGGGTTTAGCCCCAAAGCCCGCGCGACCGGCTCGGTTGCCGTGGCCGGTCGAGCGAGTCGCTGTAGCATTTGCCCGACAGCGCCCGACCGAGCAATCGCCGGCATCCATCTTCTCGGATTGGCAAGCATCGTATCGGCAAGGCCGATCCGTGCAGGTGGTGCGAAGCACGCCTTCGTATTCGATATTACCGCCGGAGCGCCAACGCCCGTGGGGCAACCGGCATCACACCTGGCGCAGCCGATACAGGTTTCCAACAGTCTCCGCAGTGTCGGATCGCGCTGTGCCGGGAGTTTGCCTATTTCGCCTCGAGCGAGACTTCTCGAAAGCGCCACGCGCCCTCTGGGTGAATATTCATCAAGGCCGGTGACCTCGTATATCGGGCAAACCGATCTGCACAGGCCGCAGCCGTGGCAGCGATCAAGGCTCTCTTGCAGACCCGGTCTGTCCAGTCCTCCGCCGACATCGATGTAAAGAGGAACGGGCCGCATGTAGTCGGTTATATCGCCGTCGCCAAGGATAACTCCAGGATTGAGTACGCCTTTGGGATCGAAAAGCCGCTTGATTTCCTCGAAAACGCCGTATACGGGGCCGAAATGGTCTCGCAAATACGGCGCCCTAAGCCTCCCGTCGCCGTGTTCGCCCGATAGCGATCCGTCGAAATCGTTTACCAGGCCATAGACCTCATCCGCCACGCGCTTGAGTGTTCTCCCGGCGGCAGGATCGGTGAGATCGAGAATGGGATTAACATGCACGTTCCCGTCGCCCGCGTGTCCTATCACCGGCGCGACGCAATCGTATTTACGCAGGATGCCGGTGAACTTCGATACGAAGTCCGCGAAACGCTCCGGCGGAACCACCATATCCTCGACGAACCGGACGGGCCGTTTCGGGCCGGGCATCGAGCTGATTATCGGGCTGCCGGCCTTCCGTATGTACCAGAGTCGCTCGACGCCATCACGGTCAAGCGCGGACTCGACGCTTGACGCTCCCGCCTTGCGCGCAGCGCGCTCCGTCGCCTCGGTGCCGGCTCGCAACTCATCCTCGTTTTCAGCTTCATGCTCGACCAGCAGCAGGCAATGACCGCGTGGTGGCAACAGCGCCGACATATCAGGCTGATAGTTCCTTAGAATTTCGAGGAAAGAATCGTCGAGGATTTCAATGGCGGAAGGGCCGGTCTCACGCAACGACGGCACCGCCGCTGTCGCGTATTCGAGATCGGGCAGGGCGATCATCACGACGCCTTTGTGTGGCGCGATCGGTAATATTTTCAGCCGCGCACGAGTCACAATTCCGAAAGTGCCTTCGCTGCCGACTATAGCTCGAGCGATGTCGATATTGCCGTCCGGGCCGAAAACGTCCCAAAGTTCGTACCCGCTCGAATTCTTCGTCACCTTGGGCTTGTAAGTGTCTATTATCTCTCGATTAACGCTGATTATCCGCTTTAGCCGTTCTTTGATCCCGGTTACCCAAGGCTCGTCGGAGTCGGTGTTGACCACTTGCCCCGCGTCGGGGTAACTCGACGCGGTGACCAATTCCAGGCCGGCGATGTGATTCCTGATCGAACCGAACTTCAACCGCCGGGCGCCGCTCGAGTTATTGGCGATCATGCCGCCCAGTGTGCAGTAGGGGCTGCTCGATGGATCCGGCGCAAAGCGCATGCCTCTCGGAGCGAGATGAGCGTTGAGCTTATCCAATACAATGCCCGGCTCGACATCGATCCAATCGTCGCCCTCATCGAGGATCGATCTCATGTAAGGAACGACGTCCAGAATAATTCCCGAGCCGACGGAATGGCCCGCAACGCCCGACCCGCCGCCTCGAGGGGTGATGGGGATCGAGTTTTCAGCGGCGTAACGAACCACGGCAGCCACATCGTCGGCATCCCGAGGTCGCGCCACCGCCAAGGGAAGTATCCGGTATATACAAGCCGCCGTAGCGTAAACGTGCCGCACCGCATCGTCGATAACGACATCGCCGCGTATTTCAGCTTCCAGGTCTTTCTTTATCCGATGCGGTAATTTCATATCCTGATTTAATGAGGTTACTGGCGCGGAGGCGTAACGTCAATGATTCATTATTCCTTAAATTAAGATGTAAGCCAAGTTCTTTTTGGTTCTCCTGTCTGCGTTGTGGTGTATTTTGGGCGATGGTATCTTCAATAAGTTAGGGTTTATTCAATGTCGAAATTTGAGCTTGTGACGGATTTTGTGCCGAAGGGAGACCAGCCGCAGGCTATTGACGAGCTTGTGGGGAACCTCGAAGCCGAGGTGCGCGACCAGGTGCTTCTGGGCGTTACGGGATCGGGGAAGACGTTCACGATGGCGAACGTTATAGCTCGAGTCAATCGCCCGGCGCTGGTGCTTGTTCACAATAAAACGCTGGCCGCGCAGTTATATGGCGAATTCAGGAGCCTGTTCCCGAACAACGCCGTCGAGTATTTCGTTTCATTCTACGATTATTACCAGCCGGAAGCTTACATACCTACTTCCGACACCTATATAGAGAAGGATAGCTCGATTAACGAGGAAATAGACAAGATGCGCCATGCGGCGACTTATTCACTGCTCGAGCGCAACGACGTGATAATAGTGGCCAGCGTGAGTTGTATTTACGGCCTCGGCAGCCCGGAAGCGTATCACGGAATGCTCGTCCGACTCGAAGAAGGCAAGGATTACGACCGCGACGCCGTGCTGGCCAAGCTCGTCGAGATACAGTATTCGCGCAACGATATGGATTTTCATCGCGGCACATTCAGGGTGCGCGGCGATGTGGTCGAGGTGTTTCCGGCATATGAAGAAGACCGCGCGATACGCATTGAGTTCTTCGGAGACACCGTCGAGGCAATACGCGAGATAGACCCCTTGCGCGGCAGGGCGACTCGATCCCTCGAAAAAGTCGTCGTCTACCCGGGCAGCCATTACGTCACGCCGCAGGATCAACTCGAGCGGGCCATTGAGAGCATAGGCGTCGAGCTTGAAGAGCGGTTGAAGGAATTGCATGATTTAGGGAAGCTCGTCGAAGCGCAGCGGCTCGAGCAGAGGACGAATTTCGACCTTGAAATGCTCAGCGAAATGGGGTACTGCCAGGGTATCGAGAACTATTCGAGGCATCTTACAGGCCGCGCCGCCGGCGAGCCGCCGCCGACTTTATTGGATTATTTTCCCGACAATTACCTGCTTTTCATAGACGAATCTCACGTCGCCGTGCCGCAGGTAAGGGGTATGTACCGAGGCGACCGGTCGCGCAAGCAGACACTGGTCGAATTCGGCTTCCGGCTGCCGAGCGCGCTGGACAACCGGCCTTTGACCATCGACGAGTTCTGGGAGAGGGTAGGACAGGTTATGTTCGTCTCCGCCACACCGGGTGATTTCGATCTCGAGCGGTCCGGCGGACTGGTAACCGACCAGGTCATACGCCCGACTGGGTTGATAGACCCGGAGGTGGAAATTCGGCCCGCGTCGGGGCAGGTGGACGATTGCCTCGAGGAAATTCGGCGCCGGGTCGAGATGGGAGATCGCGTACTTATAACAACGCTGACAAAACGTATGGCCGAGGACCTGAGCGAGTATTACGAAAATATCGGCGTCAGGTGCAGGTACCTGCACAGCGAAATTCACACACTCGAACGGTTCGACATCATACGCGATTTGCGAAAGGGCCTGTTTGACGTGCTTATCGGTATTAACCTGCTGCGCGAAGGACTGGACATTCCCGAAGTCAGCCTGGTGGCTATTTTCGACGCCGACAAGGAGGGCTTCTTGCGTAGCGAGAGGTCGCTTATACAGACTTTCGGCAGGGCGGCGCGGAACGTTCGAGGTAAGGTGGTACTTTACGCCGATAAGGTAACCGACTCCATGCGTAAGGCGATTGGAGAGACCGACCGACGCCGCAATAAGCAGGCAGGGTTCAATGAAAAACACGGCATAACGCCGGAAACGGTGGTGAAAGATATTCAGACCATTCGAGATAGCGTATTTGAGCGGGATTATATTACCGTTCAAACGGACGCCGAGGAAGAAGAAAAACTGTTGGCGAAGGGGGACATTCATAAACTGCTTAAAAAGCTGCGGGATCAAATGAAGGAAGCCTCGTCGAATCTCGAATTCGAACTGGCGGCGCAAATCCGAGATCGAATTCGGGAACTTGAGCAGTTCGAGCTTGTTATGGGCTGAGATTTGTCGGGTAGTGATTCATTGTTGCATACGATCCGTTTTGGGTTATTCATACATGCCCATATTGGATTGTTCACTCGCCGTAAAAATGCATAGGCCTCATTTTCAAACCGGTTTTTTTTGATTACTCTCTTCCGATCGGTTAAATTAAAAATACAATTGCGAGTAAAATAGGATTATTTGGAGGATAATGAGATGAGCGGTAAGGATGCTTTGGGACGACTTGAGAGAATGAACAAAGAAGCGGAACTTGCCGGCGGCGAGGCTCGAATCAAAAAGCAGCACGAAGCCGGAAAGATGACCGCACGAGAAAGGGTGATCAATCTTCTCGATCCCGGCACTTTCGTCGAGACGGACAAGTTCATGGTGCACGACTGCACCGACTTCGGTACGGAGAAGAACAAGATACTCACCGACGGCGTCATTACCGGGTATGGAGAAATCAACGGCCGGACGGTGTTTATATTCAGCCAGGATTTCACGGTATTCGGCGGGTCGCTCAGCGGCGCATTCGCCAAGAAGGTGGTTAAAATAATGGACTTGGCGGCCAAAAACGGCGCGCCTGTTATAGGTCTAAACGATTCCGGCGGAGCTCGCATCCAGGAAGGCGTCGTCAGCCTGGCCGGCTATGCCGATATATTTCTACGCAACGTGATGTTCAGCGGCGTGGTACCGCAAATAAGCGCGATTATGGGGCCTTGCGCGGGTGGAGCGGTATACTCGCCGGCAATCACGGATTTTATTGTAATGGTCGAAAAAACCAGCTACATGTTTATCACGGGCCCGGAAGTTATCAAGACCGTCACCCGGGAGGAGATCACAAAAGAGGATTTGGGCGGCGCGATGAGCCACGCCACTCGATCGGGCGTGGCGGGATTTACCGTTCCCGATGACGCCGCTTGCCTCGCGCTGATCCGGGAACTGTTGTCTTACATTCCACAAAACAATCTCGAGGATCCGCCGTTCGTGCCCACTTCAGACCCTGTAAACCGTATGGATGAAGCACTCAACGACGTTGTGCCGGATAACCCCAACAAGCCTTATGAGATTCGAGACATCATCCTTCGAGTGGTGGACGACGGCAAGTTTCTCGAGGTGCATGCCAATTATGCGCGCAACATGGTGGTCGGATTTGCCCGAATGGGCGGTTTCAGCATCGGCATAGTGGCGAATCAGCCGAACCATCTGGCCGGATGCCTCGATATAGACGCATCGAAAAAGGGCGCTCGGTTCGTGCGTTTCTGCGATTCATTCAATATCCCCATCCTCACTTTTGTGGACGTGCCCGGCTTTTTGCCGGGTTCCCAGCAGGAATATGGTGGGATTATACTAAGCGGCGCGAAGCTCCTGTATGCTTTCGCCGAGTGTACCGTGCCCAAGGTGACCGTAATTACCCGCAAAGCGTACGGCGGAGCTTACGACGTCATGAGCTCGAAACACATACGCGGCGATATAAATTTTTCTTATCCCAACGCGGAAATCGCCGTCATGGGGCCGGACGGCGCGGTAAACATTGTATTCCGCAAGGAATTAAAGGGCGCCGAGGACAAGAAAGCCGCGAAGGAAGAACTTGTAAAGGATTACCGGGAGAAATTCGCCAATCCTTACAAGGCCGCCGAATTGGGATACATCGACGAGGTCATCAAAGAGGAGACCACGCGACCCAAAGTGATAACGGCGTTAAAAATGTTGCGCAATAAGCGCGACTCGAATCCGCCGAAAAAGCACGGAAATATACCCTTGTAACGGCTACGAAAAAGGGCGGCCCGTCCGGGTCGCCCATACTTGTTACTCTCATCGTTAAGGGTTAATCATCGATTTGATCATTTGAATCCGGAATCTCTTTGAGTGGTTCCCGGAAAGCTTTCCGGAAACGGCGATGGAACCACCAATACTCCTCGGGGTGTTCCCGTATAACGTCTTCTAGCATGCGCGTTAGCTGTACGAGAGTTTCGTATACCTGCTTCTGCCTGTCCTTTGTGCGTTCGAGGTATATCGGGGGTCGAATTATTAACTTGTGTCTATCCGGCCCGTCGCGTATGATGAACATGGGAACCAAAGGCGCTCCGGTACGCTGCGCGAATACCGCTGCGCCGGGGAAAGTCGGTACCCATAATCCGAAAAACTCGATGGGTACGCCCCCGGAATGTCTTGCATTGATGTCAACTTGCAAGAACACTGTTTCGCCGGCGCGTAGCGCCTTTGTCGATTGCCTCACGCACTCGATGCGAGGGCTGGCCGGCAGTGTCTTTATCCCTATGTTCTCTATAAGCTCTTTAAGCCATGGGCCCAGCTTTTCGTTTTCCGGCAAGCGTATAATGACACCGGTAGGGTAGTTCTTTTTATTGAGGGTGTAGAGGAGCAGGGGAAAATTTCCCACGTGGCCGCTTGCCGCCACGACGCCTTTCCCCTCGGATAGCGCCGCTTCGAGGTGCTCTATTCCCTCGATTGAGACGCTTTTTTCACTTTCATCTAATCTTTTTCCTCCCACCAACACCAACACTTCAAATAACGTGCACCCCCACTTGCGTGTGCTCGATTTCAACACACGGTGGCGCCATGTCTCATCCGAGTCGCTGAAGACTATTTCGAGATTTTCCAGAGCGATTTTTTTGCGATTGCTAAGAAAAAGATAAGCCACCGATCCGACCGCTTCGCCGAGCCTTCTGCTCCATTTGATGGGCATGAGCCGGAGGGGGGCCACTATCATTTCAAATATCAGCGGCAGCAGTGAAACAAGGCGTTTTCTCATTATTGCCCGTTGCCGGAGTTTTCTTTCCTTTGCACTTTGCCCGTGGAAGATTTTGCGAGCGAATCGACAATTTCGATCTTACGCGGAACCTTGTATGATTCGAGGTGCGGCTTGGTGAATGCCATCAGGTCCGAAGGCTTCACGGTTGAGTCGGGCTTGAGTACCACTCTCGCTCGAACGAACTGTCCCCGCTTGGGATCGGGCGGGCCGTCGACGGCCACCTCTATGACGTCCGAATGTTGCGAGATAACCTGCTCGACCTCGGGCGGGTATACCATCAATCCGCCGGTGTTTATAACTTCGTCGGCGCGGCCTGCATGATAGAAGAACCCGCCCTCGTCCATCCATCCGAGGTCGCCGGTATGGAACCAGCCGTCTCGAATAACTTCATCCGTTTTTTCAGGATTGAGATAGTAACCTTTCATTACCTGCGGTCCACGGGTGATTATCTCTCCGACCACTCGTGCCGGTTGCGGTTTGTCTTCCTTGTCCACAATGGCGACCTCGCAACGCGGTACCACCTTGCCGATACTGCCCATATTATCATTAGCTTCTTCGGTTGGGGTGAGTGTGACCAGAGGGGATGTCTCCGTCAGTCCATACCCCTGTAGAATTGCAGCATTCGGCAACAATTCATTGTACTTATGCATGAGCCATAACGGGATAGGTTCGCCCATCATCGCAATGCAGCGCAGCGAACTGAGATCGCGTTTCAAGAAACTCTTGGATAAAAGCATGAAGTTAAATATGGTACCCACGCAGTGATATACCGTCGGCTTACCGCGCTCGATGGCCTCGAGTATTACTTCCGGGTTCATGGAATCGACAATCACTATGCCGCTGCCGAGTAGCGCAAGCAAGTTGCAGAGTATGGGACCGGATATGTGAGACATGGGAAGGACGCAAAGCCATGAATCGTTGCTGTCTATTTTGAGATAAGCTTGCACCGATTCCGGGAAAAGCTCGAGATGGCTGTAAGCAAGCATAACGCCTTTTGAAGCGCCGGAGGTGCCGGAAGTGTACAGTATCAGCGCAGTGTCAGTCTCCTCTCTTGGCTCGATAGTGTCGTCAGGCTGCTGTGCCGCAATCGCTTCCGCAAGATGCTTGGCTCCTTCGACGGGGCGGTCGATGGTCACTACCGAAATTTCATCGCTGATCCGGTCAATTCCACCCAGCATTCTGGTAAGAAGTGGCGAAATTGTGAAAAAGACCTTAGGTTTGGTTTCTTCCAATACGCTAAGAACGCCTTCTTTTCCCAGTCTTACGTCTATCGGAATGCCTACGGCGCCGACTTGCAGCACGGCGAAATAGATGTAGACGAACTCGATACAATTGGGCGCCCAGATTGCTATGTGATCGCCGGATTGGATACCGATAGATCGGAAATAACCGGTAAGGCGGTTGACGTTATCCACCAGTTCGCTGAAAGTAACTTCGCGATCACCTAGGACAAGTGCCCGGTTGTCGGACAACTTCGATGCGGTTTCCCGCAGTTCCGGAATAATTCGCATGATTTAAACCCCCTGTACAAGATTGAAGATTTCTAACTTTATCATCAAAATGGAGAATTCGTCAAGCGGCTGATGGTTTCTCTTTAACCGAGGGAGTAAATGATTGTCTTAAACTATCCATCGTGTGTGTAAGGGGAATCTTTCTTTAAAAGGGAAACCTGCGCCCGGTTAAGACCGCCATTAAAAGACGACGGCGGTGAAACCAGGCGCTTTATAATTATTGTCCGTTGCCGGAGTTTTCTTTCCTTTGCACCTTGCCGGTACCGGATTTGGCGAGCGAATCGACGATTTCTATTTTTCGCGGCGCTTTGTACGATTCGAGGTGCGGCCTGGTAAATGCCAGCAAGTCCGAAGGCTTCACGGTCGAATTTGGTTTGAGCACCACTCGTGCCCTGACAAATTGCCCGCGCTTGGGATCGGGCAGGCCGTCAACGACAACCTCGATGACATCGGGGTGTTGAGAAATAACCTGCTCGACTTCGGGCGGGTATACCATCAGCCCGCCGGTGAGTATCACCTCGTCGGCGCGGCCTGCATGATAGAAGAAACCGTCCTCATCCATCCATCCGAGGTCGCCGGTATGGAACCAGCCGTCTCGAATAACTTCATCCGTTTTTTCAGGATTGAGGTAGTAGCCTTTCATTACCTGCGGTCCACGGACGATAATCTCGCCCACTACCCTCGCCGGCTGAGGCTTTCCATCCTTGTCCACTATGGCGACCTCGCAACGCGGTACCACCTTGCCGATGCTGCCCATTTTGTCGCCCGCTTCATCGACAGGGACGAGTGTGACCTGAGGAGACGTTTCGGTCAGGCCGTAACCCTGGAGGATCACCGCGTTCGGCAGCAATTCGTTATATTTGTGCATAAGCCACAACGGGATGGGTTCGCCCATCATTGATATCAGTCGCAGTGAACCGAGGTCACGCTTTGTGAAGCTCTTGGATAAAAGCAGGAAGTTAAAAATGGTGGCCACGCAGTGGAACAACGTCGGCTTACCACGCTCGATGGCTTCGAGTATTACTTCCGGATTCATGGAATCGACAATCACTATGCTGCTGCCGAGTAGCGCAAGCGAGTTACAGAGTATGGGGCCGGATATGTGGGACATGGGAAGGACACACAAGTAGGAATCGTTGCTGTCACATCTAATATAAGCTTGCATAGCTTCCGGGAAAAGTTCGAGGTGGTTGTAAGCAAGCATAACGCCTTTTGAAGCGCCGGAGGTGCCGGAAGTGTACAGTATCAGCGCAGTGTCGGTTTCTTTCTTTGGTTCGATGGTGTCGTCGGGCTGCTGTGCCGCAATCGCTTCCGCAAGATGCTTGGCTCCTTCGACGGGGCGGTCGATCATCACTACCGAAATTTCATCGCCGATCCGGTCAATTCCACCCAGCATTCTGGTAAGAAGTGGCGAGATTGTGAAAAAGACCTTCGGTTTGGTTTCTTCCAATACGCTAATAACGCCTTCTTTTCCCAGTCTTACGTCTATCGGAATGCACACGGCGCCGACTTGCAGCACGGCGAAATAGACGTAGACGAACTCGATGCAATTGGGCGTCCAGATTGCTATGTGATCGCCGGATTGGATACCGATAGATCGGAGATAACCGGAAAGACGGTTGACGTTATCCACCAGCTCGCTGAAAGTGATTTCGCGATCACCCAGGACAAGTGCTCGATTATCGGGCGACTTCGATGCGGTTTCCCGCAGTTCCGGAATAATACGCATGGCTAACACCTCCCTGAAAATAATTTAGAACTGAAAAAGTTATCATCTCAGAGGGCGGTTCGTCAAACGGCGACTAAGTCCCGAAATAACGCCCGTGCGGGTAAGATTTTACCGCTTGGAAGGTGGCGTTACGTTCATTTTGTGCAAGCTTGCACCGGCCTTGTTCCGGGGCATGTAGCGTGCTAAATTACAGAAAGGCGGGGAGGATTGCATGAGACGAATGATTCCCATAATCGTGCTTGTTACAGCGGTTGCGGTTGTAGCAGGTCAACTTACCGGCAGGGATGTGCTCGAAAAGGCGATTAAGAGGTACCGTGGCGACGACTCGGTATTAACGGTCATATTGACCAAGGTCAAAATGGAAAATCCCACCAAGAAAAAGCGTTTTTTGATAACAACTTACAGCAAGTCGAGGCCGGAGATTGTCAAGGCCCTGGTGGCGGTCAGGAGGGCGGGTAGCCCGGAATCGAAGCCGATACTGTTCCTTGTCTGGGACTGGCAGGATACGAAGCGCAATGACCAGCTTTGGTTTTGTCTGCCTTCCATCGGAAAGTACAACCGGATATCCGCCGAAAAGGGCGAGTCGATGACTGAAAAATACGGTTTCAGTATCGAGGAGATGAAGACTCGTGACCTGGATCTGGCCGACCACACTCTCGAAGGAACCGTCGAAATCGGAGGCGAGAAGGTTTACAAGGTGGTCAGCATACCGAAACGCCCGAAAAAAGAGGGTTTCAGCAAGTTGGAAGTCTTCATCAGGCCGGGTAACTGGACGCTCGCAAAAGCGAAGTACATCGACCTTGACGGGAAGAAGCTCAAAGTTTTCCGGGTGACGCGCATCGAGAAAGTCGACGGCATCTGGTCCGAAATGGCCGGTGAGCATAAGGATTATGAAAAAAGAACTATCGTTACCTTTAATGTGAAAAAAATCGAGTATAACAAAAAACTTTCTTCGAGTCTTTTTAATTTCACCAAGCCTCCGAAGCATATCCTGGAGGGGAATTGACCGCCACGGATTCGACCTGCAAAGCCGGCAACTCGACGAAGAAGCACGGTACGTACGAACGTCCTCGGCTGGAAGATTTTCTCGAAGATACCATTCCTCCGGTCGGGCATATAGATACTGAGATATTCTTCCGGCGAGTAACCGAAGAGACGCTCGGTTGTATCCGCCCCGAGTATGGTCCGTTGGTGCTTGATACGGCGAGCGGGATGGGTATCGATTCGTGCATATTGAGCAGCCGTGGCTTTGAGGTAGTCGCCCTCGAGCCTATGGGCAAGATGGTGGGGTATTCACTTCACCACCACGGCAAGGAAGGTCAATATTCGATGCATCTTAGAGGGTATGCCGAGGAGATGCCCCTTCGGGACGAGTGTCTGGATCAAGTATTGTGCAAGGGTAGTCTGGATCATTTCGTAGACCCGAGGGCGGCTTTGGCGGAGATGCGCAGGGTGCTGAAGCCCGGAGGCCGGTTCGTGGTAGCTGCGGCGAACTATGACAGCCTGAGCTGCTATTTCTCAAGGCTGAACTACGCCGTGCTCAGATTGACCAGAGGCCCCATGCTGCCCGGCGCTCCACGACCACACCACGAAATACCGACCGATCACTACACCAGATTCAATGCGAAAGTATTGCGACGGATGGTGAGGGAATATTTCGAGGTGCGACGAGAAATAGGTATTGGAATACTATGGGGCACCCCCTGCCTAAACATTTTATGGGATCGCATGTCGCCACGGAGGGTTGAAAAGATTCTGAACATTATCTACGACGCAGCCCGCCGTTTGCCGTTTCTCGCCGATATGATCGTGCTCGATTGCGTCAAACTTTGATCGATGATTATTCCCTATCGCGACATCAATCCTACGGAGCGCAAGCCGGTGGTAACGGTAGCGCTGATAGTCGCCAACTGTGCTGTTTTCATCTATCTGTGGTTGGCCGGCGACTTTAACGCGACTCATTACCATGCATATCTGAAAAAAGGCGGGCTGGTGCCCTCGCAATTTCTATCGAGTGAACTTTTTGCATTGTCGGGTTCGATACCCACTGCGCTTACGCCGCTGACGGCAATGTTCTTGCACGGCGGTTTTTTGCACCTTGCGGGCAACATGCTTTACCTGTGGATATTCGGCAACAATGTCGAGGACTACCTTGGCCATGCGCGATTTATCGCATTTTATCTGATAGTGGGATTAGCCGCCTCGATGGCTTTTATTGTCACATCATCAAGCAGCACGCTGCCGATGGTGGGCGCAAGCGGCGCGGTGGCGGGAGTTATGGGCGCTTATCTCGTGGTTTGGCCCCGTGCTCGAATACGGACGTTGGTGTTTATCATCATTTTTTTCACAATAGTGGAGTTGCCGGCGGTCGTCATGCTCGGCGTGTGGATAGCTATGCAGTTGCTCTATGGAGTAAGCTCGTTGGGGCGCTCGACCGGAGTGGCATGGTTCGCGCACATCGGCGGTTTCTTCGCGGGTGTCGGTTTGATATTGATAGCGCGCAAGAAGCGACCCGTGCGGCCGGGAATTCGCCGGATAATAATTCAATAACTTCACGTTCAGTACCTCTTGATTCGGAAACGCCGGTTGTTGTATTCTAAACGGCGGAATCCGACAACGTTGATTATTGGAAGGGAACCGTCGATATATGAGTGCGAAGGGAAATGATCGCAAGGAGATAAAGAAGAGGCTACAACAGTATCTCAAGGATCCCTCGGATGACCTGAAGTCGGAGTTGATCGAGTCGCAATATTTGCCGCTGCTTAAAAATATGTGGCGCAAATTGCCGCACGCTAAGTTGCAGGCGGCGGTTAAGTTACTTGCTCGGGACAACTCCGAGGGCGCTTTGCCGTTATTACGCGAGATGGCTGTCGATAAAGGTGCTTCAGTGCCGGTGAGAATCGAAGCGATTGAAGCGATCGAGGAGCGTGGCGAAAGCTTGGGTGACGATTCTCCAAAGCCCCGTTTGAAGGAGATGCTCCGTATTGCAACCCGGGACGATGCGCAAACGGCCGGTGAGTTGGCAAAAAACCTGGATGAAAACGAAATGGAAGCATGGGCGGAACTTCTGGCACAAAAGGGCGCCGTTAATGCCTTGGGTGCTGCAGGCGCGTCCGTTACCGGCAAGCGGTCGAAGAAGGCGCTCAAGCGTGCGGCTTACGAGTTGCGCGCCGGGGGTGTTGAGGTGCCCGATTGGGAAGAGAAGGGCGAATCGGTGCTCAAACCGCCCCCAAAAGACGACCCGGTAGCTTTTGGCACTATCCCGGACGGTTCGGGCAAACAGGCGATTTTTCTTTATTTGCCGGACGAAGCCGGCGGTGTTCACTTTGCCCAGGCGGTGATTGATGAAGACAACGGTATGGAAGATTACCAGGCGGCGGATGCAACAAGGGGAAGCGCCAGAGGTTTGCTGAAACAACTGCGTTCCAACGAGGAGATGCCTTTACCCGACATACCTCTTGAGCATGCTGCCTATCTGCTCGACCGCGCGGCGGCTCGTTCTTCCGAAAAAGGTTTTGCCACGCCCCGGGAATATCCCAAAACCAGGAGTTTGCTTAAAAAACTCGCCGAAGGTTACGTTCCGCCCGATCCAAAATCGCTTATTTCCGGCGAGGTGACCATTGCAGATGCGCGCGAAGCCGTCGAGTTGTTCGAGTCGCCGTGGTTCGTATCGTGGATTCCCGATGCCCAAAGCCTGGAATTGTGCAGGAATAAGCTGGATCAAGCGTTGAGCAGCACAATAGTGATTTCCGAGCCGCAGCGGTTGGAGCAAATAAAAAAGGCATTCGAAGACGCTGCAAGCGAATACCTCACACCGGAAAATAGGACGTTATTGGCTTACAGGCTCGAGGAGGCCGCAAGGATATTGGCATGGAATGACGACATCAAGCAGGCCCGCAGAGCCATGGCTGTCGAGAAGGAGATTAAGGATTCCGATTCCGTGCCGCGTTTTTTCGTGGAAATGTTTCGGCGTATTTTCCCGGATGTTGAAGAAAAAATCGGCGATAAAGCCGATAACATCGACGAAACTCCGACCTCGAATGGAGGAATAATTATTCCTTAACGGTACGGAGCGCAAAGGAGTGAAATGAAAAAGTTGTTCATAGAGGACATAAGCCCCGGAGACGAGGTAGTGGAATTTTTCCTCGTCAGGTCGAAAAACCGCCTCTCCACGCGGTCAGGTAAGCCGTATCTCGATCTCGAGCTGCAAGATCGCACGGGTATCGTCACTGCAAAAATGTGGGACGGCGTCGAGAAGGTGGAGGATTTATTCGAGCGCGGCGATGTTATAAAAATCAAGGCGGCGGCGCAAAGTTATCGCGATCAATTGCAGATAAAAATAGACGACTTAAGATTGCCGACCGCAAAGGAGGATATTCTCCTCGAGGAGTTTTTGCCTGCTACTTCCAAAGACGTCGAGGCTATGGCGGAGTCCATTGTCGAGTTTATCGAGAGCTTAAAAAATCCCCATCTGGGAGCGCTTTTGAGAGCGTTCTGGAACGATGACGATTTCCGGCGCGGCTTCGTGCGCTCTCCCGCCGCGCGCAATATTCATCACGCGTACCTCGGAGGGTTGCTTGAACACACTCTGAATGTCACCCAACTCGCCGAAGAGTGCGCAAAATTATATCCGGAACTGGACCGCGACCTGTTGCTTACCATGGCGATTTTGCACGACATCGGGAAAATCAAGGAACTGGGAGCCGAAGCGGAAATTATCTACACACGCGAAGGACTTCTGGTCGGCCATATAAACCTGGGCCTCGAAATGCTTGATGAAAAGATCGCGCTGGTGGAAGATTTTCCCAAAGAACTGGCTATTCGATGTAGGCATATCCTGTTGAGTCACCATGGCGAACTCGAGTGGGGTAGCCCCATTGTCCCGAAAACGCCGGAAGCCATGGTGCTGCATTACCTCGACAACCTCGACGCAAAAACCAATATTTTTCTCCGGGCGATAAGCACCGACCGGAACGACGCCGAGGAATTCACTTCCTACCATCGTGTGATGCAGAGGAATATATACAAAGGTCCTCGAAACGATACCGAGCCTGACGAAGATCGGTAGGCGGAGCCTCCACTTAATGGGCGTCCGGCGTCTTGTCTCCCTGCTCGGTGTTTGTTACCCTTCCTTTAATTCAACCGGAGGATATATCATGAAGGAAAAAGTCGTTGTTCTTGTAGCTGTTTTTATATCGATCGTGTTGCTGTCAACATCGCGCGCGGACGACATATGCAATATGCCGGTACCCACGGCGGAAGGGCCGGTGGTCGGCACCTCTGACGAAGGCCCGGGCGTTTGCGCCTATAAAGGTGTTCCGTACGCAGCGCCGCCGGTGGGTGATTTGCGCTGGCGGCCTCCCGATCCCGCGCCGTTGAGAAAAAATACGCTCGAAGCGACGGCGTTTTCAGCGCAATGCGTTCAGCCGGACGTCGGGCCGCTTGGAGGAGAGGAAAATAAAAACATTGGAATGAGCGAAGATTGTCTGTACCTCAATATCTGGAGACCGAACAAGCCGGGTAAATATCCTGTGATGGTTAGGATACACGGCGGCGCATTTATCATGGGTTCCGGGAGCCAGAGATTGCACAACGGCGCTAAACTTTCGGAGAAAAAAGACGTAGTGGTAGTAACTATAAACTACCGGCTGGGGCCTCTGGGCTTCCTGGCGCACCCGGCCCTTGCGAAGGAGAGTCCGAATTCGACCACCGGCAATTATGGTCTGCTCGACCAGACCGCGGCGCTGAAATGGATAAAGGAAAATATAGAAGCCTTTGGCGGGGATTCCGACAACATCACAATTTTCGGCGAATCCGCCGGGGGATATAGCGTTTGTTATCAGCTCGTGAACCCTCTTGCCAAAGGGCTTTTCCACCGCGCTATTATGGAATGCGGTTCTTGCGAAATCGATAAAACCTCGCAAGAAGATTACGAAAGAGGTTTCAAATTTGCGAAAAAGCTGAAATGCGATGAGGGAGACGTTACGGCCTGTTTGCGATCCAAATCCATCGACGAGATAGCGAAAACCTCTCCCGCGCCCGGCATGATGTCAATGATTGGAATGGGCGCGACGTTGTTTGAATGGTGGCCGCATGTGGATGGATGGTCGATTGTGGAGCAACCTATAGAGTCCCTCAGAAACGGCGATTTCAACCGGGTACCGCTCATGGTGGGAACTAATCGAGATGAAATAAAATTCTTTTCATTGTTTATGCCGAAATGGATTCACAAAACGCCTAAAACATTTGTGAAATATTTTACGAAAAAATTGTGTGGAAAAGATGCATGGAAGTGTATATTGAAACTGTATCCGTTGAAAAATTATTCGAGACCTATATATGCGGTCTTTGATTATGTGGGGGATTTGACGCTGGGGTGCAAGTCATTTGACGTGGCGATGGCTGTGTCACAGTTTCAGCCGACATATTATTATCGCTTCGATTACGACGACCATTCACTGCCTGAAAAGATGGGCGCGGCGCACGGTTTCGAGATACCGTTTATTTTCGACTCTTTTGAAACCATGTCCTTTGACATAATAAAGACAAGCGAACAGCTCGCAAGCGCCGAATCGTTGGCAATAATCATAATGAGTTACTGGGCGAACTTCGCAAGAAATGCGGATCCCAACGGGCCGGACCTTTTGAACTGGCCTATGTTTACAGAGAAAGAAAAATCGCGTATGTACCTGGATCTGCCGCCTCATGTCGGACCCACGAACTGTACCGAGAAATGCGACTATATGAGAAACAGACCGAACATAATTTTTTAGGAATGACAACAACCGGGCGGGTGGGTGAACGGAAATCCGCCGACTAAAAATGTCCGGCCGACAGGTAGCTCTTTATTATCGGGGTATTCTATCCGCCATATAGCGAAGGGAGACTATGTCTTCGACAAATATGGGAGGCCATTCCCACTCCATCTGCGTGTCTTTTATGCGATCACCTTCATAGATAAAAGGTACCGCCACCAGCTTTGATTCGATAATCTCAGTGTGTATATCAATGGACGCGACGTCGATATGCCGATCGACAATGGACAAGAGAAAAGGCATGGGGTATTGGGTTGCTTCAATTTCTCGAAGCGCGCATCCTGCGGGAGCTCCCTCTTCTTCGGGCTTCTTCATTTCAGGCACGATCGATTTGGAAGTGTACAACAGCCCTGGGTCACCGAAGTAGCTGGGTCGCCAGGTGCGATATGCCGTCACCCAAACCCACGGGCAATCTTCGAGTATTCTTTTTATCAGCTTTTTTTCTTTACCGGATGCCGATATTTCAGTGCTTACTTTAAGTGCCCACATAGGCAGCCACAGCAGGGATGACGGTTTGACATTCTCGGGTGGCGATTGCGATACGAATGATAACTTCCGAAAGCGACTGTTCGCGCCTATCTCATATCCGCAGATGCAGTTGCGGCAAAAAAACACCACGTCCTGATCCAGGCCGGCCAACTCGGCCCCGCAATCAGGACACCGCATAACAGCTATCGTTACGTCATCTACCATGGCCCGTACCAGCGGTTGCCCCTTTCAATTTCAATCCCTTCCATAGTGGATTCCCAGATGCTCGACATTGTGCGGCCCAGGCGTTCCAGGGCGGTTTCGGGCGGCTTGTTTACCCGCTCGATATCCACGTGCTCGCCCCTCCACACCACCTCGCCGCTGTATCGAAACTGGTTCCACGCCATCGCCAGCAAATAAACGAAAAACATCAGTATCAGAAATATCGGAATGGAAAGCACAAGAAGAAGGCCTCCCACTTCCGGTAAAGAACCGGTGGCCGCCAGCTTTACGGCGCGTGCGATGGGGTATGTAAGTACGGCCAGGGTACCGATCATTATAGGGATTCGCTCGGAATCGCGAGCGGGCGCTCGACCGAATAACACCTTGCCGGTCACACCGTCGATCACCAGCCTGTATAACCTGTTATGATACGTGTACTTGATAAGCCAAACCGGGCAGAATACCAATCTGATATTTTTCCTCAGCAGTTTCGTTTCGTCATTGGCGACGAATATCGAAGAAATTGGTTTTCCTATTTCGGTAGCCTCGACCGGCAAATCCGAATCGAAGACATGAGCGTCTTTCTCGAGCTTTGCCGGGTCGAACGGCTTGATGGATTTCAATTGCCGGAGCTTATCGAGGTGTATGTTTTCCAGTCCCCATTCACCGAGCCGCACGGCGGGCGCCTGATGCTGAATATCCCTGATAATCACATTCGCTTTATATTCTTCCATCGTGACATCGTACTTCCTGACGATATCTTTTGTAGTCATTTTCCCGACTCTTTGCGCAGTCATCTCGTAAAATGGCAGATAATAGAGCCCTGCGCTGTAGAATCCGGCTGCTTTTTTGATGTCCGGCGCCGGCTTTTCGCCCGCCAGAAGTCGCCGTGCGGCACTCTTCGCGGCCCTTAAATCCAAATCCGGCTCGATAACGTACTTCGGAATGTGATCCTTTATTTCGATCAGGCTTCGCGTACCGCAAGACGGGCAAACGCTTATCCGTTCCCCTTCCTTGAAAGCCAGTGTGCCGCCGCAGGACGGGCATGATAAGTGCCGCACGTTACTTTTCACGACATTACCCCTTCAATCATTTTCTTAACGACGAAATACAGAGGTATTGAAGCCGCCGCATAAAGCAGCAACGCGACAATGCTGCCCGATCCAGCCACACCTAGGAGAAAAAATACACCAAATATCACTAACGCCGCCATTGCGTATAAGCGGTCCTTCTGTTTCTCGAAGGTGGGCGGCAACTCATCGGCAAACGCCTTCCCGCGCACTGCGTCCACCCACACTTCGTAAGTTATTCCGTCATATTCATAATTCACGGCCCAGAACGGACAGTGCACCAGCCATACCTTCGTCGGCGCAATACCCTGCCGCTCGATAAGCTCTTCCAGCCGCTCCGAGGGAGGTTCGACCCAGACGTCTCCGGTTTCGCTCTGAAGAAACGGCCGGGCGTCTCCGGAAAGTATATCGGCATCTTCCAGGCTTGTTATGGGATGAGTCGCCGCTATAAAGGTACCGAGCTCTTCGCCTTCCTGTGTTTGCCAAAACGGCCAGAAAACCATCGAGGTCCGCTTGATGGTGAATGAGCTTCTTCTTTCCAGCCGTTGCAAGTAAGTCCGAAGAACTTTTTCAATATCCCTTTCGGGGAGCATCGGCTTCAGAAGGTAATGGAGATACCCTTCCCGAATCGATACGAAAAGCGAAGACCCGCAATATGGGCAGGTAGCCAGACCTTGTTCGAGTTGTACCGGCACGTTGCCGCCGCATTGAGTGCACTTTACCTCCATATATCATTTATGCTACCCTTTTAGGCGGGTTAAATCAACACCGTGAATGCTTCATTTACCTTTGATCCGTGGGAACTCAAGCGTTTCCGCGCCGGCGAAACAGCTGAAAGACCGGGCTTGGGCAAGCGCGTTATCGAGGCCTGGAAACGATTCGGTATGGCCATCGCCAAAGTCAACCTTTATGTACTGGTTTTTATCATTTACTGGACTGTATTCGCCGTAACCGCCTTAATTGCAAAGCTTTTAGGCCGCGACTGGCTGGAAGTCAAGTCCCGCCGGAAGGAACTATGGCATCCTTTGCCCCAGCCGCCCGAAAGCGACGAGGGTTACTACAGGCAATTCTGAAATGCCTTTGTTTTCAAGCTAAATGGATGTTCTGGGCATATCCTGTTATTACCACGATTCGGCGGCGGCGCTGCTGAGAGACGGTAAGTTCATAGTAGCGGCGCAGGAGGAGCGGTTTACCCGAAAAAAACACGACTCTTCGTTTCCAAGCCACGCTATCGCGTACTGCATGCAACAGGCGGATGTTGACGGATCGAGCCTTGATCACGTCGGTTTTTACGATAAGCCGTTTATAAAGTTCGAGCGTATTATGCTGACCTACCTCCAGACCTTCCCACGCTCGATGCGCGCTTTCATGGAAGCCATACCCCAATGGCTCGAAACGAAGCTTTGGGCGCCGTCTCACATCCGCAGCGAAACCGGCTTCGGCGGTCGGGTTATGTTTATACCTCATCACTTGTCCCATGCGGCAAGCTCTTTTCTGGTAAGCCCTTTCGATGAAGCCGCGATACTCACGGTGGACGGCGTCGGAGAATGGTCTACAGCCACAATGGGGGTGGGCCGGGGCGCCGATATCGAACTCCTCAACGAGATACGCTTCCCTCACTCACTCGGTCTGCTTTACAGCGCGTTTACTTATTACCTCGGTTTCCGCGTCAACAGTGCGGAATATAAAGTGATGGGCTTGGCGCCTTACGGCGAGCCGGCTTTTATGGACGAACTTCGCGAGATTGTGCACGTTGCGCCGGACGGCGGTATTCACCTGAACATGAAATACTTCGCTTACCATTATGGATTGAAAATGACCAACCGGCGTTTCGACAAGCTTTTCGGCGGACCGCGGCGCGACCCGGACGCGAAAATCGAACAACGACACATGGACATCGCCGCCGGACTCCAGAAACTGACCGAGGAGATAATTCTCAAAATGGCGATTGCCCTACATGAAAAAACCAGATTGAAAAAACTTTGCATGGCCGGGGGTGTGGCGTTGAACTGCGTCGCAAACGGCCGTCTGCTCAGGGAAGGGCCGTTCGACGACATTTTCATAATGCCCGCCGCCGGGGATGCCGGTGGAGCCGTGGGCATTGCCGCTTACATTTATCATTCGATATTGGGCAAACCCAGAACGCATCCCTGGGATAACGCTTTTCTCGGACCGGGTTGGTCAACCGGGCAAATTCGCGCATATCTCGATGATAATCAAATCCCGTACCGTGAACTCGAACGCAAAGAGCTGCTCGAAACTACGGCAAAGTTAATCGCCGATCAAAACGTCGTCGGGTGGTTTCAGGGGATGATGGAGTTCGGCCCGAGGGCGCTTGGCGCGAGGTCGATACTCGCCGACGCTCGCAATCCCGAGAACAGGGACAGGGTCAACCTCAAGATTAAATTCCGCGAGAGTTTCCGGCCATTTGCGCCGACGGTACTTGAAGAAAAGGTCTCCGAATGGTTCGAGCTTGACCGCCCGAGTCCTTATATGTTGCTCGTGGCGGCCGTCAGGGGCGATAAGCGCGAGATTCCCAGCGTCACGCACGTTGACGGGAGCGCTCGCATCCAGACGATCAACCGCCGGCATCACCCGCTTTATTACGATCTGATCTGCGAGTTCGAGCGACAAACAGGCTGCCCGGTCATCATAAACACCAGTTTCAACGTTCGGGGCGAGCCTATAGTCTGCTCACCTCACGATGCATACCTATGTTTCATGCGCACCGGTATGGATTACCTCGTAATGGATCGATTCCTGTTGAATAAAGAAGATCAACCTCCCCTCGAAGACGCCGAAAAGCCTCAATTCGAGCCGGATTGATTAATCAGTGCGAAATTTTCAGTGCGAAACTTGCCCCGGGCGAAGTCGAAGGGTGCTAAGTCCCTTCATCCTTTACACTTAATATTTCATCCACTACACTTCATGCTTAATTCGGCTGGAGGATGAAGATTGAACTGGGAACGTGAATATCTGAAATTTATCAAGCGCTGGGAGCGCGCGCAATTCGCTTATTTCCGGTGGAAAATGCGTAAGCATTTCAAGTTCGGCGCCGGATGCGACATATATGCGCCCGCAATTACTTTCGACGGGTGGGGTAACGTGGTTTTCGAGGAAGAGTGTTTCCTCGAACGTGGTGGGTTGGGAGTGCATTTCAGCGTCGGTTTGGGCGGCCTGGTGCGTTTCGGGCGAAAAATGTGGATAAGGACATGGTACGCGCCGAACGTCTTCTGCAGCGATCACGGCGCAGTCATCGAAATAGGCCCGGATTCGATGGTCTCGGGCATAATGATAAGAGTCAAAAAGGGCGTACATATCGGAAAGCGTTTCCTGGGCGCGTACGGCGCAAGGCTTCTTGATTCGGACTTCCACGACCTTGACAACGAAACCCGCGAGAAAAGCGAGCCCATCGAGATCGGCGATTACGTGTGGCTCACAAGCGATGTCACCGTCCTCGGTGGAGTAAAAATAGGTAGCCATACAGTCATTGGAGCCGGGTCGCTGGTAACCACCGACATACCCGACCACTGCTTCGCAGCGGGCAGACCCGCAAAACCGTTAAGGACCATCGGCGACCGTTCAAATACCCGGTAGTCAGGATGTTCATCCATCAACATCAATTCTATGGATGTCCCCGGAACTTGTTATGCCCAAAAAATTGGTGGTATTTGCTTTGAGTTTGTGATAATATGATAGTAAACACTAAGGGGAAGAATCGGCTGTTCATTTTCTTAAACGAACGAATAGAATAAGGAATCTCAAACTTACGGATCGGAAGACGAGGTCTATGCCCGGAGAAGGCGCAAAAATAAAGCGCCCAAGCAATATAAGAAGCGTTCCCAGATAACCTGAGTTCACGTCAGATAGGAAGGAAAGTAGCATGAATGGAAAACCGAGAGTTTTATTAACGGCTTCTTACGGGCCCAACACCATCGGTTGGGGAGAGGACATGTACGACTTACTCAAGTCTCGCCTCGCTCGCGGGCATGGCCCATTTTCGATGAGTTCTCACATGCATTACTTCGCCTTGTACCTCATTGCGGAGAACTTGAGTTGTCCTACGACGGTACTGGAGAATCCGCACTGGGATGAGTTCGACCTGGAACTTGACGAGGGTTACGATTACGTGGGCATCCAGTTAAAAAGCCTCCATACCGCCAAAGTGGCGAGGATGGTCAAACGCATCCGCGAGAAGTGTCCCGACACCAAGATCGTCATAGGCGGTTACGGTGTCATGCCCATTTACCATCCCGTTCCCGGCGATGTGAACGGCGATGCGGACTACATCCGCGAAAACGCCCATTACCTTTGCCGTGAAGAAGGCGTTCAATTCATGCGGCGTCTGCTCGATGATACGCCTATAGATCGGGAGATAACCCAGTATCACTTGCCCATGTGCAGCATGAGCATTAACGCCCTCAACGCCGGGGTGCGGAACGGCATAATACTTGTGAGCCTCGGTTGCCCCAACGCCTGTGACTTCTGCACCACCAGCGCTTTCTTCTACCACAAAAAATTTTACGTCGCCGAACCCGAACAGGTTTATCGATTTATCAAGAACTACCAGAAAAGAGTCAAAGCCAATGATATTGTAGTGGTTTTGTTTGACGAAGACATTTTCCTTAACGCGGATTACGTCCGGGAGTTGGGGCGGTTGCTCCGTAGCGATAAGAGCACATGGGGAGTTCAATGGTTCAGCTTCGGCTCGATACGTTCCCTTTCCCAGTTTACCGGCGAGGAACTCAGGGACTGCGGCGTCGGGTCGGTCTGGATTGGCGTCGAAAGCTTTATGACCGGTGATAAACTCTGCGACGATTGTTACGAAAAGCGGCGCGGCCTGGAAGTCAAGAAGGTGTTCGAGGACCTGCATCGGAACGGTATCAACACCACCGCCTCGCTGGTGCTCGGATTCGATTTCCACACTCCCGAGAACCTCAAAGAAGACATAGACCAGTTCGTGGCCTTAAAACCGCTTTTCTACCAGATTGCTCCGCTTACTCCCTGTCCCGGTACCGCGTTTTACGAACGAATGCTCGAAGAAAATCGCATTCTCGATACTTTTAGTTGGGAGGATGGCATTATCTGTAAAGACGATTTGTTCAAACTGAAGAACTTCAAGCTTGGCGAGATCAAGGAGTATTTCGATTATGCTCACGACCAGATACGGGATAATTTAGGCCCTCCGACTTTGCAGCTACTTGAAAACATGCTGAATGTGTATTCGAGCTTGAAGGACAGCTCCAACGAGATGCATGCCTACAAGGCCAATCGGACCAAATTCGGGGCCTCGGGCTTATACGCCGTCTTGCGCTCGATCAAACAACATCATCACAGCCCAAAGGTTCGGGAGCGCGCTTTGACGCTCGAAAGGCGCTATCGCGAAGAAATAGGCAACCCCCCATTACCCGCCAGCGTTGCTTCATATTATGTTTCCAACAAAATTCGTAAAAAAACTCGGCAGGCGCCTGAAGAAGTCGTCTCCGATCCTCCGCCACGTTGGACATATTATAATACTAACGGGCCGGGAGACCGTGTTTATGTTCGCAAGGGGCGAAAAGCTAAAAAGGCGAAACCTTATAAGAACCGTCGCATTTTCACACTAATCAATTAAATGTAGTTAAAATACGGTTGGATTCATTTAGTCTATATTATTGGTTTTCCGCTGTAGTGTGAGGATAGTTTCAGCAAGTCGGTTCTCCAATCCTCCTAGACCTTACCACTTCAGTAACAATCTCTAAATTAAATTGGGGTGAAAGGTTCACTTCGCCCGCCCCGAAGCGATATGTTACCAGTTGAGGAAATTCGTAGAATCTATTTCTTCCCAAATCCGTCGTTCGGGTTCGTAGGGCGCATTTTGTATTCCATATTCAGTTCCTAAGATCATTGTCGCCCGCTTTTCGGTGTCGTAACCCGGCCAGGGGCCGGTAGCTTCGGTTGCCGGATCGCCTCCTTTCGCAAACGCCGGCCATGCGTCCTGCATCAGCTCCGAGAGCCGATCCGATTCGGGGCCTTTCCCTGCGAACTTATCTATCCCCCGGACGGAGCGCAGCGTACCGAACATAAAAGGCAACTCGAGCGCATGACAAGATCCTAAATCCTTATTAGGCGACTCCCACGTAAACAGGTATACGTAACATTTCCGGCCGCCTGAGCTATGACTTTGGGCAAAGCGCAGAATCGGCTCGCGCATCATGCGGTCGGAATGTATGGAACACCATATCTGCCACGGATCAACGGACTCACCCCGCCCGGTGCGGGCTTCCCGGTACACTTCCAACACACGGGCGCCGTTGCTTTGCCCGCTCGAATGCATGCCGGGCAGCGCCTTCTCGAGACGCCTGAGCAAATTCGCTTCATCGAGCTTGTTCCTCCTGGGATCAAAGAGCAAAAACAACTTGGCTTCGTCGCGGTTGCAGCCGGCCATCAGTTCCACGCCTTCCGTAAGGCCCTCATCAACAGCGTCCATAGGCCATTGTGGAATCACCACTCCGTCAACGGCGGGCCAGGTATCGAATTGTTTGCGGTTGGCTATTTGCGCCTGCAATATGGTATCGACATCGATTTCGCGCAACTTCTTGACGTCGCCTACTTCGCAGCCGAGTTTTTTGAACAGCTTTTCCGCGTAATCGACTGCGTGTTCGAAAGAATGCGTCAGCGGCGGCCCGCTCTGCGAAATGGCTCGCTTGAACAGCCCCCGGGCGCCGGGCGCCGCCATCAGTAACCCGACCGACGTTCCACCGGCGGACTCGCCGAAAATGGTCACGTTGTCCGGATCGCCACCGAAGAGTTCAATGTTGTCCCGAACCCATTCGAGCGCTGCGATCTGGTCGAGCAGGCCCCAATTACCCGCTGCGCCGCCGGCCTCATCGGTCAGTGACGGATGAGTGAGGAAGCCAAGTACGCCGAGACGGTAGTTAATGGTGACCACGACGACATCGCCGCAAGTCGCGAGATATGAACCGTCATAAAGCGGCCTGGCTGCGCCGCCGGTGATGAAACCTCCGCCGTGTAGCCACAACATTACAGGACGCCGTGCCGTATCCGTCCCCGGTGTCCAGATATTAAGTTTCAAGCAGTCTTCGCTCTGAGGCGGTGGCTCTCCAAAGTCCAACATGGAAGGTCCCTGAGGCGCTTCGTTCCCGAACTCCGTCGCGTCGAACACATCGTTCCACGGCTCCGGCGGTACCGGCGGGCTGAAGCGTAAATCGCCGGCAGTGTCTGCGGCATAAGGAATGCCTTTGAATATAGTCAGTCCGCCAACGCTCGTACCCTTAACTTTTCCCGTATGCGTTTCAATGATAGTCGACATGTATATCTCCTTGCCGTTGAGAGAAAGTGGGAGGAAAATCACCAAATAAGGTGTTCCTCCTCTATGCAGTGCAAAAGATCAAATGAGAGTCGGCTCCGGCCAGGCTCGGTTACCTGGACGGGTCGGGCTCCAACTTGACCGTATCGTATACCTCGTCCGGAACGCCGATGACGTTAACTTTCCCCAGAGGTCCTTTGTATTTTAAAAGTGGGTGTGTGCCATTGATATCGAACCAGAACACATAACTGGGCACAAAACGCTGTATAAGTCGGCCGAGAAACGGCCCTAAAAAGGCTGTCATGAACGGCCTTATTTCAACACGGTAGCATTCCCTGGATCCAATGGGCAGCTTGATGGTTTCCTTTTCACACACCTTCAATTCCATAGGAATTACCACTGTAGGCGGCAGCCAAATATTAAAACGGCGCTTGGCGCCCGGCTTGTCGAGTTCCAAGCCCCGGAAAGTGACTTCGATGGTGTAAGGATGTACGAGGTCATCCGGATATTTATTCGCAGGATGGGACATATAGTAAAATTCCTTGCGCAGACGTTTGCCGGAGGAGTTATTGACCACCTTTTCGTACTTTTCAAGGATCATATATTCTGTTGTTTTAAAGGTGAAGGTGTTGATAGCGGTGTTTGCGTTATTTTGACGCTCCACCATGACGAATTCGAGGCGTCTGTCCGCTCCTTTGCCGACCCGGTGCAGGTCGGCTTCGAGACGTTTAGGCGCTTCCAGATAAAGTAGTCGCTGGGAGAGCGACGCCGTTTTCGGGTCTATTTTCTTGCCTTCGTAATGGATATTCGTAATTTTGATCTCGTGCTTCGGAAATTTGGGCATGAGGAAAGGTTCCGCAGTAGAACTTATCGGCCACAATATGGCCGGGACAAAAAAGCAAATTGCGGATAAATACTTGAGTTTCATGATCGCCTCTTTTCTTCGTATTTATTTTACCTTGACCAGATCCTGTACCTGGAACTTGGGGGTCTGTCCGAGAGCTCCCGAGGTTAGAGGCCATGTCAGGCGCACGAGTCCGTGCGTGCCGCCTTTCTCAACCCAGAATGTGTATTGTCCCACGGTGCCGGCTATGATCATGCCGGTGAGATCGTCCAGCCCCATCTTGTCCAATTTACCCGTCACCCGCCAACAATCGAACTCCCCGGCCTCGACCTTGATCCGCTCCTCTCCCTCAACGGTCAGGGTCATCGGATAAACAACGGTGGCAGTCAGCCAGACATGGAACCTGGCCTCACTTTTCGGCTTCAAATCCATGGCGCTGATCAGCATATGCACCAATAACATGTGGAATGTTCCGTCGGGATACCCGCAAGAAGGATCGTTAAATTCGATGTCCCGCTCGCGGATGAGGGTGCCGTCCGGAGCGAACCATTTACGATGTGCGCGCAGCATGGTGAGTCTGGCTCCGGTCTGAAGCACAAATTCACTTTTTACAATGTTTTTGTTAAAGCAATTTTCCTCGCGGTATATGGTCATAATGCGGTTGTTGCCCTGACCTTCCCAGTGTATGCGTTCGTTGTAAAGTCGAGGGGATTCTTCGTGCAGAGCCCTTTGCGCATTGAACTTCGCATTTGGTTCATCTTTGGGGGTTGGATAGTATGACTTGTAATAGCGGGTCTCGTCTTGCGGAATGTCGGGAACACGAAACGGCTCGTTCCCGGCGAACGAAACCGACGCTACTGCAGCGGCAAAAACAATCAGTACGATTCGTCTCATGGCTTTCCCTCCTACTGACGGCGGGGACTATAATTACGGAATCCATAAAAATGGCGCTTGCATAAGTCCCCCACCGCGACTGAAAGCTATTACGATTATTCCGAAACGAACCGTATTTGTATATAACATAGCGGGAGCTTTGTCAAAACCGAGGTTTTTCAGTTCTCTGATCTACCGATCATGCAATCCGGGTGATTTTCAATTCAAGGCAGGGTAGGTATGATGTCCTCAGAATTCAAGGACGAAAGTGTTTTTTATA
>Ga0180432_10000880_pt1 | contig 48592 bp, 29 predicted proteins | sample SS_ome_10_FD_132414 | JGI IMG/M metagenome (GOLD analysis project Ga0180432, IMG submission 132414) | Hypersaline lake sediment archaeal communities from the Salton Sea, California, USA - SS_1_MS_2 metaG | ecosystem: Environmental > Aquatic > Non-marine Saline and Alkaline > Hypersaline >...
GCCCTGGCCGCTCATGGCACTCGGCGTGCGCGCGATAATGCGAACCTTGATCTCGTTCCACGTGACCCCGTCGCCGATGAAGTTGCCGGCGTTCACGTTGCCCGCGTAGGTCACCGTGCCCGCAGGCGCATTGATTTGGATCTGACCGATGTTGGTGCCGTACTGCTTTGCCGGCATCGCCACGCCGGGCACGCCCATCGAACCGGCAAACATGTCCATGTTTGCCCAAGACGCGGACCGCACCCAGTAGGTCAGCTCCACGATCCTGTCCTTGACGTCCAGCGGGTTGGCGAACCACCTCACCGGCTCACCACCCAGTGTTATGTACTGGGGGGAGCCCAAATGACCGGTACCGTCATTGACGACTATGTTCCCTGCCGCCGGCGGGACGCCGGTCATCCAGTCCGCCCACGGGGCCGGCAGAACTCCGGGCGCGTACGTCTCGAAGCCGTCGACGAACCCCTGCGCCGGCGCGAGAGCAGGTGCCGCCGAGAGCATGATGGCGACCATGCAGCTCAGCAGCCATTTGTGTGTGTTTCTCATCGTGAATCCCCCTTATTAAGTGGCTGTAGATGCCAGGCTTACAAGACGCACTCCCCGCTGCCGGTGAAACCCCTTCCACACCGGCCACAGAAAGCCCGCCGCTGTTTCTCTAACCTGAACCTGATGCGAAATCCGATAGAGAATCCCCCAAGATCGCCGTATTATATGCGCCTACAGCCGGTCTTGTCAAGCGAAAACCGCGCCAGGAAGGTCCATTTGCCGACGGCTCTGTCACGCCGTGCGGTTGCTATTTCTTCTTCGCCTTCACATTGCCCTTGCCGCGCTCGGGCTTCGCGTCCGTATCCGCCGCCGCCGCAGCCGGGGCTGCTGCAGCCACGGTCCAATTGGAGATCACCTCGGTCAGATCCAGGCCGTCAATGACGTCGTTGCCGTCCAGGTCGGCGTCCGGGTTCCAGAGCGGGTCGACTGGCGTGGTCTCCCAGGCCGTGAGCACGGCGGTCAGGTCCAGGCCGTCCACGACGCCGTTGCCGTCCACGTCGCCGGGCAGGCCGCCGGTGGGCAACTCGTAGCCCTCGAAGGCTGGCCCTTGGCGGGAGTAGATCCATCCGCTCGCCTCGTCGCTGTTGTCGTGTGTGCGGTACCCGCCACCGCCGGCGCCGTCGGCCAGTTCCGTCCAGGTGTTCGTCGCCGGGTTGTAGCTGACAAACCTCATGGGCTCGATGTCCACAGCCGTGACATAGACCAGCCCTGTCCCCGGATCCACGGCCATGGCCTCGGTGCCGAAGCACGACCCGGTGTTGTTGGTCATCTGGCCAGCAGTGAGATCATGGGACTGATACGTCCACGTGCCGCTGAAGTCGGCCGGCTGCGTGCTGAGATCGTACACGTCCACGCCGACCTTGCCGCCGTCCGTTTGCCCCATGTAGTTGGTGTTATCAGTCTGGGCCAGGACGTAGTCACCCACCGCAATCGTGGCCATACGCGTCCACTTGGGGATTTGGCCCGTGGCCGCCTCGAAATCATAGGATGTACCCCAGGAGCCCGTGCCTACGTCGTAGAGGCAAGCGGCGTAGTTGACCGTGTTCGTACCCGTGGTCTTATCCTTCTCGGTCCAAGTGACCAGAATCTGGCCTGCTGAGCCCTGGTTGGGCATGTACACCCACCCCTGCGTCCACGCCAGCGCGCCATTGACGGGATCCACAAGGGGCGGAGGCGTGTGAGTGAACGTGCCGGTAGAGATGTCGTAGATGTTCAGCACACCGTCGTTCGCTTCACGAGTGAAGAGCTTGCCGCTCATGTAGCACGCACGGTCGCCCTCGCCCGGAGACCAGTACTGCATCAAGCTTCTGCCGGCGGTGGCTATGAGCGTCCACGCGTCCGCCGCCGGGCCATCATACTGCCAGATCTCACCGACCCCGCCGGCACCGCCGTTGTAGATCTGGTAGAGGTTGGTCCCGTCACTGAGCAACGCGGACGTCCCGTTGATGTTCGTGAATTGAGTCCAGGTTTCCGGCTGGGCCCCGGCGTGGAGCGACAGCGCGACGATCATAGCTGCCAAGATCACAGTCAGATCTTTCATCATCCTCTCTCCCTTCTTTCTTACTCAACGTCCCTTTGCGTCAAACCACTCGAGTCTGCCTCTCCGCGCGCGCATGCCGCGCGCATACGGAAGGATGCGTCCGGTGTCACCAGGAACCGTCCCGCCCCTGGGCACGGTTCGGACGGCCAGTTCGCATCGAACGACTCAGCGCCCACTACTTGCGGCGCCGTGCCAGCAGACCCAGTATGCCGAGGCCCGCAAGCGCTATCACTCCCGGCTCGGGAACGACCTGGTAGCCCTCGAAAGAGGAACCTTGGCGGGAGTAGATCCATCCTCCGGCGAGATCACCGTTGTCGTGTGTGCGGTACCCACCACCGCCGGCGCCGTCGGCCAGTTCCGTCCACGTGTTCGTCGCTGGGTCGTAGCTGACAAACCTCATGGGTGAGATGTCCACAGCCGTGATGTAGACCAGCCCTGTCCCCGAATCCACGGCCATAGCCTCTGTGCCGAAGCACGACCCGACGTTGTTTGTCATCTTGCCCGAGCTCAGGTCATGGTACTGATACGTCCAGACACCGCTGAAGTCGGCCGGCTGCGTGCTCAGGTCGTACACGTCCACACCAACCCTTCCAGCTTCCGCTTGGCCCATGTAGTTGGTGTTGTCGGTCTGGGCCAACACGTAGTCGCCGACCGCAACAGCGGCCATACGCGTCCATTTGGGCGGTGCACCCGTGGCTGCCTGGAAATCGTAGGACGCGCCCCACGTTCCGGTGCCCACGTCATAGACCGCGCACGCGTAGGCGACGGCGACATTGCTGGCGGCGTCCAGCTCCGTCCACGTTACCCACACCTGACCAGCCGACCCGGCGTGCGTGTAGGCAATCCCCTGCGCCCAGCCTAGATAGTTGTTGACAGGGTCAACAAGCGCCGCAGTCGTCTGAGACCAACTGTCGGTCGTGATATCGTAGATGTTGAGAGTGGTCCCGCTCTCGCCCCTCTTGGTGATGATCTTACCGCCGAGGGCGCACGCGCGGTCACCTTCACCTGGAGAGCCCATGTCGAAGATAGGAAAGGCGGCGCTCGTCAGTTGTGTCCACGTGTCAAGAACAGGGCCATCGTACCTGTATATGTTCCCGTTTGCCCCGCTCGTCTCAACGCGGTACAGGTCCGTGCCGTCGCTTACCAAGCCACTGTGGGCAGTTATGTTGGTGAGCGATGTCCATGTGCCCACCTGGGGCCACGCCGCGGCTGACCATACAACGACGGTCACACCTGCCAGAATGACACTGAGTTTCCTCATGCTCTATCCCCCCTTCTGCTTGTCTGCTATCTGTAGCCTTGTCTCCCTATCATCGTGCAGTCGCGCATCTTGGCGCATGCGCGTGACTTATTGTTTCGCCGTCCCCAGCGACGTTGATAGCTTTGGGGACGCTTGCCGGCGACCGTGTCCTAGCGCGCGAATGAAAGCCCTTCCATAGAACCATTCCCCAAACGTTCGATGTGCAGCCTCGCCGGGCGACACGGCTGATCCCGTGCGCCCGTTACAAGCCGCTGCGCTTGAGGAGATTAGGCGTGGAAGAGTGGTGTTCCTGTGAAAGATCCCCCTTATTGTCAGTATGGTCTATTATCATACGCAAGCATACTCTGTCAAGGCAAAAAAGGATGGAGGTCAGAAACGGTACCTGAACCTGCGCGGCCAATCACGACTCTTCATGGCTCAATCGTCCGTCCGCCAGGATCACATCGGATGGCGGTCTCTCGGCCACGCAAGGGCCCGAAGAACGGCCCCGTTCGCAACCTTCGGCCCCCATGCCCGGGTCTGCTGCCTTGGAACCGGCCTTCGATCTGTGCTGTGATTGCCAGCGATCCGGCACGCGGGATGCGCGGGGCCTCTCGGGTGCCTGACGACGGGATCAAGAAACCAGCGCGCATTCGTGCTTGCGGTCATCGTGGCTTCACGATAGAAACAGTGGAGACCGTTTTCGCGAAGAGCATCCGGAGAGGAGTCAGCAAGGCATGTGTGCGTGGAAAATCGGTGTGATGATCGAATCGTTCCGGCTCGGCACCCGAGCGGGCATCCGGAAGGCGGCCGAGCTCGGCGCTGACGGCTTCCAGATCTACTGCACGTCCGGCGATATGGAGCCCGGGGCCATGAGCACGGAGAAGCGGCTCGAGTTCGCCGACTTCGTGCGCGACGAGGGGCTCGTCATCAGCGCCTTGTGCGGCGACCTCGGCAAGGGGCTGCTCGATGCCGAGGCGAACACGTGGGTCGTGCCCAAGTGCAAGGAGTTCGTGGACCTCGCCGTTGACCTCGGCACACGGATCATTACGACGCACGTGGGCACCCTGCCCGAGAACGAGCACGACAGGAAGTGGCGCGTCGGCGTGCCCGCCGTGCGCGAGATCGCCGACTATGCCGTCGGCCGCGGTGTGTCGTTCGCGAGCGAGACCGGCGGCGAGGCGCCCGAGGTGCTGCGGCGTTTCCTCGAGCGGGTCGGCAGCCCGGGCATGAAGGTGAATTACGACCCCGCCAACCTCGTCATGAACGGCTTCGACCACCTCGGGGGCGTGGAGATCCTCGCCGATTACGTCGTGCACACGCACGCGAAGGACGGCGTCCGGCTCGACGACGGCACCGGCAAGGAGGTGCCTCTCGGCGAGGGCGGGGTCGACTTCCCGAAGTATCTCGATGCGCTGGATGCCGCGGGCTTCAAGGGCTTTCTGACCATCGAGCGCGAGGTCGGCGACGACCCCGTTTCCGACGTGGCCGCCGCCGTCGAGTTCCTCAGGCAGTTCTAGCTCGAGCCATCGGCGTCACCGGGGCGGGGCGCAGGTCAGGTCGTAGACAAAGTCCTCGCCGTCGAAAAAGTTCGTCTGCGGAATGGCGTCCTCTTTCGTGTCGGTCCACAGGTACGCGCGGAGGCCGAACTGCGCACCCGGGCCTGGGGCGATCCGGACGTCCGGCCGCGCCGGCACGGCGCACTCGACGACGAACCACCCGTCGTGCTCGCCGGTGGCGGCGACGATGTCGCCCGGCTTGTACGCCTCGCGGTACCAGAGGCCCGTCGGCTGGATGGCGTCATTGAGGAAGTCCCAGATCGAGCCGGCCGCCTCCAATTGCCGCCCGTCCATCGGCGGGCGCACGGAGAAGCGCAGGTTGTCCCGGCCGTGAAACCACCCGTCGTTGGCGGCGTCGAGGTCGAAGCCGGCGAGCACCTGTTTGTCGCTCACGACGGCGAAATAGTAGTTCTTCTCGTCCCACGCCACGTACAGCTTCGCTTTGAGCCCGCGTAGCGGCTCCGGCGTGGCGACGTTCGGCAGCGAGTAGAACTCTTTCCATTCGCCGGGCGCGAGCTTGCCGTCGAGCGTGATTGTGGCCTTCGGTATCTGGCGGTCGATCCAGTAGAGCTCGCCCTCGTTGAGCGTGTGCACCTTTCCCTCGAAGTCCGTGTCCGTGCCGCGGGGGTAGCCCGGCGTCCGGCCCCCGGCCATCAGGCGCTTGAAGCAGTCGCCGCCCATCTTCGGCGTCCATCCGAAGCGTTTCTCGTCGAGCGGGACGCGGGGGTCGTCGTCCGGGACGCCGTTGCCGTTGGCGTCGGCGCTCTGGCAGATGACGGACTTCTTGAGAGTGAGCCAGGCCCGCACGGGCTGGTAGCGATAGTTGTAGGCGAGGAAGCTGAAGTTCTCGCCGAATTGCCCCGGCAGCGTCCACGGCGCGTCGGGGAACGCAAACGTGCCGACCCCGCTGCACATGAGCCACGAGTGCACCAGGTGGCCGTGCTCGTGCGTGGGGAACCACCACCAGCCGGGCGCCTGACCGTGGCCGAAGCCCGTGTAGCAGGAGCCGAGCTCATAGTCCGTTCCAGCGACGGTGCCCGCGAGGTAGAGGGCGTACCAGCCGTGGGTGCCGATGACGTTGGCGTACCAGAAATCGCGCAGGTCCTTGCCCTGGGCCGTCAGGCCCGTGAGGATGTCGTCGAAGACCACCTTGCTGATGCCGCCGAGTTGCGCGTGTTCGCGCGGCTCGTCCACAACGACGTACGTAAAGTCGAAGTTCATCTTGCACGACGAATGCCGCCACGCCCACGTGCGGTAGGTCTCGAGCTCGTTGCGGAGCACGGCCATGTCGTTGTCGTCGAGCACGCGGTCGGGCGGCTTGTTGCCGTCGGCGCCCGCGGGGAAGGTTACCCGGCGATAGACCAGCACGATGCTCGGGGCCGAGGCCCAGTCCGTTTTTCCGGCCTCGGGCAGCGTGGCGAACGCGTACTCGGGCGAGTAGCCCTGCGCCAGGATCTTCCAGCTCTGGCGCTGGATCTCGAGCGGCAGGTCCGTCCGGTGCCTCGTCGTCAGGGGCACGATCTCGACGGGGGCGTAGATGTGGTAGTAGTAGCGCGTCGCGGGCGCGAGGCCCTTGAGCACCACGCGGTGCTTCGTTGTCGGCGTGGGGTCCTTGAACTCGCGGTCGCAGTCTTCGGTCGCGCCGTACTTGACGATCGTGGGCCGGGCCAGGGGAGACGTCCACTCGATGACGGCCGTGGTCGGGTCCGCCTTGTCGAGCTTCAGTTCCGGCACGACGTCGTCGAGGGCGGCGTTCGTGACGAACACGCGGCCCGTGCTCCCGTCGGCGACGAGCACGCTGCCCTTCGCGGTCGCGGTCACGCTGCCCGGCTGGAACCACTGGCTGTTCCTCGCTCGGTACTCGCCGACGTTCTTGCCGTCGCGCGTGTAGCCCTGGACGATATTGCGGTCCACGACGTAGACGCGGTAGTCCTTGCCGATCGCCAGCGCCTGCGGTTGCATCCCGACGGGAGCGATCGCCGTCGCCGTGTACGCCTCGAGCGGCTTCGTCGGGCGCGCCATGAGGAGCACACGGCCGTTGCCGGTGTCGGAGATGGCCAGCGAGTCGCCGCGGACGGCCACGCCCGCCGGGTTCTTGAGCGCGACGGGCTCGCCGCCGGTGCTGACTTTGTCAATAGCGAACGCGAGCTTCCCGGTCCCTGCGTCAAACACGGCAACGCGCGAGTTGCCCGTATCCGCGACGTAGAGCAGCCCCTCGGCCGTCGCCACGTCTCGCGGCCCGGACAATTCAGCGAGCGCAGAAAGAAATGTCCCCTTCGCGTCGAACACGGCGACCTCGTTCTTTCCGGTGTTGGCCGCGAAGATGCGTCCTTTCCCGTCGACGCATAGGCCGCCGGGGTTGGTCAGCTTGTCCGCGCCGAACTCGAGGAGCTTTTCGCCCGAGCGCGACATCTTGACGATGGAATTGGTGCCGGTGCACGAGATGAGGAGATAGCCGCCGGCGTCGACGGCGAGGCCGTTCGGCCTGTCGAGCAACGCGGTCTCGCTCGCTGCACCTGCTGAAACGGCGAGCCACACGGTCGCCGCGAGAAACATTCGGACCCGCATTGTGATGTTCTCCACTTGCGTTGTTCTGAAATGTCCGTTCGCTGAGAGAATATCGGCGTATCAGGAATTCCTCGATTTCGCGCGCGTGCTCCGCTTTGCGTGCGTGCTCTGCTTTGCGCGCGTGCTCTGCTTTGCGCGCGTGCTCCGCAACGGGTTCGAGTGCCCGAACCTCGCCTTGCCGGCGTTGGCGATTCGCAACCACGAGCGATAGGGCGAGCCGCCGTCGCCTGCGCTGCCGAAGTCGCACAGCCGCAGGGTCGCGCCGTTGCCGGTCACGTACTTGACTAAGACCATGGGCGGCATCGGGCCGTTCCACTTCACGAGTCTCCCGTCGAGGGCCGCCGCGTCCAGCGCCGGGACGTCATCGGGATCCATGTCGTTGAAGCGACGGTCGTATGCGAGCAGTAACGGTCCCCGGTACACGGAGACCTTGCCCCTGCACTGTTTCTCGCCGCGCCACAAATGCTCCGACATGTCGAGGCGAAGCTCGACGACGTCACCGCGTTTCCACGCCCGCTCGATGACGCAGTAGCGCGCTGGCGCGACGCCCTCGACCACGTGGCCGTTGACGCTCACGCGCGATTGCGCCGACCAGTGTGGTATGCGCAGGTGCAGGCCGAACGTCGTCTTGCGTGATGGCGAGACCCGCAGCGTGATGCTGCCTTTTCGGGGATACTCGGTGTCTTGCTCAAGCCTGACCGTTACGCCCGTCGGCAGGGGGGCCGTCATCTCCGAAGGCCCGTAGTAGTTCAGGACGAGGTTTGCACCATCCGTCATGAGCGCCCAGTCGCTGATCATGCCGAAGCCGCGCGCACCATTGACGCTGCAGCAGTTGAGTTCCGGGCTGCCCTCGCGCGCCTGGAAGACGATCGAGTGCGCGCTCGCCCGGCGTACGCCGTTCATCGGCGTGTCGTAGGTGACCCACCGCCCGGAGCGCGAGTGCAAGCCCACGACGGAGTTGAGCGTGGACAGCTCGAGCTCGTCGGCGACGACGGAATCGCCGGTCAGGCGCAGCATCTCGACGCTCATGGCGATCCAGGCGATCGTGCAGCAGGTTTCGATCGCGCCGGGGCGGTACGGGTTGCCCTGGGCCCGCTCGCCGGAGCTGAAGCCGCCGTTGTTGTGCCGGTCGAGCTTGACGATGCTCCACCAGATGTGCTCGAACGCGCGACGCAGCTTCTCGTCGCTCGTGAGCCAATACAGCTCGGCGATGCCCATGATCGGATGGAGGCTTTCCCACCTCGGCCGCGGCGTCTGGTAGAATTCTTTGCCGTCGAGGGCCGTGCGGATGTAGTCGCCGGCCAGCGGGCCGTCGGGGCCTTCAGTGGCGAACTCGTCCGCGATCCGCAATGCGAGCGCAAGGTAGCGTTCCGTCCGCGTCTTCCGGTACAGCAGGGACAAGGCGTGTATCACGGCGAGGTTCATCTCCGTGGTGCCGGTATCAACGAGGCGTGCGTTCCCGTCGAGAAACTTCCGGCAGAAGAGCCCGGCGATCTTCTTGACGCACGTGAGGGCCTTCCGGTCGCCCGTCTCCTCGTGCCACAGGAGCAGACCGAGCATGACGTGGTAATGACCCCAGGCGTCCCAGGTGGGGCCATCGGCGCCGAAGACGTTCGGCGCTTTGCCGGTCAAGCGCGAGCCCTTCGGCCACGGGCCCAGGTAGCCGTCGTTGTCCTGGCACGCGATGAGCTGCGACACGAACTCGTCGAGGACGGCGCGCAGTCCTTTGTCCCTGGTCAGGCGATAGACCTGCACGGCGCTCGTAAGGTACTTGCCGGCGAATTCGCCCGACCACGGCAGCAGATCGCGCAGCGGCCGGCGGTCGCGATCACGGAACATATCGAGCATGGCCGGATTCGAGCGCGGCGCGACCTTCAGCCAGTGTTCGGTGACGGCGCGCAGGTACTCGTCGAACCATCCGCTAAATCGGAATGTCACGTCGTGGATGCGGTTGAAGCGAGGCTCAGCCATCGTGCAGATCCAACCGGTGCCTACGTGGTAAAGCGCTTCGGGTCGATCGGATAGGCGCCCCATTCGTCACGGCAGCGCTTCATCTCAAGGATGTTGTCTTTCTTGGCATCCACAGCGAACGAGTGGGTCGAGCCCATGATGTAGCCGCCGCCGGGCGCGGCATGCTCGAAGGCGTAGCGCGCGTCGTTGCGGATGTCCTCGACGCTGCCGAGGATAATGTGCTCGTGCCAGATACCGCCCCACAGGCACAGGCGGTCGCCGACGCGTTCCTTGAGCTTCTTGATGTCCATGCCGGCCGAGGCCTGGATGCTCTCGTACGCGTCGTAGAGCTCGGCCAGCTCGTCAATGACCGGCCACGTATGCCCGCAGCAGTGTTTGAGCACCTTGAGCCCCAGCCGATGCGCTTCCTCGACGTGGGCCTTGTGCCACGGGTAGACCATTTCGCGGTAAATCTGGGGGCTGGCCATAAGGTCGGTACTGCTGCCGAGGTCGCCGGCCGGCATGATGGCGTCCACGTCAAGCTGGGCGATGGTGCGGACGTCCCAGAGCATCTCTTTCCCGCGCAGCTCGGCGATCTTCCTGCAAATCTCTGGCTCGAGCAGAAGGTTCATCCAGCGCTCTTCCTCGGTCGCGCCGAATACGGGGAATTCCAGGTCGCCGCACAGCACCATGATAAAATGCGTGTCCTTCATTTCTCTCACGGCGTGGCGGACCAGTTCCCAGGATGAGCCGTTCGGGTCTCCGAGCGGCCGGCGTTCAACCTCGGCGATTTTCTCCTCGAGGCCGTCGATCGTGGGCGCGACGTAGGCGTCCCGGTTTGCCTCGTAGAGCATCAGGTCGTGCGTGGTTGCCGAGATCCGGTAGATGTCGCCGCGCTCGTCGCGGTAGGTTTCCTCGTCGAGCTTCTCCATCGGTTCGGGCCGGTAGTCGCGTGGATACACCTGGTGGGCGTTGACGATGTCCATGTCGAGGGCACGCACGAGGTCGAGCCGGTCGCGCTTGTAGGACTCGACCACCTCGTCGCGCCGGCCGTCCCAGTAGGCCTGCGTTTCCTTCATCTTGGCCTGCACGAAGCTCTCGTGGCCGAGGATGTCCTCGTAGACGTTGTAGTCAATGGAGTGCTCGCCCCAGGGGATGCGGTCGGGCTCGCGGTGCTCGAGGGCGGCGAAGACGCGTTCTCGTGGCAGCATGTTAGAGTTCCTTGCTACTTATGGAACACAGGGACAGTCACCTGTTTTTCTGCACACTCGCAGTTCTCGTAAATCAGATGTATCCCAAGAATAGGTGAGTGTTCCTATGTTTCGTGGTGCTCCACCATGCGATCGGCGGACGAAAAGATAACGATCATGTCCGCGTCGCCGTTCCCGGTATTCGTGGCGTTGTGGGACACACCGCGGCGCACGGAGAGCGTGTCGCCCGCCTGCACGACGACAATGTCCTCGTCGAGCGTGTGCTCGAGCGTGCCCTGCAGGAGGTACAGGACCTCGTCGCAGTTCGGGTGGCGATGCCGCGGGTTGGACATGCCGGGCTTGATCGTGACGCGCCCGACGGTGATGTCGTCCGAGTTGCCAAAGGCGCGGCCCGCGAGCCAGCACAGCGACCCCCACGGCGTCTCGATCGCCTTTGAATCGGTGTCCGCCTTCGGCAAGAGTTTCTGTTCCATGATCAACGTCCTGCGTCGGGATTCCTTTGGGCGGTTACGAGTTCACTCGTGATGTAATCGTAGCTTGCCCTGAGCGAGTCGAACGGGTCGCCGGGGCACGTGTCCTGCTCGACGATAAACCAGTCGCAGCCGGACGCATCGGCCGCCTTGACGATGGCGTGCCAGTCGAGGTTGCCGCCGCCGATCTCCGCGAACGTCGGCTGATTCTCGGGCGTGACGGCGTAGTCCTTCAGGTGCAGCAGCGGCAGCCGGCGTGCGAGGCGTTGGCACCATCGGACCGGATCGCCGCCGCCGTACTGGACCCAGTACGTGTCGAGCTCGGCTTGCAGGTACCTTGGGTCGGTTTCCTCGTACACGATCTCGAGGATTGTCCGGCCCGCGATGCGCCGGAACTCGACCTGGTGATTGTGATAGGCGAGGACCATCCCGGCCTCGTGCAGCACCCGGCCCGCGGCGTTGAGCTGCGCGGCGAATGTCTTCACCTCGTCGAGGGTCCCCAGCGCGACGCCGCTCGGGTAGGGGTAGGCGGTGGCGCGGCAGCCGAGCGTGCCGAGCTTTTCGACGACGGCCCCGGGTGCAGACAGGACCATGTCCGGCGCCTCGTGCGTCGCGCAGCAGGTGAGCCCCTCGCCGTCGAGCATGCGCCGGAGCTCGGGCGGCTCGATCTCGCAGATGCCGCTGACCTGCACGGCGCCGTAGCCGATGGCCTTGACCTTCCGCAGGGTCTCCACGAGGGCGGCCGGCGTCTTCGCGTGGTCGCGCAGCGTGTAGAGCGTCGCCGCGACCTGCTCGATCTTCAACTCGGTGTCCTTTCGTGCGGGGAGCGTGTGCGTCCTGGCGGCCGCAGGCGCGGGTGTCAATGAAACGACGCGTCCATGCCCTCGCCTGTGTTCTCGACGACGTGTTTCTTGAATTTCGACTCGGCGATCAAGTCGGTAAGCTTCTTCTCGTACGCGTCGCCGTCGAGTGGGAGCTCCACCATCCGGCCAGTCAAGGACGAGTAGAGCATCGCGTTGCCCAGCTCGACGGAACGAATGCCTTCCTCGGCCGGAGCGATGAGCGGTTCGCCGTCGAGGATCGCGTTGACGAAGTTCTTGTGAATCCCCACGTGTCCTTCGCCGGTGCCCTCAACGGCGATTTCCACGCTCGTGTGTTCGGGCATGCTGAAGAACTCTTTCGAGGTCTTGCGGTGCTCGCTGGCCGGGACTTCGTTGCGGACGAACGTGATCGTGCCGTTCTCGACGACGACCTTGCCGCGGTCGCCGGCGATCTCGAACCGGTCGGTTCCGGGCGCCTCGCCCGTGGTGGTGACGAACACGCCGGTGGCGCCGTTGGCGTACTCGAGGTAAGCGGTGATTTCGTCTTCGACCTCAATGGCGTGGTACTTGCCGAGTGCGCCGAAGGCCCGCACGCGCACGGGCATGCCGCAGATCCACTGGAACAGGTCGAGCGTGTGCGGGCACTGGTTGAGGAGCACGCCGCCGCCTTCGCCCTTCCACGTCGCGCGCCAGCCGCCCGAGGCGTAGTACGCCTCGGTCCTGTACCAGCTCGTGATGATCCAGTTCGTGCGCTGGAGCTCGCCCAGCTCCCCGTCGTCGACGAGCTTCTTGATGCGCCCGTAGTGCGGGTCGGTCCGCATCTGAAACATCGCCGCAAAAACGAGATCCGTGTTCGTGTGCGCGGCAATGAGCCGTTCGCAGTCTTTCTTGTGGACCGAGATCGGCTTCTCCATGAGCACGTGCAGGCCCTGCTCGAGGGCGTCAATGCCGATGGCGGTGTGGTCGTAGTGCGGCGTAGCGATCAGGACGGCGTCCACCTCGCCGGAGCGGATGAGTCCGGCGCTGTCGGTGAACGTCTTGATGCTGTCCCAGCCCTCGAGCTTTTTCGGGTCGGCGTCGCAGACCGCCGCCAGCTCGCACCTCGGGACCTTGCCTTCCTGGATGAGGGAGGCGTGGTACACGCCCATGCCGCCGACGCCGATGATGCCCAGTCGAACCACGGATTTCGGTTTCACTCGCTGATGCCCCCGTTTGCTGAGTGTGGCGACGGCGCCCGGCCGTCGCGGTGCAAGCTGTTTCGATACCCTACCGGGCTTCCGGGAGTCAAGCGAGGATGCTCCGGATGCAACGGCAGGCCCCCGGTGCCCGTTGCCGCCGCGGCGGCTGCAGGCGAGGTGATCTGCACCGTGCGGGTGCTGGCGTCCGTGCTGATCGCGCTGCCGCCGGTCTCAGTAAGAATCAGGCAACGCCCTGCTCCAGGAGCGCCTCGCCAAACAGTGGGGGAGCGGCCCGCCGGGGGGCTGAAAAAATCTCGACAGTTGTCTATTTTTTCCTTGACAAACAGACAGATGTCTATATATTGACGCTTGCCGGATGCTGTTGGATTTCGAGAAAGGAGGCTCCCATGGCAGGGCGGAGGCGTGCGAAATCAGGACCGAAGCCGGGGCAAGAGCAGCGCCTCCCGGACGCCGAGCTCGAGGTGCTGGCCCACCTGTGGCGGGACGGCACGGCGACGGCGCGCGAGATTCGAGAGGCCCTCGACCACTACCGCCCGATGGCCCACGGCTCCGTCGCCACGCTCCTGGGCCGTTTGCGGGCCAAGGGCCTTGTGGCCCGGCGGAAGGGCCCCGTCGGCAAGGCGTTTGTCTACAAGCCAACCCGCCGCCCCGGCCCCGGCTATCGGCGTGTGGTTGGCGAGATGCTCCAGCGCGTCTTCGGCGGCAACAGCGTCGCCCTCGTGACCTCGCTGTTTGAAACGCAGCCGCCGACGCCCGACGAGCTCGAGGAACTGCAGCGATTACTCGATCAGCTGCGCAGGGAGGAGTGAGACCGATGGACGCGCTCATCAACGCACTCAATTCGTCCGGCGGGATCTGGTGGCGATACGTGCTCCACGCCGCGTGGCAGGCGTCGCTGCTCGCCGTCGTCGTGCTGCTGGTCGTCAGGCTGGGCCGGCGGTGGTCTTCGTCGCTGCGCTACTGGCTGCTCGTCATCGTCCTGGTCAAGTTCGCCATGCCGCCGCTGTTCTCCTTGCCGACCGGGCTGTTCAGCCGGTTCGGCCCGCGGATCGCCTCCCGGCCCGTCGAGCAAGCACCAACAGTGGAACCCGGAGAACCTGTCGTGCTGCCCGAGCTGCCAACGCCGGATGAAGCATACCTCCCGTCCGACGAGCTGCGCGTCGTCGAGTCGGAGGCCCTGCTTGCGCCCGGGCCGGATGCGGCTGAGACCGGACCCGAGACCGCGCCGGCTCCCATCGTTGCCGCCGCCGAAGCGCTCGTTCCAAGGCCGCCGTTGCACTGGAAGGCGTGGGCCCTTCTGGCCTACGTCGCCGGCGTCATCGTTGTGGCCGTGTGGACGCTTGTCCAGCTTATTGCCCTCCGCCGGACGTTGCGCCGGGCAACACCGGTTACCGAAGGCGGCCTGAGCCAGCGCTTCGCTCGTCTCTGCCGCGAGATGTCCGTGCGGCGGACGCCGCGCCTGCTTCTCTCGCCCGAGCCGGTCGCCCCGATGGTGTTTGGGCTGTTTCGACCCGTCGTCATGGTTTCGGCCTCCACGCCGGAGAGCGAACTGGACACGATGCTGGCCCACGAGCTCGCCCACGTCCGCCGGCGCGACACCTGGGTCAACTGGTTTCAGATCCTCATCACGGCCGTCTGGTGGTTCAATCCCGTCGTGTGGGTGCTGAGCCGCGCCCTGCGCAAGGTCCGCGAGGACTGCTGTGACGACGTCGTTCTCGCCCACGGCCGCGCGAGCAACGACGCCTATTGCGACACCTTGCTCCACGCCGCCTCGCGCCTCGCGGTCTCGAGACCAATCGGCTCCCGGGCGAGCTTCGGCGCGCGGCTGGGCTTCGCCGACCGTCTTCATCCGCTCGGCCGCCGCCTCAAGCGGATCATGGACCGCACGTTGCGCCGCGCCCCCGCGCTTTCCGTCTCGGGCATCCTTCTCGTCGCATTCCTCGCCATCGTCCTGCTCCCCGGCCTCGCCTGCCGCCGCCAGAAGGCCGACGACCGGGCCGACGAACGGGCCGACGCCGAGGCCGACAAGCAAGTGGAACCCGGTTCCCGCCCCGAGCTCAACGCCGTGCTGCTCGACGCGGCGAAGGAAGGCAACCTCGCCGGTGTCAGGTCGCTGTTGCGCCGGGGAGCCTACGTCAACACCCGGGATGACAAACAGCGAACGCCTCTCCATCTCGCGCTCGGCAACGGCCATGAGGCCGTTGCACGGTTCCTTATCGAAGAGGGCGCCGACATCCAGGCGGCTGACGACCAGCGGATGACGCCCCTTCATCTGGCTGCGCACCAGGGATGGCTCGGGCTCACCCGCCTCCTCGCCGAACGTGGCGCCCGAGTTGACCCGGGCGAAGAGCTCTACAAGAGCCCGCTGGGCCTTGCCGCGCGGAGAGGTCATGCAGATGTCGTGCAATTTCTTCTCGATAGACACGCCGATCTTGATGCTCGTGGCCGGGCCCTTCTGCTGAGCGCAGCGGCCGGCGGGGGCCACGCGGAGGTGGTCCGCTTCTTCCTCGACGCCGGCACTGACGCAAACACAGCGAACGCAAATGGGTGGACACCCCTCCACCAGGCAGCCGTGGGCGGACACCATGAGGTCGTGCGCCTACTCGTGGAGGCCGGCGCCGACGAGAGTGCGCGGACATGCGAGGGCCCGATGCCGCTCCATTCGGCGATGGAGAAAAAGCATCGGCTGACGAGCTTGTTCCTCATTGAGCACGGCGCCGACGTCACATCCCGCGTCAAGAGAACCGGGTCGAGCGAATACTATTCACCTTCCTGGCTCTTCTGGCAGACGGCAAGGCGAGGCTGGGACAACGTTGTGAAGGCTTTGATTGACAGAGGCCTGGACCCAACCGCCGGTTACAGAGGCGGAACTCCGCTTCACGTGGCCGCGGCATATGGCCATGACCAGGTCGTCAAGATCCTGCTCGGCGAGGGCGTTGCTGTTGACTCCCTGGACCATGAGGGCCGTACGGGTCTGTTCCATGCGGTCCAAGAGGGTCGACTGGAGACGGCAAAGGTCCTCATCGCTGCCGGCGCCGACCCAAACGCAAGCTGCACACCTCTTCACGCGGCCCTCATACGATCCAACGTTGAACTGGTCAAGCTCCTTCTCGGGAGCGGCGCCAATCCTGAACTCAAGGACGCTCAAGGGCGGACACCGCTCAGCATAGCCGTTCAAGGCGGTGACGGCACCGTCGTTCGGCTCTTGCTCGATGGTGGTGCAGATCCCGATCTCCGGAGCCAGGACGGATTCACTCCTCTGCTGTCGGCGATCAGGCAACGCGACAGCACCATTGCTGCCGTTCTCATCAAGGCTGGGGCGGACGTCAACCTTGGATACCAGGGGCATTCGCCCCTGCATGTGGCCGTCTCCCAGCGTGATCAGGCGACAATGAAGCTGCTCCTTGCCAACGGCGCTGATCCGGACGCGCGTGACCAAAGCCGGAACACTCCTCTCCACGCAGCTGCCGAGTTGCGCGATCCGGCGCTTGTCCGAATCCTGTTGAAGAGCGGCGCCGACGTCAACGCCCAGGACGGGATCGGACGCACCCCGCTCTATGTCGCGACGTATCGGGACTCCGAGTCGGTCGTCAAGCTCTTGATTCAGAACAAGGCCGACGTGAACGCGAAAGCGGAAGATGGCAATGCGCCTCTTCATGTTGCGGCGCGTACGGGTGCCGAGTCGGTCGCAAAGCTTCTCGTTCAGAACAAGGCCGACGTCAACGCCAGAGATCGTCAAGAGGCCACTCCCCTCCACTCCGCCGCCGGCTACGGCCACATTGAGGTTGCAAAGGTCCTCGTTGAAGCGGGCGCGGACATCAGTGCCAAGGATAAGGACGGCAGAACACCGCTCGAATTAGCTTCCGCCTCTGGCGGTTCAAAGCCCGACGGCCGCAAGGCCGTCGCCGAACTTCTCCGCAAGCACGGCGCAACGGAATCGCCGCGGCCCTGGGGTCCGGGTCAGGCAACGGGCGAGCCCGATACACCCGAGGCCGGCGACAGCAGGACCGCCTGGGCATCCAAGACCGAAGACGGGCAGGATGAGTGGCTGATGCTGGAATACACCGAGGCCGTCACACCTGCCGCCGTCAAGGTCTACGAGACCTTTAACCCGGGCGCACTGTACAAAGTCAGCGTCTTCGATCCTGACGGGAAGGAGGTGGAGGTCTGGACCGGTGACGATCCGACGCCTCGCACCGAGAAGAAGGGCGTCTCGGAGATCAAGTTCACGACGGAGTTCAAGACCAAACGCGTGAAACTCTACCTCAAGTCGAAGGACATTCCGGGTTGGAACGAGATCGACGCCGTTGGCCTCGTTGACGCCGAGGGCCACTGCCACTGGGCGACTTCAGCGACTGCGAGCAGCACCTACGCGAAGTAGCCGGAGCACGCTGCCCGATTACTTTCTATCGAAGACGGCCCTAAGCCGAGAAGACGTCGGCGGAGCACAATAACCCTGGCCGTTCCCCGTCGTCACTCTCACCCTCTGGCCTGCCACACCGTGCCGCCTATTCCCGCTCGCCCGGCTCCTCGAGATTCAGCACGAACCGCACGAGCTCTTGCAGCGGGTCCTCCTCCCGTGGCGCCTCTACAGGCTTCCCTTCTTCTCCGACCGTGGGGCGGCTCGCCGCCAGCTCGGCGAGCCCGTCCAAGGAGACCTTGTCAACGCATTCGTTCAGCGTCTTGAGAAACGCTTCTCGGTCGGTGCCGTCAAGCTTTTGGAGCAGTGCGAGGTACTCGCCCATCGCCTTCTGTTCGTCGAGCGCGATCCTCCCGAACAGCGCCACTTGCACCTTCATGACCGGAACCGCCGTGCCGAGGGAAAGCACCACGCCGTCCGGGAAGAACGCCTCCTCGTCAAAACTCCACTTGGCCGTCGTGCCCGCGTTCGTTCCTTCGAGAGAGTCCGGACGCGGCGAGACGTACACAGCCCGGCCCGGCACCGTCACGGACATCTCGAACAGGTGATGATCGAGCGTAATCGCGAACGAATCGTAGAGGCCGTTGAGGTACTCACCCAGGCCCACGTCGAAGTAGAGTTCCGCGGAAAGCTCCTCGCTCCTCTCGGTAAACGGTCCGTCAAAGTACTCGTCCATCGCCTCTCGTGTCCACGGCGCGCCGTCCTTCTTGCGCTTGATGGTTTCGTGCATCTTGGTGAGCCCCCATTCCTGGGCCTTTTCTGCCAGTTCCTCGACGCTGAAGTAGACGTTGTCGAGAAGACCGAGCCGGATCGCCTCGCGCGCGAAGCGCGCGCGGCCGGGCGAAACGGAGACTGCCGTGAGGTCCTCCTCGTCGGCGGGGAAGGCCGCCAGCGAGTAGACCTCGCGCCACAGGTAGTGCTTGTTCCTCTTTACCAGCGGCAAGACCTGCTCCCTCATAACCCAGTCGAACGCTTCGAGGTTGTACTCCTCGCCGAGATCCTCGTGGAGAATGTCCAGAAAGAACTCCGCGAGCACCTCGATCACCATGTCGGCGTGGCTCTCGAACTCCGCGCCTGTGTAGTAGTCGTGAAACACCTCGACGTAGCTGATTGTCTTGACGAGTCCGAAATCGCTTGCCGTCACGAGCCCTTCGTTGTGTGCGTCTCGTCGGAACACCGGTTCCTTTTTCGGGTCCGGCAGGGCGCGCAGCGCGCCGCCGCGCGGCGTGTACGACGCCGTCTCGACACGAAAGTCGGTGTGAATCTCGCCGTCGGAACGCCATCTCCCGGTAAACCCGTTGTCGAGCTTCTTGAAGCTGTCGAAGCGTGAGGTGTCCTCCACAATGAGCCACGCCGGAAGCGGTGGCGCATTCTCCGATTCTTCGATCCGTGCAGCCGGCTCCTCGACTTCCGCCTCCTCGTTGACGGCCGCGTCTTCCGGCGCTGTCTCGCGGGCGAAGGTCACGGTCCGCTCGACATGCCCGTCCTCCGAGATGGTTGTGTCGAACGTGTACCGGTACGTCTGGCCGCATCCGCACAACGCAACGCTGAGCAACATGACCATAAGAAGGAATCGCGTCTTCATGGCACACCTCCTTGACATACGCCGGGCGTTCTTGCCCTGGGCATTCGAGAGAAGCTCCTCATGACACGTCTTCGACCCTCACGACCTTATCCTGTTCGAGCGACTCGTACGCCGCCTCGACGATCCGCATCGTCTTGAGATTATCGGAGGCCGATGTCGCCGGCTCCCGGCGTGCCGCGACGGCGCGCACCAGATCCTCGAGCAGCAAGTACGTCGCTTCCGGCTTGTCGAAAGGATTCACATGCTCGATGCGTTTGCCTGACTCGCGGACCTCGACCAGGCTGCCGTAATCGAGGATCAGACCGCCGGCCTCGCAGTCGAGCGATGCGAAGGCGTGCCCTGCGTAACTCGAGAAGCTTTCGGTCAATGACGCTACGGCCCGCTTGCGAAACTGGATAATCACCGAGACCGCGGTCTCCGGTCTGCCCGGCGTTGCCGGGGAATCCACCGCGCGGCAATAGACGGTCTCCGCCTCGTCGTCAAGAAGGTAGCGGTACCCGTCAAACCAGTGTACGGACATGACGGCCATGACGTAACGCGTCCGCTGCAGGCGCCAGCCCTGATCTCGACGAAGCGAGTTCGCGATCTGCGTCAGGTGCAGGGGCCGGCCGAGCCTGTCTTCCGCAAGTATTCGGCGCGCCGTCGAGAACGAGAAGAATCGGCGGAAGTTCTGATTGACCGCGACTGCGACTCCATGCTCGCGTGCCTTGGCCTCGATTGCCGCTGCCTCAGCGTAGGTTTCCGCAAGCGGCTTCTCGCAGAGAACGGGAATGCCGGCTTCGATAAGCGGGAAAAGCACCTGTGTGCGAACGTGCGTGGGCGTGCACACAATGGCTGCATCCATGTCTGTTTCTCGAATGAACGCATCGAGCTCGGCAAACGTTTCCGGGATCCCGTACGCCGCGCTTCGGCTCGTACGTCTGTCTTGATCGGGATCGCAAAGCGCGACGACCTTCATGCGGTTCGCGTGCCGCATCATGCCTGCGAGGTGCATCTCGGAGACGCCGCCTGCACCGACAAGGCCAACGCGATAAGGCGTACTGTTCTCGTTCAACGATTCGTCCCCTTCTGCGACCCTGAGCAGGGATGAGAACACACTAGCGCTTCAGCAGCGCGTCGAGCAGGAAGCCGGCGGCCTCTTTGTTCGGAATACGCCCGCGCACGGCGCTGTCGAGGTCCGTCATCGCGAACGGCGGCACCGCCGAGCCGACGCACGAGGGGCAGCCGTCCTCGCACCCGCATTCACGAATAACCGTTGCGATCGTTTCGATGATCTCGTCGATGCGGTCGAGGCACCGGCGCGCGTAGCCCATCCCGCCGGGGTAGCGGTCATGCAGGAACAGCGCATCGCGGCCGAGGCAGCTTGCGTCCACGACGGTGCCGATGTCGCGCGTGTCGCACATCACGAAAAACGGCGCCACCTCAACGAGCACGTTTGCGATGCCGATGAGCGCCTCGCCCACGAGCAGGTCGCGCTGCTGCAATGCTTCGACAAGCTCGTCGGGCGGGCTGAACCACATGGCCACCGTCTCAAGTGACTGTGGGGGGAGCTCGAGCTGCTCGAAGCCCAGGCTCTCGCGCGAGTGGAACCGGATCTTCTTGAACATGGGGATTGTCGTCGTGACCGTCACGTCGCCGAAGCCGAGCGCTACGCCGCGCCACTGGGTCTCCTCCTCGGTCTCGTCAATGCGGATCTGCGAGGCCTGGACCGACTGCGTGTAGTAGTCGAGGTCGCGTTTCTCGACGCGGACGATTTTTTGCTCGAGGTCGAGTTGGTTCACAAAGTATGTTTCCGCGGCATGGAGGTAGACGGCGTGATCATGGAGTTGCGAAAGCGCGCTGATCTCGTCCATGGTGCCGATAACGCGCTCGCCTTGGCTCTCGTCCTGGATCGTATAGACGGGGCCGGCGATGTTGCGGAGGTTTACCGCGGCAGCGGGATAGTCGGAGCTGGCCCAGTACCAGTGTTCGTCAATGTGACGGACGGTGTCTTCCTCTTGGAGCAACTCGAGGATGACGGGAGCGTACGGGCCGAAGAGCGGGGCGTCGGCATCGGCCAGTGGCAGCTCGTGCATCGCGCACTTGATATGGCCTATCACGATGTGGGGATTGTCGGGATCCACGACCGCCTGCTCGGGATTCTGCGCGAAGAGATAGTCGGAATGCGTCATAAGATATTGGTCAATAGGCGAGTTCTGCCCGATGAGAAACGTGATGGATTCCTCAAGCCCACGGCCCGCGCGGCCCGCCTGCTGCCACAGGCTGGCGATCGTGCCCGGGTAACCGACGATGATGGACGCGTCGAGGCTGCCAATGTCTATTCCGAGCTCGAGCGCGTTCGTGCTTGCCACGCCGAGAATGTCCTTGTTGACGAGCTGTTTTTCGATCGCGCGGCGTTCCTCGGGCAGATAGCCGCCGCGGTACGCGTGAATGGATTGCGCGAGCCGCCTGGACGCCGGGCGCAGCAGGTCGCGTGAGTTTTTAAAGATCAGTTCCGCCGCAAGCCGCGTGCGGACGAACGTGATCGTTTGGACGCCTTCCTTCACGAGGGAGGTCATGAGATGAACCGCCTCCCACGCCGGGCTTCGTCGGTCGCCGCCGATTCGCCACTGATCCGGCTTGCCGCGCGCGGCCGTCTCGAGCGGCGGGGGGTTCCAGAGCACGAAGCGCTTCGGCCCACGCGGCGAGCCGTCGTCGGCGATGAGGTCCATGCTCGAGCCGACGATGCGCTCTGCATGCTCCTGGGGATTGCCGATCGTGGCGGAGCAGCAGACGAACTGAGGCGTCGAGCCGTAGTGGCGGCAAATGCGCGCCAGCCGCCGCAGCACATTGGCCAGGTGCGACCCAAACACGCCGCGGTACGCGTGCACCTCGTCGATCACCACGTACTTGAGATGCGTGAAGAAACGGTTCCAGCGGGCGTGGTGCGGCAGAATGCCCTGGTGCAGCATGTCGGGGTTGGTGAGAATGACGCTGGCGCCGTCGCGCAATCGCCGCCGGAGGTTCTGCGGTGTATCACCGTCGTAGGTGCCCGCGAGGAACTGTGCCCCGTGTTCGTCAAGCTGGAACGCGCCGAGCGCGCGCAACTGGTCCTGTGCCAAGGCCTTCGTCGGGTAGATGAAGAGCATCGTGGCCGACGCCGTGTCGAGGAGCGTCTCGACGACGGGAATGTTGTAGCAGAGCGTCTTGCCGCTTGCGGTTCCGGTGACCACGACGACGTTCTTGCCCGCGCGCAATTGCTCGATCGCGTCCGCCTGGTGGCGATAGAGCCGGCTGATGCCCTGGCGCCGCAGCGCTTCCTGCACGGCGGGATGAAGTCCGCCCGGTACGTCGGCGTGTATGGGCGGCCGCTGCGGCAGCACCTTCACATGGGCGACCTGGTCGGAGTAGAATGACAGGTCGCGAACGCGTTCGAGAAAAGTCCTTGCCTCCATGTCCTTCCTTCTAGACGGGTCTGCGGACCGTGTCAAAAGGTTTGGCGCTTTGCGCGCCTCAAGCGTCCTTGCGCTGTCGCCTTATCCTGCGGGCCTTGGCCGCCACTGAATCGCCCGAGGCAATCGCCACTTGAGGCGGCTTCGTGCTGGGTTGTGTTTGCTTTTCCACGACGGGCCGGCCGGCGAAATGCGATGGCGACTTGCTGCCGCGCTTACGCATCCCGTCCGGCGGGCGCGGCGGCCCGGCGAGCGGCTCAAGCGTCTTGCTCGGGATCTGTTTCGCAATGCGCTTGCGGAGTTCCTTTGTGAGTGAGCGCCGGCGCTCGGCGCGTCGGGCGACGTCCGCCTCCGAAAGCGATTCCGCCTTTTCCACGGCGGGGTACTTCGTTGGGACGCTGGACTCGATCGGGTGGAAAAGCTGCGGCTCGCGCATGCGTTCGAGCCGTCGCCGCAGCGCCCTCTCGAGGCGCAGCGCGTCGTCGGCGTCGGAGTCCGTGAGTGAATGCACGTCTGCATGCTGAAGGTTCGAGCCGTCGAGGAGCACGCCGTCGAGGAGGACGCCCTCAAGTATCATGACCGCCGAACGCTTCGACGGCACGGATGCCTCGCCGCGTTCGACGTTCCACGTCGTGTACTGCCGCAGCGGCTTGCCGACGCAGGACGGGCACCCATCTTCGCAGGGGCACTTCCTGATCGTGTCGAGGACGGCGGGCATCACCTCGTGCAGGCGCTCGTATGCCTTGGCCGTGAAGCCGAGGCCGTGGGGGTAGCGCTCGTAAACGAAAATCGCGTTCCACGGCGAATTGACGCTGCCGATCGAGTGCGAGAAGTCCAGCGTGTCGCACGTCATGAAAAGCGGCAACAGCATGCGCGTGGCGTAGCCGATGCCGCGCAAGCCGCTGTGTACGTCGAGATCGGCCGCTCGCACCCGGTGCATCAGCTCCTCCGGCGGCACGATCCAGAACGCCATCGTCTCGAGCGCGAACGTCGGCAACTTGAGGCCGTGGCGCGAGATCGCGTCGAGCGAATAGAAATGAATCTTCTCGTACATCTCGCTTCGGAAGTACGCCGTTACCTCGCCCCAGTACGCCCGTGCCGTGCCGAACGGTTTCTCGCGCAGGCAATGGTCTATATGATGCACGTCGGTGCCGCCGATCGGCTGCGTGTAATAATCCACCGCCTCGCGCTTGACGCGCGCAATGTTGCGCTCCAGGTCGAGGTCTAGGACTCGGTAGGTATCGCCGCGGTGCATGTAGATCGCCTCGGGATGCAGGATGGGCGGGGCATCGAACTTGTCGACCTGGCCGAGCACCGCACCCGTGTCCACGTCTTCGATTACGACGTTTGCGTCCGAGTAGGTTCGCAGGGAGATTTCGTGCTGCGGCGTCTCGGAGGACGCGTGGTACCACGTCTCGCCAATGCGCTTGATCTTGAGGTTGTCGGCCAGCACGTGCAGCACCACGTCGGTATGGGGGCCGAACTGTGGGGTTTCGGTCTGCCCGAGCGGCAGCTCGTGCGTCGCGCAGCGAAGATGCCCCAGCACCACGAAAGGATTGTCGGGGTCCGTGACCGCCTGCTCAACGGGCCGGCCGAAGATGTAAGCCGGGTGGCTCATTACGTACTGGTTCACCGAGGTATCGAGGCCGACGAGGACGGCCAGCGCGTCGCGGTCGCGCCGCCCCGCGCGGCCGGCCTGCTGGAAAAAGCTGGCAAGTGTTCCGGGGTACCCGACGACGATGCTGGCTTCGAGGCCACCGACGTCGATGCCGAGCTCGAGCGCCCTCGTCGCGCTCACCCCGAGCAATTCACCATTAAAAAGGCGGCGCTCGATCTCGCGGCGCTCCTCCGGTAAGTAGCCGCCGCGGTAGGGGGATATTTTATTCGCAAGTTGCGGCGCGGTCTTCTCGAGCGTCTCGCGGACGTAGCGGTGGATCATCTCGGCCGTCATCTTGGCTTTCGAGAACGTAATGGTTGGGACGCCGCGTTGGAGGAGCGTCGCCATGAGCTCGTGCGCCTCGACGTTGGCGCTGCGCCGCGAGCGCCACTCGGTGGCGCGGATGCGCGGCGGGTTCCAGAAGACGTACGTGCGCGCCCCGTGCGGGCTGCCGTCATTGTCAATGAGCGCGACGGGTCCGCCGGCCAGGCGTTCGGCGAGTTCCCCGGGGTTGCCGATCGTGGCCGAGCACGCGGCTACTTGCGGCGCCGAGCCGTAATGGCTGCAGAGCCGCCGGAAGCGGCGCAGCACGTTGGCCATGTTGGAACCGAAGATGCCGCTGTAGACGTGGAGCTCGTCGAGAACGAGGAACTTGAGACGGGAGAGAAAGTTCGCCCAGCGCGCGTGCTGCGGCATGAGGGCTGCGTGCAGCATCTCGGGGTTGGTGAAGATGACCGAGGCGCGGTCGCGCAGCTTGCGGCGCAGGGCCGAGGGCGTGTCGCCGTCATAGACGCCGGCGAAGACGTCCGAGAGACCGACGGCGTGCAGGGCGGCATTGAAGCTCTTGAACTGGTCCTGGCACAGCGCCTTCGTCGGGAACAGCAGCAGCGCCCTGTCGTGCGCGTCGCGCAGGAGCATCTCGAGAATCGGCACGGCGTAGCAGAGGGTTTTGCCGGAGGCCGTCCCGGTGGCAATAAGGACGTTCCTGCCCTCGTGGATGCGATCGATCGCTTCGGCCTGGTGACTGTAGAGCTGCTCGATCCCGCGGCTCTCGAGCATCCGCTGCACGGGCTGGGGGAGGGGGGCGGCGGGTGCGGCGAAGGAGGCCTCGCGCGCGGGGACCTCGCGGACATACACGATCTGGCCCGCGTAGCCGGGGGCGGCGCGAATAGTGTCTAAGAACGCGCGAACGTCCATTCTGTGTTATTCCGGCGGCGGGAGCCGCACCATCAAGTCGGCCAGCGTCACCAGGTCGAGCATGTTGTGTTTGAGAATCTCGACGATCTCGACCGCATTCGCGCTGCGCACGTAGGCGTGGTAGGCGTCCGGAATCTCGTGGCTCGGAATGTCCCCGTCGCGCAGCCGGCGGCAGACGTGTGCCTCGAGCGTTTGGAGCCGGTGGTCGGGCAGCGTGTCGCGCCAGGCGCGGCGTGAGACGTGCAGCAGGTCGAAGTGCGGCAGCTCGAGCGAGAAGGGGATGCCGGTCGCGGCGGCGCGAACGCGCACGTAGGGCAGATCAAACGATTTGCCGTTAAACGATACGAGGAGCTTCTTCGTCGCGGCCCAGTCGAGAAACAGCGACAAGATCCCCGGCTCTTCGGCGTAGTCTCTCGCAAGGAACTGGCGGATGACCAGCCCGTCGTCTTCCCAGCTCATTGCCCCGACGAGAAACACAGGCGTGCCGGCCAGCCCGGTGGTTTCCAGGTCGAAGAAGATCGCGTCCTCGGGCACGATGTCATGCACGCCGCAGGTGTCCGCGAGCCATGCGCGAAGCCCGGAGTCTTCCTGGGTGAAGGCTTCGCGGAGGCGCCGGCTCAACGGGCTCGGCTTTCCCTCGCTCGTGAGGATGTTTTTCGAGATCACGAACGCCTTTGCCCCGTGCCGCGAGTCGGCGACGAGGCCGTCCACGGCTTCCTCGAGCACCACTGGTTCGCCGTAAAGGGGCCGCGGGCGTTTGCGCGTTGGCGCGGGCCCGGGGATATCGCGGCGATAGACGATAGGTTGCAGGGGCTTCGGCGTACGTCGCGTCTCGCGTTTCCTGATCTCTCGACGGAGTCGCTCTGTCTCACTCGGGGCGGGCTTCCGCTGACGCAAGGGTCCCCGGTTCAATGCTTCGAGCCGCTTCCTGATTTCTTTCGTGTCGCCCATGCCGGCCCGTCGGTGGGATCCGTTTTTCGTTGCACTGTGGAGAAGGGATCAGCGCGCTTGCGCTAGAGCCCCGCAACGGTTTTCGCCCTATATTCTACTTGGAGGCGACAGCTCTGGCAACCAGTTTCTGGCCAAACGGCTATCGCGCGGGGGCTTTCCCGATGAGCACCACGTGCACGTCCATGACGTTCGTGCCGGTGGGGCCGGTGACGAGAAGATCGTTCAGGGCACGGAAGAAGGTGTACGAGTCGTTGTTGTCGAGGTAGGCGAGGGCGTCGAGGTTTGCCTCACGCGCCCGGCGGAGGGTCGAGGCGTCGGCGATCGCGCCCGCGGCGTCCGTCGGCCCGTCCGTGCCGTCCGTCCCGCCGCTCAGCACGACGATCTCCCCCGCGCCGTCGAGTTCGATCGCCGCGGCGAGCGCGAACTCCTGGTTGCGCCCGCCCGTACCTGTGCCGCGGACGGTCACCGTCGTCTCGCCGCCGGACAGCAGGCACGCCGGGGGCGCGACCGGCTCTTCCGTCGCGGCCACGCGGCGCGCCAGCCGTGCTTGCTGCGCGGCGACTTCCCGCGCCTCGCCCTCGATGGCCGGGCCGAGTGTGTGGACGGTGTAGCCCAGCGCCGCCGCCTTCCGCTGCGCCGCGTCGAGCGCCAACGCATTGTTCGCGATGACGACGTTCTCGACGTTGTCGAACACCGCGTCTCCCGGCTTCGGCGTCTCGTCCAGCGCGCCGTCGGCGCCGCGGCGGAGGTAAGTCACAACCGACGCGGGCAACGCCCGCTCGAGACCGTACCGGTCGATGATGTCAGCGCACTGCACGAACGATGACGTGTCGGCGACCGTCGGGCCCGACGCGATCACGTCGAGCCGGTCGCCCACGACGTCTGAGACGATAAGCGTGAGCACCGTCGCCGGCGCGGCAATCTGCGCGAGCCGCCCGCCCTTGAGCCTCGAGAGGTGCTTGCGGATGGCGTTGAGCTCGACGATGGTGGCTCCGCAGCGCAGCAGCGCATGGGTCGCTGCCTGCTTCTCGGCCAAGGAAATCGCCTCGACCGGCGCCGGAAGCAGCGCCGAGCCGCCGCCGGAGAGCAGCAGCACGACGAGGTCGTTGGCCCCGGCGTCGCGCGCCAGCGCCTCAACCTCCCGCGCTGCCTCGAGGCCCTTCTCGTCGGGCACGGGATGTCCGGCGACGAGCGTGCGGATTCGGCCCAGCGGCAGCGCGTGGCCGTACTTCGTCACGATCGCGCCGTTCGCGATTCGCTCGCCCAAACGGTCCTCGAGCCCGCGCGCCATTGCCGGCGTTGCCTTGCCGGCGCCGAGCACGATCACGCGCTCGTACGCGGCGAGGTCGTACGCGCGGCCACCGGCGTGAAGGTCGGTTCCCTCGACCCGCACAGCCCGGTGCACGGCCTCCGTCGCATCGGCGGCGTCGAGGGCGGCGTCAAAGATCGCCCGTGCATCCTGTCTGAGCGTCTCGAACATAGTGCCGATTATATGCCCAGTGCGTGTTGCTTGGCGAAAAAGCTCACGGTGAGCGGCCACCCTCGCGTGCCCGCGCGTCCTGGAGCTTGGTCATCCCGAAGTGCTCGCGGTACAGAAACGGCAGGCCAAGCGAGAACGTTACGACGATCCGGACGCCGTGCAGGACGAGCGACGCACCCGCTGCGACACTCTGGTCGACGCCGAAGGCGACAAGGACGGCGACAATGATGAGCTGGTACTGACCAAGCCCAGCGGGCGTGAGCTTGACGAGCATGCCAAGGTTCTCGACCGCCGCGACGAACAGCGCGAGGCCGAACGCGGCGTGCAGGCCCAGGCTGCGAAAGACGAGCACGACGTACAGCGCGCGCGACGCCCACAGCAGCACCGACAGGCCGAGGACCGTGAGCACGCCCTGTAGCTTGAGTTCTCCGAGGTGGCGCAGTCCGTCGGCAAAGTCATTCAGCGAGCGGGCCGTCCAGCGCGCGAGCGGGGGGGAGATTCGCGCGACGACCTGCTCCAGCCGGGGCACCGACTTCCGGCGCGTGCACACGAGCAGGACGAGCAGGCCCAGCCCGACGGCGACGAGCGCGGCGAGCAGCGCGGCCGCCGTTGAAAGCCAGCGCGCGGCGGGCACCAGCACGAGCACGAAGAACGTCATCGCCAACAGCAGCACTGCGTCGAGCGACCGTTCCGCGACTACGGTGCCGAGCACCGTCGCAAACGGCCGGCGCGCGCGCAGCTTGAGCGCGTAGGTGCGCGCGAACTCGTACATGCCCGGCGCGAGCAGGCCGAACAACAGGCCGTTCGCCGTCGCGGAGAAACAGTCGAGCGGCGTTGCCCGGGACCGTGCGCCCGCGAGCCGGTGCCAGCGAAACGCCTTGAACACCAACGAGAGGACATAGAATACGTAAGCGCCCACGATGTGCCACGGGTTGAGGCCCGCGAACGCCTTGCCGAATCGGCGGAAGTCCACCTTGAGGAATACGATCGCGAGGAGCGCACCGGCCACGGCCACGCGCACAAGCGCCTTCCAGGGCAAACGCCGTGGGTGCGAGCCGGTGGTGTGATCCTGCACGTCTAGTTCCAGTTCCGTAGTGCGCCGGCCATGCCCCTTACTTCGTCGGCGCAGATTCAGGCGGCGGCACGTTGCTGAACTTCAGTTCGCGGTTCACGTCACTGAGCCGGACGGCGAACGCCCAACTGCCTCCCCAGTTACCGCTCTTGACGAGAAGGGTGTTCCAGCCCTTGTTGAGCCTGCAGGCGGCAGGATGCTGGTCGCTGATGTAGTGGCTCCAGGTTATCATGTCGAACACCTTTTCTCCGTTGACCCACATCTTCAGGGCGTCGTCCTTGCTTATGAAAGCGCCGACGGTCTGCTCCTCGGGAGACCAGACGTAGCTGAGCCCGTACATGCATACGTTGCCGCCTCCTCCCAGTCCCACGCCGGACCCTGGCGGAGGGACGAACGGACGCCAACCGACGGGCCTCGTCGTCTTGCCTCCGTCGAAGCTGACATCGTACTTGGCGTCCAGCTTCTGCTCCGTCTCCGGCGGGTGGGCGGTGTTCCAGCCCTGCTCGCCCGGACACGGCCACGGGCCGCTGAGCTGCCACTTGGGCACCAAGACGCCCATTGTCGGTGCGCACTGCAGCGACACCAAACCGAAGTCCATTCCCGTCGCATGCTCGTCCTTTCCGGCCACATGGATGATCAGCTCGTGCTCGCCGCCCTTGAGGTTATGCAATCCGAGCGGGAACGCCCTGGCGGGATGATAGCTTTCGCTGAAGGCGTTCACCCTTCCCAGAAGCCGCGGCCATTGTATTCCCTCCGTCTTGACGTAAATCCTGAATCTGCCGTACGAGGGCCCGACGGCCAGGAACGCCGTTATCCTGTAGTTGTCCTCGCCCGGGACGACGAGAGTCCCCTTGATCTCCTGCCCCATCCTGGTCGGCGAGCAGAACCTCTGCTTGTACGGGGGGGAAACCCCGATCGCGATCGTGTTGCCGGGGTCCCTGTCGAGTCCCGGCTGCATCCGGACCTCGAGCTCTTTTCCCTTCTCCGCATCCTTTTCTCTCAGCTCGAAGGGCCCCCTCAATTCGCAGCCCATCACGACGGGCGCGAGGAGAACCTCATTCCGCACCTGCCGTTCGGCAACCGGCGGGAGTTCCGGCGCGGCAACCGGCTTCTCCATGTACCAGAAGCCGACGGAGGCGTAATCGCACGGCCAGTCGCTCTTCGGTCCGTGCTGGAGGTCGACCCGGATACGCTTCTTGAAGCTGATGGTGTCGGTGATGTGCCAGCGGTATGCGCACACTCGCGTCAGCATGTCGTCTCGAAGCGTGAGTCCCGCGTAGGGCTGGTCCCTGTCCTCGTCGGGGATGGCGTTCCAGTAGTATGACCCGTTGAAGTAATCCTCGGTGCCCGTGCCGACCCATCGCGGCGGCCAGTCTTTCACTTCTTCTTCATCCACGTATATGGCCTCGTCGCCCTCGAGGTAATTGACGCCGCCCTGCATGTGTGCGCTTTGCATCAGTATGGTGCAGCCGACGTATTTGCCTTTCCCGCCCGTAACGTCGAGGATGTTGAAGTCCTTGTGGTCCACGGGCATGTTGGGGTCCTGACTGTACGCGGCGTGCAGATAGCCGGCCGTGGATGGAACCGACGCAAGCTTCTGCACCGACACGCTCCGGGAAAGACGTGCCGTCTCGGACGTGTCGTTGCGTACCTCGATGCGAATGCTCCTGCGGTACGGCATCGGGAAATAGCAGTAGTATCCGTTCTCCGTCGTTCCCATTGGCAGCGAGCGGTAGCGCAGATCGCCTCCGGCCGCGCCGAAGAAGTCTCCTATCGGCGCGTTCACGCTGGCCCGCCGTGAGCCATCGTAGCGGATCTGCAATACGAGCCCCCTCAGATTGGCCTGCGACGCGCTTGCCAGCTTGACCTTCAGGGCACGCACCGCTGCCGGGCCCGTGCCCTCGTAAAGGACGGCCGAACTGCCCGGAGCTATCTCAAGGGGGCCCTCAATTGCAAGCATATCCCCGGCGGGTGGATTCGGCATCTGCCCCCTGTCCAGGAGCATCCTGGCTGCTTTCTCGAGGTGCGCGCGGTTCTTCTCCGCCAGTTCCTGAGTGAAGCTCTCGATCGGGGTCCCGGCCGGATACTTGAGGTAACTGATCTGGTAGAACTGCGCCGCCTTGGACGTGATCTTCAGGTGCCTGGCGAAGGGAATCGGAACGTAACTGATCGCGGCCGGCCCTTCCAGAGCGAACGCTCCGCTCTCGATCGACCGGGACAACGGCGGAACGAACGGCCACTTGGCTCCCTGGTCCCCGAACAGCTCCTGGCTGTTGAAGACCATCCGCGGCTCGGTCTCGCCGTCGAAATAGAAGCGCCAGTCAACGCCCGGATGAGGATGCGGACCGCCGCCGATCGGCCCGGTTGACCACATACGGTAGATGACCCCCGGGCCGTCGGTATCCATCAGCACCCGCTCGCCGTTCTCCTCCACCCGGATGTAGTTTCCGGCGTCGGCGTTCTCGTGCTGGCGGGAGTAGCTCGAGTCCTGGTACGCCGTCGCATTGTCCAGCAGAGGCAGGCGATCGAACGCCGTCAGCGCCTCAAAGCCGATCGCCGGCGCCTCGATAGCCCAGACCGTCCCGCATCCCCAGGCCAGAAGACAGCCCAGAGCCACATATACGTATTTCACCTTATCTCTCCGTGCTGTGTGTCGGTTGTTGTCGTCGTCGGTCTGGTGGCGGCTCAATACGTCCTTGGCACCTCGCTGCGGGCCGTCTCTTCCTCTTGCGCCGTCCAGTCCGGATCGATCGTATAGACGTACGTCAGCTCCGAGCCCTCTTTGACCCTCGGGTACGGCCAGCCCTCGATGCCCAATCCGTACTTGTACCAGTAGCCCAGATTCGAGTCGAACGCCGTGAGAAACTTGTAGAAGATCTTGCCCTCCCACGTGATCCGCAGCACCGCGTTCAGCTCCGCGTTGTAGCCGTACACACCCTTGTATTGGTACTTGTGCTCGGGGTTTGCCGTGGCGAACGGGCTCGGCCCCAGGTCCGCCTTGCCCTCCGCGTCCGTCGTCTTCTCAATGTCCACCACGTTGTCGACGAGCTGTGCGTAGATCCCCTTGCTCCAGTCGTCGTGCACGCACTGGAAGACCTCGATCCGCGCCCCCGCGCAGGGCGTCCCGTCCGGTCGTTGGATCAGCAGAACGTTCGTGTCCGGAATCGCATTCAGAAACTCCCCCAGCGGTGGCGAGGCGTTCCACGTCCCGGCACGTGCGCGCCGCCCCCGGATCCGCTCCCACGCGTAGGCCGAGTGCTCGCACCACCCGTTCTGGTAGCCGCCCTCCATCATGCTCCGGCCCGAGAACGTTCCCCTCAGGTGCCCCGTCTTCTCGTGCTTGTCCGCCTTCTCGTACTGCGCCGCCGTGTGCCGCTCGAAGCGTGCCTTGAAGTCGTAGGCATTCTTGATCTCGTCCGGGAACGCCCGGCTCCCGTCCGGGTTCAGGACGTGGATGTCGCGCCCCCAGATATTCGAGCCGTACAGGTCGATCAGGTAGCGCGCGTGGCTCACCTCATGGATGAGCGGCGTGTCGATGAACGGCCACGAGCCCCCCATCCACTGCTTCCGCATGGGTTCGTAGGCGTACGTTGTCCACGTGTGGTCCGGCTGCATCACGTGGCCCCAGATCAGGTCGATGGTTCTGTTGATGCCGCCGAACTTCACACCATTGATCCCGAACGTTTCCAGTACCTCCTCCTGGTCCGGGATGATGAACATCTCGCCGTTGATCCGTTCCGTGATCCCGTTGGGCGTCAGCGGGTGCTTCGACATCTCGAACTGCCGGTTAAATACCCGCACGATGCGCTGCAGCCGGTCGTACGACGTTGATGAACAGGTCGCCCACTCCTCCGGGCCCCACTCGGCCTTCCGCAGGTGGGGCGGCCATGTTTCCGGCAGGGCCTCTTCGCCTTGCTCGGTCCCCTGGATCGCCCCGTAGCCGTGATACGACATCTCGCTGACGTAATAGCCGAACGTAATCGCGTCCGACCACACGGTGAGGGTGTTGTTGTCCGGGTTCGCGTCCTCTTCGCCGCCCGTCGGCGCCACCTTGACCTCGATCACGTGCCGCTTGCCGTCGAACGGCATCTCCAGGAATTCGATGACCTGCTCGTTCGTGTGGCGCAACAGCGGCACCTCGCCGACCTTCTCGCCTGTCTCCACCAGCGGCCCCGCCGGCGGCATGTCGCCAAAGAAGGCCGCCGTGCTGCTCGCAAGACCGTCCACCGAATAATAGACCCCCGCCGACGTACACGTTTTCTCCCCGGCATTTATGACGTGCGCCTGCCACACCAGCGACTCCCCCGGCTGCGGCTCCGTCACCTCCGCGTCCCAGTCCCGCTTGACCAGGTTGCCGTCCTTGTCCCGGATCCAGCGCTCGACCCAGATCAGGTCCAGGTCAGGCTTCGCCTCATCCGCCGCAATCACCTTCACCGGCACCTCGTCATAGCTCCCGTTGGGCAGGCTGGCCCGGATCGTCGCTTGCCCCGCCTGGAGCGCCTTGACCACGCCAGCCTTGTCAACCCTGGCCACCTTCGGCTCGGACGACGACCACCTGATCCCGGTCGTATCCCGCCGCCTCTGCCCGGTATTGGCGTTCTTCCAGGCCGTCATCTCGAAGGTCTCGCCAGCGCCGATCGCGTAGGGGAGATACGACTTGTCAAAGCAAAGCGCCGCCGCCGGGGACGCCCACACATACGCCGCCTCCTCCAGCGGCGCGAAGAGGTTCACATCGATCAGATGAACCGATTTCGCGCCCTCCGGCGCGGGCTGACCACTCTCGTCAATCGCTTGAATGCCGAATGTGTAACTCGTTTCAGGATTGGTACTTGTCAGCCATGCCGTATGCTCACCCTCTACTTGAACCTCCCCGGTGCACAGCACGATGCGCCGGGTCTCCTCCGAGCCGCCTGTCGCGAGCCACCACCGGAACGGCTGGAACCGTTGTTCTCTCTGTAGCCAGCCGGCACTCACCGAGATCTTTGCCACCGTTACCGGCCGCTTGAACGTGATCGTGAACGTGAAGTCCTGTTTCGGGTCCGTCTCGACCCACGACCTCGGCGTGCCGTCGAAAATCGTCCACACCCGGCTCTGTTTCCACTTGAAATCGTGCGGCGCGTGCCGGACCGGCTCGCTGTTGGTTACCTCCGCCACCTCGTAGGCGTAGAGCATTTCAAAAGCGTCCACGCGGACCACATCTTCCGGCCCGACGTCTTCCGCCCCGTGCCCGGCCGCCGGCAGGGCTGCGAGAAGCGCGGCCGTGAGGGCAAGGGTCAGGCGCGGTGGAGCGGCCGGTCGTTGGTGGGATAGCATCGTGGGGTCCCTCTTCTGTTGAGTGCGTCATTTGTTGTTACAAGGCCCGTACAATACCTGTTCCCCACAACCTCAACAAGCGCTTTCGGCCTCGGGGCGGTCTCCGGCTTGTGGAGTGGAGGCGATTTTACTGTGCAATCGTGTGTACCGGCCGTCGTGCTCTCGCGGCCGCCGCGTTCTCACGTGCGCCCGACGGCACGCTGCAGGCTTCTTCTGCGTCCTGGAGATCGAGTGGTGGTGCCCGCCGCCCTGCCGGCTCCGCTGCTCGAGTGAGCGTCGGGCTCACTCCGTTGTTGGGATCTCGCCGCGGTGCGCTTTTTCCTCGTCGGCCGTCCAGGCCGGGGCGACGGTATAGGCGTAGGTGAGTTCCGAATCCTTCTTGACCGTCGGGTACGGCCAGTCCTGGATCTCCAGCCCGTACTTGTACCAGTAGCCGAGGTTGGCGTCGAACGCCGTGAGGAACTTGTAGAACGTCGTTCCATCGTACGTGATGCGCAGGACGGCGTTGAGCTCCCCATTATAACCGTACACGCCCTTGTTCTGGTACTTGTGCTGGGGCCTGGCTGTGGCGAACGGGCTCGGTCCGAGGTCGGCCTTGCCCTCGGCGTCGGTGGTCACCGTGATGTCCGCCTCGTTATCGACGACTTTGGCGTAGATGCCCTTGGTCCAGTCGTCGTGCTTGCACTGGAAGACCTCGATCGTCGCGCCCGCGCACGGTTTCCCCTCGGGAGTCTGAATGAGCACGACGTTCTTGTCCGGGATCGCGTTGAAGAACTCGCCCAGCGGCGGCGATGCGTTCCACGTGCCGGCGCGTGCGCGACGGCCGCGGATGCGTTCCCACGCGTAGGCCGAGTGCTCGCACCAGCCGCTGGCGTAGCCCATGCCGCCGACCATGTTGCCGTGGCCGGAGATCGTGCGTCTGAGGTAGCCCGTCTGCGGGCGCTTCTCCGCCTGCTCGACCTGTTCGGGCGTGTGCCGTTCGATTCGCGCGAACAAGTCGTAGCAGGGCATCTGGTCGTCGGGGAAGGCGCGCGTGCCGTCCGGGTTCAGGACGTGGATGTCGCGCCCGCAAATGCCCGAGCCGTAGATATCAATGAGATAGCGCGCGTGACTCACCTCGTGGATGAGCGGCGTGTCAATGTACGGGTAGGAGCCGCCGCGCCACCGCTTCTGCAGGCGGTCGTACTTGAACTCGGCCCACGACCTGCCTTGCCCGGTCACGTAGCCCCAGATCAGGTCAATCGTCTTGTTCAGCTGGCCGAACTTGTGGCCGTTTACGCCGAACGTCGCGCCGGTGTTCTCGGCATCGGAGATCAGGAACATCTCGCCGTTGATCCGCTCGGTGATGCCCTCGGGCGTCAGCGGATGCTTCGACATCGCGAACTGGCGGTTGAACACGCGCACGATGCGCTGGAACCGGTCGTACGACGTTGAACTGTGGATGGCCCACTCATCGTCACCCCATTCGATTCCGGTATAGGGGACCTTGAAGTCAGCGGGCAGGTCGTCGCCCGTGCCGACGCGCTGGATGGCGCCGAAGCCGTAATAGGCGGTTTCACTCATGTAGTAACCGAACACGATCCCGTCCGACCACACGGTGAGCGTGTTGTTGCCCGGGTTCGTGTCCTCGTCATCGCCGGTCGCTGCGACTTTCACCTCGATGACGTGGCGTTTCGCGTCGAACGGCATTTCGAGGAACTCGACCACACGCTCGTTTGTGTGGCGCAGCAGGGGCACGTCACCGATCTTCTTGGTGGATTCCACAAGCGGCCCCGCCGGCGGCAGGTCGGTGATCGGCACGGCCGTGCTGCTGGCCGCGCCGTCAACGGAGTAGAAGAGCGCGGCGTGCTTGCAGGTTTTCTCGCCGACGTTGATGACGTGGGCGTGCCAGACCAGCGACTCGCCCGGCTGCGGATCGGTCACTTCGGCATCCCAATCGCGCTTCACCAGGTTGCCTTCGGCGTCGCGGATCCAGCGCTCGACCCAGATCAGGTCGAGATCAACTTTCCCTTCCTCTTCGGGGATGACGTGTACGGCGACTTCATCGAAGATGTCGGGCGTCAAGCTCGCGCGAATTGTGACCTCGCCCGGCTTGAGCGCCTTGACCGCCCCGTTCGAGTCAACCGTGGCGATCTCCTCGTCCGACGACGACCACGCGATCCCACTCGCGTCCTCGGTGCGGTTGCCCGCGTTGCTGATCTTCCAGGCCCGCATGTCGAACCCCTCGCCGGCCGTGGTGACGAACGGGAGGAACTTCTTGTCGAAACAGAGCTCCGGCGCCGGCGACGCCCACACATATGCCGTCTCCTCCGGCCCGTAGAGGTCCACGCCGGTCAGGTGGACGGACCTCTGCCCTTCCGGCGCAGGGGTGCCGTCGTCGTTGATGGCCTCGACGCCGAACGTGAGGGCCTTCTCCGGCACGCCCGTTGTTCCCCACGCGGTGTGCTCGCCTTCCACGCGGACCTCCCCGGTGCACAGGACGATTCGCCTGTGTTCTTCGGTCCCGTTTGTGGCAAGCCACCACCGGAAGGGCTGGAACCGCTCCTGCCGGTGCGTCTTCCCGGCGCCCACGACGATCTTCGAGATCTTCACGGGGGTCTTGAACGTGATCGTGAAGGTGAAGTTCTCCTTTCCGTCGGTCTCCAGCCACGTCCGTGGCTGGCCGTCGACCAGCGTCCAGATCCGGTCGTTTTTCCACCACCGCCAGTGCGGGCCGTGACGCAGGAGCTTGTTGTGCTCGATCTCGGCGACCTCGTAGCCGTACAGCATCTCGAAGATGTCCACACGGACCGGAGGTTCCGGCTTAGCCGCGTCCTTGCCGTTGGTTTTCCCTGCGCCGTATGCGGGGGCCACAAGGGCGAGCGCCAGAACAAGGGCGAGCACTGTTACGTGTCGTCGTTCAGAAAGCATCGTGCAGTCCTTCCCTCGCGGAGTGGGTCGTGGCTTGCAGGCAACACCGTAGGATACTCAGTTTTCTCGACGCCGACAAGGGCTTTCAGGTTTCCGCTCTCCGCGTTCTCCGCGATCTCTGCGGTGAGTAGATCAAGGCAATCACCGCAGAGGGCGCAGAGGGCGCAGAGGGCGCAGAGGGCGTGGAGGGCGCAGAGGGCGCGGAGGGCGCAGAGGGCGCTGGGGGGAGATTACAGCTCAATCCTAATGGTGAGGGTGTCGCCCTGCTTCGCGAATGTGATCGGGGCCTTGAGCGTGAGGCGGCGGGTGCCGGGCTCGGCTGTGATTTTTCTCGAGGCGATCTCTAGGCCGTTGAGCGAGACGGTCACGATGGCTTTTTGCGCGGACGTTCCACGTGGGACGTTCGTCTTGAGCGTCTTGAAGTGAAGGGGCCGGCCGCCGTGCCATTTCGCGATGGTGAACGTGGTGGTCGCAGCGTCTTTGGTGCGCTCGTGATCAATCGTGGCCCAGAACTGGGGCATGAAGATCGGCCAGGCCTTGAGCGTGCGGCCGCGTCCGATTTTTTTGGGCACGTTGGGCGCGAGAACGAACGTGGCGTCGGGCAGGTTCATCGTGAAGCCGGCGACGGCGGGCAGGACAAACCAGCTCGCCGGGTTCGTCATGTAGAAGTTGCCCCACTTCGGCTCGTTGTTGTCCTTGCCGCCGTAGTAGAGCACGGCGTCCCACGGGCTCGCCTCGTCCTCGTGGTTGAGCTTGTAGATTTTCTCGAAGCATTCGAGGCCGCCGTCGGCCTGGTTCTCGTAGATGGCGTTCGCGCCGTAATAGGTCTCCGAGTAGTACGGCCAGGACGACGTGTGCCGGCCGTCGGGGAAGTGCTCGTTGGCCATGGAGTAGGGGACGCAGGCGAGGTTGCGCCGCGTCATCTCGGTGACGGCCGACTCGATGCGTTCGCGCGGCAGGATGTCGCCGAGGTCGTAGAGGTGGGCGAACCACTGGCCCGCGAGCTGCGCGTTCATGCAGCTCTTCGACTCAGCCTTGTGCGGCCGCTCGCCCTTCTTCCAGTTCGCCCAGGACTCGTCGTGCCAGCAGATGTAGTAGCCGAGCCTATCGTCCCAGAGCACGTTTTCCATCGTGTCGAGGATCTTCTCGGCCTGCGCGCGGCACGCGGCGGCGAACTCGGGGTCCTCCTTCCACGCGGCCATCTTCTCGCCCGCCTTGAGGGCGGCGAGATGGAGCGTCGCGACGAACGGCGTGGCGCCGAACCACGGGAACTCGTCGCCGTCGTAGGTGTTGCTGCCGGTGCCCCAGAGGTCGGCGATGCCGTCGCCGTTCTGGTCGAGGCGCGCTTCGAACTCGAGCACCTCCTTGAGCTTCGGGTAGATGAAGTCGAGCCACTCGCGGTCGCCCGTCCAGATGTAGTGGCCGTAGCACTGGAGCACGAAGACCGTCTGCGTGTCGGGCCAGTGCAGATTGGCCCAGCCGGCGCCGCGGTCGATCGAGCCGCCTTCGAGGTCGTCCCAGCCGACGTCGTGGCGAATGGCGCCCCGGCGGTCGAGGTCGAGGTCGAACGCGCCGGTCTGGAGGTTCCAGTGCGTGCCGTAACGTTCGGGGCTCTTTGGGGTGATCTGCTGCTCGGCCCAGAGCGTGAGCTCCGCCTTGTTCAGCTCGGGGAAGCACATGGCGTAGATCGCCTGGGCGGCGGCGCGCTGGTCGATGGTGCCGGCGCAGCCGCTCATGTCGGTGGGCGCCTCGTTGATGGTGAAGCGGTAGTCCTTCGTGTACCAACTGCTGGTGATGGCGGGGAAGAGGTCGTTGACCAACTTGACGCGGAGCCACTTCGGCACGCTCGACGCCATGATGAGGCGGTGCCAGTCGTGGAAGCCTTGCTGGATCTCGTCGCGGCGGGCGAGCACGTGCTCGGCGACCTCCCACGAGCCTCCGAAGAAGTTCTCGTACGCGTGGCCGTAGTTGATCTCGGGATTTCTTGCTGCGATCAGGTTCGGGAACCACCATGCCAGCACGAAGGGCACGGTGCGGCTCTCCTTCGGCTTGAGTGTGAACTTGACAGCGAGGGCGCCGTTCACGTCGCGCTCGACGGCGCCGGGGAGCGTGCCGTCCTTGTCGAATTCCTTGGTGAAGTAGGAGTCAGCGTGGAGGCGCTGCTTGCCCGCGAGATACGTGATCTCGGCATCGTCGGCCGTCGGAGTGACGAGCGAATACGTTCCCTCGACGCGCGGGTCTACCTTCTTGCGCGTGCTGAAGAAATGCAGGCCGATGCAGCCGCCGTCCTTTCTGATCCCGGAGACGTTGTCGCGCGTGTCGTCAATGACGCCGCGGAAATAGCCGCCCTGGCCGATGGTGCTCTGCCACGAGAAGGCGAGGCTGACGGTCTTCTTGCCTCGGCCGGTGTTGGTGGCGGTGAGCTCGAAGACGGCGGCGGGCAGGGCGGAGTCGCGGTAGTTGTCGTCGGTCTTGTTGTCGAGCCGCAGCGACGAGTAGGCGCGCAGCCGGAGGTCCACGTCCTTGAAGCAGGTGAAGCGCATCATGGCCTTGGGCAGGTAGCCCTCATACGAGATCTGGCCCTTCGGGACGCCCTTCATTCCCTTGACGGGGTCGGTCTTGAGGATTCGCGCGCCCTGGCCCTTGACCCACGTGGCGAAGAAGCTCTCGGGGATGCCGCCGGGGTTGCGGTCGGGCTTGAGGCCGGGCTTGCCGGCGCAGACCGGGACGTCCCAGTTGTTGCTCGTGGTGACGTTGCTGAAGCGCCCGTTCGGGCAGAGTTCGACCTTGCCTGCGCCGATGCCGCCCAGCGGCACGCCGGAATGGCCCCACCGTTTGCCCGTCTTTTTCATCGTGCTCGAGCCCCTTCGCCGGATGGTCTAAGTCAGGAGATGTTGATGCACACGCGCCCCGCGCTTGTATCAGAGCAGGCTTGGCGCATCAAGCGGAAAGGCCGCGTGTCGGCCTCCAAGGCGCAGCGCGCAACAAAGTTCTTGCGGTCCGCTCGCGGCTGCGGTATAATGAAGAGTGTTGGTTGGGGGTCTGCCTGCTGTCTCACGCCCCGCAGGTGACCACCGTTCTCTGATGACAAGGGCCCGGTTGGGCCGGGAGGAGGAAGGCGATGAACAGGACACTACTGGGAATCATGCTGATCGTTCTGCTTGTTGCGTCGGCGCCGCCGGCGGCGGCCGATGTCTGGCAGATGAAGCAGCGCGACATGTGCAACACGGGCCGGGCGGACTGGAGCGTGGCGACAGCGCCCGGGAGCGTTTTCAGCACCGTGCTCTGGCAGAAGCCGTCGCCGGGACAGGTGCACGCGACCCAGATGCCGTTCTACGACGGGGCCTACGGCGGGCTCGATATCGTAATCGGGAGCCATTATTGGGCGGCGAAGGGCATTCAGGGCATGGAGCGCCAGACGGGCGCGCTGCTGTGGAACGTCACCGTCGTGGGCGCGAACGACGCATCGCGCTATTACACGCCCGCGTTCTCGAACGACGGCAGCGTTGTCTATCATACAATTGCCAACGCAACCGATCCGCTCTGGGCGTGGTACACGACGACGCCGGCAACGACGTGGAGCAACCTGAACGACACGGCGCCGGATCACCTCAAGGGGCCTTCGCCCAAGATTGCCCCCGACGGCCGGATCGTCCTGCACAAAGCGACCGCCTATAACAACCTGTACGCAGGTACCGACTACGGCCCCGGCGCGACGCCGCCGGCCAGGATCCAGGAGACCTGGGCGGGAGATCCTTCGTGCACCACTCGGCAGAGCCAGGGCTACGCCCTGTACCAGTACTATGACAGCGGAAAGGGGCGCGATGTCTTGATGGTGGTGGGCGCCCGCGGCGATAACGTCATTGGGGCCTGGGACGCCAACGACACCGGGACGCCGAACCAGCTCTGGCAGACGAACTTGGGCCTGAACTGCAACGCCGAGACCCCGACGATTGACCCCTCGAACGGCAACATCTACGCGGCGGCGACAAACAGCTACCGGGGTCAGACCCCCGGCCCCATCTACGTCGTCGGCGTTGACAAGGACGGGAGCGCCCTGTGGGCCAACGCGGCCATGCTGATAGACGACACGCAGTGCGTCTGGGACCCTGACGCCGCCGGGGGCGAGGGGGCCTGGGTGTACGGCACCGTCGTTGGGCCCCGCGGCGGCTGCCTGAGCCACGACGGTGGCACCTATTATCTCCAGACCCTGGGGGGGGCCGAAATCGGAAGCACGGGCGTGAGATTCTACGGCAAGCTGTATGCGGTTGACACCTCGGACGGGTCGCTCAAGTGGTCCTATGACAACTCGGCCTCCGGCTCGCACGCATCGTGGGACATGTCCTGCCCGATCGTGACGGAGAACGGCGTGGTCATCGTCGGCGACAACAAGGCGGGCGGCACGTACTACGCGATCAAGGACGATGGCACCCAGGGGACGCTGGTTGACACGTGTGTCGTTGACGCGACAGGCAAGGCGACGGCGAGCGCGTCGCTGGGGAGCGATGGCAAGCTGTACCTGCCGCTGAAGACGACCTGGACGACAAGCAACGGTGACGGCGACACGCCGACAGGCGCGGTGGTGGACCTTTTCACCTGCTTCCAGACGGTGGCGCTGACGGTGCCCGGCGACGTGGACGGCAACGGGGTCGTGGACGGCCTCGACCTGACGGCCGTGCTCAGCGCGTGGGAGACCACGCCGGGTGACCCGCTCTGGAACGAGAACGCCGACCTCGACGGCAACGGCGTCGTGGACGGCCTGGATTTGACCGAGGTGATCTCGAACTGGACCGTTGCCTCTGCTTCGGCCCCGGAGGCGACGGCAACGGAGAGGGTGAAGCCCGGAAGATCGGGTGCTGCTCCTGGTAACGTCCGGCGCAAGTAGCTGCTCGGGCGCATGGCCGAGCACCAGTCGGCAGCCCGAGGCGAAGACAAGAGAATCTGGCCCTGAAGGGGTCGAGCGATGGGCGGCGTGGGATCCGCCGGTTGTTCGACCCCTCCGGGGTCGGTTGTTTTTTGTGCGCCTTGGCTGTGTGGGCTCGGGCCGTCCATTGACGGATGGGTGTTCTTGTGTCAGATTGGTGGTCGCCAATCGGGATGCACACAAGAGGAGCGCCGCAGCTCATGGCGAAGAAAGGATATCGTTTCGATACGCTGGCCCTGCACGGGGGCCAGGAGCCGGACCCGGCAACGAAGTCGCGCGCCGTGCCCATCTACCAGACGACGTCGTACGTGTTCGACAGCCCGGAGCATGCGGCCAGGCTCTTCGCTCTCGAGGAGTTCGGCAACATCTACACCCGGATCATGAACCCGACGTGGGCGGTGTTCGAGGGGCGGATGGCGGCGCTCGAGGGGGGCTCGGGCGCGCTGGCGGCGAGTTCCGGCTCGGCGGCGATCTCGCTGGCCATTCTGAACATTTGCAGGCCGGGGCAGAACTTCGTGAGCTCGAGCTCGCTCTATGGCGGCACGTACAACCTGTTCCACCACACGCTGCACGGGAAGCTGGGGATCGAGCCGCGGTTCGTGGACCCGTCGGACCCGGAGAACTTCCGCGCCGCGATTGACGACAACACGCGCTGCCTCTATATCGAGTCGATCGGCAACCCGAAGAACGACGTGGCGGATTTCGATGCGGTCGGGGCGATTGCCAAGGACAACGGCATCCCGCTCATAGTGGACAACACGGTGACGACGGCGTATCTGTTCCGGCCGTTCGAGCACGGGGCCGATATCTCGGTCTATTCGTGCACGAAGTTCGTCGGCGGGCACGGGACAAGCATCGGCGGCTGCATCGTCGAGAGCGGCCGATTCGACTGGGGCAACGGGAAGTTTCCGGAGCTGACGGAGCCGGACGCGTCGTACCACGGGGTGAAATACTGGGAGACCTTTGGGACGATGGGGATCGCGTTCGTGCTCAAGGCCCGGGTGCAACTGATGCGCGATCTCGGCCCGTGCCTGGGGCCGTTCAATGCGTTCCTGTTCCTGCAGGGGCTGGAGACGCTGCACGTGCGGATGCCGCGCCACTGCGAGAACGCGCTGAGGGTGGCGCAGTGGCTCGAGAAGCATCCAAAGGTGACGTGGGTGAATTACCCCGGGCTCCCGAGCCATCCGAGCTACACGAACGCGCGGAAGTACCTGCCGCAAGGGCACGGGGCGATCCTGGGCTTTGGCGTCAAGGGCGGTATGGCGGCGGGCAAGAAGCTCATCGCGTCGGTGAAGCTGTTCAGCCACCTGGCGAACATCGGCGACGCCAAGAGCCTGATCATCCACCCGGCCTCGACGACGCACCAGCAGTTGACCGACGCCGAACGGCTCGACACGGGCGTGACCGAGGACTACGTGCGGCTCAGCGTCGGCATCGAGGACATCGAGGACATCATCGGCGACCTCGGCGAGGGATTGGCGAAGATCTAGTCTCCGCGTGCTCTGCGTGCTCTGCGGTGCATCTCATCTCACCGCGGAGGACGCAGAGAGCGCCGAGGGGACAGGCGTTGACAGGGCTGCAACGCAAGGGCCAAGATAACAGGATGAAAGACACGAAGCTACAGACCGGCACGTACACGTTTGGCGAGCCGCCGGACGAGATGGAGCTCGAGAGCGGGCGGCGCTTCGGTCCGATTACGCTCTATTACGAGACGTACGGGACGCTCAACGCGGCGAAGTCGAACGTCATCTACGTGTGTCACGCGCTGACGGGGAACGCGCACCTGACGGGCAAGCTCCCGGGTGAAGAGAAGTCGTCGGGCTGGTGGACGGAGGCGATCGGGCCGGGCAAGCCGTTCGATACGGACAAGTATTTCATCATCGCGTCGAACTGCCTGGGTGGCTGCTCGGGCTCGACGGGGCCCTACTCGATCGACCCGAAGACACACAAGCCGTACGGGCCGAGCTTCCCGCCGATCACGATTCGCGACATCGTCAACGCCAAGCACCAGTTGCTGCGCGACCATTTCGGGTTCGAGAAAATCCTGTGCATCACGGGCGGCTCGATCGGCGGGATGCAGGTGCTGCAGTGGGCGGTAGACCACCCGGAGTACATGGCCGCCATCATGCCGATCGCGGCGTCGGACGCGCTCAACGCGCAGGCGATCGCGTTCAACAAGGTAGGCCGACAGGCGATCATGGCGGACCCGAACTGGAACGGCGGCGACTACTACGACACGATGCCGGAGCTGCAGGGGCTGGCGCTGGCGCGGATGGTGGCGCACATCACGTACCTGAGCGAGGAGGGGATGCGCCACAAGTTCGGCCGGGAGCACACGAACATAGACAAGTGGCACGAGTTCGACGAGCAGTTCCAGGTCGAGAGCTACCTGGATCACCAGGGCGACAAGTTCATCAAGGTGCGCAAGTTCGATGCGAACTCGTACGTGTACCTGAGCCGTGCGATGGACTGGTACGACCTGAGCCGGGGCTACGGCACGATCGAGGACGCCCTGGCGCGCATCCAGGCGCGGGTGTTCATGATGAGCTTCACGTCCGACTGGCTCTTTCCGGCCGCGGACATGGCGAGCATGGCGCAGATCCTCGAGGCACAGGCCAAGCACGTCGTGTACCACGAGATCCGTTCCGACTACGGGCACGATGCCTTCCTTGTCGAGTACGACAAGATCAACCCGTACTTCCGCGCGTTTCTGAGCAGCCTCGAGATGGGGTGACGCTCCGTTTTTTGTCCACGCCGGGACTCCGTATGCTATAAGAGCGGCGATCGGTTTTCGGCACACCGTACCGCGACAACCGGAGAGAGGTGCAATGAATATCCACGTCAAGTTCGTGCTGCTCGTCGTCGGGCTGGTGGCGCTGGCGGTGCTGGTCGTTCTGCTGCGCGCGGACACGGAGGCGCGCGGCGAGAGCCCGCTGATGCTGGACATTTTTCTGGGCGTGCTCGCGGCCGGGTTCGCCGGCGCGACGGTTTCGTACGTGATGTTGCTTCGCCGCCGGCCAACGACAGCGGCTGGCGAGGCCGCGGCTGGCGAAGAGCTGGCCGGCGAAGCGTCGGCCGGCGAAGCGCCGGGCGGCGAGCGGCGAGCAGCGGGCCTCGAGCGGCTGCTGGGCAGGAAGAGAGGGCGGCTGCTGGGCATCGTCCTGCTGAGCGTGATGGGTGTGGCCGTGCTGTTTGCCGTGGTGCTGGTGGCCTATATGTTGTACCTGCAAGTGTTCCTGGGATCGCCATGATCGAGTGGCCCTTTGCCGTTTCAGTGTTTCGTGACGTTCGCCCCGACCAGGACGGTTTTCAGCCGTCCTTCTTGTACGTGGCGCTTTGCCTGTTGTGCCCGCTCGTGCTGGGTGTTCTGTTCGCCGCGCTCAGCGGATTGATCGGCCGACGCGCCGGGCGCAACAAGGGGAAGGGGGAGTCGGGTGTTTGAGGTCACGCTGCCGGTCATCGGCGTCTCGGTGGACGCGGTCGCACTGGTGGCGCTCGGGGTGACGGTGGGGTTCGTGTCGGCCTTTTTCGGTATCGGCGGCGGGGTCATCTCGGTGCCGATGCTGCACATCCTCTTCGGGATCCCGTACAACTTCGCCGTTGGGACGAGCCCGGCGGTGATCTTCGGCACGACGGTCTCGGGTACGCTGGGCCACCGCCGGGACCAGCACGTTGACTACAAGCTTGGCGCGTACATGGTCATCGGCGCGGTGGTCGGCGTGGAGCTTGGCACCTCGGTCGTCGAGGTGCTCAAGCGTGCGGGCACGATCGTGATCGCCTCGCGCCGGATCGAGGCGGTGGACTTCGTCTTGCCGCTCATCTACGCGGTGATCCTCACGTTGATGGGGGTGCTGTTTTACCTCGAGAGCGTGCGGCGGATCCGGGAACTGCGCGCCGATCCGAGCGCGCCGTTTGTGGCGCCGCTCAGCCGGTTTATTCGGGGCGCGCTCTGGCCCCCGCACATTTCGCTGCCCACGTCGGGCATCGAGCGGATTTCGCTGTGGACGATCGTGGGGTTCGGGCTGGCGCAGGGTTTTGTGGCGGGGCTCCTGGGTGTGGGCGGGGGGATCGTGCTGGTGCCCGTGCTGATTTACCTGCTCGGTATTCCGACGGTGGTGGCGATCGGCACGAGCCTGTTCGCGACCGTGTTTGCATCGGGGATTGCCACGTTGAGCCACGCGCGCAAGGGCAACTGCGATATCGTGCTCGCGGTTTGCTTGCTGGTGGGCAGCACGGTGGGGGCGCAGATCGGCGCGTTCGTCGTGCGCAAGCTGCGCGGCGTGCAAATCCGCCGGGCGTTCGCGTTCCTCGCCTGCGCGGTGGCGGCGGTCGTCGTGCTTAAGGTGCTCGTCAAGCTGGGCTTTTTCTAGGTAACAGCTGACCGTCGGCCTTTCCCCGGCGATCAAGATCTATTCTCAATCGCCCCTTCGGGGCTCTGGAGGTTTTCCTGACCTGCCACCACGGGCTTGCGGGCCTGCTGAAAAACCTGTGCCCGCGACGCCCCGTAGGGGCTTTACGTGAGTAGCCGTAGGCGTCAGCCTACGGACCGCGCGCAAGAAACAACCAACCTTCGTCGACAGGCGACCGGCCCGTACGGGCCGGTCGCCCGTCGAGAAAGAGGACCTTTATCCGTCGCCTCCTGCCCGTAGGCTTACGCCTACGGCTACTCACATTCCGCCCCTTCGGGGCATGGGACGACGTGCGCCGCACCCGGGGGGACGTGCTGGTAGCGGCTTTTTCAACAGGCCCTTGCGCCCGTGGCTACTTCCAATCGCCGCTCCGCGGCTCCGGTTGAGGTCGCGTGGACTTGTGCGGGCAAACGCTAGACGATGCGGAAGGCGTCGACGAGCGTGCAGCGGCGGTGGCGGACGAAGTGGCGCGCGCAGGTGAGGCCTTCGCCGGTGGGCGAGGCGATGGTGAACGAGGTGAAGCCCTCGCCGCCGAGGCCGAGGCCGGCGTAGTTCGGGCCGTTCTTGACGAAGATCGCGGTGTTCATCGTGCGCGCCATAGCGTGGAGCTTCTCGATGTTGCGCGAGAACATCGAGGCGGTGTGACGGCAGCCGCCCTCGACGTCGCGGGCCAGCGCGATGCCCTCGTCGGCGTCGCGCACGCGCACGATGGGCAGCACGGGCATGAGCTGCTCGGTCCTCACAAGCGGCGCGTCGCGGTCCACGTCCACGATGACAAGCCGGATGGAGTCGTCCACCTTGATGCCGAGCTCGGCGAGGATGAGCCGCGCGTCCTTGCCGATCCACTCCTTCTTCGGTTCGCCGCGCTGGGCGTCGGCGGGCGCCGTGGCCATGACGAGCTCGAAGAGTTTTTGTGTCTGTTCGCGGTTGAGCTCGTAGGCGCCGTTCTCGCGCATGGCGGTCTTGAGCTGGTCGGTGATGCCGTCCACGCAGAGGACGACTTTCTCGTCGGTGCACACGATGTTGTTGTCCAGCGAAGCGCCGAGGACGATGTCGCGGCCGGCTTTGGCGATGTCGGCGGTCTCGTCCACGACGACGGGCGGATTGCCGGGTCCGGCGGCGATGACCTTCTTGCTGCACGCCATGGCGGCCTCGACGACGCCGGGGCCGCCGGTGACAACGAGGAGCGGGAGCCGGGGGTGTTTCATGAACGCGGTGGCGGTTTCGATGGTCGGGTCGGCCAGCGTCGTGAGCAGGTCGGGCGGGCCGCCGGCCGTGACGATGGCGCGGTTGAGGAGCTGCACGCAGAGCTGCGAGGTGCGTTTGGCGAGCGGGTGCGGGTTGAAGATGACGGCGTTGCCGGCGGCGACCATGCCGATGGCGTTGCAGATGATGGTCTCGGTCGGGTTGGTGCAGGGGGTGACGGAGCAGATGACGCCGTAGGGTGCCCACTCGGTGAGCGTCATGCCGTGGTCGCCGGTGAAGGCCTCGGGCTTGAGGGCCTCGGTGCCGGGCGTCTTGGTGGCGACGAGGATGTTCTTCTTGACCTTGTCGTCGGCGCGGCCGAGGCCGGTCTCCTCGACGGCGAGGCGGGAGAGCCGCGGCGCGGCCTCGATGGCGGCGGCGCGCATGGCGCCGATGATGGCGCAGCGCATGTCGAGGGTGCCGCCCTCGAGGAGGCGGTAGGCGTCCCACGCGGCGTCGAAGCAGCGCTCGATGTCGTTGTGGACGCCGTCCTCGAGAGGGACGCCTTCTTTCAGGACGTCGGGTTCCTTGGCGGCGGGCTGCTCGACCTCGAGGCGGTCGGCGACCTTGCGGACGATGGCGGCGATCTGCTCCTCGGTGAGCTTCATGGCTCGGCGACCTCCTCCGGACGTGCAGTGCGTAGGTTAGCACAAGAAGAGGAATGAACCACAGATTTTCACAGATAGGCGCAGATCAGCTCTGCGTTGTCTGCGTCTCTGCGAGAGATAGACCTTCTCCTCTCGCAGAGACGCAGAGCTCGCAGAGGCACGAGCGGCGACAGGTTTTCCTCTTTCTCTGCGTTCTCGGCGCCTCTGCGAGATGCATCCTTGTTCTTCGGTCACCCGCAATCCTTCCCACTTCTGGGAATCTCTCGCGGAGACGCAGAGAACGCAGAGC
>Ga0180432_10000881_pt1 | contig 48586 bp, 42 predicted proteins | sample SS_ome_10_FD_132414 | JGI IMG/M metagenome (GOLD analysis project Ga0180432, IMG submission 132414) | Hypersaline lake sediment archaeal communities from the Salton Sea, California, USA - SS_1_MS_2 metaG | ecosystem: Environmental > Aquatic > Non-marine Saline and Alkaline > Hypersaline >...
CCCTGAAATCGTTGAATTTTCCAACTCCATTCCGATGGAGCTTAAAGTTGGCTATGATAAAAGTCAAGCCCGCAATGTGGAAAAATGGATTCTTTGTGAGGCCCTATGCCGCTTGATTCCCCCGGAACTTGCCGACAGGCCCAAACTGCGTTTTGCCGGTGGAACGGGTGTGGACGATCTGATGGACGAGCTGACACGGGACAAAGCATCGCATAAAGAGCTGAAGCTAATCCTCAAACAGTCGGTGGTCTTTTGCTGAATTCACCCAAGGAGCTTTACTCTTGCCGCCTTTTAAGAGAGAATTATAAACACGGATATGAAGGACTGGTGGCCCGTTGGGATCCCTTAAAATAGACAAAATGGGCGACTCTGTTCGATCCTGGAGAACACAGAAGAATGACACACCGTGAACTTAAGAGCTCTACCGTGCCGGAGTCCATAATAGAGATTTCTCACCTTACAAAAATATTCGGTCAGACAACGGCTGTGGAGGATATCTCCTTTTCGGTTCAAAAAGGGGAAACGTTTGTCCTTCTCGGCACAAGTGGATGCGGAAAAACGACGTCGCTCAAAACCATCAACAGGCTGATCGAACCTACTAGCGGCGCCGTTTATATTGAAGGATGCGACACAGCCGAAAGAGATCCCGAAGAACTCCGCAGAGGAATCGGATACGTCATTCAAGATATCGGACTTTTTCCCCACTGGACTGCGGAACGAAACATCGCGGTTGTTCCTGAACTTCTAGGGTGGGATAGATCTAAGATTCAAGAGAGAGTTCACGAAATGCTGAATCTCGTAGGTCTCGATCCAGCTGCATATGCCGGCCGATATCCGGCCGAACTCAGCGGCGGGCAACAGCAGCGGGTGGGGTTGGTACGTGCCTTTGCCGCCGATCCCCCCATCATCCTTCTGGATGAACCATTCGGTGCACTGGATCCTATTAGCCGCCGTGAAATCCAGAAGGAGTTTAAAAATCTAGAATCATTGTTGGACAAAACCATGGTCCTCGTCACTCATGATGTTTTCGAGGCCTTTGATCTTGGGGACCGGATCTGTCTGATGGATCATGGAAGGATCAAGCAGGTCGGTTTTCCCCGCGATCTCCTCTATTCTCCCGCCGATGATTTTGTACGTCGTTTTTTTCAAGCCAATCGATTTCTTCTTGAGCTTAAGGTCCTTTCTCTCAAGGATATCCTTCCACACTTGCCGGGGCGTGAAGAGTTAGCCGAGGATCTCCCTTGTTTTTCCGAGGAATCGTCTCTGCTGGACGTCTTGGAATCTCTTGAAAGGGATAAAGGCGGCACTGCCCCGTTCGTTATCACTGATGCTGAAGATGCACCGGTCGCCCAAACCGACGCCGGAGAGGTGCTTTCGGCTTTCTACACAATCAAACCTATGGAGCCGTCGTGAATCAAGGCGCTTCATTGATCGAATTTTTGATCAGCCGGCAGGGAGATATCTTTGAACAGACAGCCGAGCACATCGGCCTTACCCTAATCGCTCTTTTGATTGCCATCTTGATAGGAATGCCGGCCGGCATTTATCTAACGCGCCATAAAAAAATATCCGGCACTGTTTTGGGGATTGTTGGAATCATACAGACAATTCCCAGTGTGGCGCTGTTGGGTTTTCTTCTCCCTGTCCTGGGGATCGGCGTGGTCCCTGCCGTAGTAGCGCTTTTTCTGTATGCGCTGCTCCCGATTATCCGCAACACATTTACCGGTATCGAAGAGGTGGACGCGGCCGTGCGTGAGGCGGCTAAGGGAATGGGAATGTCGGATAGCCAAATTCTTCGTAAAGTCGAACTTCCCCTGGCCGTTCCTGTCATATTCGCCGGCATCCGGACGTCAACGGTAATCAGCGTGGGTGTCGCCACCCTGTGTGCACTTATCGGATCCGGCGGCCTAGGCGAATTCATTTTCAGGGGAATCGCACTCAACAATATCAATATGATACTGGCCGGAGCTATACCCGCAGCGATGCTGGCCCTTATATTTGACTCCGTTTTAGCTGTTGTCCAGAAAAACATCTCCAAAACATTAAAACCATTTCTTTTTATTAGTGCTGTGCTGATACTGGCTTTCATCGCTCTTGTCGTCGTTCCATCTCTGTTTTCAACCGAATTTGTTGCCGGCTTCACATCCGAATTCATGGAGCGGCCGGATGGCTACACCGGACTTCAAGCAAAATATGATCTGTCGATCGAAACGAAAGAGCTTGATCCCGGATTGATGTATCGGGCACTTAAAAATAAAAAAGTGGATCTTATCTGCGGATTCGCAACCGACGGACGAATCAAAGCCTACAATCTGAGAGTGCTGGAAGATGACAGATCTTATTTTCCTCGATATGATGCGGCGCCTCTTATAAGGGGAGAGATCCTGCGGAAGCACGCGGAGCTGCGACAGGCACTCGAACTTTTGTCCGGTCAGTTATCTGATTCGATGATGAGACAGATGAACTATCAGGTCGATCATCTCAAGAGAGACCCTAAGGAAGTAGCAGAGGAATTTATGGAAGGACTGGACCTCCCTTCTTCATCAAAATCCATGCGGGATCAAAGTATCGCTATCGGATCTAAAAATTTCACAGAACAATACATCCTGGCCCAGATCTTCGCAGAGGTGATCCAGCATTATACTGGATTAGAAACAGTTCTAATGACTGGACTTGCTGGCACGAAAATCTGCTTCGATGCCCTTCGCCAGGGCGAAATCGATCTCTATCCAGAATACACAGGAACCGGCCTTTTTGTCCTGTTGGAATCGGAATCAGAGAGCGTTTCTAGGATAAAAAAGAATCCCCACCTTTTGATGGGTTTTGTCCGGGAAGAGACAAGGAAACATTTTGATATGGAATGGCTATCTCCGCTCGGATTCAACAACACCTACACTCTGATGATGCGAGAAAAACACGCTGCCAGGCTTAAAATTCGTTCCATTTCCGATCTGGCCTGCTATCTGCAGGATTCGAACAAGCAGTAGTGGAAAAAAAGATAATGCTGAAGAGGGATTTGGAAATTATGCCCTCTCGAGACCAGGTAATCAGCCGCCATTCTTTTCAAAGTTCATTAGATTTGATTTAGGTTCGGATATATACAAGAATAATCAAAAATGGAATTAAAATTCATTTAAACCGCCTTCAATCCCCTTTTTGACTTTGTTAGTGTACAATCGAGTTCGCAATTTTGATTTAAGGAGGTAGCCATCGTAAACTCTTTTCGAATAGCAAAATTAAACGAAAGGAGAGTTTTTAAACGATGGCTACTGTTAAAAATCATACGGGAATCTTCAAAAAACTTCTAGTAGTTGTCAATAAGCACATACTTTTACGAGTAGGATCAGCAGATGCAAATGTGTGCAGCATGCTAAAGGATATTCACCTTAAAGAAGACTCAGGTTTGGTCTTGACAACCGAGCCACTTCAGAGAACAGTCCGTTCCGGATGTCGAAGCCGATACACTCCCGCCATGGCAAGGATGATGCTCCCGGAAATGGACCCATCTCTTACGGAGAACCGCGGCCTCCTGGAAATGCCCCATGGCCACAACATTAATGTCAACCTAGGGAGACGTCCAATACAGAGAACGGAAACGATCGGCACCGGCTCCCGAAAACTTAAACTGTGTTCGAACTGTGCCTTAAATCCCTCGGGAATATAGAAAAATCCCTCAAAACATCGAACGATATCGAAATCCCGAACGCCTAGTTTTGTTAGGGCTCGTGCCAGTCCCACCCGCTGCTGCTGTCTACCACAGAGTCCGGAAGGCAAGCGTACCGCCGTGAAGTGGGGAAACAGTCCGATGATTTCCTGAATAAGTTATCCGATGTCCCGAAGACGGTTCGATCATCCGGTTGATGATTTTTTATGTGGTGGTTTTACCGCAGCCGATGGTGCCGAGAAGGACGAAGGTTTCATTGGTGCAAACGGTGAAACCGATCTTGTCGACGGCCCGGGCGGCACCGAAGTTTTTTATGAGGCCGGAAACTTCGATTAGAGATTAGGACCTTCATTCATTCCGTCCTTCTACTGCAGACATCATTCGGCCGGGACCTCCAATTCCCGGCACAGGGTGAGCGCCTGGGTCTCCAGTAACGAACGTTCGGGTTTGTTGTCGAATTGTTCTCCGACCTTGATTTTGAATCCGTCTCCCTGATAGCGGGGAAAGACGTGCAGGTGCATGTGAAAAATCTCCTGATGAGCGGCCCGGCCGTCGGCCAGAAAAAAATTGACGCTTTCAAAGCGGAGAGAGGACTTCCGCAAGACGGCGGCGATCCATTGGCCTGATTGAAATATTTGTCCTCCGATCACCGGATTCAATTCCGCTAGACCCGCCGCATGGCGGTTGGGAACGATGAGGACATGCCCGGGATTGATAGGTTGAATATCCATGAAGGCGGAGACCTCATCGTCCCGATACACAAAACAGGCCGGTTCCCTACCTTGGAGTATCCGGCAAAACAACAGGATTCCATGATGAGAAGACGATTACTTCACTTAAATGGATCCCAGCGGACAACCAGCCCCTCATAACCCGGTTTGTAGTTCTTTTTGAAGAGGTTGTAGTAGTAAAGTTCCTTGGGGGAGTTCAGCTTCAGGCCGCCTGTGGTGTCGGGATTTTCGGCCAGATCCGTCTCCGAGGCCTTGCTTTTGGTCAGTTCATCCATCAGATCGTCCACCCCCGTTCCTCCGGCGAAGCGGAGTTTGGGCCTGTCGGCAATTTCTGCGGGAAGCCAATCCCTGAGGGCTTGACGCAGGATCCACTTTTCCACATTCCGAGCCTGTGCCTTGTCGTAGTGGACTTTGAGCCCCATGGGAATGGTGTTGGAAAATTCAACGATTTCAGGATCAAGAAAGGGAGTTCTGTAGCTGACGGAATTAGACATCCAGCCGCGGTCCAGGCGCCGAAGAGCCGTATTGTAGGCAATTTGGACCAGTTTCCGGGCGATTCGCTCCTTTTCATCGGGATCTGGGATATCCTGAAGCTCTCTGAAATATCCTCCAAACAACTCATCGGCTCCTTCACCAACCAGGACGCAGTTTGTGTAGCCCCTGATCATCTTGGATGTGAAGTGATTGGCGATGGCTCCGGAAATACAGTCTTCATCGAAAGTCTCCATGTACCACACGGCATCGGGGATGAAGCCAAGGATATCCTTATCGGTGATTTCGTAAATATGATGTTCCAGATTCAGAAAATCCGCCATCTGTTTGGCGAACTTCAGATCAGGGCTGGGATAGCGCTGAATGGTAGTGCTGAAGAGCTTAATCCCCGGATCGATGGTTTTTGCGATGGCGGCGGTGATGGAGCTGTCCAGTCCGCCACTGAGGGATACTCCTTTTACCGCGCCGTCCTCCATACGCTTTTTCACCGCCCGGACCATCAGAGTCTCTAAGATCTCCGCCGCTTCTTCGGGTGAGCCAAACTGGGGAACTTCGGGAATAAAGGGGGCGAAATTTTGAAGCCCTTCCCTGGATGAATAGATATGACCCGGAAGAAGTTCTTCTACGCTGTCGGTGAGAGGGATAAGGGATTTGGCTTCGGAAGAAAAGCACAAGCGCCCGTTGTTCCAGCTGTAGATCAACGGGCGAGCCCCCACGGCATCCCGTGCCAGGATAGTTTCCTCGCCGTCGATCAGGACGCAGGCGAAACTTCCATCCAGAAGTGTAAAGCACTTTTTCCCGACCTTTTGATAAAGCTCACGGATGTAGTCCACATTGGACTGCCGCGATGCCAGGGAGTTGTAGATCTCACCGTCAAGCAGGACGACGGGATCGGACTCGCCGGAGAGGACGGGGGTTGAACGTGGTGACAGGTCCAGTTCACCCGCCGCACACCCCCCGTTCTTTAAAAGTTTGAAGACACTGCGGCCCGGGCCGCGGTGGCGGATGGGTTCCAGCATTTTCCGGAGCTGGTTTTCGTTTGTTCGTTCTCCGGTGATTCCGGTGATTGCGCTCATAAAACGTCTCCTTTATCATTGGTATTATTATCCGTTTGAGGGGGCGTTTTTTTACGCTCCCGTTTGATCTTCCGGGCGGTGTTTACGGTCGCCGTCCACTGTACCCCTCACTTGCTCTCTTTCCTCCTCAAAATCAAATCCAGTCCAGATTCCGACTGAGTCCAGAATGGAGTCCTGCGGGTGGAAGTGTCGGAAAAGCTTGAAATAATAAGCGGTCTCCTTGCTATTGAGAGAGGCATCGGGATGCCGGGCTTTTAACTCTTCATATTCGCTGTCCGTCATCTCCGCGTGAGCGATTTTTTCGCCGATGCTTTCACATCCGGCCCCTTGGGTGTATTGCACTTTATATCGCCACAGGATGTCATCAGGCAGGTAACCGGACCCTTCAAACGCTTTTCGAAGGATCCATTTTTCAATTATTGCCTCAGAGTCCGGGATGGTTTTGATCTTTAATTCAGGCGGAATTTTCATGGAGAGGTCAATCAACGTCGTGTCAAGGAAAGGGACGCGAAGCTCCAGGCTGAATAGCATCCCCATCCGGTCCGCCCGCTGCAGATTGATGTTGTGCAGGTTTCCGATGCAGCGACGGGCTTCCAGATTGATCTTGTTCAAGGGGAAATTTTTCATGTAGTGATATCCGGCGAAAAGCTCGTCGGCGCCCTCGCCGGTCAGCACGACGGTGACATACTCAGCCGCAAGCTTGCATGTGAAATAGCAGGGGACGGCGCAGCGGACCAGAGAGGGATCGTAGCTTTCCAGCTTTTTGATGACTTTGGGAAGCGCTTCGGCGTATTCATTTTCGGTGAACAAGAGTTCATGATGGCTGGATCCGATATGGGCGGCGGCGATGCGGGAGGCCTTCAGATCGTCGCTTTCTTCCCCGGCGGCGTTTCGCATCCCTACCACAAAAGTGTGAAGGTTGGGGATTTCTTCAGCGGCAATGGCGGCGACCAGGCTGCTGTCCAAACCGCCGCTGCAAAAGGAGCCCACATGGATCTCCTTGTCGGCCAGAAGTCTCTTTTTGACGGCTTCGGTGAAGACCGTGCGGATCCGGTCGCAGGTCTCCTCCACATCGCTCAGGATGTGATCCTGCAGGGGAGGGATCTCATAGTAGCGGACAAATCCTTCCGACGGGGTGTAAGTGTGTCCGGCGGGAAATTCATGCACATCACCCAGGCCCGCCGCGCCCAGGGCACCGAGTTCTGAGGTGAAGTAGAAATGGCCGTCATGAAAAGCGTAATAGAGAGGTTTGATGCCGATGGGATCCCGCGCCACCATGCAGTTCTCTCCCTTTATCACGGCAAAGGCGAACATGCCGTCCAACCGCTGGACGCAAGACGAGCCCCATTTGCGGAAAAGATGAAGGATGACCTCGGTGTCCGAATCGGTGGAGAAGGTGAATTCGGAGGCAATGTCCTTTTTCAGAGCCCGGTAATTGTAGATTTCACCGTTGCAGACGATGCCGGAACGGCCTTCATCGGCGAGGATGGGCTGACGCCCCTTCAGGACATCCACGATGGACAGCCTCGTATGTCCCAGAATGCCGCTGTCGAAGATATGAATATCCCGGTCATCCGGCCCCCTGTGGGGAAGAACGTCCAGCATGTTGTTGATGGTGTCTTGGTCTTGAATGCCGAAGCATCCGGCTATTCCGCACATGAAGCTCTCCTTGTCAATTTTGGTGAATCGGCGCGGATGTTCCCAGGAGGATACGAAACGATCCGGAACCGTGTTTCAAAGGGCTGGAGTTTCCTGTGAACCCATGTTAGATGACCCTGGCGATTGATGATGACGTGGCTGCTGAAACGCTTTGACCGAGTTGTCTCTAAAAGGTTGCCGATCAGAGTGATGTTCTGGAGGTGAGCTTGCCCGGCCAGCCAATCGGTGAAGGACTCTGGTACGGTTTCACCCTCCTGTCCGTCGGGATCGACTGAGTCTTCGTGCAACAGCACAATATCGGCGGACAAGACCTGTTGGAGAAGACCGGTAATCGAGCTGTAATTGTTTCTCCGGTTTTTGTCGTTGTAGTATCGTAGCGCGGCAATTTTGAGGTCTGTCATCGGTTTATACCGTGCCGCCGATCATCCAGCCAGCAGCCGCTGTTTCTCCTTTTCGACATCGGAAAGATCCAGCGGCCGTTCGATCCGCCGTCCCATGTACAGCAATCCCTTTCTAAGGCCGGAGCGGGATGTTTTGAGAAAAAGGTTGCTGCTTTTGTTGGATAGAACGGCTTTTGTAATGGCCGTCACCTGATCTCCGGCGGCCTCCAGGGTATATTTCTCTCGTTTCGTTTCAATGAAGCGAATTCTGGATCGTATTTCCTCCCGGATGGGCTCATCAGCATGAACACCGAATAATTCCAGCGCCGCAGATACAGCCTGTTCCGCTAAGTCGGCCGTGGGGGAATCCCCGTTTTCCTCAATCATGGGTTTAACAGCCGCCAGAATGCGGTTATCCATCACATACTGTTCAGGTGACACCGTCATCACCTGTTCCAGCATGCCGAGGGCGCTGTTGATAAAGGAGGCTCCGCTCAAGGACTCATAGATCCATCCCAGGGTTTTTTCACTGACGGCTTGAGCCGTGGGTTTTTTTTCATCGGAGACAGCCGCCGTTCCACAGCATGGGATTCCATAATAAGCAGTCATATCGGCGATGAGGGCGACGCGCCGTATGCATTCGGGCTGGCACCAGCGAGGTGAGATATCCTCATGCAGATTGGATGTGATGGGAATCCCCCGATATAGCACACGAGCTCCGGGGCGGATCATGTTGGCGAGGATGATGACGGATAAGACTTCTGCGTTGACCTGGATGAGTTCGCCTAATTCCGACAAAGGGGCCGTCAAGCCTGCTTGGGGACAGCTGGAGATGGACACGGGGATGTCCTCCTCAACAAGTCGGATAAATTTGTCCAACGTCCCGCTCGCCAGTTTAAGAGGGCTGATACACACACAGGAAATGAAGGAAATGAGGGAGGGATCCTCGACTTCCTTTAAAATGGCGGGGAGTTTGTCCAGCCGGACCAAATTGGCCAGGTTCATGTGTTTTGTTGTGTATCGAAGAAAGATTCGGATCTTTTCCAGGTCCATATCCTCTTCCGGCACATCGGGTTCTACGGGCCGGGTGATGAAATCGACATGCGGCAGCTGCTCGCAGAGTTGGAGGATATGTTCTAGATCCCCGGTCCCGGCGGATCTCCGTTGAAAACCGCCGTTGTTTTTTTCCAGAATGTACAGAGCCTGCCCTCCCGTCCCAAAAAAGATACGGGGGACTCCCGCCTCAATGGTCAGGTCATTGGCGCTGTTTTTAGCCCCCAATTCGATCCGCGACTCGGTTTGGCGGGACTTTTCTTCGATGACATCCCGAGGTATTGTGATTCGTTCACCGTCGTGAAGTTCCGCGCCGTTTTGCGTAAAAATGCGGGCGGCCTCCTGATTTGTGACATGGATTCCTGTTTCTTCCAGGAGCCGGCAGGTCCCCTCATGGATAATATGGCAGTCCTCCTCAGTAAGCAGAGGACGGCGCTTGATTGTGATCCCTCTCGGTTTTAGTGTTGTCGTTTCTTTTGTAAGACACATGTTATTTTAATTTGAGGCGATCCGTTCTAGTTTATTGATGGCGTCAAAGGCGTCCTCGCCGTAGAGATCGGCCCCGATTTTCTTGGCAAATTCTTCAGATGTTGGGGCTCCACCGATACAAACTGTCACATGATCCCGCAGTCCTTCCTCATTTAAGAGACGAATCACGTCTTCCATATAGCCCATGGTGGATGTCAGGAGAGCGGAAAGGCCGAGGTGTTGTGCCTTGGATTCCTTGACCGCTTTAACGATGGCGTCAGCCTTAACAGAGGTTCCAAGGTCGATAACCTCGTATCCGCTGCCGTAGAGGATGGTCCCAACGATATTTTTGCCGATATCATGGAGATCTTCTTCCATCGTAGCAATGACAAACGTCCCTTTGTTCTTTATGTCGCTTTCCGCCAGGTAAGGTTTGAGAATTTTAGTCGCCTCGGCCACGCACTGCGCCGATGCCAGCATATCGGGAACCAAATATTCTCCTTTCTCGAACAGCTGGCCCACTTCCTCCATTCCCGGCGTCACGGCGTGGGTAAGTATGTCCGAGGGAGGAATCTTTTCCTCCAAGGCTTGTTGCACCAACTCGATGACACCCGGCTGTCCGGTCAGATCCTCATCAAAACCTTCATCCTCACTGTCCACACGCCCTGATATGAGGTTTTTTTTAATGTTTTTTAATGTTTGATTCATTGCTCAGAACTCCTTTGTATTGGGGTTTTTCTTTTTGAGATAAAGTTTCCTTGATTGATTCTGGTGGGCGGGCTGTTATGTCCGGGCCATCGGCACCTCAGTACTTCAACAGGTCCGCTTCTTCCGCGATTCGGGGAGTGATGCTTTCCCATAAAAGCGGCATTAAATGGATTCCCCTCACCCCTTCCACCTCCTTGATCCGCTGAATGGTTTCCACGGCGACGCGTATCCCTTCCTCCTTCGGGTCTGCCGCCTTTTTCATCCGCCGGATCAATTCCTGAGGCACCCGCATCCCAGGCACTTCGCTTTTCATGTAGGTCATAGCCCGGGCGGATTTGACGGGCATCACGCCGACCAATATCGCGGTTTTGGTGTGGAGCCCGGCATCGCGGACCGCTGCCATCCAGGATTGAAATCGAGCGAGATCATAAACCGGCTGGGTTTGAATGAAATCGACTCCGGCGGCGATTTTTTTCCCCAGTCGAATCACCCTCATCTCCAGTGAATCGGCGAAGGGATTGGCTGCGCCGCCGATACAGAGGTTGGGTTTGTTCTTCATGGTATCGCCCGATAAAAAGGATCCCGACCTCAACCGATGGGCCGTGTAAATGAACTGCACTGAATCGAGGTCGAATACATTCTTGGCTTCAGGGTGATTGCCGAACCGCTGATGATCGCCTGTGAGGCACAGGACATTGGGTATCCCCAAAGCGCCCAGCCCCAAAAGGTCGCTCTGCAGGGCGAGCCGATTTCTGTCGCGACATGTCATCTGGACAATGGGTTCCAATCCTTCCTCGCGACATATTACCGCCGCCGCCGTACTGGACAGGCGAACGATGGCGGTTTGATTATCCGTGATATTAACACCGTCCACGATATCTTTGAAATAGGCCGTTTTTTTACGGACGGCGGCGGCGCTGGCGCTTCTCGGAGGGCCGAGTTCAGAGGTGAAGAGAAACTTCCCGTTTTGTATTTTTTGCTTCAGGGACATCCTACTCATTGTGCGTTGCCTTTTTTCGACTTCTTCAGGAATAAGGTGGGAGGATCAATTCGCTTGTTGAACACGTTCAACCACGCCGATGTGTGTTCCAGCTCCCAGTTGTGTATGTTTTCGATCCGGTTGAGAAGGGGCAGGCGTTTCAGTCTTCTCGCCCGGCGATGGATACGGTACCAGATGCATTTTCGTTCTGGATAAACCTCACAGGTACCGTCCTCCCCGGTTCCGCCGCACGGTCCATTGCGAAGCCGTTTGGGGCAGCGTTGGGAGCAGATGAATCCGGTATGGCTCAGAATGCATTCCCCGCAACGCTGGCAACGGAAAAGGGGCACCTTGACAAGATCTTCCAGCAATCGAGCCACGGTCGAAATCCGTCGTTCCCCGGGTTTTATCGGTCGGGAGTGTTTGGTGAGGAGGTCATCAAGCGGTGGAACATGGGTTTCTCGGCCGGCACCGGCAGGAGATGTGTTTTTCAGCTGTGTGATGTGTTTTTCCCGTGTCACCGGATTTCTCCTTTTGTTGTCGTTGGCGTGTCGGGAGTGAACCGGTCAAAGGGAAGAAGTCCCGGTATATCGGCGGTGATGGTGTTGAGAACATCATCGGGGAGCCGATCTTCAGGACCTTGTAGAATGTGCTCCAAGGTGTTCTGAGCCTTGACAAGGACCTCATCCCGGCCCTCCCGTGTTTCAAAGGGATAGGGGGGGGTGACAAGGCCTTTTCTTGCGGCTTTTCGGATGTGGCGGGCGAAAAGCCGTGAGCTGGAGGCCAGCACTTTGTTGATTTCGTTGATGGCACTTTCCACCTCGGAATCATGGAACACGGGCGGCCGGATGATTTGCCGGACAAGGGCGACATGAGCATCGTCCAGGACGGCTTGAAGCGGAGAAAAGATATTGGTTTTATCCAAAAGTCCGAAGGCGTAATGGATGTATTGGGCACCGGCCGATGCAACGCCTAGTTGTGGAAACAGTTTTTCCACGGCGGCCTGGTATCCCGGTATCTTAGCGTCTCCTGCACCTGCAGTCGAATAACAGGGGATCTGATAAAACCGGGCCATTTGGATACAGTTCATATTGTAGTGGATGAATTCGGGCGCTCCGTAGTAGTCATGAAGGGTATCCAAGCGTGCCCGGACAGGCACGGCGCCGTAAAGGACGGGTGTCCCCGGGTTGACGGTCTGGGTCAACGTGATACCGGCGAGAATTTCAGCGTTGATGAGGGTGGTGATGCCTTCTTCCTGGATGGGTGCCGTGGATCCTCCCTGAGGAGAACTGGAGATCACCAGAGGAATTCCCCTTTCTGCGACAGCGATAAGCTTGTCGGCCGTATCATCAACGATCTGCAATGGACTTTTAATGACACAGGCAATGAAGGACAACACGGGATTGCTGCGGTAGGCTTCGGCGCCGCCGGCAATGATTTCCGCCATCCTGATCAGTGTATCGAGGCTTTCAACCCGGGTTAATCCCATCTGGACGTGTTTGGTCATATACATCAAAGCGGCCAAGGCGGTATTGACATCCTTATTCTCAGGGGTGATTTCGTCATCCTGAATATTGACATTCCGGATAAAAAAATCCACTTGCTCGAGGGCGTTACACAATTTGCTCGATTGACAAAGGCGGGCGATCGATCCCCTGTGATTGTCGAAAACGGGATGTTTAATCATCACGGCAGGGTTGTTCTTATCAACAAAATCGGCGATGCGGGACGTCTGGTAGATATTGGTTTCCGATCCCGTGCCGAAAAAAACCTCAGGAACGGCGGCGTTCAGCACCAGGCGGTTTTCGGGTTTGCGAGCGCCGAGAGTGAGCACAGAGGGAGCGGCGGCGACATGCTCTTCGACAAGACGTCGGGGAAAACGGATTCTCCAGGGGGATTTCGCCCCTTCATTCCGGGTCAAGCGGCATCCCGCATCGTTCAATCGCCCGGCCGCCTTGTCGTTTGTGCAGAGAAGTCCGGGATTATCAAGAAGTGTCATGGAGCCGGCATGGATGGCCCGGATCTGAGAGTTGGACAGGCGCAGCACGGGCTCCACTGGAGTGCCTGAACGGGAGGGAATATCATGTTCAGTCATGGGTTTATGTCCTGTTGTTTTTTTTTGGTTGATGTGTATCCGATATCAGACCGCCCCTGCTTGGCTTTCGGCATATAAATCTCACCGAAGTCCCCGCGGCGGAGAGCCCTCGTGTAGCGGCGGCAGAACTTGTCCTTGCCGGCCATTATTTCTCCCAGCAGAATAGCTCGTCGGATGCTTTCCCTGGTGGGATCGCAGATGGCGGCGTCCAGACCCCGGGAAAGACCTGATATGAGAAAGGCTTCATTCACCCATGCCCGTTTGGGAAGTCCGAAGGAAATGTTGGAAATCCCCAACGATGTTTTGGCTGCAGGGACCTTTGTTTTGACGGCCTCGAGGGCGTCAAGGGCGACGCGGCCGTAAGTGTTGTTCGATGAAACCGGCATGACGAGGGAGTCAAAAAATATCTGTTCGTCCTTAATCCCTTCTTTTTTGGCTTCTTCATAAATCCGCATGCAGACATCCACTCTTTTGTCCGCGGTTTCGGGAATCCCCTCCTCATCGATGGCCAGAGCGATGAAGGGCATACTCTGTTCGGAAAGGAGAGGGAACAGCACCTTCTGCAGCTTTTTATCGTTTTTGATGGAGTTGATTAAATAGGGGCGTCGTCCGTCTAAATAGAGGATGGTTTTTTCCAGAACCCTTGGATTTGGTGAATCAATGCTTAAATTTTTCTCTGTTGTGTCCAGGGCGATATCGATCAGCCAGAACATATCCTGTGTTTCCTTGGTTTCATCGCCTTCACCGGTGCCGGCATTGAGGTCGATATAATGTGAGCCGGCCTCATCCTGACTGCGGATTTGTTTTTTAATCTCCGCACTGTCACGGGACAGAACGGCTTTTTTGATGGATTTTCGTGTGGCGTTGATGCGTTCTCCGATAATAATCATTTTCAACCTTTCTTTTCTTTCATTTGATGACGTTTTTTTTAGATGACGGATAACCCTGAAAGCAATGAAACCGGATTTCGGGATAGCGGAGATGCAGTTCGGCGGCGGTTTGCGGATTCAGTTTTAGGCGGGGAGGCGCCTTCAGAATGGCTTTGACTTTATCCCGGGCCCTCTGTGCTGTGGTTAAACCGCCCTTGGCCTTCCAGGCGTCTCTTCTCTCCCGGTTGGTGATTTTTGGGGAATAGTGATCCCTGTGCATAAAGGTCCGGGTGTGGCGGTCGGAGATATAATTTCCGCCCGGTCCGGCGGCGCGGATGGAATCGAGGGCCAGGGTTTTTTTGTTGACGGTGATGCCTTTGAGTGCCCTGAGGGCGATGCCGCAGATGTCATTGTCGATGACCAGTTTTTGTTTGCTCACCGTTGTCGCGAATTCCATCAGACCGGCTGCGTCATGAATAAAATCGCCTCCCGCGAGGGCGACAAGGAGGTTGTTGATGGCGGTTTCGTAGCCACATTGGGTGTCCAGGACCTTGGAATCACTGATGCCGGCGGTGGAGTAGTAGGGGAATCCGTAAAAACGGGCCAGTTGTGCGGTGGCGGCGTTGATCAATCCGCTCTCTACCGGGCCGCCGAGATAGCTCATGTCCTTAAAATTTATGGAGGTGGCCACACTACCATAAATCACGGGCGCCCCGGCACGGGCGAGTTGTGTGAGCATGACATGGATGAGTCCGTCGCAGTTTTGAATGACTAAAGTTCCTGCCAGGGATGCGGGAGAGGTCGCCCCGCTCAACGGTTCCACCGGAACGGCGACGGGGATGTTTTCTTTTGCCAGATGAATCATAAATGAGCCGTATTTTTTATCCAGGAGTAGCGGGCTGATGCCGCAGGCGATCATAGAAATAAACGGCCGTTCCCGCAGAGCTTCCGGACTTCCGGCGATGTCCTCCGCGATACGGATGACGTTTTTCATTCCCTTCAGGGTGTAGATGCCTCCCATGATATGCTTGGAGGTGTAACAAAGACCCGCAAAAAAACGATTGACATCGACATCCCTTACGGAAATCTCATTGGGGTAAGTGGGAAGGAGGAGTGCATGGATGTTCTCCATCTTGTCCACGATGCGTGTGATGTCGATCAAATCCATCAGTGTCGCCGGCCGCTGCTCGCCGGTTTCCATATCGAGAACATTCAGGGCGGTCCCGCCTGTGGTAAAGTGAACCCGTCCTCCGCCCAGAACGATGTCGTGTTTCGGGTCGCGTCCGCACAGGGTGAGGGTTTTCGGGGCGGTGCTGATCCAATCATAAATCTGTTTTTCCGTGACGCGAACGATATGGTTGTCAGTATCGACAACGGCTCCGGCTTTTTTGAACAGTTTCAGGGCGCTTTCTCCCTGGACTTCAAAACCGATCTCCTGAAGAACCTGCATGCTTGTTTCATGGATCCGACCGATGTCATCCAATGATAAGGGTTGATAAGGGAATGTTTTGGGTGTTGTCCTATTCATGTCTGTTTAATTCCTTCTTCGGTAGGGGCAGTCAAGACGGGGGCAGTCGGCGCAGGCGTTGCCGCCGTTTTTAAGCAAGCTCGCGCGGCAGAGGCCGGCGATGCCTGATATGGATTTGCGGGGTGTCATCAAATAACTGTCGCTCAGATCGACACCGATCCGCTTATGAGGAAGAAGATGAAACAATTTTTGCTGTTCACGAAGGGCCCAATCGCAGTATCCCGGGCTGTAGCGGTAGGTTGTTTCAACTTTTCCATCGTAATGATTCTCGATGTGGTCCATGAGTCCATTCGTCGCCGATTCAACCGCAACCGAGGCGGCGGCATCCAGTATATAACCGTAGGATGAGCGTCGCTTCATGCTTTTTTTAATCAAACGGTCGATCTCCTCTCCAATGGTGGTGATAAAAACCACAGTTTTATGGCATGGGATTAAAACTTTTTTTAGTCGACGGCTGTTGAATGTCTGATCGGAGATCACAATGTGCCTATTTTCGGTGTCAACATCGGAGATGCCGAAAATGGCCTTGAAGCGGGAGTGCTGTCGAATATCGGAGACGGCTATTTTAATGGTTTTTTTCAGACGGGCCGATATGGAGATTGAGGGCCGGTCATCAATCCGCTTGAGTAACTCCTTTTCAGGTATGGTGTAAGGGATATTTTCAATCATATGACATTCCACTGGATCCTCCTTACGGCTTTGCCCTTTTATGTGAATTGGTCAAAGGGAACGGCTTCCAACTGTTCTTTCCCTGCGATCTCAATGACTTTTTTCAGAGAGAGATAGATGCTTGAGATTTCGATATCAGTGAGGTCCTTCAGACCTCTAATCAGTTTTTCTTCGATGAGATGTGCCGTTTTTTGAGCGAGATTTTTTCCCAATTGTGTGGGAATAATCTCGATAGTCCGCCTGTCGTTTTCCTTGCGGTGGCGCTGTATAAAACCATTTTTTTCCAGTCGGTCCAACATGGCGGTGATATTTGAAGGGGACACACTCAGGATGCGGCTGATGCCTATTGCGGAGAGGGTTTCCTGCGAGGATACGAGGGTTTTAAGCACGAGAAGTTGAGGACTGGTGATCCCGTATCTTTGTTTCATCTCCCGAGAATTGTGATATAAAAGGCTTGATATCTGTCTCAGGGCGTTGACGATATCCTTGGTGTAGTTTTCATAAATCGTATCTTTCATGGAGATAAAATTCCTGTTCTCTAAAAAATTGGAATAAATATATTATACACTTAATGCATGAAATGTAAATCAATATAATATTTAATATCAAATTATATATATGTAGAATATTGGGGTATGACAAGTCGTAAATAAAAAAATGTCTTGGAATCGCCCTATCGCAACACTTACCTTAAAAGTGTGCCGTTTCAGCTGAATTCGGACCATTCATGATTCTCCTGGCTTGGTTTTCTTATTTCAAACCGTAGCTTTGGAAAATTCAGCCTTTGTCCGAACTTCGCTGAACCGACACAATCTTGGTATCAGGGCAGAAAATAGTAAGAACGGAAAAGCGAGGAATTCCCTGTTAATGAAGCTTTGCTCGATGAGCTCAGAAGGTTGAAAGCACGTAATAGAGGTCTCTGTGAATATGTGTTTATGTATTACGACCGCAGTCTGAAGAGATACAGGGAGATCAAAGAGTTTAAGAAAGCTTTTCTAAGAGCATGTGAAAAAGCAGAGATCAGAGGAAAGAGTTTTCATGACTTCAGACATTCTTTTGCTTCAAGAGCTCTTGAAAAAGGCGCTAGTCCTATTGCTGTGAAAAACGTGTTAGGGCATTCCAGATTAAAAACCACTAAGACTTATCTCCATGCAAGCTGGGAGAGTATGAAGAAAGCTGTGGAATCAATTTCTGGGAGTCACGAGAACAGGGGTAGTTCTTCTGAAGAACTGTCCCGTTTTTGTCTCGTAAAAGATGGAAGTGCTAAAAAATACCCTATAACTAGTTTAATTTCAATGAATTAAAATGAACAAAGTAAATTGGGCTTGGTGGCTGGCAGTCAAGAGGTCGGGAGTTCGAGTCTCCTCAGCTCCACCATCATTCCCCCGAGAAATCCTTTGTTTTCCTTTAAGCACCGTTAAACCGAATTGAGCAAGACACATCCATTTTTGCGGTTTGGGGAAATACGCTGTTGCTGAACGACTTTTTTCGGTTCTCTGTCGGGAGGGATCCCGGGGATTTTCCCTTGATAGACAAGACAAAGTGATAAGCGCCTCATTGACAAAGCCGCTTCAATATTTCAAAGTAATGGAAAATTCATGGAATATCGGCAAGGCTCTTTCATCCGCTGCGCCGAAAAGGAGTCCTTTCATGGCTGTATTGCCGGATAATGTAAGAAAAGCATGGGATGACCGGGAAGGCCCCGTCATTTTATCTACCGTAAATCTTGACGGGCTTCCGAATGCGATATATGCAACCTGTGTGTCAAGATTCAAGGACGATATGATCGTGGTTGCCAATAATTATTTTTCAAAAACGTTGGAAAACATCCTTGCCGGCAGCAAAGGATCCATCCTTTTCATAACCAAAGAAGGAGATTCCTTCCAATTGAAGGGGAGGATTGAATACCACAAAGAAGGCCGCATCTATGAAGATATGAAAAAATGGAATCCGAAAAAGAATCCAGGTCACGCCGCGGCCGCGTTGGTCGTGGAAGAGATCTATTCGGGGGCGGAAAAACTTCTGTAGAAAGGATCCGCTCTCATTCATAACGGATTTCCTCTACTGGTAAGGAGAAAGCGCTGCGGAGGGAATGCCATCCCACGGCCAGCAGAGCGATAAACAGAGAGGCGGCCAACGCCATCACAAAGATCGCCCCGCTCAGGGGGATATGGTATGCGAATCCCTGCAGCCAATGTCTGGCGGCCAACCAGGCCGCGGGCCAGGCGAACGCATTGGCGATCAACACTGGTCGGGCGAAATCTCGTGAGAACAAGACCACGATACCGAGGACGGAAGCTCCCATCACTTTTCGGATCCCGATTTCCTTGCGGTGCCGTGCAGCGGCAAAAGCCGCCAGGCCGAAAAGCCCCAAACAGGCGACAGCTGCGCTCGGCTTCCGGGTGATGGCGGTCGAAGCTCAATTCGTGAGCGACATAAAGCCATATCAGAAGACAACAGGCCAGACCCACCGTTAATCCGGCGAAGTTGATGACGGCGTAAACCTTGTGCTTGCGAAAACTTCGAAGCGTTGTCTTGAAATAACTCGTCAGCATGAACGGCCTTCTCCTGATTTGGGATGTATCCGGAATCGGGTGATGTTGCACAATCATCCGGATGTTAAGATTTGCAAGGATCGTGCCAGCAAATTATCTCGGGAGGGAGTTCTGTTTCCCCCACCCTTCCGTCCCGGCAGTGTTTCATGGCGTGACGCACCTGTTCGTATCCGGACATCCAAGACGGATGTTTTGGGGTGAGCGGAAGAGCCTCCGCTCAAGACTGCGGCCGTCATTGAATCCGTTGAGGGTGGGGGCTGCGCCGCGGGTCGGCATCGATGCCGGGGGGGGGGGACGTTCCGCTTTCCGAGCCGAGATCATGTGGTGAAGAGATGGGAAAAGCCAAGCCCGAAAGCAACCTTTTTTTCTTTAGCCCGTATATACCTATGAATGATATGTTTTCTATTTGTGAATAAAATCAATCAAAGTCGTACACATGAGGGGAGACATGGTTCATTTGACGCAACGTGAGGAACAGATTCTGCTTGCGATATGGAAGCTTCGGGAAGAGGCCTACCTGGTCGCCATCAAGAAGCACCTGTCAGGTATACTCGGGAGAGATTGGAATGTAGGGGCCATTCATCGTCCGTTGCGCCATCTCGAGACTCAAGGATTGATCGAGTCCCATTGGGGGGAGGCCACCGCCAAGAGAGGAGGGCGCGCCAAAAAGATTTATTCGATCACGATCGAGGGATATGCGCTGCTTGCCGCATACAAAAAAATCAACGATTCGCTCTGGGACCGTTTTCCGGACCTCGGATCGACCGGATGAAGAGGCCATGAAAGGAATCGGCGCTTCCCCCCCGCGGACAGGTGAGAGAATCCTGTGCGCCGTCCTGCCTGAAAATGAGCGTGTCGCCCTGTTGGGAGATTTTGAAGAACTTTTTAGAGACAGGATTATCGAGCGGGGCTATCCAGCAGCGTGGCTCTGGTTTTGGAGACAGGTGCTGATCACCTTTGCCGCCGAGATCTGGAGTTCCGGTATATGGAGTGTTGTCATGATGGCAAATTATTTAAAAGTCGCTTTTCGGAACTTGAAAAAGCAGAAAGTTTACAGCTTGATCAATATCACGGGCATGGCCGTCGGCCTGGCCTGCTGCATATTCATCCTGCTGTGGGTGCGCGATGAGTGGAGCTATGACAGGTTCCATGAACGGGCGGCGAATATCGCCCGCGTTGGGCTTTCGGATGATAATGTCGGAGCCGGGAAGAAAATCGCCGTCACTCCGTTGGCGATGGCGCCTGCTCTCGTTCAAGACGTCCCGGAAATCCTTTCCTCGGTCCGGATGAGCGGCTCTTCCATGAGGATGCTCTCCGGGGATCGGGGTTTCGACCAGCAGGGATTACTGGTAAGTCCGGATTTTCTCCGGATGTTCTCTTTCAAGCTTCTTGAGGGTGACCCCGAATCGGCGCTTTCTTCTCCGCATTCGATTGTGATTACCGAGGAGACGGCGCGCAAGCTCTTTCGGGGGATGAATCCCATGGAGCAGGTTATCAGATCCGGCGGCGGCCACGAATACACCGTTACCGGCGTGCTCCACGACATCCCCCGGCAGTCGCACCTTGATTTTGATTACCTGCTGAATTTTCAGGTTTTGGGGCGGAACGGCAGGGATCTTGACAACTGGGGAAACATCTCCTTCTATACCTATGTCGAACTGCGGGAAGGAGCCGATCCGCAGACGGCGGCCCGAAAAATCACGGCCTGTTCCCAAGCGCACTATCCCGAGCTGGAGGCTCAATATTTTTTGCAGCCGCTTTTTCGCATATATCTTGATCCCGCTTACATGTTCGATCCGGTGCGGCACGGCAGCCGCCGGAACGTGATGGCATTCTCTTTGATCGCGGCGGCCTTGTTGTTGATGGCGGTTTTTAATTTTGTCAATCTCGCGACCGCGCGTTCCGGACGTCGATCAATGGAAGTGGGACTTCGAAAGGTCGTCGGAGCGGGACGGGGCACACTTGTCCGGCAGTTCATGAGTGAATCCTTGGCGGTTACCATGACCGCTTCCCTGCTGGCGTTGGGTGCGGTGGCCTCTCTGCTTCCGGTTTTCAATACCCTGGCCGGAAAGCGGATCTCCCTTTCTCTTCTGATCCGGGGAGGCCCCTTGGCCGGTCTAGCCGGAATCGTGCTGTTTACCGGGTTGGCATCCGGTTTCTATCCGGCGATCTATCTTTCGGCTTTCAGGCCCTCCATGGTGCTGAAGGGTGCTCCCGATGTGCGTTCCGAAAGGTCGTCCCTGCGCAGGATTTTGATCGTTTTTCAATTCGCCCTGACCATCGGGGTCATCATCGCGGTGCTGGCCGTGGGGCGGCAGATGCGCTTTATGCAGCGCATGGATCTGGGTTTCGACAAAACCAACCTGGTGGCCGTACCTCTCAGGGGAGAGATGTCCTCACGAACCGAGGCGCTGAAGCAGCGCCTGCTTCGGAATTCCGACATCACCGCGGCCGCGGCCACGGCCAATCTGCCCGGCCGGTTGGTGGGGGGAACTCTGGTTGAGGATTGGGAAGGAAAATCGGTAAAGGGGAGCATCCACCTCAAGATATTTTGGGTGGATGCCGATTATCTGGAGACGTTTCGCATGAAAATGGACCAGGGACGTTTTTTTTCGAACAGGCGCAATCCTGAGCGAATGGAGTATGTGATCAATCAGGCCGCTGTTCGGGCCATGGGGCTGGAGTCTCCCATTGGGACCAGGGCTTCGATAACGGAAGAAGGGGGGACGATTATCGGAGTTGTGAAGGATTTCAATTTCCGCTCCCTGCATTATGAAATAGAACCTATGGTGTTGATCCATGATCCCGATCGATTTTCGAACATGGTGATCCGGCTGGTTCCCGATGCGTTGAACAGACCGGAAACCCTAGGATATATCGAAAGCCTATGGAAGGAAGAGGCGCCGGATATTCCTTTCTCATGCGGTTTCGTTGATGAGCGACTCGCCGGACTCTATGGGGATGAGCGTCTGATGGGGGTGCTGCTGCGGTATTTTACAGGATTGTCCGTTCTCATCGCTTGCCTGGGTCTTCTGGGGCTCGCGTCGTTTATGGCGGAGCGGCGGCGAAAGGAGATCGGTGTCCGCAAAGTTTTGGGCGCCTCTTTTTTCAGCATCATCGGCCTGCTGCTGAAGGAATTTTCCATACTGGTCGGTGCCGCCAACCTGATTGCATGGCCAGTTGCCTTTTTCTTGCTGCGGCGGTGGCTGGAAAACTTCGCCTTTCGAACGGAGCTTTCGTTATGGATCTTCTGCCTTTCCGGTGGATTGGCTTGGTTGCTGTCGCTGTTGACGGTAGGATATCAGTCCGTGCGGGCCGGGATTTCCAACCCGGTGGAAAGTCTCAAATATGAGTAGAATTAGCGTGTTCCGCTGCAACTTTTCCCGGTCTTAAGAGTATAAAGGATAAGAAGGAAGGATTTTGCATGATCCCTCAAAAACAATTCGATCGTGAATAAAAAAGAGGAATTTACCATGAAAAGAAAAACCTTGATTATGCTGTCCGTGCTTATTCTGTTTTCATCCGTCACGGCCTTTTCGCAGGTTCAAGAGATCGATGAGAAAACGATCAAGCGGATCAAGGGTTGGGAAGAAAAGATCAACCGGGAGCGTCAACCTCCCGAACAGGTGATGGATGTCATCGGTCTCAAACCGGGCATGATTGTCGGCGAGGTGGGCGCGGGGCGGGGGCGTTATACCGTCCATCTGGCCCGCAGAGTCGGAAACACCGGCAGAGTCTACGCCAATGATATCGATGCGGGAGCGCTGAACTATCTGCGGAATCGCTGTCGGAGAAACGACATCCGGAATATCGAATTGATCCTGGGTGAAGAAGAAAAGACTCTTTTTCCGGAAAATTCACTGGATATGGTCGTGATGGTATGGGTGTTTCATATGCTGGACAAGCCTCTCCCCATGATGAAAAGCGTGCTCTCCAGCTTGAAACCGGGAGCGACCCTGGTTATCCTCGATCCGCCGGATGATGAGATCGATGCGGAGATCAAACAGATGACGGGAAAACTTGATCCTAAAAGGCTTACCATCCAGGAGCGGATCGAAAAAGCCGCTGGGGAATCCGGTTTCAAAATCGTGCGGATCGATCGGAGCCTTCCCGTGGATTCTATCTTCATCCTCAGGGCCGAAAGCCGCCAGCCATCCGGAACGGTCCGGCTTATGCCGCAGTAGATCCTCCCGGTCGAGTTATGAAATCCGATCCGCTGGTTCATGATCGGAGCTCTTGATGGAGCTTCCCCCGGAGATGGAACCGACGGGCTCGTCGACGACGGCGTTGCCGCGGATTTATTTCCCGGGTGTCGCTTCCGGCTGTTCGGACAGCCAGGCGGCGGCTTGCTTGAGGGCCCGGGGTGAAATCTCATGTCCCCCCTCGAATTCGAGATATTCCGGCTTATAACCATACTGTTCCAAAAGAGCTTTGCTTTGCCGGGCGTGTCGTATATTCAGAAGCGGATCTTTATTCCCATGGGAGATAAACACCCGCAGGCGGTTCGCTGCCTCGAGGTCAGCCGGTTTCAGCTGGGAATAGGATGCACCTATGGGCGGGATGCGTCCGCCGAAGCAGATGATGCCGCGGAAAAGTTCGGGGTTTTTAATCCCCGTGATGTAGGCGTAGGCCGCTCCCTGGCTGTGTCCCATCAGGTAGATCGAATCGATGGGGTAAAGTCCGGAAAGATGCAGGGCGGCTTGCCTGATGTATTCAACGGAGAGCGGATCCGCTGTCGCCCACAGTTTTTCATCCTTTATTCCGATATCCCAGGAACGCATTTTCCCCCGGGTTCTGTACCGCATCCTGAAGGGATAGGGCCCGTCGGGGGATGCGTAGATAAAATCCGTTTTTCCCATGTATTTGCTGAGAGACGCCATGTTCTCCGCATTGGAGCCATGACCGTGCAGCCCGATGACCAGCGGATATCGTTTGCTTTTTTTATACCTATGGGGAAGATGAACACGGCAGGCAAAAAGTTTAGGGCCGGGAATATATATGGTTTCGCCGAGATGGGTTCCGTAATCCTTCAGGTGGTTGAGGAAATCGGCAAAAACGGGGTCGTCGTTAAGATTCCTGAAAGCCTGATGGTTGGTTATACGGTCGATATCCGTGAATCCGGTATGGACGGCTTTCCGCAGCATGTCCGCTGCGGATCGGGCTTCACCCATCTTCCCATAGCAGCATGCCAGGTTGAACATGGCTCGTGCATCGGCGTAATCAAAACCGAGAAGATAGAGATAACATTGCGCGGCTTCCCGAAAGCGCCCCGCTTTGTAGGCCTGAGCCGCCCGGTTTTCGAAGGGCTCGAGATCGGTGTCCAGGAAATCATAAATCCCTTTTTCAAGCGGATCGATGGCTTCGGGGCCGGATCGGACCTGAAAGTCCCGTCCCTTTCCGGTTTTATCGGAGGCGGCCGCCGGCGGGAAGAACAGATTAAGGCTTAGAAAGGCGATTATGATCATAAATAGAGCGCTTGTCTTAAAATTGAAAAACATAACCCGTTCTCCTTTTCATGGAGTTCATCTTCCGTATTTGACGGAGGCCGGTGCCTATGATCGGCCGCAATCCTTAAGGCCTTCTCTCCCTGGCTTCCTCGGGTGAAAACATGATATCCCGCCTCCGAAAAAAATCTCGATGATTATCCGGAACGCACGGGCGGGCGATCTATGGATTCAGGGTTTTAAGATTGAGCGTGGCCAGTTGTTCTTTGGTGAGTTCGGGCGGGATCTCGAGCAGTTGAGGGTTTTCTATGAATCTTTTCAGATATTTGACGGTTTTCGAGAGATAGATGCCCTCCGAGATGCGGTCATCTAGGTTGATCCCGATGTTGACGCCTTCCCCGGGAGAAATATCGCCGGTTTCTTGGTCTACAAAAAGTTTCTTTTCAATTTTCCCGATCGCGAGGAAGAAACCGATATTTCCTAATTCGAACAAGTGATGATAGACGGAAGGGAGCCCGATGCTTCCAAGGTTGGCAAGGAACGCCGTCGACCACATCGGCATATCCTTGGTGATCGAATGCAGTACGATATTGTGTTCATCCGCCCAGCGCACAAACCAAAACACGAAACGAATGATAAAACGCGGCAGTCTGGAAAAAAACTCGATCTGTTTATCCCCTTCGTTGGAGGATTCCCTGGCCCGTAGGAGATGGTCGTCGATCTTTTTCGATATGGTCTCCAGGGTTTCGTAAGGTGAAAAAGAAATCATGGCATTCGTGGATTCGGCATTTTCGTCCAATTGTTTTTTCACCACGAAGGAGAGGATGATCTGATTCCGCTGCCAGAGGCGCCGGTTGCTGACGAACCGGTTCAATTTGGGGCGCAGGGCTATGGTGCGAACACAGGTGCACAGGATGATATGGAAGAGGGTGAGCTTTTTCTTCTCCGTGCCGGTGTTCACTTTATCCAGATAGGCCAAGGTGTTGCGCAGATCGATCTCCAGATCGAAGTGGATGGAGGATTCATTCCTCCCCCGCATGATGTGAAATTCGAATTCATGAAATTTGGTGATTTCCTTGACGAGAGTGGCGTCCGGACGTTTTGGCATGTTCTCTCCTCGGTTGGTTGCGTCGACATTGTATTTATTATATATAAAGGATTTTTTCAATCGAATTGTTGATTGCCTGATCCGTGGATCCCTGTCGAACGGTTGAAAATTCGATTTGGAATCCGGAGAGGGCGTATCTCATGCAGCCTGTGTGAAAATGCAGGGTGAAGCCGTTTCGATCGATAATTTTCAACTTTCGAAACAAATCGTTTGACAGGGCTGACAATATGTTCCAATATATGAAAGTAATTTCACGATTTTCATGGATCGCAATTGCTGCGATGAAGGGGGCGACATGAAACTTCTCTCACGTTCGGAAGAAATGGTCTTGCTGGCTGTATGGAAGCTGCAGGAAGAAGCTTACTGTGTTCCCATCCGAAAGGAACTCATGGTCGTCACCGGGAAAAAATGGTCTTTCGGATCGATCTACGATCCGTTGGAACGATTGGAGCGCAAGGGACTGCTTTCCTCTTTCCTGACGGATCCCGTTAGCGTCCGCGGGGGCCGCAGCAAACGGATCTATCGATTGACGCACCGCGGCAAACAGGCGCTGTTGGAGATGCGTCAGATCCAGCAGACCATGTGGGCCACGGCGCCTTCTCTTGAGATGGAAGGAGAAAAGACATGAACCGGAATTTCCGAAGGATGATTCGCGATGTGAAAGTACCCGATCCTCCCCGTGCGGCGGAGAAGCTGCTGGAAATCATGCATACGGACGGAGACCGGTTCACACACCTTGGAGACTTCGAAGAGGTGTACCGCGTCGTTTTCGAAGAAAACGGACCGAAAGCGTCCCGTCTTTGGTATTGGGCTCAGGTCTTTCGTTCCCTCCCCGGTTTTCTTATGAATAGAATGTACTGGAATTTATCCATGTTCAGAAATTATGTCGTTATCGCCCTCCGTAATATGATCAAAAATCGGTGGTTTTCCCTGATCGACATTTTTGGTTTGTTTTCCGGCCTGGCTGTTATTATCGCCTGTCTGGGGCTTCTGAGCCTGGCCTCTTTTTCGGCTTTAATCATCGCTTTTCTCACCGTCGGGAGTCAGACCCTGCGGGCGGCCTTGGCCAACCCTGTCGACGCTCTCCGGTGCTAGTGATCTACCTGAGGCGGCCGGATTCGGATCATTCGAAGCCAAGGGATTCGATGGGATCGGTCATCGAGGCTTTCATTGTCTGAAACATAACCGTGAACAGGGCGACGACAAGAGCGGCCGCGGCGGTCAGGAAAAAGATCCAGAGCGACATGGGTGTCCGGTAGGCAAAATTGAGAAGCCAGGTGCGCATGGCCAGATAACCGATGGGCCATGCGATCAAGTTGGACAGAAACACCCATTTGAAGAAACTTTTGGACAGCAGGATAAAGATACTTCCTGTGGAAGCGCCCAATACCTTCCTGATCCCAACTTCCTTGGAACGCTGTTCGGTCGAAAAAGCGGCCAGCCCGAAGAGACCCAGACAGGCGATGCCGACGGCCAGGAGCCCAAAGATGTGGAACATTTTGCTTAACCGCTGCTCCGACCGGTAGCTCTGATCGAATATGTCGTCGAAAAAACTGTAATCGAGCGGATACTCGGGAGAGAATATTTTCATGCGGCTTCTCAGAAAAGCCAGGGTTTCGGGAATGTTCCCTCCCCGGATTTTCACTGAAAGGTAGTTGGTCGACCATGGGTTCCGGTGATAATAAAGATACATGGGTTCGATGTTTTTATGCAGGGAGTGCAGGTTGAAATCCTTGACGACACCGGTGACTCGGCCTGTTTCGCCTCTCCAGTAGGTGAATTCTCTTCCCAGGGGAGCTTCCCAGCCCAGAGCATCCACCAGGTCGTTGAATACCGGAAGGAACAGTTGAACGAAAGCCATGGAGAGCAGGCATGCGATCACGGTGATTAAAAGGGACTCTCCCAAAAATTGCGTGATGAGCTGCGACCGCTGAGCCCCCGCGGTCTTTCGGATTCCCACCTCTTTTCCCCGCAGTGTGAACCGGGCCGTTGCCAGACTCGTGTAATTGATGCAGGCCAGCAGCAGGATCAGGAAGGCTATACTGGAGAATATATAGATATTGGAGACGGAATTATTCGGAGAGAATTCTCCATCCAGATCAGAGTGCAGATGGATGTCCACAAGCGCTTGGAGAAAGGGCTGACAGTAGAGGTAGCCGCCCGGTTTGGCTTCGGTTTCGGCATGTTTTTGATAAAGTGCGGGGAGCTTTTTTCCCAATTCCTTGGGATCCACGCCTTCTCCCAGCAGGATGTATGTGCTGCAAAAGTTCGAGCTCCACGAGGTGAGGTCCCACTGCGTGGAAGCGATCAGGGTTTCAAAAGGAATGATGACATCCATGATGAAGTGGGAATTCTGCGGCATGTCCCGAAGAATGCCCGTCACCTTCAAATCGCGGGACTGATCGAACCGGATGGTTTTTCCCAAAGGATTCTCTTCTCCGAAATATTTGACCACCGCGCTTTGGGATAGGATGATGGAGTCCGGATCCGACAGAGCATCCCGCCAGTTTCCCTGTACCAGCGGCAGCGTGAATACCTTGAAGATGTCGGGTTCGACGAAAAACACTTCAGGTTCCAGATAACCGTTCCGGCCTTGTTTGAGAAGGAGGTCGCGTCTCCTCACCAACCGAACCTGGGAAACGACTTCCGGATAGTCCTCGACCAGCGCCGGGCCCACCGCGGGGATCATGCTGGCGGCTTCGGTTTTTCCTCCATGGGTGTGTCCTTCGGGGAGTTTGCGGGCGATTCTGAAAATCCGTTGCGCATTTTCGTGATACCTGTCAAAACTCAATTCGAACCGAATATAGAGAGAGATCAGGAAAAAAAGGTGAGTCCCAAGACCAAACCCGCAATGTTGATAAACGAGTATCCCTTGTTCCTTTTGATGATTCTAAAAGTGGAAAGGATATAGTGTCTGATCATGTATTTGGTCTCCCAACGAATAATAGAGCAATTATTATGCCCATACGATCTATGGGAAAATGGTTGTTTTCAACCGTCATCCTGTCTGTTTCGGGACAGCTGATGTCCGGATGCGAGTCATGGTGTTCCGACGGCGGTTTGCTGAGAATATCCGGGAAGAATAATCTGGGTCCGGGGGAGTGCCGTAAAAAACCAGGATAATTCAGAACAGCGGCTGACTTTTTTCCGGGGCATACGCGAACGGTTGAGTAAGTCCCGGCACCTGACGGATAAGGCCAGTCGGAAGGGAATCCTATTGACGAACTGTGTTTATTGCGGCTGAACCAGGAATTCTGTCAGGAAAGCTAAATCACAAAACGTGGGAGAGCGGTTTGTATGAAATTTCCAGGATGAGCTTCATGCCGGCTGGGCATGAGAACGGTGAAGATCCGGTGCTTTTCTCAAGCGTATCGCCTGGGGGGTGATTTCCACCAGCTCGTCATCATTGATGTAGGACATGCATTCTTCCAGGCGCATCTCCAGCGGGCTGTTGAGAATCACGGTTTCGTCCGAGCCGGCCGCGCGCATGTTCGTCAGCTTTTTCCCTTTGGACGGATTGACGACCAGGTCGTTTTCACGGCAGTGCTCTCCCAAGATCTGACCGGCATATACGGGAACGCCCGGTCCGAAGAACAGCCGGCCGCGCTCCTGGAGATTGAATAAGGCATATGCGATCGTGGCGCAGTTCTGCTTGACGACCAGCACGCCGTTTTTCCGGTTGCGAATATCGCCGGCATGCGGTCCGTATTCACGGAACACGTAGTTCATGATCCCCATGCCTTTGGTGAGGGTCATAAACTCTGGCCGAAAGCCCAATAGACCGCGGGTCGGGATCTTGAAGACCAGGCGTGCCATGCCGAGGCCGTCGGCCTGGTGCATTTCGCACATGATGCCTTTCCGGGCGCCCAGCCGTTTGATCACCGCTCCCATATGCCGTTCCTCGACATCTATGGTGAGCTCTTCATAAGGTTCCAGAAGAGCATTGCCTTCACGCCGCATGATGACCCTGGGCCGGGTCACCTGGAACTCATAGCCCTCGCGCCGCATCCGCTCGATCAGTATTGAAAGGTGAAGCTCACCTCTTCCCAAAACCTTGAATCCGGTACGTCCCCCCAATTCTTCAACTCCCAGGGCGACGTCGGCGAGAGTTTCCCGGTGCAGCCTTTCCCCCAGATGCCGCGAAGTGACAAAACGGCCTTCTTTTCCGGAAAAGGGAGAGTCGTTGGGAATAAAATCCATGGAGATGGTGGGGGGATCGATTTCCAACGGAGGCAGTGGAGTGGGATTTTCGGGGTCGGTATAGGTGACGCCCACGGTGATATCATCCATTCCGGCCACGGCCACGATTTCCCCGGTTCCGGCGGCGTCGACGGCGCTTTTGCGGTTTCCTTCGAAACGGTAGATCTTTGTGATGCGTGCGGCCGTGAGCGACCCGTCAAGCCGGGCCACGGCGATATCGTCATGGATCCTCAGCGTGCCGGCGGTGATTTTTCCGATACCCATTCGCCCCAGGTAGGGGGAGTAGTCGATGGAACTGACCAGCAGCTGCAGGGAAGCACCCGGATCCCCTTCCGGTTGAGGTATCCGTGTGACGATTTCCCGGCACAGCGGTTCCATGGAAGCAGGGCTGTCGTTGAGGTCTTTCACCGCATAGCCGTCGCGGGCGGATGCGTAGACTACCGGGAAATCCAGCAGATCATCAGGCGCGTTCAGTTTGACGAAAAGGTCGAATACCTGATCAACCGTCCAGTCGGGCCGGGCGGCGGGTTTGTCGATTTTGTTGATCACCACAATGACCGGGAGGTGCAGGGCCAGCGCCTTTTTCAAAACAAAGTAAGTCTGAGGCATGGGGCCTTCCTGGGCGTCTACCAATAAAAGGGCGCCGTCGGCCATTTTAAGAACCCGCTCCACCTGTCCCCCGAAATCGGCGTGACCCGGAGTGTCGATGATGTTGATCGTGAAATCCCGGTACTTGAAGGACCCGTTTTTTGAGGTGATGGTGATGCCCCTTTCCCGCTCGAGATCGATGTTGTCCATGAGTCTTTCAACCACGGCCTGGTTTTCGTGGAACATCCCGCTGGACCGAAACAACTGGTCGACAAGGGTGGTCTTTCCATGATCGACATGGGCGATGATCGCTACGTTTCTCAGCTTGTTCTGTTTCATTTTTCCGTCTTTATCTTTTTATACAGGCCGATGCCGCCGGATTGAATGATTGCTGCGGTCCCATATCAGGAGCCGGGGAGATCCGCTTCTTTCGGTGTCGGTGATTCATGAATGCGCGGAGGGGATTCCCGGGGTGTGCCTTATGAATCGATTGAACGCCGGACTGAAGACCCATTATCCAGTTTTTCAGGAAAAAAGCAAGGGAAAGAACGTGCTTTATCCGACCGGATTCCTCCGGTTGATCCCGGGGAATTGACAGGCCCTTGTTATCCTGTTAGTTTCAGAACTGAAGACAGCGGGGATCAACATCGGAATCATTGAATGTAGGGGAGGATTTCGTGCCGGATCGGGTTGCTTGTGCCGCATCTTCGTAGGGGCATCATTTTTTTGTGACGTTTAGGGATGAGCGGCCGCGAGCGGCTCGGGACCGGATGGCCGTGACTTTTTCTGAGGAGGAGGATATGGAATTAGCGGCGGGGATTCTTGTTATCGTGATTAGCTTTCTCCACGTCTTTTTTGGGGAAAAACAACCGATAAAGGCATTAAGCCGATCGACGGATGATTCCATCCTTGTCGGTTCTGTGAGGGTGATGTCGCTGCAGGGAGGCGTATTGCTTTTTGCCGTGGGCGCGATTCATCTGTTGAGCTTTATGGATATCATCTCCCTGACGGGCATCGCCGTCTATTTCCCCGTCGGGATCATTTGTCTCAACCTGCTGACGTTCCTGTTGGTTGCCGGCATCAAGCACCGGGAACTCTTTTCCATTGTAGCCTTTCAGCTGGTTGCCTTCACGATCATCCTTGTCCTTCAGGTATTGGCGATAAAGCAGATGTAATGTGTATCGATGAAAAATTCATAATGAGGTGAGGTCTGGTGAATAAGGGAAGAGCTTCTTCACATAAGCAAGCCGTACGATGGATCGAATACGCGCTTCCCGGTGATTGGAAGATTTATGTGGGCCGCACCGACAGCGGCAACGATTGGCTCAGCATGAAGCTGGCCAAGGCCAACGATTATTGGTTCCATGTCCGTGGGATGCCCGGAAGCCACGTCGTCCTGCGGGTCCCGCCCGGCCGCGACCCGGATCGGGGAACGCTCAAAAGGGCGGCAGCCGTTGCCGCGTATTACAGCAAGGCCCGGGAAGGAGGAATCGTTCCCGTTTCGTGTACACGCGGTCGTTACGTAGCCAAACCGAGAGGCGCGAAGCCGGGTACGGTTCAGATCCGCAAGGAGATCGTCCTGAAAGTTCGTCCCGGGTTGGGAGAGGCGGCTGAAGGGGAAGGGGGATTCGATCCATGATCGCTTTTCCCGTCGCCCGATAATGGGTTTAATCCGTATTCTTATGATCTTTCAAAACAGGGCAGGCGTTTGAAAATGTTGCCTTCAGAACGACGTCTCCGGAACATGCCGCCCGGTGATAGCACTCCGATATGCACTGAAATACCGCATCCTCCTCCCCCGCGATCATGGTGCTCATGGCACCCGGGATAACGGTTATCCCGGATTGAGAGAGATCCTCGATGAACGCCTCGATCGTTTTTTCATAAGAACGGATTCTCAACGGATAAAGACTTAATTCGGCCTGAATTTTCATCGTACTACCTTCCCGGCGATGAAAGCGCCGGATCGATTTCCCATAAATGCCGAAAAATCGTCGGCGGCGCCGGACAATGGGATGGGCATTTTCAATGAAAAGGGGAATGCGCACAGTGTCGTCGTTACTTCTCCATAAGGGGAGAGCCAGTCATGCAAGGCTTTCGGATCGAAAAGGCGTGCGGAGGCGAAAGGGCCGTCGGGCTGCTTTCGTCTCATGGCGTTGAAGGGAGACCATGCATTGAGGACGCCGAAGAAAAGCGTCCCTTCGGTACTTGTACACCGGATCATTTCACTCAGAACCTTTTCGGGATTTCTGGTGAACTCGATGGAAGTGACGGCGGCCGCGCACGAAAACGATTCGTCGGCGTAAGGAAGTTCATGAGCATCGGCAAGTTTGAACGTGGCGTTGGGGATCTTTTTGGATCGCGCGATATCGACCATTCGGGGAGAGATGTCGATGCCGGTGACGGCGAAGCCCGCGTCGCTGAAAAAACGGCTCCACCAGCCGGTTCCCGCTCCGATCTCCAGCAGGGAACCTTTATTGGGAACGCCTTCCAGTATTCGCCGCAGCGCCCGTTTTTCCAGGTGATCGAAAAGCGTTCCTTCCGCGGTCTCATACCAGGAGTCATAGGTGACGGCGAAAGGATCGAAGTCGAACCGGCTCGGTTGCTCTGGTTTGTCAGGCATCTAGTCCATCCTGTGTTCAATGATTACCAGCAAAAGGCCGCCGCCGACACTGATGGTCGCATCCGACAGGCAAAGCAGGTTGCTGATTCCTCTCGTTCCGGAGGATAAATCTTCTTTTTTCAGCGAATATTTTAGTCCCTCGGTCGTCACGCCCCGTGCGGTCGGAAAGGGGATCAAAGAAACCACGGAACCCGGGAGGGCCGTGATACGGCATTTCTGCCGATGACCGACGGCTTCAAGAGTTGTGCCGGTTGTCCGGATCTTGATTTTTCCGGCGTATTTGGCCGTCAGGCTGATGTTTCCCAGCGTATGATCCAATCGACCTCCCGCGGCTCCCCAGAGCTCGATGGATCCGGCGCCGCGGTCGATTGCCAGCGCGACCGCCAGTTCGGCATCGGTTTTGTCCTTTTCTTTCGAGAATGATATCCTTTCGACGCCTTTTGCGTTTTCCACTGCCGCCGAAGTTATTGAATCCATGTCTCCGATAATCACATGAGGCATGATTCCCATCTTATGCAGATGGTCGGCCCCGCCGTCCGCCGCGATCAGCAGATCGCAATCCATGACCCGGGATGCGGCCCATGCATAGTCGTCGATCTCACCGTTGCATACGATACAGGCTTTCATGATCTTTGATCTGTTCGTCTATTATTGTGATATGGGTTTCTCCCAGAGGGAATGATACACCCTTGAACCGGCCGTGTGTCAAGACCGGGCGTGAAAACGCCGGAATTTTTCAAGCATGATGCAAATGAACAGGAGGCCGGTGCCGCCAAGTGATTTTCCAGGCCGAAGCGGGAATCCAAGGGATTCATGATCGGGGACCATGTTATTCATAGCGCAGGGAACGCACCGGATCGGCAAGTGCCGCCTTCAACGTTTGAAAAATGACTGACAGCAGGGCTACCAACAGGGTCGTTAACCCCGCCAGCAAGAAGGGTTCGAAGCCGATGTCCGTCCGGTACGAGAATGCCCGCAGCCATCGGTTTGCGATCGTATAGGCCGCCGGCCAGGCAATGAGGTTGGCCGTCAGCACCCAGCCTCCGTAGCTTCGGGTCAACAGCAGGAGGATACCCGAGACACTGGAGCCGAGCACTTTGCGGATCCCGATCTCCTTGGTCCGCTGTTCGGTGTTGTGTGCGGCCAGCCCGAAAATGCCGAGACAAGCCACCAGAATGGTCAATCCGCAAAAATATACCAGTAGGGATGCCAGTCTTTGTTCTTCATCGTAGGAACGGAGAAGAAGATCTTCGATAGACGCATAGTCGAAGATCTGCCCGGGCAGCAGCATCCCCCATATGTCCCGGATGCGGGAGATGGATTCACGGGGATTCTCTTGAGGAAGGCGGACGAGGAGCTCAGTTGCGGAGGTGTCCGCGGGAAACAACAGGGTGGGGTGGATGGGGGAATGGATGGAATTTGTATTCCAATCCTCTAAAACACCGATGATGCGAAAATTTTGATTATCGCGCCGGACAAGCTTTCCCAGCGGTTCATCAAATCCCAGAAGTCTGACAGCGGCCTTGTTTATCAGTAAAGCATCGGCATCGGCGGCCCGGTCTGTTTCAAAGTTTCTTCCCGCCGCCAGCCGCAGTTTCATGACCGGGACGAAATCGGGATCGACCTCCAGGGATTGAACGAGGATATCTTCGGCTTTTCCTTCAATCCGGATCTGGGAGAGATTACGGTTTTGAGCGGAAGGAAAGCTGTCTACGACGGCCGCGCCGAGGGCGCCCGAATTGTTGAGAAGCCTTCGTTTGACGGTGTCGGCATTTTTCAAGTGGGAAGCTTCCGGATTCTGCAGTACGATCAGGTTATCTTGGTTGTAACCGAGATCCTTGCCCTGTGAAAAACGGACCTGCTTAAGGACGATAAGCGTGCATATGATAAGGGCGGCGGCGATGAAAAACTGAATCCCTACCAATACCCGGCGTATTCCGGACTTGGAAACTCCCCGTGGGATCCGGGCGCGGAAAATAACCGCCGCCGGAAAGCGGGAAAGAAAAACGGCCGGATAAGATCCGGCGAGGAATGCGACCAGCAGCACAATGGCGGCAAGCAGAGGCAGGAGCCACGGTGTGGCAAGGATCCCCAGATTGAGGGTTTTACCAAGGAAATGGTCCAATCGGGGTTTGAACAGGGAAAACAGCAGCAGTCCGGTTCCCATGGCGATGGTGGTGAGCAGCAGCGATTCGATCAGAAATTGTTTGATAAGGTGAGACCGGACGGCTCCGCAGGTTTTTCGGATGCCCACTTCCTTCATGCGCCCGGAGATCTTGGCGGTGGAGAGGTTGATGAAATTGATGGCGGCGATGATGAGGATCAGCAGGGCCACGGCGGAAAAAGTGTAAAGGCGGGAGAGGCTGCCCGAGTTATCCAGGTCGTTGTTCATGCCGTGGGCCGCATTATCGAGGTAAATGCGGTCAAGCGGCTGCAGATAATAAGATGCCCCCCGGTCCTCATCCGGAAGATAGGAGCGGGCCAGGCTTGTGATTTTTTTATTCACGTTTTCAGGCTTGACGCCTTGGTGCAGCCGGAGGAAGGTCGTGATCGATCCCCAGCTGTCCCATTGGGTCATCGCCTCGGGACGGGTTTGCAGAAGGGTCGCAAAGGAGACGATCATGGGCGTACGAAGCACGGTATTGGAGGGGAGGTTCCGCATGACGCCGGTGATGGTGAAATCGTAGGTCTGATCGAACATGATCCGTATGGTCTTTCCCAGGGGATTGCCTCCTCTGAAATACTTGCGCGAGAGGTTTTCATCGATAACCACCGTGAAAGGCGCTTCCAATGCCGTTTCGGGATTTCCCAGGTGCAGAGGGATGGCAAAAACCTGCAGGATTCCTTGTTCTGCGATGAACATCTTCTTTTCCTTGAATTCCAAGTCTCCGATTTGAACAGGAATATTGTGTCGTCTCAGCAGACGGATGCTCGTATCGATCTCTGGAATGGATTCCCGGGCCGCGGGACCCAGGGGGGCTCCGACACAGGCGTTGAGCAGGGTTCTGCCCCCAAGAGGAATACGGCCGTTGATTCTGTACACCCGTTCTTTATCCGGATGCATGTTTTCGAAATTGAGTTCATGGAAGACATATCCGGCCATGAGCAGACAGACGGCGAGGCCGACGGCCAGGCCGGTGATGTTGAGAAAAGCATATCTTTTTTGTCTGAGGATATTTCTCCATGCCAATTTTATATGGTTTTTGATCATGGCCGCACCTCCGAATATGATGTTTGCGATGAACATGGGTATTGATCGCAATACTTGTGTCCGGTACCAGGAACGTGCGGCACGCGTGCCGCGGTCGCGTTTGATTTCATGAAAGATCTCTTCATAATCGCCGGCGATCGGGGAATCCGTCATTCGAGTCAGCAGCCAGGCCGCCAGCCGGGGAGGATTCTCGTTTCGCATGGTTATCCGCCTCCGATTTCCGGGCAGAATTCAGGCGCGATGTTCCACAAGCGAAGCTGATGGCGGCGAACGGCTTTCAGGGCCTGCCGGCCTTCAGGGGTTAATCGATAATAAGAACGGCTCCGGCCTCCCCGCTTAGGAGTGGGATCGGCGGTTCTTTTCATAAGGTATTCCTTGCGAACCAGTTGGTCGAGAGCGAAATAGAGCCCGCCCAGGCTGTAAGGCTTGTGGATGATACGGGATACTTCCCTATTGATCGGTACTCCGTAGGCTTCATCGTCCAACATGTGTATAACGATCAGGATGGTTTCTTCCAGACGCGTCAGCAGTTCCATTGGTCCTCCATATTAATTGGAATCCAATATATAAGACGAAGAACCGGCGAAATGGTTCACATTATTTTTTATAACAAGGAGAATTTCCTGATCCAGGAAGGTTGTTTTTATATTACCGGGATTCCGCAGCGTGTTGGATGCGATTCAATCCGGGGCGCCGAAACCGGCGATGCGGTCAGCCAGGGATTCAGAGAATAGATATGGTTTTTTCCCTTGAGCGTGGGCCTGGCGGGCGGCGTGATTGTACATGCGCAAAAGCTTTCTGTAATCCGCGGCGACGGAAACCGCGGCTTCACGTCCGAGATAGGTATCGATCACTCGGATCATATCTCCCCCCAGGATGTAAGCAGGTCCTTTGGCTCCGGCCATCCAGATGTGCATGAGGTCATCCTGACTTAGGCCGCCCTCCAGATTGGCGTTGAGATCGGCTTCGGCCCGCAGGTATAGTTCCGGGAGCCGTGCGGAATGTTTCTCCCAATCCGCCGCCACCATCCGTCTCAAGGGATCGCGGCTGTCCCGGTATGCCGCCAAGTGTTCTTGAGGTTTGTCGATAAAATAGGTCGGCATGCCTTCGGCGGCCAATATCCCCAGCAGCATGAGACGATCCCGGTCTTTGATATCATTCAGATATTTTTCATCCATGGAAGCGAAACCGGAATGATGAAGTTCATGGGCAAGGATTTGAACGATTTGATCGATGTCGAGGCTGTCGTCGGTTTTTCTGGGGAGTTGGAGAAAATCGAATCCATTCTCCCTGCCGACGGAAAATGCGCTGGAGTGCCCGAACAGGACGAAAGAGAATTTGACGTCCAGAACGGCGTCCGGGGGAAGAAAGGATCGAACGACGGCAACACTCCGAAGCAGGTCGGAACTTTTCAGTGTATTGAGGTCGTTGCGCAACCGGGACGTGTCCCGGAGCGCCGTATGCCAAAGTTTACGGCGCATACCGAAAAAGGTCAGGGAACCGTCTTCTTTCTCAAGCTTCTCTTCGGAGGGGACTCGATCGAGAGCGGTCATGATGAACGCGTAGAGCTCTTCCGCATCCCATTTGCGGAAGCGGGCCCAATGATGGATGATGGTCTGACAGCCCTGGGTGGGAACGATGTGTTCTTCGAAATAGGCTTTGATCCGTAACTCGTCGGCGCCGGATCGAATCAGCTCCAGCCAATCGATGCCGGCATCCACCATATTGAAATCGAGGGTGACGTGATCTTTCGAGAGCCCGGGTCGATGGGAATATGCCCCTGATCCCCACAACACCAGCATGCTTATTAAGATGAAATAAGATTTTTTCATGATGCACTCCTGTCAGGTATGTCAATATTATTAAACGGCTGCAGCCTGCAATAGGTTTACTGAGAATGAGGGGAAAGCCGTAATATTCTAAATATATGAAACTGTTTGCCTCTCGTTTCCGTATTCTAATATATAGAATGTTTTCACGGGATAATATGATGAATATGCTGACGAAGCTTGAAGAATTGATCCTGCTGGCGGTCTGGAAACTGGGCGAAGGCGCCTACGGCACGACGATATACCGCCACCTCCAGTCCGTCACCGGAAAGAAATTATCTCTCGGGGGGGTCTATTTCCCTCTGGATCGCCTGGTCAAACAGGGCTTTTTGCGTGTCTATTCCGGCCCGACGACCGAGGAGCGCAAAGGATTGAGCCGGCGTTATTACCAGTTGACGGAAAAGGGTTTTGAGGCACTTCATGATATCAATCGCGTCAATGAGATCATGTGGGCCGGTTTCGGAAAAGCTTCCTGTTCTTCCGGAGAAAGCGGATGACTTCAGATCCGGAGAAGCTGTCGCGTCGCGGACACCGGATTCTTGCCGTTCTGCTGGGAAGAAGCGAACATATCACCTTTATCGGGGACCTTGAGGAAATCCATGCCGGCATCATCCGGGAGAAGGGAGCCTTCCGGGCGGGGCTATGGTATTGGAGGGAGATATTCAGGTTGATTCCTCACTATATCTTCCATCTCATCTATTGGAGTATGATCATGATCAAGAATTATTTTATCACCAGCCTGAGGAATATTAAGAATCACCGGATGTTTTCCATGATCAACGTCCTGGGGCTTTCCATAGGCTTGGCGGCCTCTTTGCTTGCCGTTTTCTATATCCGGGATGAAATGGCCTATGACCGCTACAACGAAAAGGCCCGGAGGATCAGCCGCGTCAAAGCTTTGCTGCACAGGGACGGTCAAGACATCAACATCATCGGGGCGGGTTATCCCGTAGGTCCCGCTCTGATTCAAGGATTTTCAGAGGTCGAAGACGCGGTTCGGTTTCGGCAGTCGGACAGCATCCGGGTGAAGGCGGGTGAGAAAAGCTTCAGAGAAAGCAACGTCGTTTACAGCGAGTCGTCGTTTTTCAATGTTTTTACCGCTCCCATGCTGCGGGGAAATCCTGAAAATGTTTTATCGGCTCCCGGGACCGTAGTGATCAGCCGCTTGGCGGCGGAGAAGTATTTCGGAGGACTGGACGTCCTGGGGAAAAACCTGTCGATCGATGGAGAGCCCGACTGGACGGTGACGGGTGTCTTTCAAGATATCCCTCGGACCTCGCACTTCCATTTTGACATGATCCTTTCCCTCCCCTCGCTCGAAATCGAGAAGGACCCCATGGAGGCATCCTGGATATCTTTTAATTTCCAAACGTATGTCCTTATGCGGGACGGGGCATCGACGGCGGAACTGGAAGCCAAGCTCCCGTCGCTTTTAGACGCGCATATGGCTTCGGAAGTAAAGAAATTCATGGGGATTTCGCTTGATGAGTTTCTCTCCCGATCCGGTATGCGGATGAGTTTCGGGCTGCAGCCGCTGTTGGATATCCATCTTCATTCCCATACAGGTGTCGGTGAATTCGAAGCGAACAGCGATATCAAGTATATCCGCCTTTTTACGGCGGTATCGCTTTTCATCCTGATCCTGGCTGTGATCAATTTCATCAATCTGGCGACGGCGCGCGCTTCCGGTCGTGCCAAGGAGGTCGGGGTTCGCAAGGTTTTGGGTTCGCTGCGCAGGAATCTTATGGGGCAGTTTCTGCTCGAATCCATGATCGTGAGCGTGATCGCGTTCGGAACCGCGGTCTTTATCATTGGGTTCGTGCTGCCTTTTTTCAACCGGATGACCGGAAAATCCATGGTGCTGGAATCCCTGGCTCATCCAGACATCCTGCTTCCGGCCGCCGGATTGGTGGTGTTGATCGGTTTCTTGGCCGGCGCGTATCCCGCGGTTTTTTTATCGGCGTTTCAGCCTTCTTCCATCCTGCGCGGGAATCTCAAACGCGGTGTCAAGGGAGGGGTCTTGCGGCGTGTGTTGGTGATTTTTCAATTCTGCGTCTCCGTCGTCATGATCTTCGGGACACTTGTCGTATTCAATCAGCTCCGCTACATTCAGAATACGTCGGTCGGATTCAATAAGGAACAGGTGCTTATCCTTGAAAATACGCAGCTTTTGGGTGATCGAGCGGATGTGTTGAAAGAAAAGATGCAGCGTTATCCTCAAGTCGTCAATGCGTCGCTTTCCGGCTTTCTTCCGATTCCTTCTTCGGCCCGGATGAGAATCCCCGTGGCCAGAATGGAGGATCCCGAACCGAGGAGCGCGCCTCCCATCGGTGTATGGATTGTCGATCATGATTATATCGACACGCTTGAAATAAAGATCGCTTCCGGCCGAAAATTTTCCAGGGAATTGGAATCCGATTCCGGCGCGGTCCTTCTCAATCAGGCCGCGGTCCGTTTTTTCGGGTTCGACCAACCCCTGGGAGAAAGCCTGCTTATCGTGGATTCCTCTCCCGAAGACGGTATATTCCAAAAGTCCGCGTATTCCGTGATCGGCGTGGTCGAAGATTTTCACTTCGAATCACTGCGGGAAGCCATCAAGCCCATGGTGTTGAGTCTGGGAAAAAGCCGGAGTCGCCTCTGTCTGAGGATTCAGAGGGAAGACGTGGCGGGGACCATCGAGACGTTGAGAAACGAATGGACCGCTCTTGCCGCCGGAGAGCCGTTCGAATATTCCTTTCTCGATGAACGATTCAACCGGATGTATGACTCGGAACTTAGGGTGGGACGGATCTTCGGCGTGTTCGCCGGGCTGGCCGTGTTCATCGGCTGTCTGGGTTTGTTCGGGCTGGCTACCTTTTCCGCGGCGAAACGGACCAAGGAAATCGGAATTCATAAAGTCTTTGGGGCGACGGCCGCCGATGTCGTTCGGATGCTGGTCAGAGAATACCTCTTGCTGGTGGGGATCGCCAATCTCATTGCTTTACCGATCGCCTATTGGCTTATGTCCGGATGGGTAAGACGGTTCGCTTATAATGTCGGAGTCGGTTGGGTGGGATTTGCCGCCACGACGGGGCTGACGATTTTGATCGCTCTGGTGACGGTAGGTTTTCAATCGACGAAGGCGGCATCCGCCAATCCCGCTCGAATCCTCAAATACGAGTAGCCTGAAAACCGCGATTCCGTTCAAGACGAAGGTCGTCTTCTCACCTCTCGTCAACCATAAAACCACCCCATGATTCACCGTGAGAGGGGATTGTCCGGTTCGATCGCCGGTTGCATAATATGCGCGGATTGGATTTGAAAGGATCATCACGTTATGGATTTTTAAAAGGAGGAATCATGAAATCACCCGTAAAGTATTCCATTCTCGGATTGACTTTGCTGCTCGCCGTAGCGCTGGTGCCGTTCGCCGCTGAGGTTATCCAGACTCAGGAGAGTGACACCTGGGATGGGATGGAAGCCGACCTGACAAAGATCAGTATCAGTAATGACATCCTGACGCTTCGCTTCAAATTCCGCAATGGCGCCGATAGTGCCCACAATGTCAGCTTTATGTATAAAGACTGCTATATCGTCGATGAGACCAATCAGAAAAAGTATTTTGCGCTCAAGGATTCCGAAGGACAGTTTATCGGCGGTCCCAAGGATAAGGAATGGGAAGGCGGAAGGTTCGGAATGCGTATTTCCGCCGAGGGATCAAAGGGCTGCTGGATGAAATTTCCGGTTCCCGCCGATAATCCCGAATCCATCAGCATCTCAATCCCCGGCTTCTTCCCTTTTGAAGAAGTGAAGCTTGACTGAGCGGAAAGGACCATGACGGGAAAGAAAACCGGATTCTTTATTCCGGTGTCCGCTCTTATCTTTCTTATGATCCTTTCGGATGTGAGTATCGGTTTTCAGATGAATGAAGAGATCGTCATCCCTCCCGACGCCCATCCGAAAGCAATGGAAGCCCTGAAAGTCCTGGGTCCCGGGCGCGGCGCGCTGACGCTGCAGGCGAAGGTGCTTGGTATCGAAGGCGTCATCAGTGGGATCAGCGCTCGCAGTGAAAAAATCAAGATGGCCCTGAAAGATCTGGGCGCGGAAGAGACGGACACCGACTATGTGATCGAACTCGAAGGCGATGTCCTGTTCGATTTCGATAAAGCCTCCATCCGCGGTGACGCCGAAGCAAGTCTGCGGAAAGTCGGGGAGGTGATTCGTGCTTTCGACCACGCGGTAACCATTACCGGGCATACAGACGCCAAAGGCGCGGAAGCTTATAACCTCGAGCTTTCGCGCGACCGGGCCGAGTCCGTCAGGGATTGGCTGGTCGAAAACGACGGAGTCGATGCCCATACGATCACAACCGACGGCCGGGGGGAAAGCGAACCGACGGCGCCCAACTCCCATCCGGACGGGACGGATAATCCTGAAGGCCGGCAGAAAAACCGCCGGGTGGAAATCCGGGTCAGAAAATAGGCCGGCTCAATTCCCCTTCGGTGAGCTAGCGCGGCGTTTTTTGGTAGAGAGAGATGTGTTTTATATCGGACACCACGTGAAAATTCCGTGTGAGCGCGTGGAGATAGGGACTCTCACCGGCCGGGCCGTCGTTGATGGTTTCCACGACGATCCGGCGCATGGGTTGAAATTCACGGGTGAGCAGGTGATGAAGCACCGAAAAAGATCCGTCGAGAAGTGCGTCTTCCGGTGAAATCAGGAACTTCAGAATACGCCCCTTGCGTAAAGACGTCATGAGCAGCCGGTTTCCGTGATAAACCAGGTGGGTGGTGCCGAGTCTTTTGGGAAGACGCCCTTTCAGAGATTCCAAGGGAATCCCACACACGGACGCGGGATCGGCCGCGTTGATCCAGAATAACGTGTCCCCGGGAAAGCTCCGACGAAGCAGGGCAAGCGCTCGGGGGGACGCGAACTGCAGCCCGGGGATCCCTTTAAAAAAACACCCGGTCACGACCTCGCCGGAAAGTTCCATCAATCTCAGAGCCCGGAAAACATCCGGCCAGCGGAACAGCGGCTGTTCGTGCATCAACAGTTCCCGAAACAGAATCCCGTAGCGGTCAAGCAGGATTCGCACTCGGTCTTTGCGTCGTTCTTCCTGTTCCATCAGATCCGTGGTGTCGTCCTCCGTCCGTGGCGGCAGCAGATACCAATTTCCCGGATAGACGGAAGATGCTCTCCACCGATTTTCATGTCTCCGCCCGTTCCGCCGGAGCCTCGTTTCCGGTCGGTTTCTTCGCCGGTTTTGGATTTCAGCGCTGTGAAACCGATTCATGAGCCCTTTTCGCAGTGAGCTGAACGTGTCGTTGGCGATTTTTCCTTCCCAAACCCCGGCCCATAAAAGGGTTTCCAATTCCTGAGCCTCCAGTTTGGAGCGGCCGGCCAGCAGGGAAAAGTCATAGTGGGCGGCCGGATCGATAAAGAGTCCTTCGGGATCCGGGATGCCGGGAGAAGACTCCGTTCCCTCATCCTTCCGAGCCGGGGAGGGGGGAAGCAGATCGTGATCTTCCCTGTAATAGAAAACGACGTGTTTCTCGCTGTTCCCCCGCCAACGCAGGCTGCTTCTCTGCAGCAGAAAATCCAGTCTTGATACGGTGTACTCGGGAATCCGGGCGGGGAGGACATCGGCCTCCCAGATCTGTGCGGGAAGAGGAAGAGCCGCCAGCTTTTCCAGAACATGCAGATCCCCGTCTTCTTCGGTGTCTTTTTGTGAAATCCCCTGAATCTCCGCGAGAAAAAGCGGCAGTTCGGATATTTCATGAGGCTGCGTTTTTGAAGAGGCCTCGATCCGTGCCAGCCGGAGCAAAGTCTCGAAATTTCCAGCATCGCATATCGAAGATCCGGACCGGCCTGTGATCAGGTCTCCGGATATAAGAATGTCTTCCCTTTTGAGATTATCCAGCGTGCTCAACAGGGCCCCGCGATCGAGGTTCAAATTCCGAAGGATCCATTCCGGGTTCAGAGGTCCGTAAAACTGCAGCCACTCACCAAGAAGAATCGTGAAGCGCGCGGCGGCCTCTTCCTCCGACAGGAGAGGCGCTGTCTCGAAAGGCCCGATATGCGGCGATTCCGGTTCAAGCGATGAAACCTTTACATCGGAAGCGGGAAAGAATGCAGCTTTGATTTCCGGCAGGCGTTCCAGAGAAACCGTCAGGGGAATCTTTCCGCCGGGGACCTGCAGCTTCACCAGCTTGCCGTAGGCGGCGGACAGCATATCCCGGGCGGTTTGCGGCACCTCCTCCTTGAGGTCACGGTGCAGAGCCTCCTTCAGCTCTTCCCATTCCGGCCACGGCAGAAGGATCCTCTCCTTGACGAGGTCGATAAGCTCGCGACCGCTGGAAGGCGTGTATCCTGGTGCGGTGCGCTGCCGTTTCTGCCGGAAGCGTCTGATGAGGCTCGGTGAAACCGAAGGACGCAGTCCGGGTTTGAAGACCACTTCCTGCAGCAGGTCGCCGCGCAGATTGGATGCGGATTCCCCGGGAGCAGCGTCTCCGGAGTACATGAATTGATTGATCTGGGCCCAACTCAGATTGTGCGCCATGGGACTGGGAAGATGAGTGGTGCAGGAAGTGCAGCGGATCTTGCCGGATGCCAAATCGTTCAAGACCGTGCGCAAGGCCTTCATATCGAACTCATCCCGCAGGCAGGTGCGCCAGGTTTCAAGCAGGATGGGGAAATCGCTTTTTTTCATCACGGTTTGCAGCAGCTTTTGGGAGCGCAGCCGATTCATCCAAAGCGGGAGGCGCTGATGCAGGCTTTTTCGGGTCAGGAGAAGAGCGCGTCCGGCGTTTTCCCGGAACCTGGCCCCGAAAAATCCCGAGCTTTCCAAGCGGCGGCGGAGAAGGGTCTCAAGGTTGTCCGTTGTTACCAGAGCCATCAGATCTTCGGTTTTGATGTCATGAGGCAGCAGAACGGCGATGCTGTTGTTTCCGGCGAAAATCTCCAGCCGGTGGCCGAAACGTTCTTCCCAGGCGGCGTCCAGGGCCAGAGCATAAGGCCGATTCACGCGTCCTCCCCAGAACGTGTGCAGAACCAGCAGGTTTCCGGGCGATCCCCCGGGACCGGACCGGATTTTTTCGATCAGCACATGGAACCGGTGGGGAAGAGCCGATCGGGTTTCCTCTTTTTGTGATTTGAGGAACGAAGTCAGGCAGGAGGCGGCGTCCGCGTCGAGGAAATATTCGCTTTGAAGACGTGAAAACCATGATTCATCGAAGGGGGATGCATCGGCCGCTTCGAGAAACGCGCCGATCCGGCGGGAAAGATGGAAATCGCGATTGAATGCCTCCCCTTTCCAAAAAGGGATCTCTTTGGATTTCGGGGGGGCGGGAGCGACGAAAACATCATTGTGGGTGATGCGGCGGATGGTCCAGCTTTGAGTGGCGAAACTGAATGTTTTTCCCCTGAAAGCTTCCCATACGAATTCTTCGTCCAATTCGCCGATCATGGATCCCGATCCTTCAAGACGAAGCTGGAAATATCCCCGGTCGGGAATCGTGCCTCCCGACATATAAAGGTCGAGGAGGGCTCCTTTCCGGGCGGCGACCGTGTTTTCCAACCTGTCGATGGAAAGCCGGGGCTTCAGTTCTCTCACTCGCGCGGCATCGTAGCGTCCCGCCAGCATTTCGAGTACGAGGTCGAACTGGCGTCGTGAAAGCCGGTGATAGGGAGTACTGCACCTGATATTGGCGTAAAGGCGGTCGATATCCCAGATCTCCGTTCCCGCCATGGAGATGATGATCTGCGAAAGGACGTCGAGTGCCCCCGAGACCGGGTGGAGGGGCTCGATGTCTCCTTGTGCCGCGGCCCGCGCGACAACGGCGGATTCAAGGATATCCAGCGGGAATGTAGGGTAGAATGAACCCCGGCTGACTTCTCCGACGCGGTGTCCCGCTCTGCCCACTCGCTGGACCGCTCCTGATATCGAGGGCGGCGACTGGATGAGAACGACTTCATCAAGATCTCCGATATCGATCCCCAGTTCCAGAGAATTGGTGGCCACGATGGCCCGCAGATCTCCCGATTTGAGTTTGTTTTCGACTTCCTGACGGAGTTCCCTGGCGAGAGAGCCGTGATGGGCATAGGCGGAGGGCTCTTCGGCCGCCGCGTTGATCTTGAAGCAGACGCTTTCTGCCTGCCGACGGCTGCGGGCGAAAAACAGGGTGGAGCGGTTTTTGTCGATGATCTTTCGGAAATCTCCCACCAGGGCGGGCCAGATGTCCTGCGAAGAGTGTGCCCGGCAGGGAAACCGGACGGCGAGGTTATATGATTTTTTAGAATCTGATTTGATTCGGACAACAGGACGCTTCGTGTAGATGGATGTTCCATCCGAATCCTTCCGGACATATCCGCCGACAAAGGAGGCGATGGTTTCCATGGGTTTGACCGTAGCCGAGATGGCGATGCGCTGAAATTCTCCACTGAGAGGGACCAGACGGTCGACGGCGGTTATGAGATGGGTGCCACGCTTGCCGGCGACAATGGTGTGGATCTCATCAAGGATGACGGTTTCCAGATCCGTGAGGATGGATCGCCCGCCCCGGGAGCTGAGCAGCAGGTTCAAGCTCTCCGGAGTGGTGATCAGGATTTCCGGAGGACGATGGATCATGCGGCGGCGGTCGGTCGAACGGGTGTCTCCGCTGCGTGTCAGCACCCGGATGGGAGGAAACGGACATTCTTGGGAGGAAAACAATTGTCGGAGCTGCCGGAGCGGCAGTTGGAGGTTGTATCGGACATCCGCATTGAGAGCTTTCAGGGGGGAGATATAGAGGACGCGGGTCCGGCCGGTTTCCCAGGCGCCGGTGATGAGTTGGTTCAAGGCCCAGAGAAAGGCGGTCAGGGTTTTTCCGCAGCCGGTTGGAGCGGTAAGCAGAACATGTTTCCCTGAAATGATCGGAGGCCAGGCTTTCCGCTGAATGTCCGTGGGCTTCCCCACGCAGTCGGTAAACCAGCGGCTTATCAAGGGGTGGAATGATGAGAGCGACGGATCCATGATGAATAGAATATCTCCGGAAACAGGCAGCCGGCAACCCTTCAGTTTACCCGCTTCCGGGTTCCGCCGCAATAGATACCATTTTAGGGCGGGGGCTGAGTTCGCCGATTGACCTGAGACACGGGGCTGTGATATGTCTAGTCCGCTGTCCCGGCCCACATGGGAGACCGGTTGAGCTGCGGGAAACAGCGGCGTGCCGGTCTGAAATCAGCGGAATGACAAAGAAAAAAGGAGATATCATGAAAAAAACCCTGCAAAAGACCGTTCTGTTCGCCTTGGGATTTTTGCCCCTGGTTTTTTATTCGTCCGCCGCTCCGGCCGCCTTGGAAGCGGACGGCTCCGCTCCGACTACTCTGTATAAAATCTCATTTGTTCGCGCTGCTCCCGGGAAACTGCTTGATCTTTTAGAATTGTTCAAGAACCGGATGAGCGTTTATGATGCCATGGGAGATGAGCGTCCTCTCTGGTGGCGTCACACCCAAGGCGATCAGTGGGACCTGATGATGATATTTCCCATGGAGAGCTATGCCGCATATTATGCGGAGGATCGGATCGCCCGGCGGGCTCGGGCGGATAAGCACGGGGATGATTTTATGCGGCGTTTCAATAAATGTGCCGCCTGGAAGGAAGACCTGTTTGTCATGGGGCCTTCCCTCGCCGTCGTCAAGGAAAAGTTCAAGGCCGCCGCGTATTATCATATCGAAATCTTCGTTTCGCTGCCCGGCAAGCAGAAAGAACTCTATCAGGAACGGGTCATGGAAAATAAATATCAGGTCGGAATCGGTCGGCCCGCGACGATGATCTTCACCCGGGACCAAGGGGCTTCCTGGGACCTGTTTACCCTTGGATGCTACCGTGATCTGCAGCACTGGGCGGAAGGCTACAAGCTCGGCAAGGAAAAGCGAGAAGAGGCCGCCCGCGCCGCCGGCTTCGAGAATTCGGCCGCTATCGGTCCGTACATGCGTTCGCTGATCTATATGCATCGCGATACCATGGGAGTGGCGATAAGGTAAAGCGCTGCGCTCGTCGAGAGGACGACGGTGGGCTTTCCGCGGCTGAAGCCCGAGGTGGAGGTGGACCCCGGAGAACTTTACCGGCTGCTGGCAGATGAATATCGGACATTTGTCGTGCCGGGCCGCTGCTTCGAGATGGATGAGCGGCATTTCCGTGTGGGATTCGGGGCGGAAGCCGAAAAGATCGGGGGGGGGCTTTGCAACCTCGCCGCGGCAATCTCGGCCCGTGAATAATCCAGGCTGCAAGCCCCAAGGAAATCGCTTTTTCCTTAATACAAGGGTCGGGTGGGAGGGCACGCCTCACGTGCCGCTTCCTTGTTGACACTTCCTTAATATCAGGTTGGGCCGGGTGGGTCGTGGCTCATCCAGGCCTGTGTATGGGCTCAGAGTATGGTTTTTTCCATAATATCAGGGCGGGGTGGGTTGGCGGCGGGGTGGGTCGGAAGGAACGGCGGTGTAAGATCGTCGCTTAGATGGGATTTTTAACGTCATGAAAATTTGACTTACCTCGGCGCTTGCGTAACTCGCTCCATCGGAGCTCAGACATACTCAGCGTCCTCCTTCGTCGGCTACCCTCGTCCAGCCCGATTTTCAGACTAAATCCCATATGTCGCTCCTGTTCTCACACCGCCTTATCCTGGATGTGGTGCTGATA